>Ga0307515_10003656_pt1 | contig 32312 bp, 32 predicted proteins | sample 17_EM_MG_FD_194513 | JGI IMG/M metagenome (GOLD analysis project Ga0307515, IMG submission 194513) | Populus trichocarpa ectomycorrhiza microbial communities from riparian zone in the Pacific Northwest, United States - 17_EM | ecosystem: Host-associated > Plants > Roots > Unclassified | place... | reverse complement strand
CTCGGCGAGCCGGTGGCCGTCCCGGTCGGGGTGCGCCGGTCCCGACTCGGCGAGCCGGTGGCCGTCCCGGTCGGGGTGCGCCGGTCCCGACTCGGCGAGCCCCTAACGGTTTCGGTGGACGGTGGCCTACAGGTTGCTGCCCCGCCAATGAATCGCGCTGCCCGCCCGTCGGCGGCGCCGCGAATGCCGGGCGCGACGGGGGCGGCTTGGTGGGTGCTAACGGTCTGAGCCCGGCGAGCGGCCGGCGCGGCGGCTTGGCGCCGCCGCCTCGCCGTCCGTCCACAAGATCACGCTCATCCCATCTCACTCTCAAGATCCATTACTCACCCAAGATCAGCAAACTCACTCACTCATCAACTCAACCTAAGATCAAAGTCAAGAGCAAAGATCAACATCACACCTATGCATTGCAATCTGATGGGGTAAGATCGAGCCCTGCCGCACGTCCGCGTGCGCCTAAATGATCTTGCGTGAGGAGGTGGTGACCGTGGCCGTTGGCAGCGTCAAGGCCGGTCACCACTGGCAGTACTACGTGAGCCTTCCCGGCAAGAGCAGCGAGAACTACTACACCCAGGGCACCGATAGGGGCGAGCCCGCAGGGATCTGGCAGGGCGCCGGCGCCGCAACGTTGGGCCTGACTGGTGAGGTCACGCCGCTGGCGATGGAGGCTGTTTACGGCGAACGCGTGGACCCACGAACAGCCGATCTGGAGGACCGCGACCAGTGGGTCAACGCCGACCGCCTCGGCGCGAAGCCCCGCCGGTATAAGTCGAAAGATGAGCTACTGGCCGCCGCGCTCGCACGCGAGCCCGAGGCGACGCCTGAGCGCGTGGAGCAGCTGCGCATTCAGGCCGGGAAGTCCGCCCGTCAGGCCGTGTCGTTCTACGACTACACATTCAGTGTGCAGAAATCGATCTCGATTCTGCACACGGCCGTACGCGCGCAGGAGGAGACCGCGCGCCGTGAGGGCCGCGTCGAGGACGTCGAGTTTTGGGCGGACAAGGCCGCGAAGATCGAGTCTGCGATCTGGAAGGGCAACAACGCCGCGCTGTCTTACCTCGCCGACCACGCCGGATATGCCCGCGTCGGCTACCACGGAAAGACCAGGACAGGCGAAACTGTCGGACGCCGCGTTGACGCGCACGGGCTTGTCGTTGCGAGCTTCCTTCAATACACGGCTAGGCCGTCGGGGGCGCGCGGCGAGACGCCACAGGTCCACATCCACAACCCGATCGGGAACTTCGTGGAGTGCCCAGACGGGCAGTGGCGAACACTCGACGGGCGCGGCATCTACCGCGAGCGAGGCGCCGCCACCGCATTCGGAGGTACCGTCACCGAGGAAGACCTCACCCGCACTCTCGGCCTTGAGTTTCGCTGGACCGAAGACCGGAAATCTCTGGAGATCGTGGGTGTGTCGGCCGAGGCCCGCGAGCTGATGAGTCCGCGCCGTACCGCCATCACCGAACGCGTCGGTGTCTATGTCGACGCGTTCCGCGATCGGCACGGCCGTGAGCCGAACACTCTCGAACTTTCCCAGATCAGCTATCGTGCCGCTCTTGCGACCCGTGAGCGCAAGCTTCCCTCACCGACGACGGCCGCCGAGCGCATGGCCCGATGGGATGCCGAACTGCGGGAGCACACCAACACCACCCTTGAGGAGACCGCACACGCCGCCCTCGGCCGGATCACCGACCCCGAGGCGGCCGCGGAGGCGTTCAGCCCCACCGAGGTCATCAGCCGCGCCGTGACCGCAGTGCAGGAGAAGAAGAGCGCGTGGACGCGCGGGGACCTCATCGTGGAGCTGCGCCGGGCCATGCCTGCCTGCCTCGGCGCGGTCAACGAGGACACCATTAGGTCCGCACTGAACGAGCTTGCCGACCGCGCTACGGCCCCGTGGGTGGACGTTGAGGACCCGACGACCGACCGGCGCGAGGAGGTCTACCGCCTTACCGCCCCGGAACTCATCGCGGCGCCCGAGGAGCTGCGTCGCAGCCGGGGTGAGAGCCTGTACAGCACCCACGGCCGCGACCTGTACGCCACGCGGGGCCAGCTCGACGCCGAGGCGGGTATCGAGACCTCGGCGACGACCGTCGGCGCACCCCGCGTCGACGACCGGGCCGCGCGACGGGTGCTTAAAGAGCTTGACGCCAGGCTTGCCGAGGACGGCCACCGCCTCGGCGCCGACCAGGCCGCCGCGATCGCCGGAGTCCTCACCAGTGGACGCCGCACCGACGTCCTGATCGGCCCCGCCGGCACCGGCAAGAGCTACACCATGGGCGCGCTCTCCGGTGCATGGGAGCGCGAGCTAGGAGGCCGCGTTTTCGGCCTCGCTCTCGCGCAGAAGGCGGCGGATGTGCTGCGCGAGGAAGGCCTCAGCAAGACCGAGAACATCAGCCAGTGGCTACGCGTTCAGGCCGCGATCGAGGACGGCACCGTTCGCCCAGCTGACGAGATTCGATGGGGTCTGCGCCACGGCGACCTACTCGTTGTCGACGAGTCCGGCATGGCGTCGAACGCGATGCTCGCCGAGGTTCAGCAGCGCGCCGAGGCCGCGGGCGCCAAGGTGCTCCTGACTGGTGACCCGCAGCAGCTATCTGCCGTAGGGAGCGGTGGCGCACTCCGCCTTGCGCACCAAGCCGGATACGCCTACGAGCTCTCCGAGGTCTACCGGTTCGCCGCACCGTGGGAGCAAGATGCGTCGCTCAGGCTCCGCGAAGGTGACGCCGACGTGCTCACCGAGTACGACAAGCACGGTCGCATCCGTGACGGTGGGAGCGTCGAAGAGGCCTACGCCGCCGCCACGGACGCCTACGTCGCCGACATCCTCGCCGGACGCCAACCGATGATCGTTGTGGGAACGAACGCGGCCGCCGCCGACCTCTCCGCCGAGATCCGCGCGCGCCTTGTCGCCCTCGGCCGCGTCGAGGAGAGCGGCGTGGTCATTGGCGACGGCGATGAGACCAACCTCGCCGGCGTCGGCGACATCATCGCCGCGCGCGAGAACGACCGGCGCATCAAGAATGCCGCCGGTGCATGGGTCGTCAACCGCCGTGAGTACCAGATCGAGAAGACCAAGGCCGACGGCGGACTCGTCGTGCGCACCGTCACTGGCTACCGGGACGGCGGCCCGACTCTCGGCGGCCGCCTCACCCTCCCGGCCGAATACGTTCAGGAACACGCCAGCCTCGCCTACGCCGCCACCGTCCACGGCGCCCAAGGCGCCACCGTCGACCGCTGCTATTTCATCGCTGGCGAGAACACCGGTCCCGATGCGCTGTACGTGGGCATGACGCGCGGTCGGGATGGCAACTGGGTCTATGTCGTCACCGACGCCGAGTGGAACGTGCTCCGCGAGGCGAAGACCCGCGAAGAACTCGACGCGGCTTTCATCGAAGGGCCAAGCGCGTCCCAACAGCGTCAAGCCGAGGTTGAGCGCCCCGAGGCTCGCGACGTCCTCGCCGGGATCATCGAGCGCGAAGCGCCCGACCGGTCGGCAACGGAGACGATGCGCGACGAGTTCGCCGAGGCCGCGAGCATGCGCACCCTCGGCTCGAAATGGGTCGACCTGCAACGCCAGCTCAGCGAGGCCGACAACCACGCGATCCTCGCCGAGCTGCTGCCCGAGTACATCGCCGAGTTGGACCGCGACGAGGCCACCGGCAGCCTGTACCGGCTCATGGACGCGTGCGAGTCGGCAGGCCTGGACAAGCGCGACACCGTCGCGGCCGCGATCGCCGAGCGCGCCCTACGCGAGGACCCGAACGACGACCAGGCCCGCAGCATCGCCGAGGTCATGCACTACCGACTCAAGAACCGCCTCGGCGCCCAGGACCCCACGGAGGGCACACCCGAGGACGTCGAGCCCACCGGCGACACGTACACCGAATGGACCCGTGAAGGCTTCACCCCGGTGCACCAGTTCACCAGGGCGCACGCCCGCGCCGCCGACGAGCGCGCCGGGACCCTCGGCGCCGCCGTCGCCGCCGAGGAGCCGCGCCCGCCGTGGGCGAAGAAGCACCTCGGCGAACCCCCCGAGGATCCGATCGACCGCGCCGAGTGGGAAACCCGCGCCGGCCGCGTCGCGTCGTACCGCGAGATGTACGGCGTCGACGACGACGCCGACCCGATCGGCCCCGCCCCGAGCGTGCACAACGTCGAGCGTCGCCAGGCGTGGTACGCCGCGTGGCGCGCGCTGGACCGGCCCGAGCTCGCCGCCGACGAGGCCGCCCTCGCCGCCGGGATCCTCCGGCAGCGCACCGCGGATTACGCCCTCGCCGAGCAGTGGGCTCCGCCGGCCGTTGCCGCCGAGCTGCGCGACGCGTCCCAGGCCGCCCAGGACGCCGAGCGCGCCGCGATCCTCGCCGAGGAGGCCGCCGCCCGCGCCGTCGGCGATGCCACCCTCGCCCAGGCGGCCGAGGCCGCGCGCGCCGAGCACGAGCGCGCCGAGCAGGTCCGCGCCGAGCTCGCCGAGGTCGACCAGGTGCGCGGCGAGTGGTACCTCGACACTGCCGAGACCCGCGCTCTCGCCGACCGGGCGCGCGCCGAGCTGCGCGCCCGAGGCCTGGAGGCGCCGGCCACCGCGACCGCCGACGAGCTCGCCCAACACCAGACGCTACGGCGCCTCGCCGAGGCCGAGCTCATCACCGACGCCGACCACCAGACCCTCGCCCGCGATGAGCGAGGGCTCTACCGAGACGAGATGTGGCGCGAGGTCGACGCCGTAGCCGACCGCCTCGGCCGGGACCGTTATGACGTGATGGCCGAAGTGATGAAGCCCGGCCCGCTCACCATCGAGGAGGGGCAGTCGCTCGCTATCGCGATGCGCGACCGAGTGCGCCTGGAGACCGCCGAGGCCGTCGCCGACGCCGACTCGTGGCGCGCGCACCTGGCGCACCTGGAGGCCGCCGACATCGAGCGCCGCCAGGCCGCCGAGGCGATCGCCACCCGGCCCCGCGTCGAGGAGGCGGCCGCCGAGACCGCGCTCACGCCCGAGCAGGCCGCCGAGGCCGACATGTGGGCCGTCCACATCGAGCAGGCCGAGCAGCACCAGGAACGCGGCGCCGAGCTGCCCATCACGTACTCCGACGAGGCGACCGCGACACACGAGGCGATCGACGCCGCCGAGCCGTGGCTCGCACACATCGAGCGCGCCGAGGCCGAGCAGCACCAGCAGCACCAGGAGCGCGAGGCCCGCGTCGAGGAGCCGACTGCCGAGGCCACCGCCGACGCTCGCCGCGCCGAGATGCTGGAACAGGCCCGCGAGGCCGCCCGCATCCTCGCCGAGCAACGCCAGGCCGCCGCCGAGCGAGAGGCCGAATACGCCGCCGACGAGGAGCGCTACCGCCAGGACGCCGAGCGCGCCGAACGGGAAGCCGAGGCAGAGGCCGAGCGCTGGCTAGAGCTCTAGCCCGATCGCGGCCGCGAGCTCGTCGGTATAGCCGGCCGGAGGATCAGCCGTGCGACCCCGAGCCCACAACACCGCGTGGTTGACACCGTTGGCCCAGCCGGGCGAGACATCCGGTGCACCACGACGGCGATACACCGCGTCCTCGGCCAGGCGCTCGACCTCCACCACCGACGCGTGCGTGATCTCGGTGGCGCCCGTGATCGGCGCCGCCGGCACCAGCCCGAGCAACCAGTCGAAGGCCGCGACCGCCCCGCGCATGTACCCGTCGGTCAGCTTGTGCTGTGTACGAGCAAGGTCGGTGACGGCCTCAGCACGTGCCGCCTCCAGCAACCGGTGCGGCCGCAGCCGCAGCACGGCGGCCGGCCTCGGCGGGGGCGACCACGCCTGAGTCATATGTCGACGGTACCGCCTCGCTGGCCTTAGGCGTACCGGCGCACGATGCGCGCCAGGCGGCGCACCAGTCGCGGCACCCGGCCGGGCGGGGGCGTGGTGGTCAAGTCGAGGTGCTGCACTTCCGGTGCCATGCCGCCCCGGTCCCAGCTGAGCCAGTGCAGATGATCGTCTGTGGTCACCGTGTAGAGGTCCGCACGATCCACCGCGTCCGGGTGATCGGCGAGGCGCCCGCCGGAGCGGGTCAGCACCTCGCGCGTTCGCGGGTCGCGCTCCGTTTCGGCCGCGTGTGCGGGCGGGGTGTCGGTCGGTATCGGGACCACCCACGACTCGGTACGGACCACAACGCCGATGCACCCGGCTGGAATCCCCGCCTCGGCCGGATCAGCCAAGCAGTCCGCGAGGAGGCGATCGGCCACGGCCGCCAGAACCGCCGGCAGTCGGCCGCCACCGTTCATCACCGCGTCGAGTGCCGTGGTGAAGCGGTCGGCGGCGACGAGCTCAGTGTCGGCCATCAGCCAGAACAGCCGCGGGGGCTGGTCCCACTCGGTGTCATCGGCGAGATGAAGCGCAAGGGAGTGGACAACGGCGTCATGGTCGATCATCGAGGCTCCGAGGAGGGCGGGAACGGCGCCAGGTGCGCCTACGCCGCCACGGTAACCCCGCAGCCACACCGTCCACACCGCACAGTCCCGCCGCCACGCCTGCCCGTGCGTGACCGTACGCTGACACCGGTCCGGTACGGCAGGCCGGCGGACCGAGAAGGAGGCGCCGGCGTGTGGCGCGCGTACGTTGACGAGTCGCAGTCGAACCAGGCCACCGACCCCGGCGTGTACCTGTTCGCCGCCGCGCTCGTCCATGACGACCAGGCCGAGGCCATCCGAACCCGGTTCGAGACGATGCGCCGACCCGGGGGTCTGAAACTCCACTGGTACGACGCCTCGGAGAAGACTCGGCGGAATGTGATGCGCACCGTTGCAGACATCGAGGCCATGCACGTGATCGTCATTCGGACCAGCGCCGGAGGAGTAGCTCCCGAACGCCAACGCCGGAAGTGCCTGGAACACCTCGCGTTCCAGCTGGCGCACACCTACGACGTGCGAACGATCGTCGCCGAGGCCCGCGACCCTAAGGCCAACAACAAGGAACGCGCGTGGTGGCAACGCCAATGCGACAACAGCCAGATCCCCGCCGACATGCGCCTTGAGTACGCCGTCGGGAAGGACGAGCCCCTGCTGTGGATCGCCGATGCCGTCGCCGGCGCGCACGTTGCGCACCGTACCGGGGTTTCTGCAGAGTGGTGGACCACCGTCCACGAAGTGGTGGACGTGATCGAGACGGGCGACATGCCCCAGAAAAGCCGCGAGTCCTAGCTCCCACGTGTCCCGCGGGTGGTCTAGGACTCACTTCCGCCGGATCGAAACCCGACGGCTACAGGACTGACTGTACACCTACCCCCTGATGATGTAAAAGCAACTCCACCTCGCGCACGGTGTGACCTGGGCGTACGATCCGATCATGCGTACAGGCGTTCGACTGCGGAGTGTGCCCGGGGCGTCCCGCGCCACGGCCGCAGCCACGGCCGTCGAGGAGGCCAGCGGCTGGCGCGTTGACGGCGCCCTCGCCGCCGTCCCCGAACTCCTCCCCGGTGTCCGCCGCGCCTCGGACCTCGCTCCGCCTGCCGACACCGGCACGTCCGCGCTCCCCGTCGGCGACGAGCTCGCCGGACTCCTCCCGCGAGGCCTTCGCCGCGGATCGGTCGTCGCGATCGCCGAAGGCGCCCCCGGCATGACCACGCTCCTATTGCAGCTCCTCGCCGCCCCGGCCGACGCCGGCGCCTGGTGCGCCATCGTCGGCGACCCCCAGATATCCGCCCTCGCAGTGCAGGAGTCAGGTATCAACCCCGCGCGCCTGCCGATGGTCCCCGAGGTCGGCGACCACCTCGCCGAGGTCGTTTCGGCCCTCCTTGACGGCCTGGACGTCATCGCCGTCCACGCACCGAGAGGCCTCACCGTCGCCCAGGCCCGCCGCCTCGGCGCGAAGGCGCGGAAGGTCGGGGGCATCCTCATTCCGTACGGGGCGCCGCCCGAGCGCACCGCCCGCGCCGACGTCACCCTCAGGGTTGCCGCCTCGCAGTGGCGAGGCCTCGGCAAGGGCCGCGGCCGCCTACGGTCCCGCGTCCTCCAGGTCGAAGCTCACGACCGCGGTCGGCCCCGCCGTGCCGAGCTCGCCCTCGGCGTGCCGCTGATCGAGCAGCCGCCGGCGCCCATGCCGCCGGTCGTGTCGCTCGCCGACCGGCGCCGCCTCGCCGACCGTCCAGCATGGACCGTGCACAGTGCCCGATCAGGTGACCGTGCCGATACGACCGGCGACGTAGGCTAGGCGACCTCTCCCAGGCACGGGCACGCAGGGGAGAGGATCCGGGGATTACCGGCCGTGGGCACGGCCGCCCCGACGAGATGACCGGGCCGGTCCCCTACGGGCATTGGGGACCGGCCCGACCCGTGCCGCTACGGCGGAGACGTCAGCATCTTGTGTATTTGCAACAGATGCCCGACAATGTCCGTATGTCAAGTGATCATCGAAGCGACGTCGTCCACATGAAGGCGTCCACCATGGACATGACGAACAGGGACAGCCTCACCGCTGGCGCGGCGGCCGATGTGGTCACCGCGCTGTTGTCGACGCCGGAAGGCGCGGTCAGTGCGGTGGCGGGCGGAACCGCGGTTGCCCGTAAGGCCGGAGATGTGGCGATCAAGGCCCTTGACGCGGCACAGAACATGTACCGCGACCGGCAGGAAACCCGCCGCGCTGAGATCGACACTCGCCGCGGGAACTAGTTCCCCACCCGACGGCCGGGAAGGGGCACCCCGTGAGGGGTGCCCCTTTGCTCAATTAGGCGCGGCCGCGACGGCGCCGCGGCGCCGTCGGGCGGCGGAGATCGCGAATGAGGGCCGCGAGAGCAACAGCCGCCCCGCAGGTCGTAATGATCTCGCCGATGACGTTCACCAGGTCACCGAATCCGCTCGTGTCGATGATGGCCTCCCTAGAGGAGTGGGCGCCGCCGAAGCGGCGCCCGGTCCGGGCAACTCCCGCAGATTCTCAGGCGTTTCCAGTCGCCAGAATTTCTGAATCCGCGTCGCCATAGTCGCTCGGAAAGCGACGCCGGTCAATTCTCGGCGCGGCGGCGAAATCGCCAGAGTCGAACGTATTCCAACGCGTCCAGTCAGCTGTGACTTGACAGTGATTTCCTGGTTCGGTGCCGATGCAAGCCAAGGTTGCCAGCGATGGCAGCAACAATACAGATGGCTGAACTGTCTGACTTGTCCGAGAATCTAGCCTGGTAGAATAAACAAAGGCCATTATCATGCCTACGGCTTTTCGTGATTCAGTTGCAATGCCTGCATTGATCATTGGCTTGGTTCGCAACACGGCAGGCTGCTAGGTGTTTTCCCAGGTCAGGACGCAGGTGTTTACTTGCAGGAGTCATGCGTCTGGGGTGTCAACCCATACCCGATTCCAGGCTTCACACATGTCATAGCAGCAGTTACAATCAAGCCAGAACACTAGACTTCCTGAGTCAAATCTGTTTGATTCGGGACCTTAGGCGGTTCGCTCGGCATGTCGAGGCGGTTTTTTGTGTCGGCTATACGACTCAAGTCGACGTGAACGGGCAAGGCGAAGTTTGGTGGTTTGTCCCGGTCCGGGCGCGACCATCTATCGGCCCCTCGTTCCAGCGGGGGGCCTCCTCTCTTTTCCTTGGATGACTTTTAGGGCGTGCTGTCAGTCCGGGAGACGTTTGTTTCCGACGAGGAGCCCGCGGCGGCCGGCGCCAGGAGGAGCGCGAGGACGCGCTCGGCGGCCGCCCGCCGCGCCGGCCGCCGCGAGCGGACCGCCACCGTCGAGAGAACGCCGACGAGCACCAGGCGCACGAGCGCCACCCCGCCGGCGACGAGCGCCGCCACCGTTCCGGCGTGCGCGAGCTCCGCGACCATCCCCACCCCCGAGGCCGAAACCGACGAGCCCCCCGGCCCGTCGGCGGCCGCCGCCCTCGCGGAGGCCGGACGGCAGCCTATCGACCGTGCGTGATCATGACATCACCGGGATAGGCAATATGCAGATGCAGATTGCAGCACGAGAGCCGTCGTCGGGAAACGGTCATTTGGGACATTCGTTACTCACGGGAATGGAACTTCCCGCAAGTAATAGGCCTGAAAAAATTTGTGAGTGGGGCGTTACTGGGAGTAGTTCCCCTGCTTGGGCGATGCCGCAGAAAGTTCAGGTAACCCTCAAGATCGTTTTTTTTGAAGCGGGTCGTCCCACTGACCGACGACGGCGGCCAGGACGACGGCGACGAGGAGCCACGCGACGGCGGCCGGGCGCGCGTTCGTGGCGGTCATCAGCGCCGCCCCAGGTGGGAGCCCCGCCGTGGCCGCGATGGCGATGCGTCCGGTGCGGTCGGCGCCGACCCGGCGGCCGGCCTTCCGCGCCCGCCGGACGAAGGGGGCCACGGCGCGGCCCGCGCGTCGACGCGCCCACGCCAGCACACCGGGCGCCGCAGAGCGGCGGGCCGGGAGGCGCGGGACGCGGGTCATGCCGTCCAGTGTGCACGGTGAGCGCCCGCAAGTCGACGCGCAGCACCCGCCGTCTGTACGTGTCGTACGCGTGGACGTCGTACACGATGGAGCTATGACGACGGATCCGCAGCCCGAGGACGAGGCCGAGCAGCGCGAGCACGAACGGCAGCAGACCCGCGACGAATGGCTCTCCCGCGTTGAGATGTCCGAACTGATCGCCGTCCGGGGACTGTGGACCGGTGCCGACGAGACCGCCCTAGAGGACATGATCGAGTACCGCCGGAAGAACCCCGACCGGTAGCACCGCCAGCCGAGACGCGCGGGTAGCCGAGACGCTGAACCGGCGGCCGCACCTCGGCGGCGCCGCAGGTACCCTGCCCACAGGGCAGCCCGCGCAACGCCCGCGCTCCACCGTCGGCCCGTGACCGGCGGTACCGAGGCCAAGGTGCCACGCACCCGCGATCGAAGCAGACCGTACGCGAGACCTACTCCCCGTGCGGCGATCACGGGACGCCCACGGGTGATGAGAGGTCAGCCGTGCCACCAACTACCGACCGTGCCCGCAAGGCCGCCGCCCGAGCCCGCCAGGCCGCCACCGGCGAACCGTACGCCGTCGCCGCCCGCCGTGTCGACGAGAAGCACCAGGACCACACCGCCGAGACCCGCGTCGAGGGCACCGCGGACTCGCACCCGCTCTACGCCTACATGCCGTATCCGGCGCCGACCGTGACCGGTGCAGTCTGCCCCGAGTGCGACGGCGAAGGCGTCAGCGGCGAGCTGTACGCGATGCCAGGGGACGCCGGCCCCGCCCCGTTGCTCGTCGACGTGCTGTGCGCGCGTTGCCTCGGGTGCGGCGCCGACGCCTGCCCCGAGCTCGCCGTCGGCGAGGTCGAGGTGTGGGACATGTGGGGCGAGGCCGTAGAGATTCCCGCCGACGCGTGGGAGGACGACGAGCCCGACGAAGACGAGGAGGAGGCCCGCGAGGAAGAGGCCGAGCACCTGCCCGACCTCAGGTGCCGGTCATGCGATGGGCGCGGCTGGTATCCGTTGCAGGGGTGGCCATCCGACCCCGACGACGGCGAGGCCGTGACTGTCCTACGTGTGCCCTGCGGGTGCATGGAGGCGTTCGTGACCCTGATCAGCGCCGACCAGGACGCCGCCGCATGACCGCGATCGTGCGCGTGCGCCTGGAGAGCACCGACGCCGCCGCCCTCGCCCGCGTCGAGGCCGCACTCGCCGCCGCCGCCGACATCGAGGTACCCGAGCCCGGCGCCCTCTACGACCGGTCGAGGCCCCGCCGTGACGGCCGGCCCGGAACCCCCGGCCTCGCCCACGTGTACGTGACCGCGATCGTGCACACCTCGGAACTTTGACACGTACGCGTCAATGGCGGAGCGAGAAGAGAGGCCGCGCCCATATGGGTGCGGCCTCAGCTCGTAAGCGTTAAGGACCGGCGCGGGGCCGGCATCAGTCCGTCAGCAGGTGGTCAAACTCGCCGCGCCGCGCGCCGTCGAGGAAGGCGTCGAGCTCATCGAGCCGGAAGCGCAACGTTCCGCCGTCACGGTCCTTGGTGTCCCGAACCTCGATCATGCCGTCTTTTCGACGCAGCTCGAAGCACGAGCCACCGTTGCCGGCCGACTTCTCGGCGACCTGCCACTCAGTGTCTTTCAGCATGGTTTTTGTACTCCTTCAGGGGCGTTGCCTGACCGTAGATGGCCTCGAAGATCCGCCGGTACTCGCCCACCTCGGCGGGCGTTTCGAGGTAGCGCGCGCCGAGCTGTGCCTCGATGTAGGCGACATCCGGGTCGTCCGGGTCCTCGAAGTCGAGCACCCGGAAGGCACCGGCGAGAGCCTGGTGTGCCCCTACTTCCCAGGTCAAGACCCGAATGTCGATGTGGTCGCGTGCGTCGAGCTCGCGCAGGTACTCGATCTGTTCGCGCAGCACCTCGGCGCCGCCCACGGGCCGGGTGAGTACGGCCTCATCGAGGACGACCCGCAGCGGCGTACGGCGCTTAAGCAGCGCCTCATGACGTTCACGCCGCAGCGCGACGTGCCGGGCGATCACGGCCTCGCCGTCGTCGGGTTGCGCCGCCTGGTAGACGGCCCGGGTGTAGGCCGGCGTTTGGAGCTCACCGGGGACGACTTGCCCCTCATAGGTGATGATCTGGCTGGCGGCACCTTCAAGGCCGACGTACACGCCGAACCACGCCGGGGTGATGTCTCCGTACTCCTCCCACCATCCCCGTTCGGCGGTGCCTGGAGCTCGCGTGGCGAGAGTGTCGGTCTCCTCCGCGCTGGCCTTGTAGAACCGGCACAGGGCGAGGACGGTTCCGACCTTGATCGAGACCTTGCCGGTTTCGAGGCGCCACAACGTCGTACGCGAGGGAAGGCCGAGCTCATCGTCGACCTGTTGCTCGGAAATGTCGGCAGCAAGCCGAAGGCGTCGCAGCTCTCGGCCGAGCTGGCGCCGCAACATCGTGAACCCCGATACCGGCATGTCGTGTACCTCCTTGATCAGTGTTTCACGATGAAACACGCCGATGCGAGCAAGGCCGCCCGCGAGCAGTTCATAGTGAGAGTCTTCCAGGTGGACACTCCGAAGTGAAACGTTGCGTTTCGACATGCTCAAGACTAGGGTGTGAAGTGGATCGCATCACGGTGGGTAATCGTGGCGATCCGACTTCCGATGTTTGAGCACGTCAGGAGTGGTGGGATGCGATCCCCGTTTGACCTCAACAACCACCCCCCGGCAGATGCCCCGGTGGGCGTCATCTGCCCCGGGCTGTGGACCGTTCAAGTCCGCTGGTGGAAGCGGCACACGCCGAACCCTGGCGAGAAGAAGTGCACCGAATGTGCCCAGAGCTGGCCGTGCCATTCGTGGTTGTGCTGGGACGGCCAGATAGGCGACGCATGGGACGCCGCCACGCGATACCAGCGCGCGCACCCCGCCGCCCTGAACTCGGCCGCGCCGTTACTCGCCGGCGTCGTCCTCGAAGTCGTCGCCGTCAAGGCCTCGCCCGCGCGCCGCGCGAAGACGACGCGACGCCCCCCGAATCCCGAAGCCCGCCGCGCGGCCGGATAGCTCGCCCGGAGTCCCCTGCCGGACGAGCTGGTCTCCCCAGGGACCCCGACCGCACGGCGCCAGGGCGGCCCGCGCCTAGCTAGCCGGGCCGCCCACCCAGAACCCGAAAGGAGCAGCACTCATGATCCACACACCCGAGCAGCCCGAGGAGCGCGCGGAGCTTCCCGACGAGGACGACGAGCACCGGCCGACCGCGAGCGGCCTGTTCTGCGTCGTGGATTGGGATCCGTGGCCGTGCCCGGCGTCCGCCGAAGACCAGGAGGACTAGCCCGATGCACTCACAGCCCGCGCCCACGATCGCCGACCACTGGCACGAGGTAGCGCGCCGCGCCACCGTCACCGCCCGCGCCTACGAACGCGGCGAGGCCTCACCGCGGATCCTCGATTGGGCTCGTACGGCCGCCCTAGAGGCGCTGATCGTGACCCACGCCGTGACGTGCCCGCCGCCTAGCCCCGGCGTGCCCCGCCTTTCTGCCGGACAGGCGGCGGCCGCCGAAGCGCTCGCCGCCGGCATGTCGTCTGCCGAGCTGTCGGACGCGTGGCCGCACACCGACGTGCCGGCCCTGCTCCGCAGTCTCGCCGAGGCCATGGGCACAGGCACCTATACCGCCGCCGTAGTCAAGGCCGCGAGCCTCGGCCTCATCACCGCCAAGTAGAAGGAGCCTTCGATGTCCCTCGCCACGATCGACGCCCCGCCGATGGCCGCTTCGCCGTCCCCCATCGCGTCCGTGCGCTGCGCCGACTGCCCCGCCGAGATGACCCTCGGCGCCGAGGGCGGGACCGCGCCCGCGTGGCGCTGCCCCGAAGGCCACCGCATCGGGCAGGAGCTCGCCGAGGCCGAGGTGTGGGTGCGCCTGGTCGCCACCGATCCCGTGATCGGGTGGCACCCGAACCAGGACGCCCGGCGCCGCGCCGAGCTCATCGCCGAGTACGTCGAGGCCGCGCACGTCGTCCTCGGCCACGTTACCTACGTCGAGCGCCGCCGGCGCCGATAGCGCCGCAGGTCCGGCCGCCTCGCAAGCAAGACCGGACCCGCAGCGATCACCCGATTCCCGCAGCACGAGAACCAGGAGAACAGTATGACCGCTCAGGCCACCATCACCGCGTACGCCGCCACCTGCGAGTGCCCCTCACCCCACGAGGGCACCGCCGTGTGGATCGCCGACGAGGCCGGCGCCCTCGCCGCCTGCCCCGGCGCGCTATGGGATGCGCTCGACTGCCCCGACGACGAGGACCAGGACGACGACGGCGCCGACGAGTACGACCTCGCGGCCGGTTTGGACCCGCGCGTCGCTCTCGCCGAGGCCCTGCTCATGTCCTGACATCCCCTCCCCGAACGGCGGCGCCGGCCCCCTTCCCGGAGACCGGCGCCGTCTCGTTTCACCACAACGAAAGGAACGACCGATGAACCTCCACGAGGTACGTGCCCGGCTCGACCGGCCGATACCCGGCCCGATGTGGCTGCACCGGGCACTCGCCCGCTGGATCCTCCCCGGCGTCGTCGTGCTCGCCTACGTCACGTTCGCACTCACGTCGACCGCCGCCGACCGACCGCCACTGTGGGCTGTCGGCGCCCTCGGTGCGGCTCTGTTCGCTGCGACCCGGACGCTGATCCGCGCCGAGCAGCGTACGGCCAGCGACCGCGCGTAACCCGCAGGCAGCGGCCCCGTCCTCACCCTTCCGAGGACGGGGCCGTTTCATGTTCGGCTACTGGTGGCCGTAGGCGATATTTCCCGCCGGGTCGACCGCGACCGGGCCTCCCACGTCGTACGTCACGGTGTCGGTGTACGCCGTGCCTTTCGGGGTGCGGTAGGAGATTTCGACGGCGCCCTCGGCGGTCGTGACGACCTCGGCCGGTCCCCCGGTGATCACCGGGTCATCGGCCGTCCGCACGTCGATCTTCGGGTACTCCACGATCCGCCACGTTACGGAGTCCTCGGCGATTTCCCGCTTGGCGTCGAGGAAGGGCGAGTAGTTCCACGGGCAGCCGTCCGGCGTGAGGTCGGCCGTGATCGAGGCGCACTCGTCCAGGTGCTCGCGCACCGCGTCCTGGACGACAGGCACGGCCTCGGCGCGCACCGAGGGCGCCTGTAGCTCGATCGACGTGTGCGGGCGGTTGATCGCCGACACTGGCGTGTCCGCGATGGCCGAGGGCACGACCACCGAGACCGGCGCCAGTTCGAGCAGCGGAGACGGCGGCATGGTCACGGTGTACACCCCGGGGGGAAGGTCGCTCATCGTGTCGTACACGGTGGACACCACCGTCTCGACCTCCACATCGGCGGCCAGGACCACCGGCGTGTGCGCCGGAGAGACGACCTGGAGTGCCCCGGTGTCCCCGTCGGCGAGGGTCCACCCGCGCAACGCCCCACCCTGCTCACGCCAGAGCTTCACCGTCGTCTCGATCGGCTGGCCATCGAGCAGGTACTTGACGCCGACGAAGGCGACCGACTTGTTAGGCCGTCCCGTGCTGTCCAGGGGATCCCCGTACGTCGTCCCCGTGATCTCCACATTGGACGGTGGCGTGTACCCCTCGCGGGCGACGAGGCCGGCGAAGTAGTCGGCGACGATGGGCTCAGGGCTTCCGACGGTTTCCTCTACGAGCCATTGCCCGAGGAGGACGCCGCCGACGACGAGGACGACGGCCCCGGCCGCGACCCACCGCCACCGCAGCCGCGTCCGGTCCCACTGCCGCCGGAGCCATTCCCACCGCGGAGGCCTCGCCGCCGCCGTGACCGGGCCGACGTGTACGAGTTCGGCGGCCGCCGTCGCGTCGAGGAGCCCACCGCAGCCCCGGCAGCGACGAGCACCCGGCCGCCCGATCGTTCCGCACATCGCGCACGCCAGCACCTCGGCATGCGGGGAGAGTGTCGCGGACTCGGCCGGCGCCTCGGCGGGTGCTGGCGCGTCAACGAGGCGAGGGTCGGGGACAGGATCAGGGGTGGTGGTCATGGTGCGCCGCCGATCAGTCAGGGGTGTATCCGGCCAGTGCCCGATAGGGCTCCAGCATCAGCGCCGGCGGGGTCATCACGAGCCTGTGAGGCTCCGACCGGTACCAGAGATAGGCGTAGCCGGGTGGGGTGCGCCGGATCTCTGACGACGGCAGCAGCGGCCGGTAGATCGTGCTCACCGAGTGCTCGCGTGACATCTGTGCGCGCTCGGCGGCCGCGCCGGTCGGGTCCGATCCCGCCCGTACGGCCCCGCTGCTCGCCCCGTGATAGGTGGTCGAGGCCTCGCGCGCCTCCCCCGCCCAGGACGAGAACACGTCGGAATCCCCGACGAGGCCGCCATAGGTGACCTTGACCGTGCTCGCCGAGAGGATCGCCTCGGCGCCGTGGTCGCCGTACCTCGCGCGCAACTGGGCGAGGTTCTGCGCCGTCCACAGTGTGAGGATGCCGCGGCCACCGCCCTCGGACACCAGCGGCCCGAGGTCCATCGGTGCGGTATTGGCCACCTCATCGAGCGCCAGGAGCAGCGGCCGCCGCAGCCGGCCGCCGTGTCGTGCGGCGATTTCGGAGGCCCGCTCGGCGATCGAGTTCACCAGGCCGACGATCATCGGTGACAGGGCCGCCTGATGGCGGCTCGGACCCACGATGAACAGCGTGGATCCGGTTGCGAGGAACCGGTCGACGTCGAGGTCGGAGCGGTCGGAGAAGGCGAGGACTTTCGGCGAGGAGGTGGCGGCGATCGCGCGCCTGGCCACGCTGAAATAGGAGCCTCGCTCGCGCTCGCCGATCAGCCGGAGACTGCGCAGATCCTCGCCCCAAAACGCCGCCTCGGATCCGTGGTCGACGAGGATGTCGGCCGGCTCGTCGAGCTCCTGGCGAGACAGCCAGGTCCGCACATCGCGCATGCCCTTTTTCGCGATCGCGGCCGCGTGGAAATACGGCCGCAGGATATCGGCGGCGCCGCCGGTCCAGTGGTCACCGTCGGAGATGCCCCGGCCAGCCGAGCCCGTCATCGCGTGCACCTGTCGGTAAGTCCACTCCGCGTCCTCGCACCCGGCGAGGGCGCTCCAGTGCAGCGAGGTCACGCCCGGCTCGCTGCCCGTGGGGTCGTAGATGTAGACGCCGCCGCCCGAAGGGTCGGCCAGTGCCCGCCGGCGGTCGCCGACGGCGCGCAGGATATCCCCTCGGGTGCTGGCGACCACTGCGGCCCCGTCCCAGTACATCAGGGCCGCGATCAGCAGCCCCGAGGTTTTACCCGAGCGCGGCGGCCCGACCACGCCGACGCTGGCCTCGCCGTCGGACCATGCCCGCTTGCCGGTCTCAACGTCGACACCGAGAAAGATCTGTTGCCGACGATCGACGGTGAAGGGCGCCATAGGCGGAAACGTCATGCTCATCAGTCCAGCTCCAGTGCCGAGCCGCCACCACGGATCACGACCGGCATCGGCGCCGCCGGCGCATTGGTGTCCGGCAGGGTGTACGTCTTCCCTGGCCGCTCCAGTCGTTCGAGGCGGAGCTCAGTGGGCGGGTGGGTGCGGCAAATCGCAGCATCCCAGCCCGAGCGGCCGCCCTCGAAACTCCGGCGGACACGCCCGAGGAAGGTATGCAGCCCCTCGGCGTGACCAGCCTGGACGGCCGCCTGGTCGGCAGCGTATTCGGCCTCACGCCAGTGCCGCGCCTGCGCCGGAATAACCAGGCCCGTCACCGTGACTTTGATTCCCCAGAACAAGATCCGGACGAGCCATTGCAGCGGCCGCCGCCACGCGGCCGTGCCCTCAGTGAGCCGGACGCTGAGGTTGTAGAGGACGACGAGGATGATCGCCACGCCGCGGCTGAACGCCATGGCGACGGCGTCGCCGCGCATCCAGTGCCCGAGCTCGTGGGAGATGACGCCGGCCAGCTGCGCCCGGTCGTACTGGCAGTCATCGAGGAGACCTTGACAGATGATGATGTGCCGGGAGCCTGCTGAGGCGTTGACCTCGCGCGAGTCGTCGAGGAGCAACTTGGGTCGGGTCTTGAGGCCGAGCGCTTCGGCGCACTCGGCGATGATCGGCTCCAGGAACTCGCGTTCCCGCCGCGACGGCGGCCGCGCGCCCCGGATCTTAAGACGCCAGCGCTCGAAGGTCACCGCCCACAGCGTGTAGCCGGCGCCCAGGGCGAGGCCGCCGATGATGTTGCCGACGGCGATTCTCACCGGCCACGACGGGTCACCGGCGTACAGCGCCTCCCACGGGTACACCAGGGTCATCCAGCCCAGTTGCCAGCCACCGGAGACGGCACCGAGCACGCCGCCGAGGAGGAAACCTAGCTGGCGCGACGCGACGGGTACGAGCTCGTCGAGGCTGATCGGCAACGGCAGGAAGAACGTGACGCCCGTGTTGAGCCGGGCGACGGCGGGCTCACCGAGGACCGACCCGGACAGCATGCCGACGATGCCGCCAAGGATCGCGCCCAGCGTCCCCAGCAGGATCACCATCGGGATGTTGAACCACGTGCAGACCAGGCCCGTTGCGACGCCGAGCCAGTTACGGCCGAACGAACCGCCTATCCAGGTCCAGGCGTTCCGGAACGTCGACGGGCGGCCGGTGCGGAACCGAGCGGCCACCCCGCCCTCGGGCGTCCAGCCCGGAGGCTCGTAGCCGGCCGGCTCGCCGGGCGGCGGCGTGTAGTGCAGCGGGGGCTCAGGCCTCGGCGCAGGCCCGTCCGACGGCCCGACGCCCGGGACGATCGCCGACGGAACTCCGGGGGTGTGCGGTCCTGTCGGCGGGCCGCCCGATGGCACGGGCACGGATCCAGGCGCGACGCCCGGTGCCGAAACCGGCGCCGCCAGGTCTGCTTGGCAGGAGGGGTTAGGGCACCGTGGAGGCGCCGGCGTGGGCAGACCCTGGCCGCATTGGTCGCAGAACTGCGCCACCGGCGCACCTCCCCCGCTCGCTGTGTGCGTGATCACGAAACGTACTCAAGAGTAGCCAAGTGTCGCCTACCTGACACCCCCCGAACCACGCCGCGACCTGCGCAGACACGCCCAGCTCTCAAATAGTGAAGATCTTTCGGGCGTGACGAAGGGCCGGAGCTCCATGCTCCGGCCCTTTCCGATACGTCCCCTCCCGGGGTGTTTCAGCTGGTGACGCGGTTACCCGCCCACCTCCGTGCGATCTTCCCGAGCTCGTCGTCGCCGAGGATGTCGCCCGCGGTCGTCGTCTTGTACGGGTCGCGATGTTCGGCCGTGCAGGTACCGAGCTCCGTGGTCACGGCGGCGCTCAGCGCGGGCAGATGACGGGTGTGCCACTCCAGCGGCTCAGTCCCGCGCAAGGGTTTGTCGGCCTCGGCCCGGTAGATCGAGCGCCACGCTAGCCACAGGTCCGAGAGGAACTGAACGAGGACCGGGTGACGCGGCCAGCACGGTGTGAGCTTGACGCCGCTCACGTCCTTGGCGAGCGTCGTGTTGACCCAGCCCGCCAGGCCCGTCAGGTGCGTTGTGGCCGCGTCCGCGTCGCGCATGTCGGCCCACACCACCACCTCGGCGGCCGGCTTCTTCTTCCCCTTGCCGTCGCCCTTGTCGGCCTGAGCCGTCAAGTGGGTGGCGACGATGCCCGAGAGCTCGTCGAGGTTTTCGCGGAGTTCGGCGAACTCCTCGGCGTCGACGACGGTCGCCGCGTCCGGCGCGGCGGCCGTCTCCTGCTTCTCGACACGCTCGCGCAGGCTGGCCACCTCACCCGCCAGGGCGAGGAGTCGCCGCTGCATGGTCTCGATGTCTGGCGGTGTGCTCACCAGTCCCCCTCACTGGTCACGTCGTCCTCGGCGGCCGGCAGCGCCTTACGGTCCGGTGCCGCCTCCAAGGCCAGCCGCGGATCCGGGATCAGCGGCAGCTCACGATATCCGGGCCGATCCCACACCCACGGCACACGCCCGATCGTGGCGGGCATCCGTGAGCGCAGTACCACGGCCTCGCCCTCATCCATCATCCGGATGTGCTCCGGTGGGATCGCCCGCCGGGTGATCATGTCCCCGGTCGCCTTGCCGTCGTTCCCGAGCCTCGGCACACTGATGTCGCCGATCAACCGGGACACCCATTCGAGGTCATCGGGGTTGTCGCACCCGCCGAAGAACGCCTTCGAGGTGCAGTTGTTCCAAATGACGTTGCCGCCACGCTCGCCCCACTTGTCATAGAGCTGGTCACGGCCCTGGATGTAGAGCCGGCCGATGATCCCCGAGCCGCCCAGGATCGCCGAGTACCGGTCGATCGGCAGAGGACAGATCGACGCGAGCTCGTCGCCGACGAGGGACAGCACCGGATCGAGCCGCCCCGACGGCGACGCCGACGCGAGCTGTACCGCCTCATCCATGATGTGACCGGCCAGCGCCGCGAAGAAGGGCGCGACCGTCCCGAACTCGCGATCCTGCGCCAGCAGGTACAGCGTTCCCTCTTCGCGGACGAACGTGCGCACGTTGAAGCCCTCGCCGCTCTCCGGCAGCGCCAGCTGCGCCGCCTCGGGAGAGCGGAGCCACTGGGTAGCCGCGCTGATCGTCGTCGTCGTGCTCGTCGCCGTTGCGGTGTTCGTGCCGACGAACTGCCTCCAGTCATGACGCGCCTGATCAGCGGCCACCGAGTCCGACAGGATCTCGGCCACCATGTCCTGTACGTAGCGGCTCTCCCGGCCCGCGATCCACTCCGGCAGCACCGTGACCCGCTCCCCCGCGATCGCCGCCGCCTCCAACAACAACGACAGGATCCGGACGGATTGGCCCTGCCAGAACGCCGTGTTTCCCTCGCCGATTTTCTGGCCCTTGACGCCCGAGGCCAGCGCGCCGCCTCGGGCCATGGCCACCATCGGATCCTTGCAGCCCTGCACGATGTCCCACGCCAGCGTCGAACGGAGATGCCCGCCGCCGAGCTGGTCTGGATTCAGGACGAGGTTGGGTCGGCCGTCCCGCCGGGACATGATCGACTTTGTGTAGATGTCCACGCGCGTGCTCGTCGCGACGACCGCGCCCGGTGCGTCGGTGATGTCGTTGCAGGCCTTCCCTGTCTTCCCCGAACGCGGGGGCGCAACGTTGAGTTCCCAGTCCTCATGAGTGCTGTAGACCTTGAGCGGTCCCACCCGGGTCTTGACCGTGACCAGTGTCGTTGCGACACGGGTCGGTGCGACCGTGAGCCGCTGGCGCAGCGGGAGATCCGCCACCGACGGCCGAACCCTCGGCGCCTTGCGGATCACCATCCAGCGCCCGCCTTGAGTCAGTACCTGCCACGTCGTGGCGAGCCCACCCCGACGGTTCGCGCGCTTCATCCGCCGCCGGACCGTCGCCGCGGGCGTCGACCGCCGCAGCCACCACCACAGGCCCACCGTTCCGGCCGCCACCGTGCTCAGGCCCAGCACCCACGGCACCGAGTCACTGAGCACGGTGGCCGCCGACTCGACCGGCGACGAGCCGCCCGGCTCGTCGCCCGCGCGTCCGCGCAACCACATGACGGCAACGAACACGCCGCCGCCCGCCCATGCGGCCAGCTTGATCCTTTTCGTAAGGTTCTTCTTGGACATTGGGAGCTCCATTCCCTACGTGTCCGAAACAGCGGGCGGGGTGTTAGCGCACCCCGCCCGCCTCTGTCTACTTGTGATCATTTGCGCCGCCCGGAGCCCTAGGGATTCCACACCCTACGGCCCCCGGCCGACATCCCGCCAGCCTACGACCAGCGGGGATACCGCGTCAGTCCTCAGTGGACGGTCGAGCCGCGGACCGTAAAACTGACCGCAGCCGCGGCCGCTCACCCGGCAGAACCCGCCGCCCATCGGCGACCTCCGCGCGCCAGTCGTACACGTATCGCTCCAGCGTTCCCGTCTTGGCGAAGTCCGGCACCGTCGCCAGCGCCTCGGCGACGGCCTCGGCCAGCACGGGCACGGACCGGCCGTCCTCACGCCACGACACCTGATCGAGGATCGAGTACGCCCGCTCCTTGGTGTTCGAGCCGGTTACCACGACCTCGTGAGCCGCGTCCTCGGCGAAGGCCAGGGCGGCCGTGCCCTGGACGACCGGCCGCGCCGCCGCCGACGGCGACGAGGGCGCCGCCGCGTTCACCATCGGCTGCGAGGCGGGAACCTCGCCACCAGGGCGCCGCGCTCCGTCGTACGCGCCCACCGGCGCCGGCACACGGTCGACGGTTGCGCGTCTCGCCTCGGTGGCCACCTGTTCCACCGACGCCACCCGGCCGGACAGGTCCTGTACGAACCCTCCGAGCTGGTCATGGAGGGTCGCCGAGGCTTGCCGCGACTCGGCCGCCGTCCGGTCGATCCGCTCGGACATAGCCGCGAGGTGATCGAGCATCCGGCCGTTCCTCTCCTCCGCCTCGGCGAGGATCTGCTCAGCAGCGATCACCGCCGGGTCGGACGCCGGATCCGGCGCTGCCCACGGCCGCACGTCGGCCAGGTCCGCGCGCGAGGTCGCCGTCTCCTGCTCGTAGTACGCGGCGATCCACCGCCGTACGGCCTGTGTGACCTCGGCATCCGAACCGAGCCCCGGCAGCATCCGGCCGCGCCGATCACGACGCCGACGCGCCAACGAGATGCGCCAGCCCGCCGCCTCGGCTTCTTTGCGCTCATGCACGCGGACGGCCGCCCGGCCGTACGCCGCGATGCGCTGGTCACGCTCGACATCGGACAGTGCCCGGCCGTCGGCAGTGACGAGCCCGAGCCGGACGGCGATCCGGCGCCATCCGACGCGGGAGGCGACCGCCTCGCGGACCTTTTTCCCGGCCCGTGCGGCGTACGCGCGCTCACCGGCCATCCCGCGCTCCCACAGCCATGCCGCGATCAGCGGAGCCGTCAGCCGCACGATGTGCAGTGCCGGCCCGCCCGAGACGTCCAGCGTGGCGATGACACCCGAGAGAGCCGCCAGGACCCACACGGCGATGCCGTCGGCCCCGGTTGAGCCAGTGCGGCGCAGTGCCTCACGAGCACGAATCGCCGAGGTCAGGATTGACAGCTCAATGAACGCGAACAGCAGGACGCGCCAGAAGGGCGTCATCCCCGGTACGTGGCCGAAGACTTCCCACATGCCGGAGCCAGCGGCGGCCGTGGCGATGCCGGCCGCGATCACGGTAAGCACTGTGGCGAGGAGGCTTGAGCGCGGCGGCGCACCGGTCGCCGAGGGCGGCGCCGGGCGACGGCGGCGCGACAGGATCGCGACCGCCGCCAGCAGGACAGCGCCGATAAGGGACGCGTCAAGGAGGGAGACCGAGGCCGCCTCGCGACCGATGGTCAACCAGTGAGTTAGGAGCTCCACAGGGGCACCCCCGCGGACGCGGCCGGGCGCCGCCGGCGAGGGGTGGGGGACGTACTGTGCATCGAGGAACCTCCAAGTTCCGTACGCGCCCCGCCGGGTAGGTCACCAACCGATAGACCGGCGGGGCGTATGCGCATCTACGGGAACGTTCAGGTAGCAGACTAACCCACCAATGAACCAATGGCGTAAGTGATGAGCTAAGTAATTAACTCTGCAATGAGTCAGGCACGCAAAAAGGCCTGTGAACAGGCAAGGGACTAGATGTCCGGGGGATAGTGTGATCATGCCCGTGTGTGGGAGACTGCTCACGGTCCAGATAGGAGGCACACATGGATGCTCAGGAGAGGGCGCAGGCACTCAGCCGCGTCATAGCGTTCATCAACGATAAAGGGGGCGTGGGCAAGACCTCGCTGACCGCGAACCTCGCCGGCCACCTTGCGCACGCCGGATACCGGGTGCTGGTGATCGACCTCAACCGGCAGGCCAACCTTGCCGACGACCTCGGCTATCGGGAGAACCCCGACGTTGACGACGATGGAGCCGGCCTACTCACCGCCATCAGTAAGGGCAGCCCCCTGGAGCCCGTCAGCGGCGTGCGCCCAGGGCTGGACGTTGTACCCGGGGGAGTGGAACTCGGCACTCTTACGCCCCTGCTCACCGCCCGTCTGATGGAACAGGGCCGCCCCGCCTACGCCGCACTCGGCAACTGCATCGCCCCGATTGCCGACCGGTACGACTTCATATTCGTCGACAGCCCACCCGAGAACATCGTTCTCGCAGACCTCGCGCTCTCGGCCGCGCGATGGATCGTCATGCCCACCCGCACCGACAAGGGCGGTCTTGTCGGAATGAAGCTCGTGGCCAAGCGGTTCCTGCTGGCCAAAGAGATCAACCCCCGCCTCGGCCTCCTCGGCGCCGTCCTGTTCGCCACCGGAAGCGGAGCCACCCTCATCCAACGTCGCGCCCGTGATCGAGTTGCCGAGGCGTTCGGCGGCTCGTCGCCGATGTTCACGCGCACGATTCGGGCCGCCGAGCTCGTCGCCGAGCAGGCACGCGACTCCGGACGCCTCGCCTACGAACTCGACTCCGACGAGAGCACAAAGCGCCAGATGGCCGCACTCAAACGAGGCAAGACCGAGCCAGCCAAGCCAGCCAAACCCTTGACCGTGACCAGCGTGGCCGGTGACTATGCCGCCCTCACCGCCGAAATGCTCACCGTCCTCGCTCGCGCCGAGGCCGCGGCATGACCGGGCCGGATCTCAGCGACCTATTCGGAGGCAGCGCCCGCAGCGACACCGCGGCCGCCGAGCTCCAGGCCATGATTCCGCCGAAGCACGCCCCACCTGCGAAGCAGCAGGACCAGGCCGACGAGGAGCCAACGGCGGCGACGCCGGCCAAGAAGACTGCGGCGAAGAAGGCCACACCCGAGCCTGCGAAGCAGCAGAGCCAGGCCGACGAGGAGCCAACGGCGGCGACGCCGGCCAAGAAGACTGCGGTCAGGAGAAAGGTTCCTCCCAAGCCGACCCGGACCGAGCCAGCCAGCGCCGAGGCCGAGGAGGCCACGGCGACCTCGGTCTACATCCACCCCGACGCCAAGACCAAGATCCGGAAACTACGCGACGGGCGGACCAATGCCGAGATCGCCCTTGGTGCGATCGACGCCGTGCACGAACGCCTCGCCGAGCTGGTGGATGCGCACCACACCCAGGCGCCCCCCGGGGGAGAGGGGAGCCTCTTTCCCGGCCGCCGGACGACTACCGGCCGGCGACGAGGAGGCCCGCGCCGGGTGCTGTGGACGATCCAGATCACCCCGGCCGAGACGGCCGTCATTGACCGGCTCATGACCGAGACCGGCGCCGCCAGCCGGTCCGAGCTGGTGGCCGTCGCCGTTGAGGCACACCTCGGCATCACCAGCTAAAGCGCTTACCAGGGGCAGGCCTGCCGCAGGCCTGCCCCTTCCCTTAGTCGGCGCATCAATCTAGCTAGACTCTCGCCCCGGCAAGGCCTCACGCAGACCTGATCTGTACCCGAGCTCCGTCGTGGCCCGGGGTCTGCGGCCCGGAACGGCCTGCGGCGCCCCGGATCGGGCGCGTGTATCCGGCCGCCGAGGCCGTCAGATACCCGCCCAGGTGGCCGGATCGTCGGCAGCCGCGTACAGCGCCGCCACCATCGCCTCGGACAACCGCGGCCGGCCGATCTTCCAGCGCCACCACCACGGAACCGACGAGGACGAGAGCACCCGGACCCCGGCCGGCCGATGCGTCCAGGACCCCCGGATCTGTCGCGCGCCGTGCACGACGATTATGGGGGAGACGTTCACGTGCAGGCCAGCCGCCGAGAACGCCGAGCGCACCCGCGCCGCCTCGCGCGCGGAGGCCTCGGCGTACGACGTGGGGCGCGAGCCGACACGGATCTCCCGGCCCTTGACTGTGATCACCTTGCCGCGATGGTGCTTGGTGTTGACGACCCACACGCCGTACGTCGAGATCACCAGGTGGTCAATGTCCCCGCCGGCGCCCAAGGGGACTGAGTGGAGGACGCGCGCGGAACCGCGGCGCAGCCGGTCCAGCCGGCGGCCGACGTACACCTCACCCTCGGCACCGACCTTCCAGGCTTGATCAGCGGTGCGTACGCCGAAGAGACGGGCGAGGCCTCGGACGGTGCGAGACTGCGGCCGCCGAGCCGCCGCGATCGCCGCCACCCCATCACCGGCCCGTCGGTCGGCCAGGCCCCCGCCGACCGCCTCAGCCGGCCGCCGCGGACGAGGAGGCCGCGCCGAAGTCGCCGCCGGTCGTTGCTCGCCGGCGTGTTCACGGCGCCACTGTTCGACCGCGGCCCGGAACTCAGTTCCAAGGCCCGGCATGGCGATGTGCTCGCGGCCGGTCTTGAGGTCGAAGTGCCCGACCTCGGCGCCGCCGGCCGTCTTGACGTAGAGCCGCCGATGGCCGTAGTTCGCCCAGTACCGCACCGTCAGCCTTGCCACAGCAGCAATCCCGTTCGTCCACAGAGGAGTTGTGTAGCCGCAAGGTTACCGACCAGGTAGGACGTTTGGGCGACGCGCGGACGGCTATGCGGTGCGGCACCCGCATGCGCGAACGTGGTAGAAATAGCGTTACGTCCGCTTTCTAGATCAACTCTGAGCAGGACGTACAGACGTAAGGAGGCAAAGCAAAACGCCCCGGGGCCAACCGGGGCGTTGCGACTAACAACTTCAAACCTTCCAGTCCGAGGACTCCACCGCGCCTACCAAGCTCGCGAGTCGTCGGCTGGTCCCTCCTGCTGGAAGGGACGCTCTTTGTGTCTCCGAGCCTAGCAGGCGATGCCCGCACGGCTCAAGCAGACCGCGCGGCGTGTCGCCGACGACCCCGCGCAGCGCGCCAGAACACCGGCCGCACTGTCGCCAAGACGACGAAAACCCTGCTAGCGGGCCGTGCTCGGCCCGTTCTCCCGAGCGCCATCGGACGGCAGATACCACGCCTCGCCGCGGCCGCCCTGTCCGCTGGCCGTCCCGTCGCCGCCCTCGCGGCCGGCCTCGCGCACCTCGCCCAAACCCACCCGAAGGGGTACACGGCGAAGACCACCGATCCCTTGCTCACGTACATGATCGTCTCGGCTGACTGGCGCAGCGGCCGCCGTGCCCGCCCCGGCAAGCGTGATGCTGCGCTTGCGCTCCGACGCTGCGAAGACTCCGTACGGCGCCACTGGCGCATTCTTGAGGCCGCCCGTCTCCTGACGGAAACCGAGTACGGTGCGCACCTCACCGCCGAGGAGCACGCCGCATCCGGCGTGTGCCGCTGTAACGGCGAAGAGGGACGCACCCTCGGCCCCGGTGAGAGGTGGTGCCGCCGCCGTGACCGTGCCGAGTGGACGGTGGTAATGCCCGCCCACATCACCGAGAAGGCCGCCGCGCCGTACGTCGCGCGCGCCGTCGAGCTGCTAACCGCCCTTGCAGGCCCGCACGCCGACCAGGCCGCCGAGACCGTCACGACTGACGTCGTGTGGCCGGCCGACATGTCGGCGATGGAGCCGCCCGCCGAGCTCGTCGACGAGCACCAGGACCACGACGAACCTACCGCCGAAGTCCAGGCGCACACCGCCCCGGAGGTCCGCGAGGCTGTGGATAACCCCGCAGGTCAAACCGGTTTTTCGGCCCCTTCTCTGGGGGGTACTTCTGATCTTTCGCCTTACTCTGATCGCATCTCTAAGTACTTCCGAACGCGCGCGCCATTTTCACCTCGCCCGAAGACCAAGAAGGAGGCCGCTTCGCGGCCGCAGCAAGGAAAAGAGGGCCGTTCGGGCCGTAGTTCGGCACGACGGCAGGGACGCCCCGTAGACCCCGCAGGCCTTGAGCTGGCGCGCGAAATCGCGTCTGACCAGCGTTTTTGGTACCTCCGAGGCGTCAAGGTTGCCATCCTGGGAACGATCCTCACCCCGTACGCCCGGAACGGCTGGCGCCCCGACGACGTGCACGCCGCCGCCCGCGAGTTCGAGCGGATCCGGATCGAGCGGCACGGGTGGGGGTACACAACGCCGGTTGCCGGGCAGCTGCATCACGGCGCGTCCTACCTGCGCAGCATCCTGCGCGAGTCGGGGTACACCCCGGAAACCCCGCCGACCCGGGTTGCCGCGCGCCGCGCGATCGAGGCCCGCGCCGCGGCGCACCAAGCGGCCGCCGAGCGCGCGGCCGGCGCCGAGGCCCGCCGCCAGGCCGCCGAGCTCGCGCGCACGGGTCCGGCTCGCGCCGCGGCGCACCAGGCGGCCGCCGAAGCGCGCGGCCGGCGCCGCCCCACGAACGGCGACGACCTCGCCGAGCAGGCCCGCCAGGCCACCACCGCCCGCCCCCCCCTAACGGTCCCGGCCGAGGTCCCGCTCTACGCCTCGCCGTACACCGCCACCCCGGCAGGGGAGACGTGCCAGGTGTGCCGGGCACCCGGTCACGACGTACAGCCGCGCCACCTGCCGCAGCGGCCGGCGCCGGTCCTTGCGTGCGAGGCCTGCGAGACGTGGCACCGCAAACTTCATTAGACACCCGCGAACCGGCGGGCCGCCTGGACCTCGGCGCATCAATCTAGCTAGATTAAGAGGATGCCTACCGAGATGGTCGTGGCGATCACCGCCGCGAAGCTGAAACACCTCCGGGTCATCGCCAAGACGGCCGCCGAGAACGAACGCGCATGGCTGGCCGAGTGGGAGCCCGCGCCGGGGGAGTCGGATTCGCCGCGCGCCCGGCGGGTCGCCCTTGCCCAAGCCCGCGCCGATGGTCGCGTGATGGGCACGCGCGAGCTGGTCGTGGCCGCCGCTGTCCGCGCCGAGCTCGCCGAGCGCGGTTGGAGCGCGCGCACCTGGCGCCCTGTTCCGCCAGGCGTCGCCACCCACGCCGGCCGCCGCCTCGGCACGCCCGATCAGGACCCACCCCTGTACGCGCGCCTGTTCGTGCGCCTGCCCGACGGCCTCTCCGAGCTCGTACGTCGCGCCTGCCACTGGACCAGTGAACCCGCGCGGAAGAAGTTGCGCGCCGGCGCCTGGGGCGATGCCCGCGACGAGCTCAGGCGCCAGATCACCACCCCGGCCGCCCTCATCCGGGCCGCCGTCGACCGCCTCGCCGCAGCTCACCCCCTGCCCGAGTCCGACGGCGAGCACGCCCAGGACGCCGCCGACCCGGCCACCTCGGAGCCTCAATCTAGCTAGATTGTTGCCCCGGCGAGGCCCTTCGCGCGCGCGTGATGTGACGCTGTGGACCAGCGGCGCCGGTGCCGGCCCCTGCGCGTCCTCGCGGTTGTCACCGGCCGCGCCGCCCTCCACGACCACGTGCCCGGCGGCCGCGAAGCCCTGGACCAGTCCGCGCATCACATCACGGGCACCCTCCCGGCCGCGCTCCTCCTCGCCGCCGGCGCCGCCTGACAACCCCGCTGAGGCGCAGGCCAGTACGCCCCCGTGCGCTCAGAGCGCGGGGGCCGGCCCCCACACCCCCGGTCCTCGCCGGACGGGCAGGCCTCAGAGAGGGGAAAGGGCCGACCAGGTGCCGAGGCGCCAGGCCGACCACATCACCCCCACCCCCAGGGGTGATCTTCTCTCTGTCGGCCTTCCTTGAGTCCTAGGCCAGCCCGCCGGGAACCTGCCAGGGCACCCCGTGATCTTTTCCCAAGATCGGGGAAAACATCACGAGGCCCCACCCTGGCAGAACCACCGTCGGCCCGTCCTTTTACGGACTCAGGCCGACAGAGAGAAGATCACCCACCACCAACCCACCGCCGTACGGCGACGACCCCGACGAGCACACGACGAGCCGCGATTGCGCAAAAGATCTTGACCGTAGTCCCTGGTCAAGTGCACAAGTCTATCTATAGTGTGATAATATAAGACTCATAGGGCGAGGGGTGCGAACCCGAGTCCGCCACAGGAAGGAACACCGACCATGAGCAAGATCGAATCACGCGAGGCCCGCGCCCGCTTCGGGCGCGCCGCCTGGCAGGCCCTCTGCGAGTTCGGCCGCGAGGTGGCGCCGCTGGAGCCCGTCGCGGCCGCCCGGGTGACCGTCGAGGAGCGAACCGGAGATCTCCTCTGCAACACCCGCCACCTTGCCGACGTCCTCGGCATCGACCAGGACGACGCCCGCGCCGAGCGCGCCGAGTTCACCCTCGCCGACCCGGCCGCCGACATCCTCGCCGACGACGACACCACACCGCCGGTCATCACGTGGTACGAGGCGGGGATCTTGGACGGCGAGGCCGAGGACAACCGCCGCCGGGCGGTGTGGGCATGGGAGGCGCTGGAGTACTTCGCCCACGAGCTCACCGGCTCCAGCAAGCTTCCCACCCGCCGCGCCCAGGTGGCGCGCCTGCGGCAGCTCCACTACGGCCTGTACCGGGTGTGTGCGCGCCGCCGCCTGTCCTTTGTCGAGCTGGACACCCGCGGCGCCGAAGGGCAGGCCGAGGAGGTGGCGATGGAGCTGGACGAGATCCCCGGACAGCGCCTCCACAAGTGCCTCGGATGCAACTTCCGGGTTGACGAGATTCGCCGGTGGTGGGAGCCCTGCGCCCTGTGCGCCGAGGAGTGACCGCCCGGCCGCCGCGCCCGTCGACGGGCGCGGCGGCCCACTAAAGATCTTGAGCAAAACCCCTGGCCAAAGCATCAAGAGCGGCCAGAGTGTGATAATATAAGACTCATAGGGCGAAGGGATGCGAACCCCGAACCCGCCACAGGAAGGAACCAGATCATGACCACGAAGACCAAGGCCACCAAGGGCAAGACGAAGGCTCGCCGCCGTCCCAGCGCCGCCGCCCGCGAGGCCGCCGCGGCCCGCCTGGACGAGTTCGCCCGCCGTGGTGAGACCGCCCTCGCCGCCCCGGGCGCCGGGCGCCGCATCGTCGCCGCCGTCCGCTCCGTGAGCGTCGCGCGCTTCTCTCCGCGGAATCAGGCGCTCTTGATCGAGCAGACCGAAGAGCGCGGCATGCCGCTGACCGCAGTCGGGACCTACCGCCAGTGGCAAGAACTCGGCCGCCAGGTCCGCAAGGGGGAGACCGGCCTCGCCGTCCTGGTGTTCGCCGGAAGCAAGGCCGCCAAGACCGACGAGGGCGCCAACGCCGAGACCCGCACCGAGGCCCGCGAGGAAGGCGACGAGGCCACCACGAAGACCCCGCGTCGCCGCTTCAAGCTCTTGACGGTGTTCGAGGCCAGCCAGACCGACGGCATCGAGGACGGCGCCGCAGGCCTGGACGAGGAGGACCCCGCCGCGGTCCGCGGCGTGCTGGTGGCCTCGCTCATCGAGCAGGCCCGCCGCCTCGGCTACGAGGTGGAGTACCAGCCCAGCAACGGCAACGACGGCGCCGAGGTCGACCACGACGCGCACACGCTGACCGTCTGCACCGACAAGGACCAGGAGGAGACCGACCCCGAAACGGCCGGAGAGTTCGCCGCCGAGCTCGCCGAGGCCGTCGCCGCGATCGTCGCCCGCACCGACGCCCAGCGCCGCGCCGCGCGCGACGAGGAGGCCACCGAGCGCCCCGGCACCCCGGCCACCGTCTTCCAGGACGGCACCCCGACCCACCTCACCTACTGCGCCGCGTGCGCCGAGCTCGCCCCCGCCGACCGCGCCCAGGGCTACAGCCTGGAGCCCACCGGCGCCGACGAGGCAGCCCCCGGCGTCACCTGCGGCGCCTGCGGCCACGACCTCGCCGACTGATCACCCCTGCCGCCGCGCTCACCAACGGGCGCGGCGGCCCCCCGAAGGATCCGCCGCGCGGGATGCGAACCCGCCCGGCACCCACACCAACAGGAAGGAACACCACCATGACCACTTTCAAGATCACGATCGGTGAGGACGGCGCGACCGTCGAGCCCCTGCCGCCACTCCCCGCCGACCGCTGGCGCCCCGCCGTCGTCGGCATCACCGACGTCATTCCGGACGTCCCGTGCGAGATCGACACCGCGTGGAGGTGGAACGGGTTCGCCTGCCCCCGTTTCACCCGCGAGGTTGCCGAAGTGGTCGCCGAGGCCTCGGCGACCAAGGGCGACTACATCGCGTGGCGGTGGGAGGGAGAAGCAATGGTGCTCGTCCGCCCAGCCGACCCCTACGAGCCCGAGGCCGGAGACGAAGAGGAGACCTACGCCCCCCGACGCCGACGGCCGAT
>Ga0307515_10003655_pt1 | contig 32316 bp, 35 predicted proteins | sample 17_EM_MG_FD_194513 | JGI IMG/M metagenome (GOLD analysis project Ga0307515, IMG submission 194513) | Populus trichocarpa ectomycorrhiza microbial communities from riparian zone in the Pacific Northwest, United States - 17_EM | ecosystem: Host-associated > Plants > Roots > Unclassified | place... | reverse complement strand
GAACACCCCACCAGCCCCAATCGTCTGTAGTCTATGGTCTGAACGGGGTGAACCTCGTGTGATTGAACTTGGAAGTTTCACGGCAAAGAACGTCTTTGAAGCCTGACAACTCCAGAACCTTCGAACAATTACGGCAAGCTTTTGCAGGTTCCTGGGGCGAAGGGCTCTCCTTTAAGCACGACTTGGAAATGATGGAATTCTTCTCTCCGGGGCCGAGCCAGAGGAGGCCAGCTACTTCCGCAGCGCGCGTCACTTGTTCACGCTCGTGGTCAAGAAGGGATTTGAAACCCTTTCCAAACAGCTTCAAAAAACTGAAACCGGGGCAGGGTAACTGGACCGGCCTGGCTGGAGCGATTGTGGTCGGGTGGAACGATGGGGCTATCCCGCCTCGAAGGGAACTCTTCAAAATATGGTTGCCGTCGGTGAAGGAACGCGGCCCTTGACAAACACTAATGTGCTCTCTGAAGTTGGATGCATCATTTGGGGTCTTCTGCGTGCTCTTCCCCCCGCATTTCGAGTGGATAACCGTAAGAGGGTGCCCGTCCGCGAAGAACTCGGCGTGCGGGTCGAGGGCTAAGATGCTCGCTCGAAACTTCATCTTCGGCACCTCCTTTGAGTCCACACGTCTATCATCTGTTTTTTCCCTGGACTTGGCTTCCAAACATGCCGGTTTGGCCGTCCCTGGATGATCACGCTCAGACGAGGAGGGTATAAGCGAGATGGGGAAATCATACTTAAAGTTAAGCCACGCCCCAATGTATCTCTAGAAGCATGGCACTTGGGTGATTGAATGGTAGAAATTGGCTTCTGGGACGTGTTGAGGGGTGTGGAATTGATGGGGAGTTCGCGAGCGCCAGAGTTCATTGCGGGGGATGTTACCAGCCATTCCTACGAGTAGGAATTATATAGTATCGTAGTAGCGCATAGCGGGCCATCCAAACCAGCACTGAAACAAAGAGAAACAATTACAAGCCAAGAAGCCGTGAATTAGAGAGGCCATGGAGGAGCAGGGGCGACCATGGTGATCCGGTCCACGCGCATCGGCTTCGTTGGGGCTGGCCCAGAATTTCAGCGGTGAGGGTCCAGCGCAAACCCTCTGTACTAGTCGGTCTCCGTTCTAGGAGATCCTTCCAAAGGCAGGATCGTGCACTGGTGATGCCACGGTGGGTCCGTGTCACCGTGGGTGACCGGGTCAAAATGCGATCGGACGGAGTTCATCCTCCTCCGAGTTTCCGTCATCCCGTCGGAACACCAGCGGAAAACGCGCACGCGGTGCTCATATCTGGCGACCCGGTCTCGGATTGGGGATGCTCTATAGAGTTTACACCAGGTCTTCGAGGCTCAATGCTGCGAAACAAATCCACACCTCACCGTCATCATATGCCCAGAAGCTGAAGCCCGTTCCGCAGAGGGGTTCAGGACCTCTCGTTGTCAAAGGAAAGGTCAAAGAAGAGGTGGCAGCAGACGAACCGTATGGTGAGTACCCCATATTACTCCTGAAAGGCTGTTTCTCAGACGGGATGCAGTCAAACGGAATGAACTGGGGGTCCAGTTGCTCTCGCGGCATGTCCATTCCCAAGTCTTCAAAAATGCAACATTTCCTTCTCCAGGCGAGGCATACGTTCAGATTGCCCGAGAGCATCTCGCTGTTCATGGCCTTGATCCCAGCCAAGGCTCCGTTCTACCGAATATCTCCTTCACCCTTCCTCCACTGCAGGGCAAGAACCTCGACGAACATTTCCACAGACTCGGTGCTGCAACCGCCCAACCCTGGCTAGACCTCGCGCGCGATTTCGCTTCTACCTCTCTCCCTCCAAAGCCCGATTGCTGGAATCTACAATCAGGCTGGACAAAGTATGTCTACAAAGACGACGGTTCAAGTTATCATATCCCCGTAGATCATCCGGACGATGCGGCTCTCTCATTCGACATCGAAACCCTGCCTAATTGCCACTCTTATCCCATCATGGCCTGCGCCGTGTCCGAAGATGCCTGGTATGCCTGGATATCCCCCTGGTTACTAGGTGAATCTGAGGATCCGGAACATCTTATTACATTCGGCAACCCAGATGTGCATCGCGTAGTCGTCGGTCACAATGTTTCATACGACCGGGGTCGCATCGCCGAAGAATACTCCCTCAAGGGCACCAAATCACGGTTTATCGACACGATGGCCCTCCACGTCGCTGTCAAGGGTATTTCATCTCACCAGCGTCCTGCGTGGAAGGAGCACCGGAAGACGAAGGAAAAGGAGGAGGAACGACGCATCGAAGCAATAGAAGCTGTGGAAAATCTTCTCCAGAAGAATGAAGCCATGGATCAAGAAGGGGTCGACGAGGTGAAGAGAGAAGAATTACGAAAGCGTCGCTTGGATATGGAGGAGAGTCTGCCTCTGCTACAAGCGGACGAAGCTGACACCGACGAAGCTTCTTCGAAACGTTGGGAAGACCTCACTTCTGCCAATTCGCTCGCGGACGTTGCCAGGCTACATTGCGACATCGATATGGATAAGGACATCAGGAATGATTTCTTGAACCTTTCCCGCGAAGAGATCCTCGATAATTTGCAGGACTATCTGAACTACTGTGGCAACGACGTCTATGTCACTCATGCCGTCTTCTCGCGTGTCCTCCCTGCGTTCCTGAATGCCTGTCCCAGTCCCGTATCATTTGCCGGTATCTTGACCATGGGCTCCAGCTTCTTAACGGTGAACGAATCGTGGGAGAAGTACATAGAGAGCGCGGAGAAAGCCTACAAGGAGTTGGAGGAAAACGTGAAAGGACGGCTGGTGCAACTCGCGCACGAGGCGAAGGAGCTCATGGTTGACGACAAGTGGAAGGGGGATGTCTGGTTAGAACAATTAGATTGGACCCCCAAGATTGCGAAGGAATCGCGTGGTGTTGTCCGCGAACAGGTATGTAGACTAGTAACCCCCACCCCGATTCAGGATTCACTGTACACACAGGGCCCTGAGTTAGGCGAAGGAGACGAATCCGAGGTACAACACCCGAAATGGTTCAAAACGCTACTTTCCAAACCATTTCAACCTAGCACACTCAGGAACATCGTCCCTTTCTTGCTTAAACTCGCATTCGACGGTGTACCTGTGGCCTACTCCTCGGAACATGGATGGCACACAGTCGTCGCCGGCGACATCACTCTACTTCCGCCACCCGGCTCGTCTAACAGTAAAGTCGTAAGCTTGCTCACCCCCAAGAATGGCCTGCCCCACTTGGAGTCCGGTCGGCTCACTGCCAATGAACCGGCCCTCGCTGAACTCATAGCAAGGGGCGACCGATCAAAAACTACCGAGCAGTCGCTCATTCAACTCGCTGAAGCCGTTCTCTTCGATTGTCAGTCCCGCGAGTCCGATCCCTGGCTTTCTCAGTTGGACTGGTTCGTACCGCGGCCGAAGAAGATCAAAACGGCCAAACTACCTCCGGTTATTTGGCCGAAGTGGTACTGGGACCTTACCGCGCCGAAGAAGAATTTACCTCCTGGGACCGTCGACATCACCATACGGACTCGCTACTCTCCTCTCCTACTCAAGCTCAGCTGGCAAGGCTGGCCACTATTCCACTCAAGGGAACATGGTTGGACATTCCGTGTCCCCGCGGATGAGGAGTTTACCAGCCGGACTAAAGCCCTTGTCTTCGAGAAGGAGGAAGACGCAGATCTCGCAACTGTGAACAAGGAACAGTTGTTCGCCACGAAGTCACGAGAAGAATCCGTCACACCTTCATTCTCTTTCTACAAACTACCCCACAAGGACGGCGAAAAGGCGAACGTTGGGAATCCACTGGCGAAGACTTTCATCACGTACTCCCAGGATGGGACTATGACAAGTCCAGACGGTACAGCGAAGGACGCTTTGGACTTGAACGCCCAGTGCAGTTATTGGATCAGCGCTCGGGACCGCATCCTAAAGCAGATGGTGGTCTGGCAAAACAGTTCCCGTGACCTGGGTTTCCGAACAGGCTCTGAACAGCGAAAATGGGGCGTCATCCTTCCTCAGGTAATAACCATGGGCACTGTGACGCGTAGAGCTATTGAGAAGACCTGGCTCACTGCTAGCAACGCCAAGAAGAATCGTGTCGGCTCAGAGCTCAAGGCGATGGTTCAGGCACCGGACGGCTACGCGATCGTTGGGGCAGACGTCGATTCGGAAGAGCTGTGGATCTCTAGTGTCATGGGTGATGCTCAGTTCGGTGTTCATGGCGCTACCGCGATCGGCTGGATGACTCTGGAAGGGACCAAGGCAGCGAAGACCGATCTTCACTCCAAAACCGCACACATCTTGGGGATCTCCAGGAACCAAGCGAAGGTGTTTAACTATTCGCGAATTTACGGAGCTGGGGGGAAGCACGCTGTGTTGCTGCTGCTACAGGCGAATCCCAGCATGACACCCGCTGAGGCCAAGAAACTCGCTGACCAACTTTACGCGTCGACCAAGGGGAAGAACACCCATCACGACAAGTTCTTTGGTCGGAAGTTCTGGTATGGTGGGACGGAGAGCTTTGTCTTCAACAAACTTGAAGAGATTGCGATCTCGGACCACCCCCGCACTCCGGCTCTGGGTTGTGGTATCACCTATGCCCTGTCGAAGGAATACCTTCCGTCGGGGTACGGGAAGGACTACATGCCTTCCCGGATCAACTGGGCCGTTCAGTCATCGGGTGTCGACTATCTCCACCTCCTGATCGTATCGATGGAACACCTCATCACGAAGTACAACATCAACGCGCGATACCTTATCTCCGTTCACGACGAACTCCGATATCTCGTCACCGAGGAGGACAAGTACCGCGCCGCTCTGGCATTGCAGATTGCGAACCTCTGGACCCGTTGCCTATTTGCGTTCAAATTGGGTATGGATGACTTACCCCAGGGCGTAGCCTGGTTCTCGGCAGTCGACGTGGACAAGGTGTTGCGCAAGGAGGTCGACATGCCCTGCGTCACCCCATCCCATCCGGATCCGATTCCTCCGGGGGAGAGTCTGGATATTGCTCAGATTCTCCGGAAGACCAATAATGGTTCGTTGTGGCGTGATGGTCGGGCGATTACAGGTGTACCTGGAGGGCAGGAAGGTCTTGTTGGAAACTTGGATGGGTATGTGGAACCGAACTGTTTGGTACATCGCGCGGACAGTGCGGCCTGGTTGAATGCACAATCTGCCGATAACCTCAAGGAAATCAGGTTCCTGGACAAAGAGGTATCGGGAGAGCCCGTGGGGCAAAGGGGAGAGCGCGGATCAACTAAGTTGACCAAGGACAAGTCATTGGATATTGATGCGCCGAAACGTAAGTCGCGTCGGGTTGACTCCATTGGTGCGCCTACCGACGTAGAGCGACTCGTTGAGGCGGGGATGATTGAATGAGCCAGGATTCTTTTGTGGTGGTGTTTCGGGTGGTGCGAGTAAATTATTCCTAGTATATATCTGCTTCATAATTTCGCCCTTGTACTGGTAGTAGTAGTAATCGATATCTTAGTGCCACTGGTGCTGGTTCAATTCAAAGCACGTCCACCGACGGACAGCCCCCGACGCGGCGAGCCGCCCCAAATCACCGCCGACTTCCTAATTTGGAAGTCCCGCCATGCGGATGGCGCGATCCCATCAAACTTGGCCGACGCTTTTCGTCGGTCAATGACCGGCTTGACTGATTGTTCGCTGCGATAAGACGGGGTAGGGCTCGGTATAAGTACCCCGACGGTTACCTCGGAATTCCTCATTCCCTCTTCTCCTCTCCCATTGCTCATCTCCTACTCTCCTACTCTCTCTAAGTTCATGTATTACCCAGCTTCTGCCTCGAGTAGCTCGAACCGAGGTAGCTCTTCGAGTGCCTGGTCTTACCACACATCTCCTTCGAGTGTGTCCTTGCCCCGCACACCGACCATGGGCATTGCAACCTTGCCATTATCGCCTGCCACACCAAGCAACAACTTCAATGGCGGAGGCCAACCAATGACACCGTACATGGGTACAATGTCACTTCCGCAATCCGAACCAGGTACCCCGAGGTACAACACCAGTACGCGACCTTTTCTCCGCGTCAAGACGCGTCATATGCTAACACCCGACAGGTGGTCTAGCAACACCCCCAGAGAGCCCGGAAAACGCGTCAAGGCGGATGTATTCCACCCCAGTATTGCATCCAATCCTCGCATATAACCCTGCGCCATGCGTTTACTTCAACGTCACGCGTCCGACACGAGAGCTTGCTGTACGTCCAAATTATACCGGTTTCAAGACTGCGACACTTGAAGAATCGGCGTTCCAGACGCCGGTTCCGTATGTCACCCTTTTCGTCCCCGATCTTGGTGCGGAGATCCAAGTCGGTGGTGCTCCTTCGGGAGCTACGGCGCATGGCCATTCTCACCCGGTGACTGTATCAAATGTCATCAATGTCCTCGGTCTCTGGCTTAGCCAGGTTGCGACGAGGGACGAGTGCAAAGCACTTCCGCCATCCGTGATGGCTACTGCCACACAATATCTCCAGACCCGTACGCAAGGGCATCCGGGCAGCGACGGCATGAGAAGGTTCGACCTTCTCTGCGGTCGCATCTTCTTCACCGGCCTTACGAGGACCAACGATGGTTCGAACAGATGGATCGTCCATCTTTCTTCCAGAGTTTGAAGGTTGCCCTCCTCAACTCCATTGGCACATTTCTGCCCTGTGCCCTTCACACACCTCCACATCCGTGCAGCCTTCTTGCTGATAGAACTGACGTCTAAGCAACAGACCTGCATCTAGAACCCTTATCTTTTGGACCGCACCCTGTATCGAATCGGAAACTTGTTGGCTCGTTTCAGTGGTGCGTGGTCGTCATGGACCCTTTCTGTATCCTTAGTCAGTACCCCATTCCTACCCCTTGCTCCTGTTTGTCGTAATTCCCTGTACCTGCCCACCCCTCGAACTTTGTTTTGTTGGTTTCCCCTGTTCTCCGCGATTACTCTCTCTCCTCCCACGTCGGCCGCTGATTTTCGTGTCTCGCTTACCTCGTCCCCCGTGTTGTCGCATAGTTCTTTATCCTTCCTGAATACATCCCTCTTCTCTCACAATTCCCGCCTCTCGCATTTCTCTTCTGTGATATGCGCCTGATACTGACACGGCCGGAAGCGATATTGGACTAACCGGCAAACTGGAACAAGCGCCGGGACATGAGCTCGAGGCTCTAATGTTTCCCGACTCGGCTTGTCAATCCCGCCGCACTTTAAACCCTCTTTCCTCCGGCATTTAGAACCTCCGTCCCGCCTTCTCCCCTTGATTCCACGAAGGGAGGGGGGGGATACACGATGCTTCTTGCCGTTTTTACCGGTTCGGACTGGGAATCTGGAACCCTCGATGACCGTTAGCCAAGCGCCAGAGGACCCTACACAATGGCATGCAGAAGCCAGGGACCGACCGGACGAGACTCATTACACGTTTACACAGCGCAGCCCGTGTTTCCCACTCGCGGATGGCGGGTGTTTCGTCTTCGCCCCATAAATCGTCGAGATAGTCGCTGACAGCACGTCGCTTAAGTGTGGCCTTTGCCAATAAGGAACGTTCAAAGCGGGTCCAGATCGAGCTCGATCATTTTTCGTGTTATGGAAAGCAGCATTGGCCTCGTGGATCATCCATTCAACGCTCAACGTGGGTGTCCAGTTGTTAACGTTCTCATCATTGAATTCAAGTCCATCATCATCTAGGAAGCCTCTGGGGTTCAGGGAGAAGCGGGAAAAAGTGTTACCCATCCCCCCCTGTATCAAGTATGTAAACCCAATGGGAAAGATTGTTTCGGAACGCCGGTGCTACGGGGCGGCAGCACTCCGGAATCGGGTTTTTTCGCGCAGTTACGAGACAATAGTTCGCCATTGACCTCGCCACGACTTATACCTTTTATGGCTGCTTATAGAGACTCGAATGGTACCGGGTGGGTGACGTAGGACAGTCTGGGGTCTGGAATATGCCTCGATGGCATCATAGCCAGCTTTTGAATAGCAATCTTCCTCCGAGGCGGCGGTTCCTGACAGCAAGCTACTAAACGCTTATGTATGATGAAAACCTCGAGATCTGCTTCTTTTACCCCGATGAATGCTTTATCATCATCAGTCCTGCGCTGGCTCACACGAGGGGCGATAAAGGCTCATCTCAACTTCAAACTGGATCACTATACGTGCAACATGATCGGTTTTCAAATTCGGGATATCATGACCATACGTTACATGGGTCAACCGGATAAGCGGATGAAGAAATACAAAAAAAAATACAGACCCATGCCAAAAATAACAGTCCGGGTAGCATGAAGAGATCGTGGCGGAGAAAAGCGTGATACGGAGCGATGAGATAGCCAGGAAAGAATAAGAGGCGAATGCGAATACACCAATAGAACCAGAGCAAAGAGCAAATGGATAGATGAATATACTTTTCATGAGGGGGGTATAGCATGCGAGTCGAAGAGAAGCTTTTCAGCATATTCGGGCAAAGACCAGTTTGCCGACGCTGCTTCCGCTACTCCTGTCCACTTCGATGCCAGTCAAGTGTGTCTTCCCGCTCAACCAGTCGACGCGACGAACACCACCTTCCCAGCCTCCCATAACCGAGCAGCGTTTCTCGTACGCCCGCGTAACCTTCCGTTGCGCCTTACTTCCGTTACCCAGAGCCTCCCACTCCTCAGGAGTGACGCGAGCGAAAAGCGTCGTGTGGATCGCATAGAGTACATCCAAATTCGTAATGACAGCCCCCGTAACGGAGGAGCGTGAGTTAGAACGCTTGATCTTCTTGTTCGAAGAAGAGGGCGAACTGGCTTTTACGACGATCGTCCATGGGAATTTGTGAGATCTGAGCACAAGTTGATCGGGGGCCGCGGTGGGTGGATCAGTAGCAGGCTGTGCAAGGGTGTGCGCCGGGACCGGAGAATGCGTAGTGCAATCTAAAACAGTCCGAGCTGACGGAGTCCGGCCCACGTCGTACTGGATGGGTGCATGATGGAGACGTGAATAGGCAAAGAGAGGGTGCATGTGGAGGCTGGATGGTTGGTGGAACGTAACGTGAGATCGTGCATGAGACGAGGAATCTGCGGTGCCAATAGGTTAGGTTTACGAGACTTGATGAAGATAGGGATACACGTACGTCCAACGCTGCTTGTCGTGCCGGTGCCAGCCCAGGTGTTGTTGCTCTTCATGGCAGGACGTGACGGCATCCTTCCCGATGTGTTGGAGTGAGACGCGGAACGGGAAAGCGGTTGCAAGAAGGCGACAGAAGGTGTCCCAGGGTGAAGAGATGCAGAGGAACCGGTGCGTGAGCTAGTGGGGGTATGCATATATGGTTCACTTGGAGAGAGGATCTGATAGTGCGGGCCTAGAAAGGATGGTAGGGTCAACATAAGGCCGGACAAAGTTAGGATGAAACTTACCAGTCCCAGGTCCGCTGTATTGAGCAGTCGGAGGTGGCTGAACGCTCGAAGATGTACTCTTGCTCTTGGAATGTGATCGGGAAGTGCTGCTTCGCTGTAAGGCCGGGGGCCGCGACTCTTGGTTGGTTACATCCCGAAGTGGAGAGGGTGTGTGCGATCGAGTGGAAGAGTGGGTTCTCTTGACACCTGCGGACCGAGAAGGAGCGGACACCGAAGACGCAGACTTGGCGGGCTTCTGGCCGTAGGCAACGGCGGGCGGTGGTCGAGAGCGGGGACGCGATTCGCCATGAGACTTGGGGGACTGGCTTTGCCCTCCGAACAAGTTGCGTATGTGGAAAGTCATCCTGTGAGAGTGGTATAGCGTGGGGGAGGTGGTTTCGCGTCGAGGACAAACGACGGGATGCAAGGAGAAGCAGCCATGTCGGGCACAGGAGTCTTATATTGACCCAGGAAAAGAGAGCGCTGCCACGAAGAGGCGCACGTATTCATCATCACTATTTGTTTCCGCTTTGCGTAATATGGATATTTGAAGACATCTTGATGGTGAGCGAGCCTGGGCCGAAACCGCGAGGGACCCCAGATCACCCGTATCACAGCCATTCAATCCAGAGAAGTCCTAGCCCATTGACAGAATCGTTCAGTTGCCCGGCGCGGATACGTTTTCATGTGTCCGTAAGTCCGTGTGGTCTGAGGTAAGGGTGCGCTGTCCAAGGGAGACCGGTCTAGAAACATCAAACTCGTGGTGGACCCTAGCGTACCTCCTAGTGGTAACCGATGAATAATAATCCCCGGGTAACTGGCAAAAAGGCGACTCGTGGTTGAGGCGTGGCGGGTGAGGAAGACGGAGGAGCGCGTCGGTAGTTGAGAAGGGGCGGTCTTCGATCGGAGTTTCCTCGAAAAGAGTGGCGATCCCCGGCAGCTGCAAATGCGGGGAGGGCGAATCATCGCCAAATTATTTGACCACCCTCTATTCTTAACCCCCGCCTGTACACTACAGTGAAGGTTCACCATCCTTGCAGCAGACAGGTAACGTTATTTAGTCATATACATAATAAATAATAAATCAACTCGTTTCAGCCTCGGACGAAGTCTCAGACAAAGTGCTCAGGACACAACACGTTCACGCACGGTTCGTATGTCACCCGACCAAGCGCGCCTCCTGCGAGCAAGCAACCGGTGTGACGAGTCCGAAAGAGGGTCTGTTCGGTCTCCATCTGTCCATCTGTCGGCACCTGTCTAGATCGACCTTCGGGTGGTGACATTCTGGGGAACATACCAATGACCATTCGCCAACATTTGTTATCAGGAACAGACGCTGTCAGGCCCCTGTCCGAATCGCAAGAGAAGAAGGGGGGCAACATGTGGGCCATAACATACGAAGAACGCCCGACGAGAACGAATGAGAACTTGGCTGATGAGCTGCGCTGTTTCCGGGTAATCATGTGAGGGCAGTGCAAACGGTTATGGCTGCATTTTGAGTACATAAGACCGAGGACAAGACACAATTAAATGCACGAAACTGCCGGATGTACGTTTACCTCAGAACGAAGTGTTTCGAGTCGAGGGGTCTGTCGAGGGCACCCAATCACCGTGCCATTTCCCGTACCGAAGCGAGGGTGTGATGGGATGTACGGTCGAGGAAGAGGGTCACAGGTCACGAAGTACCACTCCCAGCGAAAGTAGCATACCTTGAACCTGATACGTCGTCTTTCTATCCCCGCCGAATGACCAGAACTTAGTGCAACCCAGCCGAGGTCAGACGCGGCGGAGTTGCTTCGCAAGGGTGTTGAGAAACTCCCTCGGCTACATTCTCGTGAGACCGGCGAGGGTGCCAGTTCGAGTACTGGAAAAAGCGCCCGAAGCATCCTCGCAAGTCGCCGGACTGGTGTGTGGAGCTGTATTCCCGCATAGACGACGAGTGCATTACACGGCTCCCTCTTCGCTGCGCGGCCATGTTGCGCAAGTTCGGAAAAAGCGTCCGCGAAAAACTTGACCACATCGAGTCTCGTCTGTCTTCTCAGGAGAGTACCAGCATCGACCAGCCTGGATCCCATTTCTTTTCCCGAGACGGAGCAGGTTACCCTCCACCAGCAGACTTCCCAACGGAGGCAGACTTCTTCAGGTTTCGTAAGCAGAGAGGGGTGAACCTTGGTGCGTTGTATGCCTTTCCTATCAGATAGGAGTCGCATCTAACTTCTTCCAGGCTCGTGGTTTGTGTTAGAGAGCTGGATTGCAGATCGCCCATTTCGGGAAGCTCACCCACCTGGTCAAAGTGATCTCGACGTCGCCCGCGGAACACATGCCCAAGAAATTCTACAAGACCATTGGCGAAATTGGATCGTTGAAAGTGATTGGGCCTGGCTAGCTGAAACAGGAATCAACACTGTCCGCATTCCGGTAAGTCTTATGACATCCGTGAACCCTATCCCTGCGTCAGACAGGCGGTTGCGCCTATACTTGTGCCGGGGACTCCCATGTCTCATCCTTTGTGTCTCACTATCTCGGTCCGGGTGTCAAAGACAGCGAGGCTCTCTGCCTTTGCGCTGGATGTGAACCCCCTCATGTCCCCCCCGTTTCACTGCGCCTTTCCGACACACCCCGGTCATCTCGGACGAGTTTCAGCCGACCCTGAAGCTGAATAGCACCTCAGATAGGTTTCTATCACGCTTGTGGTGCCGATCGCTCCGTACTGCGTGGCACAGAGTTCGCAGACTACGAGTTGGTTTTCAATGACGCCTGGAACCATATCCTGAACGCTATTGTCATCGCGAACAAATATCAAATTGGCGTTCTCCTGGGTAAGACTCGATCGCAGCGATGGAACTTTACTTTTCCTCAGATCTTATCTACAGACTTACATGCGGCCCCCGGAAAGCAGGTACGTATGGATCGCTGAGGTGTCAGCTCCAAGAAAAAATTAACGCAAAGCAAACACTAAAAATGGACCAGAACCGTGATTCTCACTCCGGGACATCTGATCCGAATACCAGGTTTTTCGATGGATCATTCAACATGCGTCATACCGCCCACGTTTTGGCTGTGGTACTAACCCACATCACCAAGTTCATCAACTCATTCAGCCCACCGTTACCAAATGTCGTTGGTATCGAGCTCTTGAACGAGCCAGCTCCAGGCCACCACACGGCGATATTGAAGCAGTGGTACTCTGATGCGATAAGATCACTCCGCGTTATCAACACTCGAATCCCTATCGTTATCAGCGATAGTTGGCAGACCGATGATTACGCAGGATACCTCTCTGAGAAAGCCGATTCATTCCAACACCCACACGTCGTCCTCGATCACCATCTGTACCGGTGTTTCACTCAGGAAGACATTGACGTACTTGCGTACGACCACGCGGGTCGACTTTGGGATCAAAACGGAGACGCCCGACGTACGTTCGCTCGCGTCACTGATAAACTTGAATCAGCTGGCTGCGATATGATGGTGGGTGAATGGTCGGGAGCTCTCAACCCCAAGTCGTTAGACTCGCTTCCGAACAAGGACCACGCACGATCACAATTCATCCAGGCACAGGTTGACTTGTACGAACGGTTCTGCGCAGGGTACTTCTTTTGGACATATAAGAAACAGTGGGAAGGAGACAGAGGCTGGTCATTCCGAGACGCGGTCCGAGGTGGCGTGTTTCCGAAGTTGATCGGTCTACGCCTTGAGAGACCCCTGGAGCATCACTCGCGTGAGGCGAGACTGAATGCAAGAGAAGCTGCGAGGAGTAGGTCATCCGGTATGCCACTGTCTCCGTACATTCCCTCATCGCCATCTTCCTCAATACAAACGTAATTGACTGTTTCAAGGCGAACATGAGGCGTACTGGTCTCAATACCCTGGAAACTATGAACACTGGCGGTTCAATGAGGGATTCATACAAGGGTGGGACGATGCATATACGTTCTTCGCTTCTGCGGGCGGACCTGTGCTTCCCGAGTTGGGGTACAAAGGCGCCTGGTCGAAGATCAGGGAACGTGCGCATGTCGCAATCCGGGGAAATGGGCCATGCGTCTGGGAATACAGTGAGGATGCTCCCACTCGCACCCAATAATCAAGCCACGCTATTGACTCGTCATTCATTTGCCCCCAGGACACGGCTTCATTCAAGGCATCAACGCGGCTAGGCTGGATGTTGCCGCTGCCTGCTGTTGAGGTCATTGATGCGTTCTTTAAAAAAGTGCGGATAGTATTCTGTCACGAAGTCGATAAGTGTACATCTAATAGTGTTTTCCATAGAGTCCTACAACGCCAAAGGTAGAGTAGCAGCGTGGTTTATGAATCACCGGAATAGTGGCAAAGGCCCAACATTCCTCGAAATAACAGAAGTAAAGAGTGGGTTTGGCCATCAAAGAGAGGAATAGAGGGAGAATACGAATAGTCTAATTGGGAGAATAAGGTAAATCGTCAATGGAACGGAAGGGAGCATACGTTAGAGCATAAAAATATAGCCCAGTCCAGTCAACCCTGCTGCTTGAAGTTGAGGTCGAGGGAGTGTGGGCTTCGTTGCGGGACAAGAACCAGCCCCGCGAACTGCGTGAATTCTCCAAGGGAATCAATCCGTCGAGGGTGGCGGTAACTCTCGTCCAGTTGGCGGCGGCCACTATTGTATCCTTGGACTCGGGTATCTCTCGTGGTCACAATAAGGCGTTTTCCTTCACGCTCAAACATGACCCACTCTTCCGGCGTAATCTCCGGGAGCAAAGCCGTCTGAATTTCGGAAAGGACATCGTAAACCGAGACGAACAAGTTCGGCGTTCTTGGGCGAATTTCGATCTTCCACGGGAGGTGTTGTGACTGAACCTCGAGCATGTTCATCGGGGGGAAGGTTGCGTTTTCCCAAAGCCTCCTTCGCTGGGCTTGGGTCCAGTGTTCTGCGGTAGTCTTAAATGGGAGTCTAACGTCCCAGGAGATCGTGGCGGGAGCCAGGAGTGGGTTCAGTGTTGTTGCGCCGACTAGGGGGGCGTTTGTTCCCAAACTGGGGATGACAGCGTTTGACGGCGCCTCTAATGGCTCGGGGTACACGATGGTATTCGTCTTGGGGTCGACGAAGCGTACCCTCATCGTGTTTCCCAATGGCGAAGAAGAGAGTATGGTGAGGGTGGGACAACAAGGGGTGGTTGCAGAACCGTCTCTTCCTTCCCTCTCTTTAAGTGTGTCAAGTTAGCCATGGCGGAGGGGGGGATAGTCGACCAAATCGGTCCACTGGACGTTCCGTCACGCTTTGATTACCTGTTACATACATCTCGATAGCATTGCCGAGGGAAAGACAAGAAGATAAAAAGACAATACCATAAAATAGCCGCACCCCCGCTGCCTCGCGAATTCGTACGCTGGCGATATCTTGACTGTACTGTGAAAAGAATAACACCAACATCGAAAGTCGGACGGTCATCATAGTTGTGTGCCAGAACACCCGTTGGGAGATGCCTTGCGGCTCCGCCAGATTCCCGTACGATTAAACGCGGACCCGAATCCATACCCACGAGGGATACCCCGTTCGGAAACGTCTCAAACCTGGGAAACCCACCCTCATGGAGCGACATTCCAAAAGCAGTTTGGCCGAATTGATTTCCACCACGAAAGTAAGCGTAGCGTGCGAGCGTGAATGCTGTGCCGAAGCATACGCCTTACTCCAAGCTGGTGAGAGCGCTCACTTCGGTCAATATGAGGGTTGCGGAATTTACGTCAATCATCACATGCTGTTTGGTGCTTCGTCTGCTGACAAGTGACACGGGGATAACGCAACGTTGCGAAGGATTCCGTTGTCCTGGGTCTAAATCAGTGGAAGCAGCGGCACAAATGAACAGTTGATTCAAGTGGGACTAAGCGACGGACAGAGGTAATCAACACTGTCAACCGGATAATGCCTGGTAGGGGACTAGGAAACTTGGGACTGGCAACTATTTCCCCGTCATAGACTTTGGCTAATTGCACGAATCAGTACCCAGGACGAGGGAACAAGGCGGAGCACTGACCTTGACTTCATCACCCAGAGCCCGGATGAAAATACTAGGTCTTTTGGCTTGCTTCGACGCTTCCTCACCTTCATCCCACACATCACAAACGGCGACCGCCAGTTTAGTTCCGTCATGGCTGAACGAAATGGAGGAGATGGGAGAATGATACTTCGGGAACTGGCGAAGCCGTTTCTTCGATTCGTGATCCCAGATCGAGACCATACCATCCGACCCTGCTGAGGCGAATGTATTGTACCTGGGGGGGAAATGAAATAAGAAAATATTCGTGCCTCGGAATCGGAAATCAACCCGACTCACAGAGGATGGAAGGCGAGTGCGTTCACGGCCCATACGTGGTCGACATCATCTATTGTCTGCCGATGGCATTTGAACGCGTACTTCTTGTCCTGTATCCCTGGAGAAGGGTCTACATATTCAACCGCGATGCGTCCTTCCACAGAAGCTGTGGCGTAGCCTGCAAGCTTTGTCAGAGCGCTCGATGGGAGCCTGGGCGATCCGTTCCAAACCTTTTTGGTCACTCATACAAGCAACCGCACGTGTCATATACTTGAGACTGCTCTCTCTTTGGCTTACGGGAGATTGCATGTTGCGGACGTCCCAGATTTGAAACAGTCGACTCGCCATAGCAACTACGAGAGTGTGTCCGACTAGGTCCATATAGTAAATCCGCTCTGGAAGAGTCTGAGAGGAAGTTGCTTGGGATGATTTGGATTTGGGGTCCCAGAATTTCAGCGTCCGGTCCCAGGAGCCAGAGACCAACGAACCTAAACCACTGTGAGCACCTTTTCGGATTGTCCATGTTCCAGCCGGGTGGACGTACTGATTTCTGTGGCGTAATGTACGGAGGAGATTGAATCATCGTGGTGACCGAGATGGAATGTTTGTTCCGTCTCGAGCTCTAACCTGTTTGGTCGCGTCAGCGGAGCAGATTATTTCCGTAGTTGCTTACATACCCCCTAATGTAAGTATCGAGACCTCCGCTGAACGCGTGCGAAGCATCTTGGAAACAACAAGACAAGACAGCTGCCCGCTGGTCAAACTTTGCTTTCTGTTCGTTGGCAGTCACGTCATAAAATCTGACGGTCTAACGAACGGTTCTTAATTGGGAGTTTGGTCTGGTTCACGGCATAGGAGACTCACGGCATCCCACGAAGAAGCCAATAGATGCGACGAGTTGAAAGGTGAGAACCGAACGGATGATATGCTGTCAAAGGACGGGGATGAGAGCTCCGTTTGTTCTGCCTCGTAAATCGGATCAGTTCTCTTTCGTGGCTAAGCAGAAATTAGAAATACCTTGCATGATGACTATCCCGGTTGGTGGACGGAAGGCAAACACGAGGTATCGGAACGGGTGCAAGAGACGTGACGGTCGCGTTACCCCACCGCGTCACGAAATGGGACCTGGGCCTGCTCAATTGTTCTCACCGACGACCGTCCCCTCAGAGACGCGCTCTGCAATCCAATTTCTTGCATTGATTCGTCTTGAAAATACTCATCGCTTCCGCGAGACCGATCACGAAGAACATCGCTCACATCGACGACGAATCAAGATAACGCCCCGACTCGGGAGCTGGGCCTGACTGGCGAGTCGGAAGGCACTTTTTCCGCCGCGGATTCTCGTACAGCCGGCGGAAATAGATCTGGGGCGGTGGGCAAGGGTTGGGCTGGGTTAGGGCACGGACATTCGTATCCATCACTGGGACGTGTTCTGGAACCAGAAGGGCCTGAAGACCTGACTCATCCCTCTCTTCAACATCTTCGTGTCTAGGGTACATGACGAAGTCAATGACAGAAGCAAGCCCTTCAACCGCCTGAGAGGACTCTACGACGACCAAGGACACCGCGACCCACCCCACAATCAGCCTCCGATCACAATTGCCCCTTCCTTTCCGCCCAGGAAGCCTTGATATTTCGTGATGTTGATGCCGTTTCTCGTCACTGTTCTGCTACAGTCTTGACCGAACATCGCGCCTCCAACGACGAAACGATACGGGGTCCCTGACTTTTACATCCAATCCTTAATCCTCGCGTCCGCAACAGCAAACATACATCATCGAGTGCTGCCACCCCAAATGCGAATCCGCATTCCACCACTCTGTCGTCGTCGACCTACAGTCTCAGCCGACGCAAACACGAGGTTTACCGTCAAGCAAGCTTTTGCGAGTGATTTTGGTTTTGAGTGGACCGAGGATGTGGTGAATTGGCCCATCGACTACAAGTCGTATACCTCAGAGGACGCCTTCTGCGAGGCACTCAAAGCCAAGGCCACCACTGACATCGTCACTACTCCCAACGGGATCGTGGCCCATACCTTGACTCTTCAGCCATATACGAAGCCCGCCTCAAATGGGAATGAAGATAGGCACACCGTTCAATATTGGGAGTTGCCTTCCGGTCAGTGGACGTTCGTCGGCGTATTTGATGGTGCGTATGATAATGCCGTATCTGCGTGTTACCCCGATTTAACCCCGAGTTGCGACGTAGGACACTCCGGTCATGAAACATCTGAGCATACCGTCCAATCTCTCCCACCTATAATCAGATCGCACTTGGAGATTGTCCTTGCCAGCGATCCAGATGCCACCGCCAGCACAATCGGTGATACGTTTTCCAGGGTCATCCAGGGTTTTGACAAGTCATTTGAGGATGACCTCAAAGCTGTCCTTCCTGAGAACTTCGAGAACCTCAGCGATGAAGAACTACGGGCAGTGATAAACGACCAATCCACTGGCGGGCACGTTTACACGAAGGTGATGAGATGTATGCGCGGTGCCTGTTCAGTCATCGCGGTCGTCGATCCTGCGAAGGAAAATCTGTGGATCGTCAATCTTGGTGATTGCGAAGCAGGTAAGTTTATAAGCCAAGCTGGCACAAACCCGAAGCTGACGCGTATCACCTCCATTAGTACTTGGGGAGAAGGGGTTATCAGGAGATCCCAAGGCGTCTATCCTGACTTCGATACACAATGCCACGATCGCCGCAGAGAGGGGGAGAGTCAATGCAGATCATCCCGGGGAGGAAGAAGCTACGCTCAATAATCGCGTCTTGGGTGCTTTAGAACCCACTCGTGGTGCGTCGTATCCTGATCTGACTGTTGCCAACTCGATGATCTTATCGTTGCTAACGACGCCCAGCCATCGGTGATCACTCTTTCAAGCTACCCGCAGTGTACACGGAGAAGATATTCTTGAATGCGCAGCCCGGTTTCCGATTTCCTCGGGTTGTCCGACGGTCCACAGCGAGGAACAAGACCCCTCCTTATGTGTCCTCTGTACCAGAGGTCCAACACCGAAAGCTGGACAAATCGGTGACGAACAAGATTATTGTCGCGACTGATGGTCTGAGGGATCTATACCAGGGGAGATTGACCGCAACCGAGGACCTGATCAAGCGCTGGGTCCACGTCGTGATGACAGAAGGTGACGGATTTGGTGGACACAAGGCACTCTCGCTTGCGAGCGACGGATTGGGAGAGGAGTTGAACACAAAGAGTATGAGGTTGACTATCGATTTGGACGGGGCATGGCTGGACGACACGACGATTGCTGTGATAACAATTTGAGCCATGATCCGGTTCTGTCCTGTGCATGTCGAGGATTGCCACTCAGCACAGTCCAATACAGTACCTGTCATTTTTGTGACTCTTTCCATATGCCACAGCCACTTTTTTTTTAGCTTTTTTTTCTTGTCGGTCCGGTAGGCCTAGGCCGCGGTATAAAGGGGTAGCTACGGGGAAGAGATCGTCCTCCCACTCACACACAACCTTCGACACGAACTCCTCATGAGCCAATACCCCCCACCATTCTACCACGGCTACCAGCCTTATACCCAAGTCTATTCCGGCCCACAGGGTGTCTACACCTGGACACCGAACCCACCACAATTTCTCTTCCCCCCACCACACCCCCAATACTCCCCATACCACGGACCCTCCTCCCCCGCTACACCCCAATCCGTCTATTCGCCCGGATGGACGCCAGCACCGTACATGCCGCAATTGCCCGCACACACGAGCGCGATAAAGGTCGCACCGTGGCTGATCCCCAACCCGGTCAACCGGAACTTACCTCATACCCTCTGGGACCTCACCCAACCCCCCACGATGGCCAAGCGGCTGACGGGAAAACACGTCGTGGTCGACATGAAACCCGAATTCGGCGAAGACGCTACGTATCCCGCCGTTCCGAAAGCTCATGTTCGCTTGGCCGGCGTTGATCTCGTTCACCAACTGTGGGGTCCAATCGTTATCAGGAACGAGGGTGGAAAGCCGCTTTCTGTTGGGGATATCATTTACGGGATCTACGCGTTCTTCCAGAAGCCAGTCCTGCAACGGGAGATGGAAAAGATCAAGCAATACGACGAGAAGAACTACGATACCATGCTCGAGGCGATGGAGAAGAGGTGTTACAGCGAGCCTGGGTTACCTGGTCGGGCATGGAAGGAAGGGATGAAGAGAGCCGATGCCCTAGGCGCATATATGTCGTTCGGAGGTCTCACCGTCATCGAGAACGAAGACGACAGCTGGGAGTTCTCCTTGCTGGTGTTGAACCGCTCCGGTTCATGATTCATTCTTCCGCTATGGACATACATGTACGCACTCCTAAAAGGTCGGACACTTTAGTCTATCCACTGGTTATAATGTTTGTTCTTAATTTTGTCTCCCCATCTCCCCTCTGGAATATAGGAATGTATACTTAAAAGACAAACGCTCGGAACACGGAAAGGTTGTCCTCGGACTTAGCAGCTGTGATCTCAAATTGGATACTCCATTCGATCATCGTGTTCGATGGGTTGGCCCTGGTGGCTCCTCATTTGCGTGTACGCCCCCTTATTTCTCCCACACCCCCTGTCCCACTCACTCTCTCCCAAACAGAGCATAGTTTTGCGTTTAAATTTGTACTCGATCTCCTGACTGTCGTCATACACCTCCTAATCCAATTTCCCTGTCTCCACCGCTCCTGACAAAAACGCAGCGAACGCACCCAAAAAAGAAACACAAGTATCTCTCTTTTCCTCCGACTGCCATGACCTCTATCACGAGCGCCGTTAAACGTACCTTCGATGAGATGAGTGTCGACCAGAAGCAAGTTGACCTCCAAAGGGCCACTACGGACCCTCTGAAAGACTATCCCTCCGCTGGGATGACGACTATGCACGGTATGCCCCTCGACAATACTCAAACATGGTACCACCCTCTCCCCTCTCCTATTCTGCCGAGCTGAGCCTTACGTCTGATTTCAGGCTGAAGGCCACGCACCCTGAAGGCACAGGACCTGCTCTTCTCGAGGACCAGGTCGCCATGGAGAAGATTCACAGATTCGACCACGAGCGTATCCCGGAGCGCGTCGTCCATGCTCGCGGTGTCGGAGCCCACGGACGTTTCCGCGTCTTCGACGACAGAGCATCCAAATACACATTCGCCCCCGTTTTGACCGACCCCTCGAGAACCACGCCCGTGTTCGTACGCTTCTCGACCGTTCAGGGCCCTCGAGGTAGCGCGGATACCGTGCGGGACGTCCGCGGGTTTGCTACTAAGTTTTACACCCCTGAGGGTAATTGGGATATCGTCGGGTAAGCTTGCGAGTTTGTACCGATTACGACCCGCTCGAACCAAATGCATTCTTCTCAGAAACAATATTCCAGTATTCTTCGTGCAGGATGCTATGCAGTTCCCCGATTTTGTTCACGCCGTCAAGCCTGAACCTCACAACGAGGTGCCTACCGGCCAGTCGGCACATAACAACTTCTGGGACTTCTTCTCCCTCCAGTCTCAAACCGCTCACACCGTCTTCTGGGCTATGAGTGATCGAGGGATTCCACGATCGTTGAGGATGATGCAAGGGTTCGGAGTCAATACGTTCACGCTCATCAACGCGAAACGGGAACGTCATTTCGTCAAGTTTCACTGGACGCCTGAGCTCGGGGTTCATAGTTTAATGTGGGATGAAGCCCTCAAGATCGCCGGGCAGGATCCAGACTTCCATAGGAAGGACCTCGAGGAGGCTATCGTCACGGGTGCATATCCCAAGTGGAAGTTTGGTATTCAGGTGAGCCGCGCGATTCCCAATCTTATCTTTATCTGCTCCACTGTAATGAAACGGCGTCACTAAACTTGACCTCTAACGGACAGGTCTTGCCAGAGTCTCGGGAACATGAGTTCGACTTTGACATTCTCGATGCGACCAAGATCTGGCCAGAAGAGCTCGTCCCCATTGAGTACATCGGGGAGATGACCTTGGATCGTTGCGTGGACGAATTCTTTGCTGAGACGGAGCAGGTCGCTTTTTGCACTAGCCACGTCGTGTCCGGCATCGGCTTCAGCGACGATCCGCTCTTGCAAGGAAGGAACTTCAGTTATCTCGACACCCAGCAGAGCAGACTCGGCACCAATTGGGAGCAGGTACGCGCTGGTTGACCGTCCCCGTTACCTTTGCGGATTCGTGTTTCAGGATTATGAATCTGATGTTCGCTTGTCCTTTTGTAGCTTCCGATAAACAAGCCGGTGTGTCCAGTGCTCAACCACATCCGAGATGGAATGCACCAGTCTAGGATCACCAAGGGTGTAAACTACTGGCCGAATCGGTTCAACGCTATCCCGCCCACGGATGAAGACAAGGGCGGATACCACGAGTACGCTCAGAAGATACACGGCATGAAGCTTCGTACTCGCGCTCCCAAGTTCCAAGAGCACTTCAATCAGACAGAGCTCTTTTACAACTCCCTCTCTCCGGTTGAGAAGAAACACCTGATCAACGCCATTTCGTTCGAGCTCAGCCACTGCGACGATCCTGTTGTATACAAGGGCGCTATCCCCCAGCTCAACGAGATCGACCACGAGTTGGCTAAGGTGATAGCCAACAACGTCGGAGTCGACGCGCCCCCAGAGCCGAAACGGAAGAGTCACGGGAAGACGGCCCTCAGGATCTCTCAGATGGAGTTCATGCCAGAGAGGCCGTTGATCAAGTCGAGGAGGATCGCGATTCTTGTCGCGGACGGTTTCGAGACGGACGTCGTTGAAGGGCTGAGGGCTGCCATGGCGTTGGGATCTGCTTCTACGTTCATCATTGGGCCTAGGAGAGGCAAGATTGCCGGTGCGATCGAGACGATTTCCGTCATGGCGGACCACCATTTTGAGGGGCAGAGGAGCACGCTGTTCGATGCGTTATTCATCGCACCTGGTGCCAAGTCTGCCGATACGTTGAAGAATGACGGGCGTGTGATCCATTGGGTCAGGGAGGCGTTTGGGCACTGCAAGGCCATCGGCGCGGTGGGCGAAGGTTCGTGACGTTTGACTCTGGTATGGGTACCTCGGCATTTACATTCCCGAATAGGTATCGAAGTCATCCGCAAGGCCGTCCAAGATGTCGAGGGGATCTCGCTTGCTCCGCTAACAGGCCCAACCGACGACGTGACGGCCTCTTACGGAGTGGTGACCGCTCCAAAGATCTCTTTGTCTTCCACTGTGGCGGACGTTCTGATGGTTGGCAAAGACGAGAAAGGGTTCATTGGCCAGTTCGCGTATGAAATCAGCAAGCATAGGTGCTTCGAGCGGGAATTGGACGGTCTCAACACGCAGGTAGCCTTCTGATCAAGTTCGTGGGCTAGGGCGTTGAACTCTGCGAGAACCATCTGATGCAGAGAGGACGATTCATCTGCACATGTATCTATACTAGTTGTCTGTATTTGTACTCAGCATCGCCCATGCAATTGTACCACTTCGTGTATAGCGCGGTAATTATCAACGTGTGAAAACCAACAACCACGCGACCACGCTCACGCGGTCGACGGTTAGACCAAAACAAAAGAATCTTCACCTTCATATCCTCATCAACAAATAGCGCACCGACGATCATAGCAGCCGCCGGCCTGACATCACCCAGCGATCCTTTCAACGCCCTCCCAACCGCCTCAGTGTCCTCCCGCCTGGTGACGAACATCCGAACGCGGGCGACGACGTATTCTCTGATACCATGGGAGGCGCTCGATGGAATTGATGCATCTCTTTGAAGCATGACGAGTGTTTGAAGATAAGCAGAGTCAGGGCCCACCGGACGTGACCCTTCTCGGGGTCTATCGAGGTCGTTCCCGAGACGAAGCTGTATGGTCCTTTTCGGACCGCCCTGGAATACCCCGAATCGAAGTTCGTAGGGGTTAGAGGTGGCGTATGTCAATGTCCGCGGAGCGGGTTCGTCCTGAGGAGGCTGGAGGCCGAGGGCCTGCGAAACGAGTGCCACAGGGCGCGTACTATGTAGCATAATAGTAACGAAGAAATCAGAAGCCGTCAGTTGAATTGCTCGTTTCCAAGTTCGCTGAATACAGAAGATACGTTCGAATCGGCCACATGCTGTACCTGGTCGTCTCCTGAGTCGGACTCGTGGCGGACAGTCCAGGCCTCTTCATTAACGAGGAGGCCATTCCCGAGGTGGAACCTTGTGCTTATCTCCCAGCGAATGACTTGGAAACCAAAATAAGGTAAAGAACGCTATTCAAGTGAGAACGAATCGGATACCTTCAAAACCTTACACCGACGAACGTGATGGGTAAGTATAGATCGCATCCCAGCGTAGCAACGCAACATATGTTCGTGTGTATACGTGTGGGTATAATTGACAAGCATCCGGTATCTTCGCTTATTTGGCGCTCCGAGCACCCATATACATCAGATCAAAGTGGTGACTGAGAAGAGGCAGTGAATCAAAGTAAACGTGGTCAGTGGTCGTGGGCTCATGGCCTCCACGCGAGGAGGGGCTAGACCGTACCGCAGGGTTCAAGGGATCAGCACACCCCCTCTTTCAAGAAATTCAGAGATCTGAGGCCGAATTTTGGTGCTTATTGTTCGCCTCCTGGTAATTCCTGTGACGTTATCGCCGCTTTTCGAGAATCTTAATGAATCCGACGCATACAACCAGCTCACGAACGGGTGGACTTGTATGGTATAGTCGCGTGTGGCTGTATGCTGTACCGACTCGGGCGGCCGCTGCACGCGACGTCAATGAATGTGTTGACGCATGACGACTCGCAGCCAAAAAGCGAAAAGCCAGACAATGAATGCATCTTGTGTGTCATAAACCCCTCTCAAGAAGTCGCATGTCCAAAAGTCACCAATCAGCTGTCGAGAACTGCCACATGGTAAATCGTATGATGTATTATCTCGCATGTTATGTGTCGGGAACGAACCTAAACCTATGCTGTCAAATTCTGTCGAGATGGTGAGGGCTGATGGAAAAGCCTGGAAAAGCGATGACGTGCGGCGCCGGCGAATACGTATGATGCAGCCTTTTTCGGTGACAGCGTGTCGTCACGATGCGAGGAGGGAGGGGGGGGACGAATAGAAACCAAATGAAAAACCTGATCATGATCATGCCACCTTTGACAGTCCTCTTGGTCCCAAGGACCGCGACGGTGGGTACAGGGGTCGGTCTCTCGTCCCGTATGAGTCAGTCGAGTGGCCCAGTGGACTGGTGACCGGTGGTCCAGACCTGACGCAATTTGCGCGATAAGATAAGATGATGACTCGCAGCACGGGCAGCCACCAAAGAACCAAATCAGAGGGAGAAATGCCGTTGGAGAGAGCGGTAGATCAATGATGACGGTATATGGCGGTTCGAGGTGGACGATAGGGAAGATGAGTCGCGTTCAACTGCTGCGTCAGACACGACGCGTCTTTGGAGCGACGTTGGCGGGTTGGTGTATTCACGGCTCCGAAGAGAGGCCTTGGAGTGAGAGCTAAAGAGCATCGGTCAGATCTGAGCGCGGGAGAGAAAATACCTGTGATGGCATGCCGATAACGTTCAACGAGGCACCGTAAGCCATATGTTCGTTGTAGATCGATTGAAAGGGTAACATGAAAGCAAGTGACCGAACGCTAGTCTTGTGGCTTTCCTCCACTCTATATGATGGTGTCACTAGGAGCAGATCAAGGAGATGAACACCGGGGCCAGACCCAAGGCTCAAGCAGCAGCTTTGTCCACCGGTTGGATCACGTAGCGTTCGGAGATACGTGGACATTCCATCCAAAAATGTCCGTAAAGTGTGCGAGCGCAAGCGAGACTGGATTCCTTCACGTCGTGAATGGGGAGGACCGCGCTGAAAGTCGTTCGCAAAAGACGAAGGGACCGGACTCCCGTTCACGAAAAACCACATTCGGCCATCTTCCCACGATAATAACGCTAAAGGACATCGAAACAAAAGGTCATCCGACGCGGTTAGGACATCCATGCCGTTACTCCCAACAACGCGAGGCTGATGTCTGGTTCCCAAGGACGGGAGGTTTCAATTCAGATGGTCAAAACCTGCAGTGGGTGAGATTCGTTAGGGCTGCGGGTTCCAACAAATACAGGGAAGATGCGTGGCTGAATCCCCACTGCACGCAAAAAAAAAAAAACGACTTTGACCCGGTGGATACTCGACTTCCCGCGTTCCCAGCTTCGTGATTTCATTTGCCGGCTAGCATTGAATGAGTCCATTAACCGTTCAGGAGGAGGTAGATTGGATGACAAGCTGTGTCGGACGACAACAGGAATTTTGTTGAGTAGAACCGCGCATCGCCTGTCAACATGAATGGGACGGTTGACAAAACGATGCCCGGGGATGGGTGAAGCGCTGCGCGCCAGCCCAGCAACGGATGTGTCATGAGGGAGTAATGAGGGTAATTGGGGGTTGTGAACAGAGCCGCAAAAGGGACTGTTAGGCTTTTGTTGGAGTTCGAAAACGTAAACCGCTGCGAGAGATCCGCATAGACGGATTGGGGGTCCTGGCCAACTCGAGCGAGCTCTGGGGGATGGTCCAACACATCCGGCAGAATAGCTGACCCTCAGGGGCCACGGTCGCAACTAAATGCCACCAGCTGAGACCCTGGGTCGAATTGGAGGAACCCAAGAAGTTGACCTTGATTCCCTCCCTGCAGAAATGAAATCAACGGTCAGTCTACTCGGAGGTCACGAGAACAAACGAAAGTCGCAGTCGACCCCCACCTCACCTACCGGGATTAAGGGCGATCAGCCTCTTACCGTGGCTACGGCTTACTTTTACCTTCTCTTGATTCGCATATAACCCGCTTCTGGACCTCTCCTAGTGAGGGCCGGGACTTGCCACGAGACGGTCCCTCCCTGCATGTGCTCGGTCCCCTGGACGTCCGGCCAATGGTAAACTGCCATTTCATCCACCCTCCCATCATAATTTCATCCCGGGACCATCGGATGAGGAAACAAATTTTGGCACGGGACGGCTATAAGCAACGCGGGTGAACCAGACTCTTGTTCTCGTTATCCCCGTCACCTCCTCCCAAACACACCCCCTACAGCCGTTTCGCGAAACACCAAAGGCCATGACCGACTACGGGAGATCTTCACAAACAACTTACTGGGGCTATAAACCCTCCGGGGAGCGCACCTCAGACTGGGTTAGCCGTCTTCCTCCCAAACCCACGGCACAGTTTATAGACCCAACTATGCCCCCGTCAGACACGGAGTCAGCTGTCTATTCGTCAGATTCCGACGCAGGGAGCTCTCATTCGGTCCCACCGCGCCTCCTCCTCCGTTTCCCTGATGGAAGAGAGGAGCGCGTGTCTGAAGGCTACTATTCGAACGCCGACACGTCTCCACGGAGTGTTCGCTCGAGGGTGACTTCAGGTCCGGTGAACAACTATGGACCCCCTCCGTCTCATCACCACTCACGCTCCGTGTCGTCACGTTCTGGTCACCCCCAAGCGCATTCCAGGGGTTCGGGACCTCTCTTTCGACCCCACTCTTCCAACACCAACGCCAGACCCCAGGAGGACATCAGGATTCTCCCAGCGCGGTCAATGACTCCTGGAACGGCCGGGTACGTCAATTCAAGATCCAGCCATAGGTCCTCCGCCCAAGCACACTTCCCCCGGACTTCACCCGTTCTGGCACCCACCCCACGCCGGGCCCACAACTCGGGCGACCACGACCCGGACAACTGGGTTATGAAGCATGGTCCCCCTCAGGCGATCGCCTACTCTAATTCCCATCCTCCGTCGAGATACGACATGCCCACACGCGACTACTCCGCCAAAAATTACCGCCCTCATTCGTCGTCGAACCTTTCGAAACATTCCGTCATAGGCTCTCCCGTCTCGCAAATGACAATGTTGACCAAGGAGAACACAATCGCCAACAGTCACAGCCGGGCAATAATGCGAGGTGCCGTCAGCGATAATTGGCCGATGATTGATGAGGATGGAGAGTGGGAAAAGGAGCAGCAGCGTGCGGCTTACCGACGTGGACGCACTTCTTCTCAATCTTCCCATTCTCCCACCCTCACTCATTCCCGCTCCCGCACCACTTCTTCATCGAGCCGGAGCAATCATTACGCTCCGGGTCCCAGGGTCCAGCTACCGGTGAGTTTCGCACTTCCATATAGATAGTTAGGCGAAAAAGCTTATCATCGGTCCGTAGGCTGAAAAGCTGGGACCTCCTCCCGCCCACTCCACGGGGGCCGGTTCGGTGGGGCGCCGCTTCTTTACCCGACTATTCAGAGCTGGCAGCGATAAGAGCTTGCCCACCATCCCTCATCCCCCTCCCAACCGCCTCCACCGTCGACACTCCACGGGTGGTTCGAGGCGATGAACATCGCAATGTTTGATGGAGGTAGTCTTATGAAGAAGCACGAATTAATCCAGTTGTACATTTAACCAAACCCTATGTCCTCGTATGCCAGAGAGAGACAGAAAAGTACATAGTATACCGTATGCCTTAGCCTGTCGTCGTTTAACAGATACCCCCTTATGCATAACCGCTTGGGTTTTTGGTGTCGCTCATTCCGTAGGTCCGATTCTTGTAATCCACATAGACAATCATAGAACAGAAATATAGACATATGCACCAAGTATGTATGCTCATGTATACTCATATGCCAGCTTGCGTATACCCGGTAGACGAGTGGTAGCGCAAGGAGCTGAAAAGACGGAAAAAAGGACCTGTGTGAGTGAGCCATCTAAATTAGTGAATGTACCAAAGTTTTCAAAGAGAGGGTGTGTAGTGTGTATAGATGCGGAGGGGAAGGGAATAAAAAACGGGTGTCGCATAGAGGAGAAGGTAGGAAGTTGTAAAGAGGTATAAAAATCACGGATAAAGGTATAACAGAAGCAGGTTGGAAAGCGGGGTGAAAGCGGGATGAATAACAACTGGGAAAACGGTTGTGAGACAGTGATGAAAGAGAAACACGGGAAATGACGACAATCAGTAGCTGCTCCGTCTCCGATGTGTGCTTGACCGTGATTTTGACCTTGAGCTGCTGCGGTTGCCACCGGCGATACCGAAGCCACCAAAGATTCGTTTGAGAAGTGTCGATTCTTGTTTTTCTTGGTGACGTGGTTTCTCCCTCAGGGCTCCTTGCCTGTACTCCACCTTGTGATTCTGCGGGTTCTGAAAAACGATCAGTAAGCCTCGACGATATGCGACCAACAGCGATGAGTAGGATAACATACCACAAGTTCGACCTTTCCACCTGGTGGCGGTATAATCACATACTGTTCTCCGAGTTGCGGAGGGGGTAGGTGAACAACCTTGTTGCGTGAATTGGGTTCCAAATGAATTATTCTCCTGCCGGTCGCGTCCCTGTCTGTTGTGTACGCTCGACTGGTGGAGGAAGATCGGGAATGATGGTTACGGTCGTGGCGCGATGAATGATGGGAAGGCTTTGAAGATGATCTGTTGGGTGTAGAGCGGTTGGATGATGGGCGATGCTTGTCGTGCTTATCATGCCTGTCGCGAGGTGGTGTAGGGAGGACGAATGTTTGACCTGGGACCACAGGATATATCATTGCCTGTTGATGAGTGGGCATCGTCATTGATCGAGTTGGGGTATGTCGTTGTTCTGGGCGGACATCTCTTGTCGTATGAGATCGCACATGAGGCTGACGTGTGGGTGTCGTGGTGGTAGAAGATGGGGCAGAGGTAGTGGACGAACGTGATCTAGCGGGACTCTTGGCCGGCCTCCGAGAGTTCTGCTCCTCAGGAAGCGGTCTCGTTGGGAGGTATGCAGATGGCATGAATGGATTGCCATAATTTTTGGTATGGCCCGACTGAGAGGACACCCAGTTGGATACTCTAACCTGGGTTTTCATGTACTTCTCATAGGCGGCGGGGGAGTAGTCGTATTCTGTCATGACGGTGAAAGGGAGAGATGGCGCGGCGATTAAGCAAAGCGATGGATTTGAGGTAAAACTCGACGCTACGGCTTTAGGGTATCTATGTGTGAAACCAATGAGCGTGCGGCACGGACTTGGGGGCCGCGATAGACTAGGTTGGACTCACCCTGTGACGGCCGGATGCGGTATCTGGAAGGAGATGGACAATGGGAAGGGGCGGAAAGCTGTACGGAGGCAGGAGGCTCAAATAGCTATCACACCAGCGAGGCGTGCTCTTTCTGCGTGTAGCTGGCACATGGTCAATGGCAAGTTCCGTCGTCCGTCTTTGTGGAAATGGCCGCGTTTCTGCCGTACTCACCTCCTTCCCTTTGGAGTGGCCAGACTGTCCTTGCAGAATCCTTGTCGTCGTCGACGGTTGCGTATGCGAGGAGGGGGGAAACAATGGTTGAAAGTGCCATTCGCAGAACCTACCGACGGGGGTGTTCGGCAACCCCCGTGTGGCTCTGCCCGAGTTTCCCATAAGCTTTAAATTCAACGAGACAACACTCTATCCTATTATCTTATCCTAACCTAATATCTCTTGAGATGGTCTTGCCAATACAAACTATCCGCGTCCAACGTCCAGTTCCGCATCGTGTAAATGTACCCGATTACACCGAGAACATACATGAAGATGATACCTGAGAACAGGGCCTATCAGTCACAGCCACGCCGCTCGCTAAAATGAAGTTACTCACTCGCTTTTTTATGCGGGAACACCTGCAGTTCATCTGCAATCTGCGGGAGGCCCATGAAGTTACAAAACATGTGCGAGAATAACGGTGGGTACACCGATCCGGTCCGAAGGAATAGGAAGGCACAGTGGTATCCGAACAACGTGGTGTATGTGAGCTGGATCACTGTACGTACGCAAATTCAGACGTCAAACGGATCTCCAATGGTCCGTCATAAGCGAGCTCACATGTGACGAGCAGCGCTTGTTTGGCTGCGGTTGCTGTTTTCCCTCCGTTGATAAACACCTCCCAGGCATGATGAAGATGGGCTATGTCATATGAAATATGAACATACGACCTTGATCTCAGTGAGCAGCATATACTCACCAAGGCCGAACAATAGAGGGGATAAGAATATCATCTTGTTCCTTGGTGATCCTGCGAGGTGATAGACCGCCAGCACGCACGCTCGGAACACCAATTCTTCCGTAATCGGACCAAAGAAATAGTTACGAAATCCGACCCAGGTTTTGAACACCGGCAACACGTCGTGACCCCATGACCACCTCGATTGAAAGGGGAACTTGGATTCCAGAAACGTGGCGTACAAGGGCCCAAGGTAAAGGACTGGAGTGACGAGGTATGGTAGCAGGGAGTGGTCCTCAAACAACGTAAGGCCCAGGCGGGCCATCGTCGAATCGAACGCGAGACTGGCATTCTGTGGAGATGAGTCCTACTGAGTGGCGGTGGTTACTGGATTCAGACTACTCACGTTCTCCAGATCGTCGACGATATGCCAGACGAGCAAAAACACAACAACGCAACTCAGAATCGTGCTTGTGGAAGCTGCGACAATCCTCGCTTTTATCACGCTTGGATCGTCCCGTCTCCGATTCTGGGACGCGCTTGCATTGGGACTGCCGGGTTTTGAAGAATTTCCCAGCCTAGCATTTTTGGAGAGGTATAGCGAGACGACGTATGACGAAGCAAAGAAAAACGCGACCAGATTCGCGCCTCTGGTCGAGAGTGGCGGTATCGGGAAGACAAGTGGCATCCTCTCAAACGGCAAGATCAGCGAGAGCGATGATCGAGCTCGACCTTTTCTTTCCTTCTTTGGTCACCGCGGTTCTGCAGGCAGGTGTTTTGGGCGAAGAGAGCATCTCGGTAGGCTGGATTTCTCCTCAAGTTCAGAGGGGACCCCTGAATTGACATCTCGGTCTAGGGGTCGAACGTGCAAGGTTCCAAGCCGCAATAGATATCTTCACTGGGCTGACTCTATGACGGTCACGATTGCGACCACATTAGTGTCCAATCAAACCGCTATAGGTTTCGGGCACACTGGGTCACTGTTGTATAGTGGCGGCAGCTTTCTCTTTCGACGACGAGTGGTCGCTCGGACAAGCTTGGGCCTGTGGTGCTGCATCCGAGGGCCCGCCGTCTTGACCTCCATATATCGTGGCTCGTAGGTTCGTCAGGGGCATACACTCCAACCCTGGCACTGAACATTCGCTCGTAACGGATTCACGTGCATAAAACCCCCATTCGTGTCCGAACGTGGATCATTACTACCGCACTCGAACGACCTAACCCTCGTCATGTCCAACAAATCCACCTCAACTCTGCAAGGCTAGCGGACGACCCCGAGGATGACTTCTTCGACAACTTCGACAACTCTGGTCCTGTGTAAGGCTCAGAGCCAACCCCGGGGACATTTTCCCGATAACGGCGGTCAGATCGAGTATCACAAAACTACCGCCACCACGAGGTAAACACTACTTAAAGATACCGTCGGCAATCCTGTAACACAACCCCGCGACCTCTTCGACAATCTATCAAGGATCGAGGACGACGCGTCGACGCGCGTACGCCCCTGCCCATTCCCAAGAACCTGGCCTCAATATTTGAAATTTACCCCACGACAGATGTCTGATCGTACTTCCAGCACCGCTGGAAGTCGAGCCTGACTGCGAAAGGAGCACAATGGATTTCCTCATTGCATCACTAGCTTGTTTTACGTCCGCTAAATATATATGGATATATATCCGTCCACTACACGTACACGGGTTTAAACGCTGGCCCAGGGCAACCTGGGGTACTGCTT
>Ga0307515_10003654_pt1 | contig 32330 bp, 30 predicted proteins | sample 17_EM_MG_FD_194513 | JGI IMG/M metagenome (GOLD analysis project Ga0307515, IMG submission 194513) | Populus trichocarpa ectomycorrhiza microbial communities from riparian zone in the Pacific Northwest, United States - 17_EM | ecosystem: Host-associated > Plants > Roots > Unclassified | place... | reverse complement strand
GAATGTTTGGGATCGGGGTCTCGATGGCCGGCAGAGCTAATTCTCGCCGACCAGTTTCGTTAAGAAGGGAGAGTCGGCGTCAGGTCACCGCCGGCTCAATCATGCAGTCGCAGTGAGTTTCTCTCTGGCGGCGGAGTCGCCTCTCAATTTGGCCGCAACTACCCACGAAATCATTGGCGTCATTTGATTGGCCGAGCCGCGTTCCATTGGCTGTTTAAGCGCTCTTAGCAATTGATTTAGTCCACTCGCGGCGTCTAACGTCAATGCGAAAATTCTGGTTGTTGCACGCGGTGTGGCCGGGTGCGATCTTTTTAGTGTTGTTCACGGTCGTCGAGATATCAGGATGGATCTCCGTCTCGCTGATCGGCTGTTCTACTTGTGGCCTGAGCATCGATGGATCGGAGCGCACACCTGGTGGGCGGAGGATGCGATCCACACGGGCGGCCGAACATTGGTTCAATGCATAGCGTTGTGCGCGTTGCTGGTCGCCATATTTACGAAGAGCTGGCGGCGAGATGCACTCTACGTATTTCTTGCCATCGGGCTGTCCACAGCGATAGTGGGTCTACTCAAGTAAGCCACGAATGTGAATTGCCCCTGGGATCTCGCGCACTACGGCGGCGCGCGTCCTTATGTTCAGCTCTTTGCGAATCGGCCCGACAGCTTGCCGAAGCAGCTTGTTTCCCCGGCGCGCACTCATCGTCCGGCTTCTCACTCATGTGTTTTTACTTTGTGTTGCGGGCCAAGGGCGGCGCAGAGCGGCGGGGTGGGCACTGTTCGGCGCCATTGCGCTTGGCGCGGTGTTTTCCTTCGGCCAGCAAGCCCGTGGCGCACATTTTCTCTCCCACGATCTGACGAGCGCGGCCATAGCGTGGGGAATCGCTTTGGCGCTATGGCAAGCGCGATTGATTACGTCAGGTCGTGGCGTCTCCGTTGTCGGAACCGAGCCAGCGGAACCCACATGGGCCAAGAAGCGTACCAAGAGGAGTGTGATCTAGTGAAGCGGTAATCCATTCTTTGCGCGTGTTTTCGCGTCCTTCATCCATTTTTGTGCCTCACGCGTTCGAAGACGTTGAGCGCTATTGAAATCAATCGCGCGACGCGGGACTTTTTTTGCTTTAGGCGATAGCCGCAACTTCAGATTGATTCTTTGTGGTAGGGCCGTCCGACTAGCTATGCGAAGAAAAAGCATAAATTACACGGCGTCGGTGCTCTTGACCGCCTCTTTAAATTCAATGATCTGGTATGAGGTCTCGGCCGGAGATTTTGAAATCTGCGGCTCAGCTGACTGCCGGATGCGCCGGCATGACTCGTGATTCGTCGTCGGCGGAGGCGCCTCGCATCGGCTCAATAGACGTAGTGGTCGAAGAAGTGTTCGATCAGGCCAATCCGCAAGAAAATCATGCGCCCTATCGCGCGGCGAATGCCCTGCATTATGCGACTCGCGAAATAGCGAAGGCGGGAATTGGACCGGTCGCTCCGATACGATCGGCCGACCGCATTCGAAAATACGCCCCGGCGCTCGACATGATCCTCGATCATGTCGTCGATCTTTTCCTGGCGAACGGATTTCCGCGCAAATTGATGGCCCGGCAGCTTGCTCTACAAGTTCAGAGTGTGAGGCGGGGAGTCGAGCGAATCCGGGTGCGCGAGATGGCTGACTTCGAGTTCGGACAGCAGTTCTCGGTCCTGTTGCATCTCTGGTTTAACGAAGCGCAGTACGTCGACGAGCACCGAGATCCCAGGCCGATCCGGCTGCGAGGGAAAGCGCCGAGTGTCGAGCAGCTGTTACGGCGGTCTCTCCCGCGGTCACAGGTGTTGCCGACATTGATCTGGCTCCAGCGTGAGAAGCTCTTGCCCCTGAATCGCCGCGGGCTTTGTATACCGCCGCATAGCCAGGTGCTTCTCATGGGGGGAAGGAGCTGTTGACGATTCAGCGAACGGCGGCGCTCGTCGCGCGCTTTCTGGCCACGGCAGCCCACAATGTTCGCAGTGGATCGCAATTGTCGGCCGCCCATTTCGATCGGACGGTGCAGGTGACCCAGCTCGCTCAGGAGGACCTTCCGGAGTTTCGCACCCTCTCCGCAGACGTGGTCAGGAGTTTCTGGAGACCCTGAACAAATGGCTCGAAAACCACCGCCCCGGGGCCGACGCGGCGACTCTGGGCGTTGGAGTGCATTCGTACCTGTATACGATTCAACCTTGAGTCCGGAACAGTCGACGCACGTCAAAACCGCGGGGTGCTAAAGTGCTCCCTCGCCCTCATCGCCCCGCTACCACCGCTCGACATCGCCAGCCATACGCAGCCGCCAAACACCGGTGATCGCAAGCCGAGGGCAGCGTCGCTGCGCGCTCGTAAGATGGGGCTTGCGGCGCGTCTCAAACTTGTGCGGGACCCTTATAAGGTCAAGAACTCGAATGACCGTCCCGCGACCGCATTCGACGGTGCGGTTGATGTCCGAAAAGTTACTCACTTCATGTCGAGCCCGTGCACGGCCAGCGGCGGTCGACAGGCTTATAAATCAGCGGGTTGGTACGGAGCGAGGCGTAACAATCGGGACAGTAGTCCGAATAGCCCTGAAAAATTACGTTTTAAGTTATTGATTTTTAGGCTAAAATCTGACTGGTGCCCGGGAGAGGACTCGAACCTCCACGGTGTTACCCGCTAGTACCTGAAACTAGTGCGTCTACCAATTCCGCCACCCGGGCAGGGAGTCGGATACGAACGAGACGAGGGCGTCCCGCGAAGAGCGGCGAAATTTACGCAGGGGGTTGGGAGCTGTCAATTGAATACACGACGAGGGCGATTTGGCCGACGCGACAAGAGCGGCAGCCAGAAGAAACAAAAGTCTGCGTCCGGTCGTCCCGCTAAAGCGTCGAAAAGCGCACCACGTCAGGAAGGTCCTTCGAAGCGTTCAGGGCAATCCGAGCGCAGGCCGACCAAGGGCACACAAAAGCTGGTTGCAGGCGGCAGTGCTGAAGGCGTCGTCAGTGCGAATCGCGCTGGTTACGGGTTCGTGCGCGTTGAAGGCATGAAGGACAGCGTGTTCCTTCCGCCGAACCAGATGCGTGGGCTCATGCACGGCGATCGAGTGCGCATAAGTCTGGCGCGCGATTCAAGCAATCGTTGGTTGGGCGAGGTGGACCAGATCGTCGGGCGCGGAGTCAGCGCGTTTCTGGGAACAGTCGAGCTACATGGGCGAAATGCGTTTGTGAACGCGGCCGATCGTCGGTTGCAGCTGCGATGTGTTCTGGCGCTTGACGAGCTTCAGGGTCTTAAGGACGGGGACTGGGTTATCGCGCGCATTACGAAGCATGCGAGCGGGGCTGGTTCCGCGCAGGCGCGCGTCGAGAAGCGCTTGGATCCGGATCGTGCGGTGGAGTTGGCTACGGAATCCGCCATTGCGCGGTTCGAGCTCCAACACGAATTTTCGGCGCAGGTGTTGCGGGAGGCACAGACGCACGGCGAACGCGTTGATCCTCGGGAAGCGGAAAATCGTGTTGATCTGCGTGAGCTGCCGCTTGTAACGATCGACGGAGAAGACGCGCGGGATTTTGACGATGCTGTTTATGCCGAATCCCATGAGCACGGCTTTCGTCTCATCGTCGCCATCGCGGATGTCAGTTACTACGTTCGGCCTGGCACAGCCTTGGACAAGTCGGCGATAGAACGGGGAACGTCTGTTTACTTCCCCACGCGCGTGTTGCCGATGTTGCCTACTGCGTTATCCGACCATTTGTGTTCCCTCGCGCCCAAGGTCGATCGGCTTTGTTTTGCGGCGGACATGATCGTGACGCGTCACGGCGCGTTGAAGTCTGCGACGTTCTATCCGGCTGTCATGCGTTCCGCCGCGCGCCTTACATACTCGTTAGCGCACGCGGCGTTGTTTGAGGGTCGGCCGGAGGCTCGAACGCAGATCGGTCCCGTTGTCGATCGCTTGCTTGTGCTCGTCGACGTTTATCACGCGCTTCAAAAAGCGCGCACGAAGCGCGGCGCGTTGGATTTCGACGCGGCGGAAGCTGAGTTCGTCATCGATTCGGCGGAGCGCGTGAAGGCCATCGAGTTACGCATTCGAAACGATGCTCATCGGCTCATTGAAGAATGCATGATCTTGGCGAACGTTGCGGTCGCGCGCGAGTTACAACATAAAAGTGTGCCAACTTTGTTTCGCGTGCACGGTCAGCCCGACGAGCAGAAGCTCGATAAGCTACTGGCGACGCTCATGGCGCTCGGTGTCGAAGCGCAGATCCCTGAATCGGTGTTACCTCGCGATTTGCAAGTCATCACGAAGCGACTGGGGCAATCGGCGGATCGGCCGTTCATCGAGTCGTTGATCGTCCGGGCGATGCCGCAGGCCGTCTATCAGGCCCCGAATATCGGTCACTTCGGGCTCGCATTGCCGCACTACGCGCATTTCACGTCGCCGATTCGGCGTTACCCAGACCTCGTTGTACATCGAACGCTCAAGGCGCTGGTTGCGGCCCGCGACGGCAGTGGGGTCCGTTATGACACCGCTGAGCTTGAACCGATGGGCGAAGGCCTGTCGAAATTGGAGAAGCGGGCGGATGAGGCCGATCGCTACGTTGCCACGTTCCTCAAGTGCACCTATCTTCGCGAACGCATCGGCCAAACGTTCCAAGGGCTAATTACGACTGTCGTCGAGTTCGGCTGTTTCGTTCAGATCCTCGATGTTGCTGTCGATGGCTTGCTGCATTTGGACAACCTCCGTGACGATCGCTATGAGATGGAAGCCGACGGTCATGCGTGGGTGGGTTTGCGTAGCAAACGTCGCTTGCGTACAGGCACTCACCTTCGTGTAATCGTGACAGCCGTAAATCCCATTGAAGGACTTATCGACTTGGATCTTGCAGAGGACGCATGAGCGGGACGCAGACGATCTATGGCTTGCACGCTGTGCGAGCGATGCTCTCGAAACATCCAGAACGTGTCACGCTGATTCGCATCGCAGAGAGACGTGACGATCCGCGCGTAAAAGTGATCGAAGAGCTGGCTCGCGAACAATCGCGACCGATAGAGCGGGTCGATGCTCACGTTCTGAAGAAACTGCTCGGCGATGTTACCCATCAAGGCGTCGCTGCTGACGTTGAAGCGCTGCCTCCGTGGACAGACGACGATTTGTTCACTGCGCTGGGGTCCGCGCCAAGCCCGCTGATTCTCGCGCTGGATGGTGTACAGGACCCTCACAACCTCGGCGCATGCTTGAGAACGGCCGATGCTTGCGGTGTGCTGGCCGTCATTGTTCCGAAGGATAGGGCGGCACAACTTACGCCTGCCGTTCGGAAGGTTGCGGCGGGCGCGGCTGAGACGACTCCACTCGTGGTCGTCACGAATCTCGTCCGAACCTTGAAGGTCTTAAAAGAATCAGGGCTCTGGGTAATCGGCGCCGATGCGGATGCGCCGAAGCAAGCATACGAGGCGGATTTGTCCGGCGGTATTGTCCTCGTGATGGGTGCCGAAGGGGCGGGGCTGCGTCAGTTAACGCAGCAGACTTGCGACTTAATGGTGCGGCTGCCGCAACTCGGCTCGGTCGAGAGCCTGAATGTGTCCGTGGCGACCGGGATGCTGTTGTACGAGGCCGTTCGGCAGCGCCAACAGGCCTAACCGTCATGCGCGTGCGCAGGTGCGAGCGGGCGTAAGACGCACTGAACCCTGAACAAGTCGCCGCTGCCTGCAGCTGTCCATTGCCTACCGCCCGGTCATTCAGTATTCTTCGCGCCCCCTTACCGGGGCCGGACGGGCGGCTCAGCCGCAAATCCGGGTCTCCTTGCCACACCTGCGCAAGCCTCGCATCGGGTGGCTTCTCAACCTTAAGGAGTAAACATGAGGCATTACGAAATCGTATTTCTGGTCCATCCGGATCAGAGTGAACAAGTCCCCGCCATGATCGACCGCTATAAGTCCATGATTGGCACGGGCGAAGGCCGCGTACACCGTTTGGAAGACTGGGGCCGGCGGCAGCTTGCGTTCCCGATCTCCAAGGTGCACAAGGCGCACTACGTTCTCATGAACATCGAGTGCGACCAGAAGACGCTCGGCGAGCTCACCGGCGCGTTCCGTTTCAGCGATGCGGTGCTTCGGCACTTGGTCGTGCAGATGGACGAGGCCGTCACCGAGCCGTCGCCGATGGCGAAGGCTGAAGAGGACGAGGGCGGCGGACGCCGCGAGCGTAATCGCGAAGAAGCGTCTTCCGATGACGAGGAACCGGTTGTCGACAACGTATAGCGACTTTTTAGTCGTTCACGTGCGATTGCCAACTCCTCAAGCACTCCAACTCTCAGGTATACCGAAATGAATTCAGGAAGCCGCTTTTCTCGCCGCAAAAAATTCTGCCGCTTCACGGCCGAAGGCGTGAAATTTATCGATTACAAAGATCTCGCCACGCTCAAAGGCTACGTTACTGAAACGGGCAAGATCGTGCCGAGCCGTATCACGGGTACGAAGTCGTTCTATCAGCGCCAGCTTGCCGTTGCGATTAAGCGCGCGCGCTTCTTGGCGTTGTTGCCGTACACCGATCAGCACTGAGATCGCCGCTATGGAAATCATTCTCCTCGAGAAGGTTGCCAACCTCGGCAACATTGGTGACAAAGTGAAAGTGCGCTCCGGCTACGGACGCAACTTTCTGTTGCCGAAGGGCAAGGCCACTTTGGCCACGCCCGTGAACGTCGCGAAGTTCGAAGCTCGCCGTACGGAGCTCGAAAGGAACGCGCGTGAGCATCTGGTGGGCGCGGAAGAGCGCGCCGCTGCGATGAAGGATTTCAAACTCACCATCACCGCGAAAGCGGGCACCGAAGGCAAACTATTCGGCTCCATCGGCACGACAGACATTGCGGAGGCCGCCACTCGCGCGGGCTTCAAAGTGTCGCGTAGCGAAGTGCGCCTGCCAAACGGTTCGATCCGAATGGTCGGCGAACATATGGTCAACCTACATCTGCATGCTGACATCGACGTTAACCTCCCCGTGACAGTCGTCGCGGAGGAATAACGTCGTCACGGTCACGAGCATCAAGTGGCCGGGCCAAACACGAAAGCGCGCCGTGATGCAGGTTCGGTCGTAGACGTTCGTACACCTCCGCACTCCATCGAAGCAGAGCAGGCCGTCTTGGGCGGCCTGCTTCTCGATAACGCCGCTTGGGACAACGTCGCGGACATGGTTCGCGACGAAGACTTTTATCGTCCCGATCACAGGCTCGTATTCGAAGCCATCACAGCGTTAGCGACCAACGGTAAACCGTGCGATGTCGTTACCGTTTCTGAGCAGCTTTCTCGAAACGGTAAGCTCGATGACGCGGGTGGGCTTGCCTATCTCGGTACGTTAGCTCGTGATACACCCACTGCAGCCAACGTTCGCGCGTATGCGGGCATCGTTCGTGAGCGCTCGCTGTTGCGTCAGCTCATCGAAGCCGGCACCGAGATCGCGACGGCCGCTCTCAGCAATGATGGCGAAACAGCGCGCGACCTCGTCGACAAAGCCGAGCAAAAGGTTTTCCGGATCGCCGAAGCGGGCTTCCGTGGGCGCGAAGGCGCGGTCGCCGTTCGCACTTTACTTCCCCAGATCATCGACCAGATCGATGAGTGGCATTCGAACCCCGGTGGAGTTCGAGGTTTGGCGACCGGTTTCACAGACTTCGACAAATTTACCGGCGGCCTGCGCCCCGGTGATCTCGTGATCGTTGCCGGTCGCCCGTCGATGGGTAAAACCACTCTCGCGGTCAACATGGCCGAGTACGCTGCGATCAACCCTAAGATGAAAGCAGCCGTTGCCATCTTTAGTATGGAAATGCCGTCCGAGCAGTTAGTGACGCGCATGCTCTCGTCGATCGGTAGCGTACCGCTTGGCAGTTTGCGATCGGGTCGGATCACGGACGAAGATTGGGTTCGTATAACAAGTGCGACGAGCCAGCTTTCCGAAGCGCGCATCTTTATCGATGAAACGCCGGCGCTCAGCCCAACCGAGCTGCGCGCCCGCGCGCGACGTATCAAACGTGAGCACGGCCTCGATCTGATTGTCGTCGACTATCTGCAGCTTATGCAGGTGCCCGGTAATAAAGAAAACCGTGCGACGGAAATTGCGGAGATCTCTCGCGGTCTCAAAGTGCTGGCAAAAGAGCTGCAGTGTCCTGTCATCGCGCTCTCACAGCTGAACCGCAGTGTGGAGCAGCGGGAACATAAGAAGCCTGTGATGTCCGACTTACGAGAATCGGGATCGATCGAACAGGACGCTGACATGATCCTGCTCATCTATCGTGAAGAGGTCTACGACAAAAACACCACGAAGAAGGGAATCGCGGAGATTGAGCTCGTCAAACATCGCAACGGTGAGATCGGAACCTTCTTACTGACGTTTCAAGGGGCGCACACGCGCTTCGTCAACTACGCGCCGGATTCGTATGCGGAAGGCGTGCTCAGATGAACCGGCTCATTCGAGCGGTGATCGACGCTCGCGCGCTTCGAAGCAATCTGGCTGCGGTTCGAACGCGTGCGCCGGGCGCGCGTGTCATGGCGGTGGTGAAAGCGAATGCGTACGGGCATGGTTTAGTGCCCACCGCATTGGCGCTTGCGGATGCAGACGCGTTCGCTGTTGCGCGTCTTGACGAAGGCCTCGCCTTGCGCGCAGCGGGTGTTACTGCGCCCATCGTTCTGCTCGAAGGTGTTTTCGACATCGAGCAATTGCTCGAGGCGGCGCGCCACGGCTTCGACATCGTCGTCCATGATCCCGTGCAGATTGAGTTACTCGAGCAATTCTCCGGCGCTCATCGCTTTGTCGTTTGGTTGAAGATCGATACGGGCATGAATCGTTTGGGTTTCCGGCCCAGCGACTTCACCGCTGCACTAAAGCGTGTTCAAGATATGCGGCCTGCCGCGTTGGAAATACGTTTGCTCACGCATCTCGCGCGCGCTGACGATCGTGACGATACGGCCAACCGCGAACAGATTGCGAAGTTCAACAGTGCAATTGCGGGTCTGAACTGCGCGACGAGCATTTCGAACTCCGCAGGCATTCTCAGCGGCGCCGGTATCGATGCAGGCTGGGTTCGCCCAGGCTTGGCGCTTTATGGGGTTTCTCCGTTCAGCGATCGCGAAGGCGGACAAATCGGTCTGCAGGCGGCTATGTCGCTGGAGAGCTCAGTCATCGCGATTCGCCGTGTGCCAAAGGGCGAGACCGTTGGTTATGGCGGCACATGGCGTGCGCAACGCGATTCCGCTGTTGCGATTGTTGCTGCCGGTTATGGCGACGGGCTGCCGCGCAATCTGCCTACACAAACGCCGGTGCTCATTGCCGACAAACGCGCGCCAATCGTTGGTCGCGTGTCGATGGACATGATCGCAGTAGACGTCTCCGAGCTTGCGCCCGTACATGTCGGAGATCGCGTTACGTTGTGGGGCGCAGGTTTGCCGGTGGAAGAAATCGCGCGTCACGCCGGGACGATTCCTTACGAACTGCTCTGCGGCGTGAGTCAGCGTGTTCCGTTAGAGCTGCGCTAAAAAGAAAACGGCGCATGGGCTAGTTGCCGATGCGCCGTGACTTTGAGTTACGGGTTTTTCCGTGTCTAAGCAAACGCTCAGGCTGTTTCGAAGAACCCCATCTTCACGCCCGCGAGCTGAATCACGTCGTTGTCTGCCAGCCGCATGGCGTGCGCACCGATCGGATTGCCGTTTACGAGCGGATAGTTGTTTTCCTTATCCGCATCGACGTGCACGATGAAATAGCCTTCGGCGCGCCGCGTGATGGCGGCGACTTGCACGCCCGGACGGCCCAACGTCGTGAGCGCTTTGCTCAACTCCAACTCACGCCCCGCAAACGCGCCCGATAGTACTTGCAGCTTCGCTTTCTTCAAAGCGGAAGCCGTGGTGCCATCCAAAGCCTTGCGTGTGCCGGTGGCGGAAAGACTCGGTGAAACTTTCTCAGCCACATCGCGTGCGACGCGTACTTTGTCCACTGGACGCGCCGACGGCTGAATCACCATCGTCTTTTCGAAATCGTCTTGTGCCTCGTCGTCTTCAACGAATCGAAGCTGATGGTGGCCCACCGTAATCACGTCGCCGTGTTGAAGCGCGTGTTTCTTGATCAGCTTGCCGTTGACGTAAGTGCCATTGGTGCTGTTCAAGTCCTCAAGGAACGAATCGTTGAGGATGTTAATGATGAGCGAATGATGTCCACTGACAGCGGAGTTATCAATACGGATATCGTTATCCGGGAGCCGGCCGATGGTGTAGCGCTCCTTATTCATGTTGTATTCCGCCATCACCTGGCCATCCAGGCTCAGTACCAACCTTGCCATTTGCTCGCCTCGCTCAGCCAAACCACCCAAGGATCTTGTCGAGTATTCCTTTGTGCGCTGGAAAAACATCTACGACGTGAGCCATCACGACCGAGACGTTGTCGCGCCCCCCATTATCGTTGGTTAATTGAATCAATTGCTTAGCGACCGTATCCAGGTTAGCACTAAAGGTGCTGATCGTTAAGTGAATGTCTTCATCTTCTACCATGTCCGATAGGCCATCGGAGCAAAGTACATAGAAGTCTCCTTTCTGAACGGGGACCTCTTGCACTTCGACCTCGACATTGGGTTCGACCCCGAGGGCCCGCGTGACGTAATTCTTATTCGCCGCCCGCTGGGCTTCTTCGGGCGAATAGAAGCCTCGGTCCACCAATTCTTGAAGCAGCGAGTGGTCCATGGTCACCTGCTCGAACTTCTCACTTCGCAGGCGATAGGCTCGCGAGTCACCGACATGAGCGATGGCGATCTTGTTGTCGAAGAACAAGGATGCCACCACCGTCGTGCCCATGCCTTCGCAGTTCGCCTGCGTGCGCGCCGTCTGATAGATGATCTTGTTCGCTCGTTGAATCGCGTCGCGGAGAATGATGCTGGGCCGTGACATGCCGGACTCACGGTCCGGCGCGCTCAGATCTTCCCGTCCAACGGACTCGCGTACGAGGTTCACAATGGTCTTGACCGCGATGCCGCTCGCGACTTCACCAGCGTTGTATCCGCCCATACCGTCGGCAAGCACCAGCAGACCGATGTCGCCGTCGAAGGCAATCGTGTCTTCATTGTGCTCGCGCACCTTGCCCGTGTCGGTCATCCCGACGCAGCGCAATTTGCCGCGCAGGCTCATCGAGGCTCTCCCCGACCGAGTCTTGCGGTTAATGTGATCGGCTTCACGCTCGAAAAGCTGCTCCACCTTGGCGTGCCTTTAGCTGATTCGCTCATGCGTGTGTGGTCGATGCTCAAGCCAACTATGCTACACATCGCAAAAGCGGACTCATGCGCCTCGTTCTGACTGCCCCGATTCGAGCCCGCATAAGCTAGCATTGCTGCTATAAACGTCCGAGCTTTTGGTCACAAACCGTCGAGCGAGCAAGCGGACGGCCGCGGCGCGCATCGTAGCCAAGTCGGAGGCGGAGCGCACGGTCCTCGACGCGAAAAAGCCCCTTCTTCGAGCACATGGCACGATCAAACGTCGTATTCGTATGCGATTCTTGTGGACAAGAGTCGCCAAAGTGGCAAGGACAATGTTCCGGATGTGCGGAGTGGAACACGCTTCAGCAGCGCGTAGTCGCGCATCCCGCTGCTAAAGCCGCGGCTCCCCGTTCGGCCCCTGAGGGCCAGCGTCTGGAAAGCGTTTCGCCGGAAACCACCGTAAGACTGCGAACCGATCAAGCAGAGCTCGATCGAGTGTTGGGCGGCGGCATCGTGCCCGGGTCTGTGATTCTGATCGGCGGCGACCCGGGAATTGGCAAGTCCACGTTGTTGCTGCAAGTCGCCTCTCATGTGGCCAAGCTTCACAGCGTCGTGTATGCAAGCGGCGAGGAATCGATCCCTCAAATTGGCCTTAGAGCGCGGCGCCTCAGCCTGCCGGGCGATGAATTGCGAGTGATCTCGGAGTCGGACCTCGAGTCCATCTTGGCGCTGGCCACCGATCGCAAGGCGGCCTTGTTGGTCATCGACTCCATCCAAACCATGCAGACCGGCACGCTTGCTACAGGTGCGGGCGCGATCACTCAGCTGCGCGAATGCACAGCGGCTTTGGTTCGCTTTGCGAAGACCAGTAATACGGCGGTTCTCATCATCGGCCATGTGACTAAGGAGGGCTCCATCGCCGGCCCGCGCGTGCTCGAGCATTTGGTCGACACCGTGCTGTATTTCGAGAGCGAGCTGAGCAGCCGGTATCGCGTCGTACGCGCCACGAAGAACCGCTTTGGCGCGGTGAACGAGTTGGGGTTCTTCCTGATGGCCGAGAACGGACTGAGGGAAGTGCGCAATCCTTCGGCCATCTTCCTGGCGCGGGCGCCGGAGCCTGCGGCCGGCAGCATTGTCACCGTGACGCGTGATGGCGGACGGCCACTGCTCATCGAGTTGCAGGCGCTCGTCGACCGAATGAGGTTCGGCGCACCGCGGCGCATTGCTCAAGGGCTGGACTCCAATCGTGTAGCCATGTTGCTCGCTGTGTTGAACCGGCACGCCAATGTCTCGCTTCAAGAGCACGATGTGTTCGTGAATGTTGTGGGCGGCATGCAAATCGGTGAGACCGCATGGGATTTGCCCGTTGTACTCGCTTTGGCGTCGAGCCTGCGTGATAAAGCGCTCGATACGTCGCTCGTGGCCTTCGGCGAGATCGGGTTAACCGGCGAAGTCAGGCCGGTGGCCTACGGCGAAGAGCGACTTCGCGAGGCACAGAAGCAGGGCTTCAAAGTCGCTGTCGTGCCGCGCGACAATGCGCCGCGCAAGCCGTTAGATGGGCTGGAGGTGCGCGCGGTCGCAAGAGTGGATGAGGCTATCGACGTGGCATTCGGTACACGAAACTGAGTACGCGCGGCGATTCGGTTCGCTAACTTGCTTTCGCTTTCGCCGGCGTTCCCATCAACTGCGCACGCACCGTCTTGATGGTGTTATCGCCCGTCTGCAGCACTTCAAATTGATAGTCGTCAAGACGAAGGGTCGTACCCGGCTCGGGGAATGTCTCGAGCTTTTCCAGCAACAAGCCATTCAACGTCTTCGGCCCTTCGGTCGGCAGTTGCCACTGTAGCGCGCGATTGATGGCTCGAATCGTGGCGCTTGCATTCAAGAGGAACACGCCGGGCTTCTCTGTGTGGATGTCTTTGTGCGTGATGGTTGCCGGATCCGTCGTGAACTCGCCGACAATCTCTTCCAGGATGTCTTCGAGGGTAACGAGACCTTCGATATCTCCATACTCGTTGACGACGAAAGCCAGCCGGCGTCGATTGCGCTGAAAGTTGGACAATTGCACGGCGAGCGGCGTGCGCTCCGGTACGAAGTAGGGCTCGCGGCTCGCGGCAATTTCAAGCAATCGCTCGCGCGTGAGTGTGCCGCGAGCCAGTTCTTGCGCGACGCGTTTCATGTGCAGAATGCCAATCATGTTATCCAGCTCTCGCTCGTATACGGGCAAGCGCGTGTGCGGCGTTTGACGCAGCTGATCCAGCAAATCTTCCCAATTGTCGTGCGCATCGATCGCGGCGATTTCCTGGCGCGGAATCATGATGTCGTTAACCGTGATCTGGCCGAGATCCAAGATGGACAGCAGCATCTGTCGGTGTCGCGCGGGAATCAGCGGCCCCGCCTCAGCGACCACCGTGCGCAACTCTTCCGCACTCAAGGCTTGACTCTCGCGCTCGCCGCTGACGACGCCAAAGAGCCGCAAGAAGCCGTAGGCCATTCTGTTAGTGACCCAAAGGGCCGGCCGCGCAATCCAAACCAAGCCTCGATAGATGTAAGACGAGTTGAGCGCGACGGGCTCGGAGTGAACCGCTGCATAGATCTTCGGCGCCAACTCGCAGAACACGATCATGACGATAGTGAGCACGACACCCGTGACGGGCAATGCAAAGTGAAAGCCCGAGCGTTGCGCGAGAATCGTGGCGCATTGCGAAGCGAACACGCTGGCGGCGGCCAGAATCACCAAGTTCACACCGAGCCAGTCGTCGGGCTTTTCCAGTAACACTTCGAGCGTTCGAGCCAGCCGTTGGCCTTTTTGCGCCCGGTGCCGCACGCGGTACCGGTTGACCGACAACATGGCGACTTCGGTACCGGAGGAAAACGCGATGACAGCGAGCAGGACAACCAACAGGACCATCAAAGTGGGCGTAGATGCTTGATTCAAGACCGGGTTCCTCGCGAGCGGCGAAACGCTGCCGCCCTCCAACTTCCAGCCCCGATAGCATAGGGCCTGCTCAGGCGGCCCGGAAAACTCCGTTTGAGCCCCTATAATTCAGATTCGCCGGTTTGTGCCACTTCGAGACTGATTCACGATGTTCGATAACCTGACGCAGCGCCTGTCCCGTACCGTCGAAGCCCTCCGTGGCCGCGGCCGCATTACTGAAGACAATATTTCCGAGACCTTGCGCGAAGTGCGCATGGCACTCCTGGAAGCCGACGTCGCCCTTCCGGTCGTTAAGAAATTCATCGACAAGGTCAAGACCCAGGCGTTAGGCGTCGAGGTCGCGTCGAGCCTGACGCCGGGTCAGGTCTTCATCAGCATCATCAACAAGGAATTGATCGAGCTGATGGGCGGGCCGCGGGCCGGCTTCAACCTGCGGGCACAGCCACCCATTGTGGTGTTGCTGGCCGGCCTGCAAGGCGCAGGTAAGACCACCACGGCCGCGAAGCTCGCTCGCTGGCTGATCGAGCGGGAACGCAAGCGCGTGATGATGGTGAGCACGGATGTGCGCCGACCCGCGGCGTTACTGCAATTAGAGCGTCTCGCCGATCAGGTGGGCGCCACTTACGTGAAGGTAGACGCAACCACACCTCCAAGGAAAATCGCGCTCGATGCCTTAGAAGAGGCTAAGCGTGGGGTATTCGACGTGCTCATCGTCGACACCGCCGGCCGCTTGCATATTGACGAGGCAATGATGCAGGAGGTCCGTGATATCGACGCCGCCGTCACACCTGCCGAGCGTTTGTTCGTCGTGGACTCGATGGCGGGACAAGATGCGATAAACGCCGCGAAAGCGTTCGGCGCCGCCCTTGAATTGACGGGCATCATTCTGACCAAGGCCGATGGCGATGCGCGCGGTGGTGCTGCGCTGTCCGTTCGCGAGATCACGGGAAAGCCCATCGTTTTCCTCGGCGTCGGAGAAAAGACCGAAGCGCTGGAGCCGTTCGATCCGGAGCGGATGGCCTCTCGAATTCTGGGCATGGGCGATGTAGTCGCTCTCGTCGAGCAGGTTCAGCGGCAGGTCGATGTCAAAGAAGCCGAGCGCCTCGCCCAGAAAGTGGTGAAGGGAAAGGGCTTTGATATGGCGGATCTGAAAGGTCAGCTCGAGCAATTGCAGAAAATGGGCGGAGTGACGGCGCTGCTCGATAAACTGCCCAATGCGGCGGCTCAAAGAGGTGTCCCGGCCGATCAAGGTGACAAAGAGATTCGCCGGCAGATCGCGATCATCGACTCCATGACGCCGCGCGAGCGCCGCCAGCCCGGCATCATCGACGGCTCGCGCCGCCGTCGGATCGCCAAAGGCTCAGGCGTTCAAGTGCAGGATGTGAACCGCCTGCTCAAGCAATTCCTGGAAATGCAGCGGGTCATGAAGAGCATGAAGGGCGGCAAGTTCAAGCGGATGATGAGCGCGTTCAAAGGCGGCGGCGGGCCGCCCCCGGGGTTTCCCGGCGTCTAACGGCTCGCTCGCTATAGGTCTTGGATCCGCCCGTCACTCCCTGGACGAAAGCCGCTATGTGCTTCGAATTTTCCGGGCGTATGTGCGCAAAAACCGGCGCCAGCAGGCTGCCCTGCGGCACGGGAGCATAAAACCGTTTGAGCAGACGCTTGATCGTCTGCAATCCCCGATCCACTCGATAGAGGCTTGAACGGTCGATTCTCCCAAGGCAATGTCTCCCTGTGATCCTGCGACGGCGGACTTTCGGGCGTCGTCGTTCTGCATTCAAGGGCTTAACGACGCAAAATCGCTTCCTACCAGGGGGGCATTTGCGTAAACTCCGCGCCTCTTTTTTCTGCGTCCGGCTTACCCGCCGGACGTGACAACCTCAAGCACGAGAGCGACAAGATCATGGTCACGATTCGCCTGACCCGGCGCGGCGCACGGAATCAGCCTTTCTATCACCTGGTGGTCACGGATAGCCGTAAGCGCCAGGGCGGCAAGAACCTCGAGCACGTGGGATATTTCAATCCTATCGCGCGTCCTGGCGAACCTAAAATTAAGGTCGATCTGCCGCGCATTGACTATTGGCTCAGCAAGGGCGCACAGCAGTCCGATCGCGTGCGCACCCTCGTTACCGACTATCGGAAGCAGGCTGTCGCGTAAGCTGCTCGGTTCGCGCGAGATGCGTGAGTCCGAGTGGATCGAGCTCGGTCGTGTCGGTAGCCCCTTCGGTATCGAAGGCGGCTTGCACATCGAGTCGTTCACCGAGCCGGCCGAGGCATTGTTCGAATACGAAGTCTGGAGTGTGCGCGCGGCTACGGGCCAGCGCGTAGATCGTCGAGTCGTCGAGGCGAGGCCGCAAGGCAAACGATTCGTCGTGTTCTTCGAGGAGATCGGAGATCGCGATGCCGCCGCGAAATTGACCGGCGCGATGATCGAGGTGCGTCGCAGCGAGCTGCCGCCGACGGGAGAGCGCGAGTACTACCACGCGGATCTCATCGGCCTGCGCGTCACGAATCTCGAGGGCATCGAGCTCGGTTCGGTGCGGCACTTCGTGAACGGCACGGTGCAGCCGGTGATGTTGATCAAAGGCGCGCGGGAGCACTTGGTGCCGGCGGTGCCACAGCATCTGAAGAAGGTAGATTTGAGCGCGGGAACGATCCTGGTGGATTGGCCCGATGAGTTTGATTGATCGACGGAGCGGCGCTTAAGTTGAGCCGAAGCGAGCGCGGCGTGAAGATCGAAGTCGTCACGCTCTTTCCGGAGATGATCCGGCGGGCGCTGGAGGTCGGAGTGGTCGGGCGCGCGCTTCAGCGCGGAATCGCGTTCGTGGGAACAGAAGACCCGCGCTCGCACACCGCGGATGCGCACCGAACGGTCGACGATCGCCCTTATGGCGGCGGCCCGGGCATGGTGTTGAAGCCGGGTCCGATGTTGGCCGCCATAGAAGCCGCGCGGGCGCGAGTGTCGAGCGACTGTCCTCGGATCTATCTCTCGGCGCAGGGAGAGCGGTTCGAGCAACGGCACGCCCGGGAGCTCGCCGCGCTGCCGGGTTTCGTGTTGGTGGCGGGGCGCTACGAAGGTTTGGATGAGCGCGTGATCGAGCGCGGCATCGACCGGGAAATCTCGGTCGGAGACTACGTGCTCTCAGGCGGGGAATTGCCGGCGCTGGTCGTCATCGATGCGGTCGTGCGGCTTTTGCCCGGCGCATTGGGCGATGAGCGTTCGAGTGTCGAGGAGTCCTTCGCGCAAGGTCTCTTGGACTGGCCGCACTACACGCGGCCGGAAGTGTTCGAAGGCGCAGCAGTTCCGGAAGTGTTGTTGTCCGGAAATCATGCCGACGTGAATCGTTGGCGGCTGGCGCAGTCGGTGGCGCGCACCTGGACGCGCCGCCCGGATTTGATCGCTCGCCACGGCCTTACGCCGACGGCGAGCGGGATGTTGAATGAATTTCTCGCCGCGCGTGGCGCGAGCGAAACTCGAGTAGAAGGTGACGACCATGAGCAGCAAGATCGTTCAAGAGATTGAGAAGGCGCGCACGAAGCGCGCGGTGCCGGACTTCAAGCCCGGTGATACCGTCATTGTGCAAGTGAAAGTGGTCGAGGGCGATCGCGAGCGCGTGCAGGCTTACGAAGGCGTCGTGATCGCCATTAGCAATCGCGGGCTGAATTCTTCTTTCACCGTACGCAAGATTTCGCACGGCGAAGGCGTTGAGCGCGTGTTCCAAACGTACAGCCCATCGATCAGCGACATCACGATCAAGCGCCGCGGTAGCGTTCGTCGCGCGAAGCTGTACTACCTGCGCGATCTGTCCGGAAAAGCCGCACGCATCGAGGAAAAGGTCTGAAGATCGCCGCGATTTTCCGCGGGCTTTGGACAGGCCTCGATGGCCTGCGCAAGGCGCTGCACCTGTTGTTTCTGCTCGTCGTCTTCGGCTTCATCGTGGGCTTGTTCCGCGTGTCGATTCCGAAGGTGCCGAGCACGGCCGCCTTGCTCATTGCGCCGGAAGGAACGATCGTCGAGCAACTGTCCGGCGATCCGATCGCGCGCGCGATCGATGAGGCGCAAGGGCAGGGGCGATCCGAAACGCTGCTGTGGGACTTGGTCGACGACATTCGCGCTGGCGCCAAAGACAAGCGCATCAAAGTCCTCGCGATCGATCTCGAACGATTCGAGGGCGCTGGCCTGCCGACGCTCGAGGAGCTGGCGAGCGCTATTCGCGAGTTCAAAGGCAGCGGCAAGAAGGTCATCTCTTACGGCACGTCGTTCCTGCAAGAGCAGTATTTTCTCGCGGCTCAGGCTGACGAGATCTACCTCGATCCGCTCGGCTTCGTAATCATCGATGGCTACGACCGCTATCGCATGTTCTTCAAGGACGCGCTCGAGAAGCTCAACGTCGACATGAATGTGTTTCGTGTCGGTCAGTACAAGAGCGCGGTCGAGGTCTACACGCGGCAAGATATGTCGCCCGCCGAGCGCGAGGAGAGTCTCGCGTATCTCACATCTCTCTGGGGCACGTATCAGAAGGCCACTACCGGTGCACGGCGGCTGCAACCCGATGCGATGGCCAACTACGTCACGACGCTCGCTCAGCAAGCGGTGGCGACGAAGGGGCACACGGCGCAAGTTGCACTGAACGCTCGGCTCGTCACGGGCCTCAAGTCCCGGCAAGACGTCGAACAGCGTTTGATTTCGCTCGTCGGTGAAGATGAGCGGACCGGCTCGTTCAACTTCGTCAACAATGATGAATACACCCGAGTGGTCAAAGCCGAGAAGGCGCTCGGCGGCGATGGCAAGGACCGCGTCGGAGTCATCGTTGCGTCGGGCGAGATCCTTGACGGCGATCAGCCTGCCGGCACGGTCGGTGGCGATTCCACTTCCCGCTTGATCCGTGAAGCGCGCGAGGACGAAAAAGTCAAAGCACTCGTGCTTCGTGTGGACAGCCCCGGCGGTAGTGTCATGGCGTCCGAGCAGATTTATCGCGAGCTGCGCGCATTCAAAGCGACCGGACGCCCGGTTGTTGTGTCCATGAGCAATCTCGCGGCTTCGGGTGGCTACTACATCTCAGCCCCGGCGGATGAGATCTGGGCAAGCCCGGCAACGCTCACCGGCTCCATCGGCATCTTCGCCGTCATTCCTACCGTCAATCGCACGCTTTCCAAACTCGGCGTCAGCATAGACGGCGTGGGCACGACGCCGCTTTCAGGGCAATTGCGAATCGATCGACCGCTTGGCGAGGAAGCAAAGATTCTTCTGCAGTCCACCATCGAGCACGGCTACGAGGAATTCCTCTCGCGCGTCGCCACGGGTCGCGGCAAGAGCCGTGATGAAGTGGATGCGATCGGGCAAGGGCGCGTGTGGGCAGGGCTCGATGCGAAGCGCGTCGGCCTGGTCGACAACTTAGGTTCATTCGACGATGCCGTCAAAGCCGCCGCCAAGCGCGCGAAGCTCACCGATTACAAAATCGATTTCGTCGAGCCCGAGCTGTCGTGGGCGCAAGAGCTCGCGCTCCAAGTCAAAGTCTGGGGCGCACGGACGTTGATTACCGCCAGTCGTGATCGGCAGACCTGGGCGATCGCCGCGCAGCGCTTGGATCCGCTGAAGAAAGAAATCGAGAGGCTCAGCCGCTTCTCCGTGCCGAATCGCTTGTACGCTTACTGCTTCTGCGCGCCGAACTGACGTTCGGCGCCTGTGTACTTTAAAGCGTCGACCAGTCGAGAATGACTTTTCCGGACTTTCCCGACCCCATGGTCTGGAAGCCCTGATCGAATTCTTGCACCGCGAAGTGATGCGTGATGATCGGTTCGATCGTGAGCCCACTTTGCAGCAGGCTCGCCATCTTGTACCAAGTCTCGAACATCTCTCGCCCATAGATTCCTTTGAGCGTGAGACCTTTGAAGATCACTTGATTCCAGTCGATCGCCGTATCGTCCGGCGGAATACCGAGTATGGCGATAGACCCGCCGTGATGCATCGTGCGCAGCATCTCTCGAAGCGCGGAAGCATTGCCTGACATCTCGAGCCCGATGTCGAAGCCTTCCTGCATTCCGAGGTCTTGCATCGTATTGTCGAGCGTGCATTTCTGAACGTTGATGGCTCGGGTGGCGCCCATTTTGCGCGCGAGATCGAGGCGATAGTCGTTTATGTCTGTGATCACAATATGCCGCGCTCCGACGAAGCGCGCGACCGCGACCGCCATGATTCCGATCGGGCCCGCCCCGGTGATCAACACATCCTCGCCGACCATGTTGAACGCCAGCGCTGTGTGCACCGCGTTGCCGAATGGATCCAGAATTGACGCGATGTCGTTCTCGATCGAATCGGGAAGCTTGAAAGCGTTCACTGCCGGAATGGAAAGCAGCTCGGCAAAAGCGCCCTGACGATTCACACCGACGCCGACAGTGTTGCGACACAGATGCCGGCGGCCCGCACGACAGTTGCGGCAATAGCCGCACGTGATGTGGCCTTCGCCCGACACCCGATCGCCGACCGCGAGCCCGCGAACTTCCGAACCTAAGTCGACTACCTTGCCGCAATACTCGTGGCCCACGGCCATGGGCACCGGGATGGTCTTTTGGGCCCACGCGTCCCAGTTGTAGATGTGCATGTCGGTGCCGCAGATCGCCGTCTTGGCGACTTCGATGAGCACATCGTTCGGTCCGACGCTCGGCTCGGGGATGTCTTGCATCCAAATACCGGGCGCGGCTTCTTTCTTGACTAAAGCTTTCATCTTGGCTCCTGCGGCCCCTGCGTGAATGGACCAGGCCGTGCCTGGTCGATGGCGATCGACATTAGCGAAGTACGCCGACTTCTCGGCCTACGCTTGCGAAGGCTTCGATGGCGCGGTCTAACTGTTCCGGCGTCAAAGCGGCGGACATCTGTGTGCGTATGCGCGCTTGACCCTTAGGCACTACAGGAAAGGAAAAGCCGATAACGTAGACACCGAGATCGAGCAGCCGGTTCGCCATTCGGCTCGCCAGCGCCGCATCGCCGAGCATGACCGGAATGATCGCGTGCTCCGCGCCTTTGAGCTCGAAGCCGGTTTTTTCAAGTCCGGAGCGAAAACGCACGGCGTTGCTCTTCACCGCTTCACGCAGCTCGGGGGAGTGGTCGATAAGATCCAAAACACGCAGGCTTACGGCGGCGACGACCGGTGGAATGCTGTTCGAAAACAGGTAGGGACGTGAACGCTGCCGCAGCCAAGCAATGATCTCTTTTTTGGCCGCTACGAAGCCGCCGCTGGCGCCGCCCAATGCCTTGCCGAGCGTGCTGGTCAGAATGTCGATGCGATCGGCCACGCCGCAGTGCTCTGGTGTTCCACGGCCCGTGGGGCCCATGAAACCCGTGGCATGCGAATCGTCCACCATCACTAATGCGTCGTAGCGGTCTGCCAGATCGCAGATGGCCTTGAGATTGGCGATGACACCGTCCATCGAGAACACGCCGTCGGTTGCGATGAGTCGGGTCCGCGCGCCGGCGGCTTGTTTAAGACAAGCTTCGAGCTCTTCCATGTTGTTGTTGGCATAGCGCAGACGCTGCGCCTTGCAGAGGCGGATGCCGTCGATAATGCTCGCGTGATTCAGCGCATCCGAGATCACTGCATCGTTTTCGTCCAGCAGCGTTTCGAACAAGCCGCCATTGGCATCGAAGCAAGACGAATAGAGGATGGTGTCCTGCATTCCGAGAAAACGACTCAAGCGTTCTTCCAGCTGTTTATGAACGCTTTGCGTGCCGCAGATGAAGCGCACCGAAGCCATGCCATACCCGTAACGATCGATGGCGCGGTGCGCGGCTTCGCGGACCGCGGGATGATTGGCGAGACCTAGATAGTTGTTGGCGCAAAGGTTGATGACTTCGCGATCGCCGGTGCGCACGATGCCCGATTGGGGGCTGGTGAGCACACGTTCTTCCTTGTAGAGGCCCTGGTCTCGCAGACCCGCGAGATCGGCGCTCAAGCGCTTGAGGATGGAGCTGTTCACGGATACTCAGCCGGAGAAAAGTGGCTGCAATTATACTCTTCCGCATGCGAGAAGATGTCGTCGAAGGTGCCGAGGCCACGCGAGTCGACCGCTGGCTCTTTGCCGTTCGTTTCTTCAAGTCTCGATCGCTTGCCGCTCAGGCCGTCGCCGGCGGCAAGGTACATATAAACGGCGAGCGCGCGAAGGCTTCGAGGGCCGTTCGCGTGGGTGATCGCGTCACGTTTATGCGAGGCGCTGTTGCGTTCGAATGTAAAGTCATGGCCATTCCGTTAAGGCGCGGGCCCGCGACCGAAGCGGCGGCATGTTATGACGAAACGCCGGAAAGCCGGACACGCCGTGAGCAGTTCGCGGCGAATATGCGCGTGGCGTCAGCCATGGCGCCGCGCTCGACGGAGCGGCCGGATAAGCATGCCCGTAAAACTTTAAGACGTTTGCGCGGCCGCGAGTAGGCGCACACGCGCGGGGTTGAACCTTGAGTACATTGGCATCTAAAAGCACCCGGCTGTTTATCGTGCTGGCCGGTTTCTTTCTCACCAACGCACTCGTTGCCGAATTCGTCGGCGTGAAAGTCTTCTCGCTCGAAGGCACGCTCGGTATCGCGCCCGTCCCATGGCATCTACTCGGCGTATCCGGCACTTTGAACTTCACGGCGGGCGTGTTGCTTTGGCCGTTCGTCTTCGTGATGACGGACGTGATCAACGAGTACTACGGTATGCGCGGCGTGCGGTTTATATCGTGGACGGCGGTCCTATTCATCGCTTATGCGTTCCTGACCGCATACATCGCCATTGCGCTGGCGCCGGCGGATTTTTGGGTGGCTGCCAATTCGAGCTTAGGTGTGCCGGATATCCAGCATGCCTACGCGCTGATGTTCGGGCAGGGCATGTGGACCATCGCCGGCTCCATCATCGCGTTCCTCGTCGGCCAGCTGATCGATGTGACGGTTTTCCACCGCATCCGCCGGGTGACCGGCGAGCGCCACGTTTGGTTGCGCGCGACAGCGTCCACGGCTGTATCACAGGTTCTTGACAGTTTCATCGTGCTATACATCGCCTTCGTTTTGGGTCCGCAGAAATGGCCGATAGCGCAGTTCCTGGCCGTAGGCACGGTGAACTATGTGTACAAGCTGCTCGCGGCGATCGCGCTGATCCCCTTGCTGTACTTATCGCGGCGTGTGATCGAGCGCTATCTGGGCACCGAGCTCGCCCATCAACTGCGCGCCGAAGCGGCGCACTAAGTCCGTCTTTTCGTTTCGCCTTTTATCGAGAGTGATCATCATGTCTTCTTCCGTTCCGCGCTTCGTCGCTCCGGACAGCCGCTCGCTCGAGTCTTCGATCGGCGCGGCGATCAACGATTTGTTTCTCGGCTCCGAAGAATCCGTGGTGCGCGAGCGTGCAAGTCAAGCACGCCTCGACGCAGCCGGCACGCGCGCCGTTGAGCAGCGGGCGCTGCAATTTGTGGAAGCGGTTCGATCCGAGCGGCCGAGCGGCGGCGGGCTCGACGCGTTCCTGCGTCAATACAACTTAGCTTCGCGCGAAGGCGTCATTCTCATGTGTCTTGCGGAGGCCTTGCTCCGCATTCCGGACGCGGAAACGGCAGACCGTTTGATCGCCGACAAGATCTCCGCGGGCGCTTGGGACGACTATCTCGGCGAGAGCGATTCGTTGTTCGTCAACGCGTCGACCTGGGGGCTGATGCTTACCGGCAGCATCGTGGATGTTGACCGCGGCGAAATCGGCGCCACGCGCTCATGGTATTCGCGTTTGGCGAGCCGCATCGGCGAGCCGGTCGCCCGCTCCGCGTTGCGCCAGGCGATGAAGATTCTCGGCCATCAATTCGTGATGGGCCGGTCGATCGAAGAAGCGCTTGACCGCACCACCGGCAATCCGGAGCGCTTGTATCGTTATTCGTTCGACATGCTGGGTGAGTCCGCTATCACGATGGAGGATGCGGAGCGTTACTTAGAGAAATATCGCGAAGCCATTCTCACCGTCGGCAAATACGTAAAGCCTGAAGACGGCATCGTGGCTCGGCACAGCATTTCCGTGAAGCTTTCCGCTTTGCATCCACGGTATGAGTTCGCGCAGCAAGAGCGCGTGATGCGAGAGCTTGCGCCAAAGCTGACTGCCCTGGTGCAAGCTGCCAAATTGGCGGGCATCGGGCTTACGGTGGATGCGGAAGAATCGGAGCGTCTCGAGCTGTCGTTGATGCTGGTCGATCGTGTGCTGGAAAGCGAGCTGACCGCTGGATACGAGGGCTTCGGGCTCGCGGTTCAGGCTTATCAGAAGCGCGCGTACGCCGTGTTGCAGTGGCTCGCCGCGCGCTCGCGTGCTTTGAAGCGCAAAATCACGGTGCGTCTCGTCAAGGGCGCTTACTGGGATAGCGAGATCAAACGCGCGCAAGAGCGGGGGCTTGCGGGCTATCCCGTCTTCACGCGCAAACCGAATACGGATGTCTCGTATCTCGCCTGTGCACGGTTGATGGCGAAATCCACCGACGCGATCTATCCGCAATTTGCCACTCACAATGCGCACACGGTGGCTTACATCGCGCAGTTGTTCGGAGAAGCGCACGGCTCGTTCGAATTTCAGCGTCTGCATGGCATGGGCGAAGAGTTGTATTCGCAAATCGTGACCGGCAAAGAGGGCGGCTATCCCTGCCGCGTCTATGCGCCTGTTGGGCCTCACGAAGACTTACTGCCTTACCTGGTGCGCCGGTTGTTGGAGAACGGCGCGAACACGTCGTTTGTGAATCGCATTGTCGATGCGCGTTTGCCTGCGAGCGATGTCGTGGCGGATCCAATCGCGGATGTCGATAAGACGAAAGCGGTGGCGCATCCCCGAATTCCCGAGCCGATCGGCTTGTTCGGCAAGGAGCGGGCGAATTCTCTGGGTGTGAATTTCGCCAACGGACGGGAGCTGCGCATGCTCAAGGCCGCTTGCGAGAACGCCGCGGCGTCTGCCTGGAATGCGGTCGCTTTGATCGGCGGCAAGCCGGGCTCAGGCGAGACGGTCAATATCGTCAATCCGGCTAACGAGTCCCAACATGTCGGCTCAATCACGCAAGCGTCTCAAGACGATGTGGATCGCGCTGTGTCGATCGCTGTCGAAGGGCAACTGGATTGGGACGAGCAGCCGGCCGAAGCGCGCGCGGCCATCCTCGAGCGCGCCGCTACGGCATTCGACGAGCGCCGCGCGGAATTCATCGCGCGATGCACGCTTGAAGCGGGCAAGAGCCTGCTGGATGGCGTGGCCGAGGTACGCGAAGCCGTGGACTTCCTGCGTTACTACGCAAGCCAAGCCCGTTCTCAGCTCGCCACAGAAACGTTGCTGCCGGGTCCCACAGGCGAGCGCAACACGCTGCGTCTTCGAGGCAAAGGCGTGTTCGCTTGCATCAGTCCTTGGAATTTTCCACTCGCGATTTTCACCGGGCAGGTGAGTGCGGCGCTGGCGGCCGGCAATGCGGTGATCGCAAAGCCTGCGGAGCAGACGCCGCTCACGGCTGCATTGGCGGTGGAGATTCTGCACGCCGCGGGGGTGCCGCAAGACGTATTGCACTTCGTGCCGGGTGACGGTGCGACGGTGGGCTCGCGGCTGACCAAAGATTCCCGCATCGCCGGCGTCGCGTTCACTGGCTCAACGGATACAGCCCGTTTGATCGAGCGCAGTCTCGCCGGTCGCACCGGCCCTATCGCAACGCTGATCGCCGAGACGGGCGGCATCAACGCGATGATTGTGGACAGCTCCGCGCTGCCGGAACAGGTCGTGCTCGACGCCATCGCTTCAGGCTTCAACAGCGCAGGTCAGCGTTGTTCAGCGCTGCGAGTCTTGCTGTTACAGCATGAGATCGCCCCCCGTGTACAGAAGCTGCTCGCGGGATACATGGATGAATTGCGAATCGGCGATCCCGCCCTGTTGTCCACCGATGTCGGGCCGGTCATCGATCGGGAAGCGCTCAAGATGTTGGAGTCCCATGCGGCGCAAATCGTGAAAGGCGCTCGCTGGCATCATCGCGCGCGGTTGCCGGAGGAAGCCAAGGCCGGCCGATTCTTCGCGCCTCTTGCGGTCGAGCTGGATGGCTTGGCGGGGCTTGAACGTGAGGTATTCGGGCCCATCGTGCACGTGGTTCGCTATCGCGCGCGAGATTTGGACAGCGTCGTCGAGGCGATCAATCGAATGGGATATGGCCTGACGCTCGGCGTGCATACGCGCATCGATGCCACCGCTTATCGCATCGCGCGGCGCGCACGAGTCGGCAACGTTTACGTGAATCGAAACATGATCGGCGCCGTCGTGGGCGTGCAGCCCTTCGGTGGGCACGGCTTGTCCGGCACGGGCCCCAAGGCGGGTGGGCCGCATTATTTGCATCGTTTCGCCACAGAGCAGACCATCACGATCAACACCGCGGCACTGGGAGGCAACACGAGCCTGCTGTCACTCGCAACGGAATAGTCGGTATGAACCTAAGTGTCTTCGACATCTTCAAGATCGGCATCGGCCCGTCGAGCTCCCACACGATGGGCCCGATGCGCGCGGCTCGCGAGTTCGTCCTCAGTCTGGAGCGCGAAGGCTTGTTGTCGCGCACTCAGGAGATTGCCGTTCGCCTTTATGGGTCGCTTGCGCTAACCGGCGCGGGGCATGGCACCGATCGGGCGGTCCTGCTCGGACTCGAAGGCCAAGATCCGGAGACGGTCGATCCCGATCAAGTCGAAACGACGCTCGCCCGAATTCGCACCAGCGGCAAGCTCAACTTGCTCGGCAAGCATGAGGTCGCCTTCGACGAGCCGATGCAGCTCCTCTTCATGAAGCATGAGCGCCTGCCTCGTCACACGAACGGGATGCGCTTCACGGCGCTCGACGCGAAGCAGGCGGTGCTGAAAGATGCAGACTATTTCTCAGTGGGCGGCGGCTTCGTTGTCCGCGGCGACGAATCGGAAGGGGTCCAGGAATCGCGTCAGGCGCCGCCTTATGAGTTTTCTTCGGCGGCCGAGTTGCTGGAGCACTGCCGCCGCCAAGGCCTTGAGATCTTCGAGCTGGTGTTGGCGAACGAGAAAACCTGGCAACCGGCCGCCGGGGTTCGGGCGGGCTTGCTGAGGGTTTGGCAAACCATGCAGGCGTGCGTCGAGCGCGGGTTTCGGCAAACGGGCGTTCTGCCCGGTGTGCTCAGAGTCCGCCGTCGCGCGCCTAAGTTGTATCGCGTGCTCTCGGAGTCGAATAGCAGCACTCGTCCGCTCGACGTAATGGATTGGGTAAATGCCTACGCTCTGGCGGTGAACGAAGAGAATGCGGCGGGTGGCCGTGTTGTCACGGCTCCTACGAACGGCGCCGCGGGAATCGTGCCGTCCGTGCTGCACTATTACAGTCGCTTCGAGCCCGGTGCGAATGACGACGGCGTGATTCGCTTTTTCTTGACCGCCGGGGCTATCGGCATGCTCTACAAGCGCAACGCCTCGATCTCCGGCGCGGAGATGGGGTGTCAGGGCGAAGTGGGCGTCGCGTGTTCCATGGCCGCCGCGGGCTTGGTTGCCGCGCTCCACGGTACCAATGAGCAAGTCGAAAACGCCGCCGAAATCGGCATGGAGCACAATCTCGGTCTGACCTGCGATCCTGTCGCGGGGCTCGTGCAAATTCCCTGCATCGAGAGAAACGCAATGGGCGCGGTGAAAGCTATCAACGCGGCCCGATTGGCCATGCGTGGCGACGGCACTCACAAGGTTTCTCTGGACCAGGTCATCGCAACCATGCGCCAGACCGGCGCCGACATGTCGACGATCTACAAAGAAACGTCCGAGGGCGGGCTCGCGGTGAATGTGCCGGAATGCTAGTTCCGGGTAGGGTGGAGCGCTACGCCCAGAGCTGAAAGCGATAGGCAGGCGCCTCGTAGCTCGACTCGAACGCCGCATCGGGCCCGATCTCTCGCCACACTTTCGATTTAAAGACGATGGAGCAGGCGCAAGCCGTGCTCAGCTCGTTGATCGTACCGTTGGCAGCCAGCAGCTTCGCGGCTTCCGAGATGCCGGGATTGTGTCCGACCAGCATGAGATGGGTGACGAAAGGATCGGCCGTGCGAATCACGGCCAGGATATCGTCCACAGGCGCGAGATACAGCCGCTCTTCGTACTTGAGCCGCTTCGGCATGACGATCTTGGCGAGAATTTCCGCAGTGGCGCGCGTGCGCGCCGCCGGGCTCGACACCAAGACGTCCGGAATCCAATCCAACTCCAGGAGGCGCCGCGCGATGCTTTCGGCTTCTTTGATGCCGCGCTTGTTGAGCGGACGCTGAGAGTCGTCCATGTGCGGGTTTTTCCACTCCGCGTTGCCGTGACGCACCAACGTCAGCCGCTTCATTCGGGAAGCTCGATGAGGAGGCGACCGTCGCTGACTTTGACCTTGAACGTACGGAGCGGTTCGTAGGCGGGCGGTGTCAAGGCGTCTCCAGTGCGAAGGCAGAACTGCGCGCCGTGACGGGGACAGACGATCTTGCAGTCTTCGATTTCCGCTTCACCCAGCGGTTCCCCATCGTGCGTGCAGCGATCTTCGACCGCATAATATTCGTCTCCGCAACGAACCACCACTACGGGAAAGCCGTCGACTTCAGCGAGCAGCGACGCAGAGCCGCTAACAGCCGCTGCCGATCCGATGTCTAGCCATCGATCCGAAGACATCTGCCGCGCCGTCAGAACATGCCGGTCTGCAGGCGCGCGACCTCAGACATCATCGATTGATTCCAGGGCGGGTCGAACACCAACTCGACTTTGGCTTCGCGCACCGTGGGAATTCTTTCGATCTTGTCCTTGGCATCCTCAACCAAGATTTCGCCCATGCCACAGCCCGGCGCCGTCAGCGTCATTTTCGCTTCTACGGTGCGGGTGCCGTCGTCGTTCGCTTTCACGTCGCACTCGTAAACGAGGCCGAGGTCGACGATGTTGATGGGAATTTCCGGGTCGTAACAGGTGCGGAGCTGATCCCATACGAGTTTCAACACGTCGTCTTCCGTAGCATTGGGTGGAAGCTCGGGAGGTTTCACCACTTCCTTGCCGATAGCGTCCGCGTCTTCACCGGCAATGCGGAACAGATTGCCGTCCACGTAAACCGTGAAATTGCCGCCCAGCGACTGCGTGATATAGCCGGCTTGGCCGGCTTTGAGTGTCACTTCCGCGCCCGCTGGAACGATGATCGACTTCACGTCTCGATAAACCACGAACGCTTCGTTTTCGTGCGACCGCATCTTTACTCCGTGGACACAGTGACCGCGCCGCCGCGATCCAACGCCGCATTCAGCGTGTGCCAACACAGGCTCGCGCATTTCACGCGAGCGGGAAATTCTCGAACACCGGAAAGCGCCGCCAGTTTGCCCAAGTCCGTGCTGGGCTCGGCATCCTGCCGTGTGAGCAGCGCATGCACTTTGTCGAACAACTGGGCGACCGCACTCCGTTCTTTACCTTTGACGGCTTCAGTCATGAGCGACGCGGACGCCGTGGAGATGGCGCAGCCCTTGCCCTCGAAGCGAATGTCTTCGATGCGGTCGCCATCCAAGCGCAGCGAAACGGTGAGTCGGTCGCCACACAGCGGATTGTGGCCGTCGGCCTGCGCCGTGGCGTTGTCCACCTTGCCGAAGTTTCGCGGCTGACGGTTGTGATCGAGGATCACATCGCGGTAGAGATCTTTTAAGTCCATCGCCCGTTATGTCCTTACGCAAAAACGGCGCGCGCCTTCTGAAGAGCGGCGACAAGCCGATGTACTTCGTCGAGCGTGTTGTAGCAGCCGAAGGATGCGCGCGCGGTCGCGGGAATGTTGAAGAACTCCATCACCGGCATGGCGCAGTGATGGCCGGTGCGCACGGCGACTCCTTCGCTATCGAGGATGGTGCCCAGATCGTGGGGATGCACGCCTTCAAGCGTAAAGGAGATGACTGATGCCTTATGAGCGGCGGTGCCGATGATCGTGATGCCCGGGATGCGTTGCAGCTCGGCAGTCGCGACAGCCAGCAGCTTTTGCTCATGAGCCGCGATTGCATCGAGACCGAGGCTTTCCACATAGTCGATCGCCGCCGCAAGTCCCACCACACCTGAGATGTTCGGCGTGCCGGCTTCGAACTTCCACGGCAGCTCGTTGTAGGTGGTCTTTTCGAACGACACGGTGAGAATCATGTCGCCGCCGCCTTGCCAAGGCGGCATCTCGTTCAACAGCTTCTCGCGACCGTACAAAACGCCGACACCCGTCGGGCCATACACCTTGTGCGCGGAGAACGCGTAGAAGTCGCAACCGAGCGCCTGCATATCGACATTCGAATGCGGAACAGCCTGCGCTCCATCGATCAGCACCGGAACGGCGCGTTCTTTGGCGGCGGAGATGATCTTTTCGATCGGCAGAACCGTACCGAGCGCATTCGACACATGCGCAACCGCGACCAGACGGGTACGGGGCGAGAGCTGCTTCAGATATTCATCGAATCGCAGCTCACCGCGCTCATCGATCGGCGCCACTTTGAGCTGGGCACCGGTCTGCTGGCAGACCATCTGCCACGGAACGATATTGGCGTGATGCTCGAGTGCGGTGATCAAAATTTCATCGCCAGGCTGCAGGCGCGGGCGTGCGTAGGACTGCGCCACGAGGTTGATCGATTCGGTGGTGCCGCGCGTGAAAATCACTTCTTTGGTGGAGTGAGCATTGATGAAACGCCGTACGCGGTCGCGCGCGCCCTCATAAGCGGCGGTGGCATCTTGGCTCAGCGTATAGACCCCGCGATGCACGTTGGCATGCGTGGTCTTCTCGTATTGCTCGACAGCACGGATAACGGGCAGCGGTCGCTGGGAGGACGCCGCGCTATCCAGGAAGACAAGCGGATGATCGTGGATCGTGCGCGTGAGGATTGGGAAATCCCGGCGCACCCGCTCGACATCGTAAGGTGCGGCAGGCGCGCGCATCGGTTCAGCAGACTTCATCGGGCTCACGGCCGCCATCACAGCAACTCCTCTAATCCACCGATATCCTGCATTTGACCGGCGAGACTCTGTTCGATCTGTTTGCGCAATTCCGGGACGGCAATCTTCGAGACCACGTCTTCGAGGAAAGCCCACTTCAACAGTTTCTGCGCGGTCTCGCGATCGAGGCCACGCGACAGCAAATAGAAAAGCATCGCGTCGTCGAGCTTCCCGGCGGTAGCGCCGTGACTGCACTTCACATCGTCGGTGTAAATTTCCAACTGCGGACGCACGTCGATCTCCGCTTCCTTGCCGGCGAGCAAGCCGCGCAGCGACTGTCGCGAGTCTGTGCCTTGCGCGCCTTCGCGAACCACGATTTTGCCGTTAAAAGCCACGCGCGAGCGGCCACCGGCGATGCCGCGAAAGGTCTCATCGGTACGTGCGCGCGGCGCGGCATGTTCGACAATGGCGTACGTATCGTGAACTTGATTGCGCTCGCCGATGGAGACGGCGTGGAAGCTTAGATCCGCACGCTCGCCCGCAAGCACAATATGCACGGTGGATCGGGACGACTGCGCACCTAGATCCACAGCGTGCAATCGGTAAGTGGCTTCGGTCGCGACGGTTGCGGACAAGGTATCGACCCAAACCGACTGCGTGCTTACCTGTTGAACACGGTAGTGATCGACAGTCGAGTGCTTTCCGATGTTGACGTTCACCGCGCAATTCACAAAGCTTGCCGCGGCGCCGACACTCCAGTGCCGCTCGATCAGGCTGAGCTGCGCATTCGGCTCCACGTTCAGATCGATTCGGGGATAAGACGCACCCGCTGCGGCATCGGCCGTCGCAATGAACAACACTTCGACGCAGCAGCGCGCACTTCGCGCGCCGGCGGCGACACTGATATGCGCTCCGTCTGTCGCAAACGCATCGTTGAGCAACGCGAAGGAGCCATCGACGGAAGGCGCGCGCTTCGCCGGCAATCCAACGACTTTTGCCGAGGCCATCGATCGAACATCCACGCCGTCACAAGGCATTGCCGAGCCCGACAGCGCGGCATCGAAGACACCGTCGACGAAGACAAATCGTGCATAGCTCTCGATGGCTGGCGGTAACTCGGCAGGAACGATCCGCCTTTCCGCCGGCGCCGGCGTAAAGCGCAGCCGCTCGAATATGCGCAGGTTCGAGTATTTCCAGTTCTCATCACGCAAGGCAGGCAAGCCACGCTCGACGACCGCATTGATGGCATCTCGGCGTCGCGCGGTAGCGGTAACGGAGGAGGGTAGCCGC
>Ga0307515_10003653_pt1 | contig 32336 bp, 28 predicted proteins | sample 17_EM_MG_FD_194513 | JGI IMG/M metagenome (GOLD analysis project Ga0307515, IMG submission 194513) | Populus trichocarpa ectomycorrhiza microbial communities from riparian zone in the Pacific Northwest, United States - 17_EM | ecosystem: Host-associated > Plants > Roots > Unclassified | place... | reverse complement strand
CTTCAAAAATAAAACCCTTCTTTTTGATGGAAGGGCTTTGAGCGAAAGACGAGATTCGAACTCGCGACCCCGACCTTGGCAAGGTCGTGCTCTACCAACTGAGCTACTTTCGCATTGGTATTCTCCTGCTTTGAGGAAGCTGTGTGCCTATCTCGTTTGCGGGAGTGCAAATATAGACAGAATTGGATGTTCTGCAAGGGAAAATTTCACTTTTTTTAAAATAGTTTATAAGTGGTTGACTTTCAAAACATCTGCAACCAGGTCTGCCTCGTACCCGCGCCCCATAGCGTACTGTTGCAGCTTGTAACGGCGCTTTAGTTCATTTTTCTCGCTTATGGTGCCTGCTTTTTTTTCCAATAGCCTGGTTAAGGCTGTAAAATAATCGTCGGCATCAATGGTTAACAGGGCTTTCTTTATCAGTACATCGGGCACGCGTTTTAGTTTAAGCCCTTGTTTTATTTTTACGCGGCCCCATGCTTTCTGGCTAAACTTGCCTTTGGCGTATGCTTTGGCAAAGCGCTCTTCGTTTAAAAAATTACCTTGTATCAGTTCGCTTATCACCTGCTCAAGGGCATCGGGCCATAAGCCCCATTCGTAAAGCTTGTCGCGCACCTCTTGTTGCGATCGTTCCTGGTAGGCGCAATAACTTTCGGCCTTCGCCAGGGCTATTTTGGGATCGGTTATCTTAATTTTTTTAGGGCCATCCATTGGCAGTCAAAATTCGTCAAAAAATATGCTATAGTTAAATTAATATGCCCAAATTCGTACCATGCTTAACAACCAGTACCAGATAACCGAAGTTAAACAGATCATTAACGCGGGTGGCAACATTGTAAAAGAATACATCATCAGTGCGCTTTTTACCGATAGCCGCCGTTTAAATAACGCTGCCGAAGGCTTGTTTTTTGCGCTGAGCGGCAGGCGTAACGGGCACGAGTTTGTTGCCGGCGCTTACGCAGCTGGTGTACGTAATTTTGTGGTGGAGCATGGCCCCGAATTTAACTTACCCGAGGCCAATTTTTTAATAGTAGCCGATCCCTTGGCTGCCTTGCAGGCTTTGGCCGCCTACCATCGTGGCCGGTTTAACCTGCAGGTAATAGGCATAACCGGCAGTAACGGTAAAACTATTGTAAAGGAGTGGTTATACCAGCTGCTTGCCGCCGATAAAAATATTGTACGTAATCCTAAAAGCTATAACTCGCAAATAGGGGTGCCGCTTTCGGTGTGGCAAATAAATAGCCGCAATGATCTGGGTATTTTTGAGGCCGGGATATCAACCATAAACGAAATGGAAAAGCTGGAGGCTATTATTAAACCCCAGGTAGGTGTGCTTACCCACATTGGTACCGCGCATGACGAAGGTTTTGCCAACAGGTGGGAGAAGGTTTTGGAGAAGCTTGAACTATTTAAAAACAGCCAAAAACTAATTTGTAATTACGACCTGCTGATAGATTTTCGGGCAGATATGCAGGCCAAAGAAGCATTTACCTGGAGCCGTAAATTTAACCAGGCCGACTTGTACGTTTTTAGCGGGACGGTGATCTCCAAAAATTATTACCTGCGCGCTTACTACAAAAAGCAGGAGATTGAATGCCTGGTGCCCTTTACCGACGAGGCATCTGTAGAAAATGCTATTGTTTGCTGGGCTACTATGCTGGCCCTTGGGTATAGTGCTGTTGAGGCTGATAAACGTATTGAACGCCTGGTGCCGGTGAGCATGCGCCTTGAATTAAAAAACGGCATAAACAATTGTTCGGTGATTGATGACTCGTATAACTCCGATCTGCAATCATTGGAAATTGCGCTTAATTTTTTAGGACAGCAAAATCAACATCAGAAAAAAACACTCATCCTGTCAGATATCTACCAGTCGGGGCTGCCGCAGGATGTGCTTTATCAGCAGGTTGCCGATTTGGTAGCCGGTAAAAAGGTGGATAAATTTATTGGTGTTGGCGAAGCTTTGGTAAGCCATCGGGATTACTTTAATGTAGAGGAACATCATTTTTTTAATGATACTGCAGCAATGCTACAACATCTGAAGCAGCTTGATTTTAAAGATGAAACCATCCTGATCAAAGGCTCGCGTAGTTTTGAATTTGAACGGATAAGCCGTGCATTGGCTCAGAAAGCGCATGAAACCATTTTAGAGATTAATCTGAATACCTTGTTGAGTAATCTTGATTTTTATAAATCTAAACTGAAACCAGGTGTAAAAGTGATGGCGATGGTAAAAGCCTTTAGCTATGGCAGCGGCACCTTTGAGGTAGCCAATATGCTGCAATACAATAAGGTAGATTACCTGGCAGTTGCCTATATTGACGAAGGCGCTGCATTAAGGCAGGCCGGCATCAATCTGCCTATCATGGTATTGAACCCAGAAGCTTCGGCATTTGATAAGCTGACGGAGTACAAACTGGAGCCAGTGATTTATAGCTTTGGTTTGCTGGATGATTTTGTGAGCTATGCAAAGGGGCGCAACATATCAAACTATCCTGTAAACATCAAAATAGACACAGGGATGCATAGGCTGGGTTTCGAAAATCACGAAATTGATACGCTTTGCGATATGTTGGAAGCCAACAGGTATGTGCGTGTACAATCTGTTTTTTCGCACCTGGCAGCAAGCGAGGCCAGTAAACATGATGAGTTTACCAAAACACAAATAAAACGTTTTGAAAAAGCATTTAAGGAGATTGAACGCTCATTGGGTTATACCGTTATTAAACACCTGTGCAATACCGCTGGCATTATCCGGTGGCCATCGGCACAGTACGATATGGTTCGGCTGGGCATCGGCTTATATGGCATCGATTCGGCAGTGCCTGCATCAAACAGGGCGTTACAGCCCATTGCCAGCTTAAAAACAAGCGTGGCACAGGTAAAAAAAATAAAAGCAGGAGATACCATCAGCTACAGCCGCAGCGGTAAGCTGGCTAAAGACGGTAAAATTGCCACCGTGCGTATTGGTTATGCCGATGGCTATTTGCGGGCATTTGGCAATGGCGTAGGTAAAATGCTGGTAAAAGGAACCCTGGTGCCAACGGTGGGTAACATTACCATGGATATGTGTATGCTGGATGTAAGCGGCCTTGATGTAAGCGAGGGCGACGAGGTAGTTATATTTGACGAACAGCACCAGCGTATTGAAGAACTGGCCGCCCAGATAGGCACCATCCCCTATGAAATATTAACTAATGTTTCGCAGCGGGTAAAAAGGGTGTATTTTTACGAGTAGTTTTTTAGATGTTAAACTATAACAATTTTGCTATTCGACCCGCCGGTCAGCTTGGAACTTTAGGAGCCGTGAGGATTCAACATTATACATCTGAAAGGCATTTTAACAGAAGTTGGCTATAATAAACCGGTTTAGCAATTATTAATGGGTAACTTTCCTAAATACCCATGTTAATCGACTTTATTATGTCAAACATCAACAATCACGATAAAAAAGATATTCATTGCCCAACGTGTAACACAATTTCACATCACAGAACGCCAAGAGGAGAAATTTTTAAATTACTGTTTTTCTGGTTACCGGTTCAAAGGTTTAGATGTTACCAATGTATGCGGAAATTTTATATTTGGAGTTAAAATCTCTAAAGTTTTTTAGCAAGGTTTTGTCAATTCAACGGGGAGAGGTACGTGTAAAGTACCAGTGATGCTTTTTTAAATGGACAAGAATTCATTTGCCGACCTGTGCCACGTAAACTTACACACTTTGACTACAATAACATATCCCGTGGGCAGAAGCGCTTGAACGTACCCGTTATTTTATTTTTTTGCCAATTTAAAAGGGTGTATTTTTACAAGCAGGAAATTTCAGGGGCTTATGAACAATTTTGTACGGGTTTTAATCAGGTATTTTGCAAAAGGGCTGTTGGTAGTAGTACCTATTGGCGCAGCAATTTTTTTGATGTACTGGGGCGTATCAACAATTGATAAGGCGTTGAATTTGAGTGACCTGTTGGTTGATAAAATGGGCAAGCATCTTTACATCCCGGGCCTTGGGATACTGAATGTGATTGTGGTGATCATGATTGCCGGCATTTTAGTTACCAATGTAATAACCGACCCGATAAAACGCTGGTTTAAGCGCTGGTTTAACCGTTTACCCATCTTCGCGTTCTTGTATTCATCTATAAAAGACCTTACCGAGGCTTTTGTGGGTGAGGAAAAAAAGTTTAACGAACCGGTTTTGGTGGAGGTAAATGAGTTTGGGCTGAAGAAAATCGGGTTTCTCGTTCAAAAAGATCTTGCTGTTTTAGGGCTGCCCGGCGAAGTTGCCGTATATTTCCCTTACTCATACTCGTTTGCCGGCCAGGTTATTATTATAGATGCCGGTAAAGTAAAACCCATTGATAAAAGCGCTGCCGATATGATGAAGTTTGTAATATCGGGCGGTGTAAGCGGCTTAGATCATTAATGTTGTGTCTATCCTGAAATGCAGAGTAGACTTTAGCCGAAAGCCGGAGTGTTTAGTCAAAGAATGACAAATTCAAACTTTGAACTTACGGGGCAAACCCATCTAAATATTTCTTATGACCAACACCTGGAACAAATATTGGTATGCGCCTAAATCGCATAACACCTCAGTTTAGTGTTAACCATGTATAAATATTAAATAATTGATTGTTAGGTATTTACAAAAATATTGCCCGAGATGTGTTAAGTTATGTTAACCCAATTTAGATGCTTTTGCCCTGTTAGAACGTACGACCAAGTACTCTTGGCTTAACACTAAACTGCTTTTACCTTTTTAGGAACGGGTACCTTTTTAAAACTCTTTACAGCCAGGAAAGCACTGGTGAGCATTAATACAGCACCCAATATATAAGGTGCGCCCGGGAAATAAGCCGTGGTATCTTTATGTGTAAACAAGTGAAAAACCGAACTCATCAGCAGCGGGCCTATGATAACAGCCACGCTGGTTAAGCTGGTTAACGAGCCTTGCAGCTCGCCCTGTTCTTTTGCCGATACTGTGCCCGTAATTAACCCTTGTAAGGCCGGGCCCGAAATTCCGCCCAGGCAGTAAGGTACCATGTAAACATATACCATCCAACCGTGGCTGGCAAAGGCAATTAGCACCAGGCCAAGCGCGTAAAACAACAGGCCTGCTACAATATTTTTTTCCTGCCCAAACTTAGGGATGGTATACCTGATAAGGCCGCCCTGTATGGCAACCAGCACAACGCCAATAAATACCCCAAGGTACCCGATGCTAATCTGAGTCCATTGAAATTTCTCAATCAAGAAGAAAGCTAAAACATATTCCACGGCCTTTTGGGCTACATAAACCAGGGCAAAGGCACCAACCAGGCCGGCCAGGGCAGGGTAGCGGTTAAGGCTGCGTAATGAACTTATGGGGTTTGATTTTCTCCATTCAAATTTACGGCGGTTTTCAGGCGCTAATGATTCGGGGAGTACAAAATAGCCGTACGCTGCATTAACCAGTGCAAAGGCGGCGGCGGCCATAAATGGCAACCTCACGCTGATCTCGCCCAGGAAACTACCCATAGCCAGCCCTACAATAAACCCCACACCCGATGCTGCGCCTACCAATCCAAAATTTGCCGCCCGGTTTTTGCCGGTACTCACATCGGCAATGTAGGCCGTGGCTGTACTGGTGCTGGCGCCGGTGATGCCAGCTATTACGCGGCCAACAAAAAGCCAGGCTATGGTAGGGGCAAAGGCCATGAAAATATAATCTATCCCAAAACCAAGTAATGAACTAAGCAGGATGGGACGCCGGCCATACCTGTCGCTCAGGTTACCCACAACCGACGAGAAAAGGAATTGCATGGAGGCGTAGGTAAAAGTTAAGTAACCACTATACTGCGCGGCGGTACTTACATCAACATGGCCCAGGTTTTCGAGCAGTTTGGGCATTACCGGGATAGTAACCGCTAAACCAAGCACATCAATAAACAGCGTAACAAATATAAAGCCGAGCGCTGCCGACTGCTTCTTCTGAGGTTTTTTAGTCATTAATTTGATAAAGGTTTATTCGCTGTAAAAGTTTTGAAGATATTAATTTTGGCGAATATATAACCTATCCTATTATGTTATCTATAATTTAATCTTTAATTCGTGTTCGCGTTTTAGGGTGAGCAAGGCCTCGGCGTTTCCTTTTGCATCGTCAACCGGGTGATGGGTATGCGCTGTTTTGCGCAGGTGTTTAAAGTTTTTGAACATATCTTTAACCATACCTTTATACAGGCTGCCCAGGTTTTGCGAACTGAATCCAAATGGATTTTTACCCGTAAAGTGATGGAAATACCAGCAGATGAACATCCAATCGAACCCGTTATTGTCGCTGATGAAAATAGGTTGATCTTTACAAACAGTTTTTATCCAGGTTGCAAAATTGGCCATAACCGTGGCCGGGTCATCAAATGATAAAACTTCTTCGCGCGTATGGCCCGAAACAGCCAGCGCTTCGGGAATATAATTTTCAGATATCGGTTTTAATTGTCCGTAAAAAGTTTTATCGAGGCCGTCTTGTACAAGTACAGCGCCGAAAGAGATCATAGAAAAGTCGCCCGGAATTGGGCCGTCACTTTCTATATCTACCATAATATAAGCCATTGTTGTTTACTAATAATGTTATTGTTTGCCTTTTAAGGCGTGTCAAGCTTTAATTTAGCAATAATAAGGGACACTTACAATAGCGAGTTGAAATTTGAGGCCGCAAAATGATATCGTCAGTTTATTTTTACTTCTTTTTAAAACTCCTGATAGCCAGCAGGGCGGCCAATAGCATTAGTATAGCGCCCAAAATAAACGGAGCCCCCGGTAAATACAGGTGATTTTTAAAGTTGGTAAAATAGTAAAACAAGGTGGTCATTATCCATGGGCCAAATATCGAGCTTAAGCTCATGAGGCTGGTTAGACCGCCTTGCAGTTCGCCCTGCTCATTGGCTGGCACCTGGTTGCTCATTAAGCCTTGTAAGGCAGGCCCGGCAATACCGCCCAGTGCGTATGGTATCATAAATACAAACATCATCCAGGTATGGGTGGCAATTGCAAATAATATCAGCCCTGTGCTGTACAGCAAAAGGCCCATCCATATACTGCGCTCCAAACCCAGCTTGGGTAATGTTACCCGTATTAAACCGCCCTGAACCATAGCTATCATCAAGCCAATAAAACCTAATGAATAGCCTACTATATCTTCGCTCCAGTTAAATTTCAGGATGGTATAAAATGTCCACACGCTTTGTACAGATTGTGCCGCAAAATACACCAGGAACAGCGAGGCGGCGAGACCTATTACCGATGGGTATTTTTTTAGCTGTAATAGCGATCCCAAAGGATTGGCGCGTTTCCAATCAAAGGGACGGCGGTGGTCTAACGACAGCGATTCTGGTAAGATAAAGAAGCCATAAGCCGCATTTAGTAACGCTAAACAGGCGGCCGCAAAAAATGGATAATGAACATTCCATTTTCCTAAAATACCGCCCAGTACCGGGCCAATAATAAAGCCGATGCCAAAAGCAACCCCTATCATCCCAAAGTTTTGCGCGCGTTTTTCGGGAGTGCTAATATCTGCGATATAGGCCGAGGCGGTTGTAAAACTTGCGCCCGTTATACCAGCTATGGTACGGCCCACAAACAGCCAGCCTATTGATGGTGCAAACGCAAGAAAAAGATAATCGATGCCGAATCCCAACAGGGATGATAACAATACCGGCCGGCGGCCATATTTATCGCTCAGGTTGCCAATCACCGGCGAAAACAGGAATTGCATTACCGAATAGGCCAGCAGCATAAGCCCGGAATATAAAGACGCCTGGCTAACGGTGCCGTGTATTAATTTCTCTATCAGTTTAGGCATTACGGGTATAATGATACCAAAGCCGATAACATCTATCAGCATGGTAACAAAAATAAAGCCCAATGCGGCCTGTGGCTTAAGTTTGACAGGTTTATCCATAAACCGCAAAATAATCATAAAATGTTATCGGCGGATATTAACTTTAAAATCATTTGAATGTCTAAAATCGCCGCCTCATTGTTTTTTATTCCGAAAATTTAAAAAAAATAGGCAATTTGCAGCTTAAATATCCATCACTGGAAACCTAAAGCCCGATAACCCAACAGATCGGCCTGAACACTTAACAATTGAAATGACAACTACAATTAAAAACAGGATAACATCGATTGATTTTCTTCGTGGTACCATCATGATTATTATGGCACTTGACCATGTGCGCGATTACCTGTATAAAGGCTCGTTTTTATTTGACCCGCTTGATTTGGATAAAACATCCGGCGTATTGTTTTTTACCCGTTGGATAACCCATTTTTGCGCGCCCATTTTCATGCTGCTGGCAGGCACCTCGGCATTTTTAATGAGTCGCAAGAAAACCAAAAATGAGCTGTCTGTTTTCCTGGTAAAACGTGGCCTTTGGCTGGTATTCCTGGAGTTGGTAGTAGTTAACTTCGGCTGGAACTTTAATATCGCTTTCCCGATGTTGCTGTTTATTACCATATGGGCCCTGGGGATAAGTATGATTGTACTTGCCGCATTAATCCATCTGCCTAAAACCGCTATTCTTGTTCTTAGCCTCGTAGTTATATTCGGGCATAATTTATTGGATGGCGTGCATGTGGCCGGTAATAATATAGCCGGTTTTGGCTGGGCCTTCCTTCATGACCAGCGTCCGTTTTTCTGGGGACATGAAATACTTTTAGTAGGTTATCCTATAGTTCCGCTGGTGGCAATTATGCCATTGGGTTATTGCCTGGGGCAATTGTTTACCCCGGAGTACGGCGTGGAAAAACGCAGGAAAACTTTATTTATCATTGGCGCTGCTTCCCTGGTATTATTTTTAGTAATCAGGTATCTTAACGTATACGGCGATCCTGTTAAATGGACCGTGCAGAAGGATGCATTTTTTACCTTCCTGTCGTTTATCAAAGTAAATAAATACCCGCCTTCGTTGCTGTATATTTTATTGACAGTGGGCTCGGCTTTGCTGTTCCTGGCCTTTACAGAAAAGCTGCAGAATGCTGTTGTCAGGGTTGTATCTGTGTACGGCAGGGTACCCATGTTTTACTATATTATCCATATCTACATTATTCACCTCATAGCCCTTGTTGCATCCGCCGTTACGCCTGGTCAGAACTGGAAAATCTGGGTACTTGATCAGCCTATTTGGTTTACTACATCGCTTAAAGGCTACGGGTTTTCGCTGCCGGTTGCTTACCTGGTTTGGATAGTTATTGTTATAGGCTTGTACCCGTTGTGTAAGCGGTACGATGCCTATAAACAGGCGCATAAAGAAAAATGGTGGCTGAGTTATTTGTAGCAAATACCATAAGCGTAATTTGGTACTATAATGAATGTTATTTATAGTTAATAAATGTTAACCGCTTTCTTTTTTGGTAAATAATAGTATTATTTTAGGGGTAAAATAATTTACCTATGAAATATCGCAAACTGCTGCTGGTTTTGCCTGCTATGCTGGCGCTGCAAAACATTTATGCGCAAAACAATCATCTTACTTTGTCGGCTCAGTTTCCGGCTGCCGCCGAAAAAATAAAATTAACCTATAACCCTGCCGGAACCGCCGTTGACGGGAAGAAGGATATCGTAGCCGAAGTTTATTTTATTGATGGCAAAGATAACCCCGTTGCCGATGTAACCCTAAAAGCCAGCGGCGCTTTGTTAACCGGCGATTTTACTGTGCCCGCACCTGCAAAAGCCTTTTTTGTAAAGCTGTACAGCGGCGAGGCCATTGATAATAATGCCGATAAAGGGTACCTGTTTTTTGTTTATCAAAACGGGAAGCCTATACAAGGTGCTTATGAAGCGGAGGCGTTTGTTTTAAGCAGCGGCGTTGGCGTACGATTTGGCGGTATAAAAGCCGATAACGACAAGGCCCTTGAATTGTTTAAAAAAGAAGATGAGGTGTATCCTAAAGGCGAGCGTCTTTTTAATATCCAATACTATTCTATACTGGCTAAGAAAAAAGATCCGCAAACTGTCGCTTTGGTAAACGCTAAAATAAAAACGCTGGAGAAAAGCAGTGACGAGAAAGACCTGGTGCTGGCAACAAACATACTCAACTGGACAAAGCAGTCGGCATCAGCCGATTCGATGGTGGCGGTGATCAAAAAACGATTCCCCGAAGGTACAACGGCAAAAAATGATGCCGCTGTAGAGGTTTACAAAATAGCCGACCTAAGCAAAAAGGATTCGGCTTACAATGCCTATATCGCCAAATATCCACCCAAGCCAGAAGATAAAATTCAGGCGCTTGATTACGTCAGGACCCAGTTGGCTTCTGGTTATCTCAAAAAAGGTGATATGGTGGCCTTTAAGAAATATGCCGCCCTGGTAAAAAACAAAACTGTTTTAGCAGCAGAGTTTAATAATACGGCCTACGAGTGGGCCAAGGCCGGTAACAAACTGGAAGAAGCGGATAACTTATGCAGGCAATCATTGGATATCATGGCCGAAAGTGCTAAAAACCCGGTTTCTGGGGCTTATACCTCGGCAAAAACAGTGGCTAAACGTAGCCAGGAATCTTATGATATGTATGCCGATACCTATGCTTTTATTTTATATAAAGAAAAGAAGTATGATGAGGCTTTAAAATATCAAAAAGCTGTGTACGCAACCAATACCTACAACGATCCTGAAATAAACGAACATTACGTGTTGATACTGAATGCCCTTGGTAAATATGCCGAATCGCAACAAGTAATTGAAGGCGCCTTAAAAGCCGGCAAAGGATCAGATGTTTTAAAAAATGAGTTGAAAACCGATTATATGAAGTTGAAAGGCAGCCAGGCAGGGTACGATGAATATCTTGCTTCCCTCATCAATTTTGCCAGGAATAAAAAACGCGCTGAACTGGCCAAGCAAATGATTAACCAACCCGCATTGCCCTTTGCTTTAAAAGATTTTGAAGGCAACACCGTATCATTGGCCAGCCTGAAAGGCAAAGTGGTTATTGTTGATTTTTGGGCAACCTGGTGCGGCCCTTGTAAAGCATCGTTCCCTGGTATGCAAACTGCTGTAAACAATTTTAAGGACGATGCAGATGTGAAATTTTTATTTGTTGATACCTGGGAAAACGGCGATAACTATGCCGACGGTGTAAAGAAGTTTATCGCCGATAAAAAGTACAGTTTTTATGTGCTGATGGACGAAAAAGGTGCCGATGGTCGCCAATCAAAGGTGGTAACGCAATTTGGTGTTGATGGTATCCCTACCAAGTTTATCATCGACAAAAACGGAAATATCCGCTTTAAAGTTGTAGGCTTTGATGGCTCGGCAGACGGATTGGTTGATGAAGTTACCGCCATGATTGATATGGCTAAGGAGCCTGCCGCTGCTGTAGGTGTAGCCCCTAAGGAGAGCATGAAATAATTCCTTTCCATAGAATAATCATCGGGTAAAATCTGAAAGAAAACGTTATGACGTTCAACGGATATGGTTAAACAAATGTTCTGAACTACGTCGCAATGACGGCGAGGGTAACTGAAAAAAAAATGCCGCACTGAACCAAGGCGGCATTTTTTTTGCGAATAAAACATCTTTAAAAATTAGGCTTCAACACATATTTGTTGTAAAAACGGGTAATATGGTCAACTGCTTCTTCGGCGGTATCAACTACGCGGTAAAGCATCAGGTCATCGGGGTTGATGTTGTGCTGATCGGCTAACATTTTTTCTTCTATCCAGCTAAACAAGCCTTTCCAGTAATCAACACCCACAAAAATAATAGGGAAGCGCGCAATTTTACCGGTTTGGATTAACGTCATGGCCTCAAAGGACTCATCCATGGTACCAAAGCCACCCGGCAAAATGATGAAGCCTTGCGAGTATTTCATAAACATTACCTTGCGGATAAAAAAGTAATCAAACTCCATGATCTTATCCCTGTCGATATATTTATTGTGGAACTGCTCAAATGGCAGTTCGATATTTAAACCTACCGATTTGCCACCTGCTTCGTAAGCGCCTTTGTTGGCTGCCTCCATGATACCTGGTCCGCCGCCCGATATTACGCCATAACCATGCTCGGTAAGCAGGCGGGCAGCTTCTTCGGCCAATTGGTAATACTTGTTATCATTATGGGTACGTGCCGATCCGAAGATGGATACACATGGGCCAATTTTGGCCAGTTTTTCAAAGCCGTCAACAAATTCGGCCATTATTTTAAATATCTGCCAGGAGTCTGTAACTTTAATTTCCTGCCAGTTTTTGTTTTCAAATGCTTGTCTTATTTTATCGTCTCCGGTCATATCCTTTGTTTTTTATTAGTCCGGAAGTCCGAAAGTCGGGAAGTCCGGAAGTAGTTAGTTTTTAGTCCGAAAGTCGGGAAAGTCCGAAATTCTGGATGTGTTATTAGTACATTAAAGTTGTTAATTATGTTTTGCTGTTGATTCTCTTTTACCCTGCCACAACTTTCGGACTTCCAGTCTTCCTGTCTTTCGGACTCGAACTCAGCAACAAGCCGACAAAGGTAATTAATCCGTTAACAATGATGAGCTCATTGCTAAAAACATATCCGCCCAAAAGCGATTTTGATTCGGCATTTAAAAAGTAGCATATAGCAGGCGATGCCACACAAATAAAGGGTACCAGCTTATCCCTCACCTGCCTGTTACTTACAAATAAACCAAAGGAGTAAAGCCCCAGTAACGGCCCGTACGTGTACGATGCAACAGTAAATATGGCGCTCACCACCGCATCGTTGTTAATAGCGTTAAATATCACAATGGTTAAAAACATCAGCCCCGAAAAGGCAATATGCACCATATGGCGCGTGCCTACCTTTTTTTTGCTGTTAAGATCGGTGCTTTTGTTAAAGTCTAAAAAATCTACGCAAAAAGAAGTAGTAAGCGCTGTAAGTGCCGAATCGGTGGTAGCAAAGGTTGCCGCTGTAAGCCCCAGCATGAAAACCATAGCCGGTATAATACCCAAATACTGCAGGGCGATGGTAGGGTACAGGTAGTCGGTTTTATCCACATGGATGCCGTATTTGTTGGCATACATCCATAATAAGGCACCTACGCTTAAAAAGAATATATTAATGACAACAAATACCCCGGTAAAGCTGAACATGTTTTTTTGGGCTTCCTTGATGTTTTTAAGGCTCAGGTTTTTTTGCATCAGGTCCTGGTCAAGCCCAACCATACCGATGGTTATGAATATGCCACCTAAAAAGGCTTTTGTAAAATGGAATTTGCTGGTCAGGAAATCATTAAAGAAAAATATTTTGGCATAACTGCTGTTTTTAATAGCATCGGCAGCCTCAAAAATATTCATATGCAAACTGCTGCAAATAAAGTATATCGATAGAAATACCGATAACACGAGGAAAAAAGTTTGCAGGCTATCGGTAATGATAATGGTTTTTAATCCCCCTTTAAATGTGTACGACCAGATAAGCACTAAACAAATGAGCACCGTAACTGCAAAAGGAATATGGTAACTATCAAAAATAAATTTCTGTAAAACAATAACAACCAGGTACAACCGGAAGGATGAGCCGATAACCCTGCTGATGAGGAATATCCCGGCGGCGGTTTTATAGCTCCAGGTGCCTAAGGCGCCCTCGATATAACTGTATATTGAGGTGAGTTTTAACCGGTAATAAAGCGGAAGCAATACTGTTGCAATGATGAGAAAGCCGGCAGCGTTGCCCAGCACAAACTGGAAGTAAGAAAACTGATCGCCGGAGGGCGCGCCAACTTTGCCCGGTACCGAAATAAAGGTTACACCACTCAGGGCGGTGCCAATCATCCCGAAGGCTACCAGGTACCATTTAGAGTTGCGGTTGGCTACAAAAAAAGTATCATTATCTGATGCTTTGCGGGATGTAAGCCAGGAAATAACCAGCAACACTAAAAAATAACCGATAATAAATGATAATAGTATTCCTGGCGACATAGATGTATTTTTAGTCCGGAAAGTCGGGAAGTCCGAAAGTCCGGAAGTAGATCCGAAAGCCGGAAAGATCCGTAAAGTCCGAAAGTGAGTTGCAAAGTACAGAACAAATTAACTATTCACAAACTTTAGTCCGAAAGTGCGGAAGACGGGAAGTCCGAAAGTGGGAAAAAGGCCCTGAAGTCGGAAAGTAAATTGCATAACGCAGAGGAAATTATCAAAATACAAACTTTAATCTTCCCGATTTCCCGACTTTCGGACTTTCCGACTCTCCCAACTTCCCGACTTATTCCTTAACTTCGCACAATGAATTTTTCGTCCAAATTACTGGAAAATGCTGTAGCCGAATTTGCCAAATTACCTGGGGTGGGTCAAAAAACCGCGCTCAGACTGGTGCTGCATTTGCTAAACCAGGATAAACAGGATGTTGAACGATTTAGCACCACCGTGAGCAAGCTGCGTAACGAGATTATGTTTTGCTCGGTTTGCCATAACATATCCGATCATGCCGTGTGCGAGATTTGCTCGTCGCACAAACGCGACCGCAGCCTTATTTGCGTGGTTGAGGATACCCGCGACGTAATGGCTATTGAAAATACCAACCAATACAATGGCGTATATCACGTATTAGGTGGCTTAATATCGCCAATGGATGGGGTAGGGCCATCGGATTTGCAGGTTGATACCCTGGTTGAACGCCTGAAGGAAAACGAAGCCAAAGAGATCATTTTTGCCCTTAGCGCCACCATGGAGGGCGATACCACTTTGTTTTATTTAAACAAGCGCATAAAATCTTTCCACATTACCATATCAACCATTGCCCGTGGCATAGCCTTTGGAGGTGAATTGGAGTACGTAGATGAGATCACCCTCGGGCGGTCTATCGCTACACGTGTTCCGTATGAAAATTCATTGTCAAAGTAAGGTATGAAACTCTCTGTCATCATTGTAAATTACAATACCTGTGATATGCTCAGGATAGCGCTTAATTCGGTAATAAGGGCCGCTTTGGGCATTAATTACGAGGTTTTTGTGGTGGATAATGCCTCGGCAGACAAATCTGTAGAGATGCTAAGCGGTGAGTTTCCTGATGTTAAAGTAATTGCCAACACCAGCAACCAGGGGCTGGCAATAGCTTATAACCAGGGAATTAAAGAGACTACCGGAGAGTATGTTTTAGTAGTCAGTGCGGATACAATTACAGGCAAAAAGACTTTTGAGAAGGCGCTGGAATTTATGGATATGCATTTGGATGCCGGAGGGATGGGTGTACGGATGATAACGCCTGACGGCCGTTTCCTTGCCGAATCAAAACATGGGTTTACCGAACCCTGGGCCGTGTTTTTTAAACTGACAGGTCTGGCCAAATATTTTTCAAAATCGCGCCTTACCGATGTACAGCGTAAAGATTGGGTGGAGGAGTTTCAAACTTCAGAAACCGATGTGCTTAACGGCGCTTTTATGCTGATGCGTAAAGAAGCTATTGATAAAGCCGGGCTGTTTGATGAGCGTTTTCATACCTATGGCTATGATATCGACCTCAGTTACCGTATCAGGCTTGCCGGGTTTAAAAATTATTACTTTCCCAAAACGTATATCATCAACTTCAACAGCCGTAATAATGTGCAATTTAGCTGGGATTATCTTAAGGAATTTTATGGTGCGATGATTATCTTCGCCGCCAAATATTTATTTAAGGTGCCCGAAATTAAAGTGGAGGGTTTACCGCAGCTATTCCCTTCAACTTATGAAGTTAAATGATAAAGTTATAGTAATAACCGGGGCGTCATCCGGCATCGGAAAATCGTTAGCTATCGAATGTGCCAAACGCGGCGCAACCGTGGTTTTGGCAGCCCGACAGTATGTAACCCTTTGCGTAATAACCCAGGATATTGAAAGGCGCTACCAAACCAAAGCCCTGGCTGTACAATGCGATGTAACTATCGAGGACGATTGTGCTCAATTAATTAAACAAACCCTCATCACCTTTGGTAAAATCGATGTGTTGATAAATAATGCAGGCATATCTATGCGGGCGTTGTTTAAAGATGTTGATTTAAAGGTACTTAAATCATTAATGGATGTTAACTTTTGGGGCGCGGTGTATTGTACCAAATACGCACTGCCCGAAATTACCAAAACCAAAGGCAGCATAGTGGGCGTATCATCCATAGCGGGCTATAAAGGCTTGCCGGGCCGCGCGGGATATTCTGCTTCAAAGTTTGCCATGAACGGTTTTTTGGATGCTTTGCGGGTTGAAAACCTGAAAACCGGTGTCCATGTATTAACCGCTTGTCCCGGCTTTACCGCATCAAACATCCGCAATACCGCGCTTAATAAAGAAGGAGTAGAACAGCGCGAAAGCACCCTGGAAGAAGATAAAATGATGACAGCCGACCAGGTAGCCAGGGTAATTGTAAATGGCATTGAAAATCGCTCGCGCACCCTGGTTTTAACCCTACAGGGCAAACTTACAGTATTGCTTAGTAAGCTACTGCCAGCCTTTTTAGATAAGATGGTTTATAATGTATTTGCCAGGGAGAAGAATCCGCTGCTTAAGTAGTTCATTGGTTAATTTTTCTGAACCGGAATTCATCGAATTAAAGAATTTATTGAATTTTGCTTTTCAAATTCTGTTAATCCAGCGAATTCTGAAAATTCCGGTTCAGACAACAAAGCGATAAGACCAATGAACTAATGAACAAATGGTGAACTAATGAACCAATTGATATTCACTTATCTTACTCATATCCAAAATAGCCTGTCCGTCTTCATCACGATGAAATACAGGTACAAATTTGGCGCCCCAAACCACGTCCGAATAGATATAGGATGTTCGGGAATGTACAGTTTGTGAAAAGGTATCATCAAAGGTTTTAAGGATGACGGATAAACTGGCCTGTTTAGCTTCCAGTTCCTCCTGGGTCATGTCTTTTAATGGGCTGTTTTCATCAAGTGGATGCACCACCGTCCAGTTTACTGTCAAAATGCTCACAAACTTTCGTTCCAGTTCCAGTTGAAAAAACTTGCGGATCACCTTGCCGTTCACTTCTTCGTTATAGCCAAATACCACCTCAATCTCGAGGTCTATCAATATGTTACGCCTTAAATTGGCCAGCCTGAACATGAGCCCCCAGCCCTTATCACGGTAAGGAGCAACCAACACATTATCGCTATACAATATTTTAGCCGACGGCCTGGAAAACCGCCCGTATAATAAGCCAGTAGCTAAGGCAAAGGCCAATAAGCCCATCATCGATTCTAAAGCGGCCACACTGTTTGCGGCCATTCCCTTCGGACTGATGTGTCCATAACCCACGGTCGAAATAGTTTGGGCCGAAAAAAAGAACGCATCCATAAAACGGTCGAATACAGTATTGCCACTGCGGCCATCAAGCACATCAGTGCCCAATGAAATGTAGATGCATGCAAATATGATGTTGGCCGTAAAATACCCGCTAAAAACAATAACCCAAAACTTGCGCCAGCTCATGGTAATAAGCGAGTGATAATTGTTGGCTGTAGAAAAACGCGGCAAGCCGGTACGCCTTACGTTGATAGATCCATCTTTATTAATAACCGGCTGGCTTTTTACCACAGGCTGTGTGCCAAAGCCAAGGTCATCTTCGGGGTTTATTTTTTCTTGATGTATAGCCATGTTTAATTATTGAATTACTGAGTTATTGAATTATTGATTTGAGCTGCAAAGGTGCTATTTTCATAATTCCGTAAAACAATATATTGGTTGCTGATAGTTCATTACAAATATTCATTTAATTTTTTATTCAATAATTCAATAATTCAATAATTCAATAATTCAATAATTCAATAATTCAATAATTCAAATTTATCTGTTTGTTTTTATAAAAACTATTTCCATATTTGTGGCATAAATGAAAATGAACGCATTAAACAACAATTGGTGGTGGCTTAACGAGATATCGTAAGGCAATTCCGTGTTTGTTTAAAAAAATATATTCAAAGGAAGGGTTGCCATATGGTAACCCTTTTTTTATTAGCCCCCCGGCCCCCTGAAGGGGGAGGGAAAAAGTCGGGGGGAGTTGAGTTAACAATTAAAAAGTACCCCCTTTAGGGGGCCAGTGGGCATGAAACAGATACTTAATCATCTATTCGAACACAAAACCTTTAGCCGGGAGCAATCAAAAGGGATTTTGATAAACATAGCTCAGGGTAAGTATAACAACTCGCAAATGGCTGCGTTTATGACGGCTTATTGTATGCGCAGTATTACCGTTGATGAGCTGGAAGGCTTTCGCGATGCCATGCTGGAGCTTTGCCTGCCCATTGATTTGCAAACCAGCGAACTGATAGATTTGTGCGGAACCGGTGGCGATGGTAAGGATACCTTTAATATATCTACTCTTGCATCTTTTGTAGTAGCGGGAGCGGGTTATAAGGTAGCCAAACACGGTAACTACGGTGTATCATCGGGTTGCGGCTCGTCAAACGTGATGGAGTATTTGGGGTACCAGTTTACCAACGATGCTGACAAACTGAAACGCGGAATTGACAAGGCCAACATCTGCTTTTTGCATGCACCGCTGTTCCATCCGGCCATGAAAACGGTAGCGCCTATCCGCAGGGAACTGGGGGTGAAAACATTTTTTAATATGCTTGGTCCGCTGGTTAATCCGGCGAAGCCTGAAAATCAGTTGGTTGGTGTTTTTAACCTGGAGCTGGCAAGGGTATATGCCTATCTTTACCAAAAATCGGCCACTAAATACACCATAGTGAATGCTTTGGAGGGTTATGATGAGGTTTCCCTTACCTGCGATTTCAAAACCTTCTCGGCCGAGGGAGAAAAGATAAATAGCGTTGAAGCACTGGGTTTTGAAAAGCTTCATCCATCAGAAATTACCGGTGGCGATACCGTAAGTGCCTCTGCTGCAATATTTAGCAGCGTGCTTAATGGTGATGGTACCAACGCGCAAAACAATGTAGTGCTATCCAACGCGGCCCTGGCTATCAGGACTATTAACCCCGAAAAAACTTTTGCCGATTGCTTTTACGAGGCCGAGGAAGCCCTGCTAAGCAAAAAAGCGCTGAATAGTTTTAACCTGCTATTGCAAAACTAAACATGAAAATAAAAGTTTGCGGTTTAAAAGATCCAGAAAATATTGAAGCGGTTGCCGCTTTAAACCCCGATTACCTGGGCTTTATTTGCTACGGACTTTCGCCGCGATATATTGGTCAATTATCTGCAGAAACTTTCAAAAAACTACCAGGAAACATCAAAAAAACAGCAGTTTTTGTGAATGAAAGCGCACAAATAATCAACTCTTTAGTACACGCCTACAATTTTGATGTAATACAACTACATGGCAACGAATCGCCGGAATTTACTCACAGTTTTCGGGATAGGGTTACCGTGTTTAAAGCATTTGGATTGGATGAGAATTTCGACTTTAGCCAGCTGGATAATTACGTAAACAAAGTAGACTATTTCCTGTTCGATACAAAAACTGCAGCCTATGGGGGCTCGGGTAAAACTTTTGACTGGGGGATGCTGGATAATTATAAACTGGATGTCCCCTTCTTTTTGTCGGGCGGCATCAGCCTTGATAACCTGGAAGAAATTAAAAAGATTAACCACCCGCAATTTTACGGGGTAGATTTAAATAGCCGTTTTGAAACGGCGCCGGGTGTTAAAGATACCGGCAAACTAAAACAAGCATTTGATATCATCAACAAGCAAACTATTACAAATGAAATACGGAGTTAACGAGCAAGGTTATTATGGCGATTTTGGCGGCGCCTATATCCCCGAAATGCTTTATCCAAATGTTGAGGAGTTACGACTTCAATATATCGACATTATTAATGATCCCGGTTTTAAAGCCGAATTTGACGACTTGCTGAAAAACTATGTGGGCAGGCCTTCGCCGCTATATCATGCTAAAAGATATTCGGAAAAGTATGGGGCCAACATATTTTTTAAACGCGAGGACCTGAACCATACCGGATCGCACAAGATTAACAATGCTATCGGGCAAATTCTGCTGGCTAAGCGCTTAGGTAAAAAACGTATTATTGCCGAAACCGGCGCCGGGCAGCATGGTGTGGCCACAGCTACTGTTTGTGCCTTGATGGGTATTGAATGCGTGGTTTACATGGGCGCGGTTGACATGGAACGCCAGGCCCCCAATGTATCGCGTATGAAGATGCTGGGTGCTACGGTAAGGCCGGCTACATCGGGCAGTAAAACATTGAAGGATGCCACCAATGAGGCCCTGCGCGATTGGATAGGCAACCCCGTTGATACCCATTACATCATCGGATCGGTGGTTGGGCCGTACCCTTTTCCGGATATGGTGGCCAGGTTCCAGTCGGTGATTTCCGAGGAGACTAAAAAACAGTTATTGGAGCAAACCGGTAACGAGCTGCCTCAATACGTAATGGCTTGTGTAGGTGGCGGCAGTAACGCCATGGGCATGTTTTACCATTTTTTGGATGATGAAGACGTGAAGCTGGTTGCAGTTGAAGCAGCAGGCAAAGGTGTTAACAGCGGCCACTCGGCAGCAACCACATTTTTGGGACAGGAAGGTGTGCTGCATGGCAGCCGTACTATACTCATGCAAACACAGGATGGGCAGGTGGTTGAACCATACTCAATATCGGCAGGGCTGGATTACCCGGGTATTGGTCCGCAGCATGCGCACCTGTACAAAATAAACCGCGCCCAATATACCAGCATTACCGATGATGAGGCCTTACAGGCAGGCTTATTATGCTCGCAAATGGAAGGCATTATCCCGGCCATTGAAACAGCCCACGCACTGGCACAACTGGAAAAGATGACATTCAAAGCCGATGATAACGTTGTTATCTGTATCTCGGGCCGGGGCGATAAGGATTTGGATACTTATATTAAGCACTTCAACTATTAAGCTGTGGCTGTAATTAAATATCACGATTGGCTTATAGAGACCGATAGAGAACAAAACGAACAGCTATATAAGCAAGTTGAAACAACGGGAACGCAAAGTTGTGGATGCGAAAACTGCAAATATTTTGATAGTATAAGCCATCGGGTTTTTCCTGCCGAGATAAGGGAGTTATTTGAAGCGCTGGGGGTGGATATTGACAAAAATTGTGATGTTTCTGATTTTGGGACAGAAGAAACCGGTCATATGTTTCTTGGTCGTTTTCAATTTGTTGGAAGCTTACTTGAGGGACACGATAGTAGCGTTCCGACAGCAAGCGGTGGCTTTACTGTAGATCTGCTGCCGCTGAATGACACATTTAAAATAGGATTTACAAAATTGATCTCTGATTCATTTTTTAAAGACGTGCCTAACCTGGTACAGATTGAATTTATGGCCAGGGAGCTTTACGGATAAATTAAGAGTTGAAAAATAATTACTAAACAGGGTTAAAATATGAACCGCCTAAACGAGCTTTTCGCTACCAAAAAGAATAATTTATTATCTATATACTTTACCGCGGGTTATCCCGCGCTAAATACTACCGTTGATATTGCCGAGGCTCTGGAAAAAGCCGGGGCCGATTTCCTTGAAATTGGTTTCCCGTACTCGGATCCCGTGGCCGATGGACCAACAATTCAGCACAGTTCTGAACAGGCTTTGGAAAATGGCATGACCCTTAACGTGCTGTTTGAAGAACTGACCGAACTACGTAAGCGCGTTACTATCCCTATTTTATTAATGGGTTATTTTAACCCCATAGTACAATACGGTATCGAACGTTTTTGCAAAAAGGCAGTTGAATTAGGTGTAGATGGCGTAATAGTGCCCGATTTACCCATGTACGAGTACGAGGCCAAATACGCCAATTATTTTACAGATAACAACTTGAGCAATATATTCCTGGTTACCCCGCAAACATCCGAAGATCGCATTCGTAAAATTGACGAACTGAGCAACAGTTTTATATACCTGCTTTCGTCATCTTCCATCACTGGCGGCAGCTTGCAGCTAACCAATAGTATCGAAGATTATTACAAACGCATTAAAGCAATGGAACTTAAAAATCCAACTATCATAGGTTTCGGTATCTCGGATAATAATACCTTTAAGCAGGCATGTGCTTACGCAAACGGCGCTATTGTAGGCAGTAAGTTTGTGAAGTTGCTGGCTGAAGAGGGGTATATGGAGAAGATATCGGGATTTATTAAGGGGATAAGGCCGTAAGAAATAACGCGCTTTTCGAGCTGCCGTACACCCACATCTTTTGGACCTCGTCTATTAATAAGTTAGAATGTCATTTCGAGCGAGCCAGAAGGGGACTTGTGCGCAGGAGGTGAGGAGAAATCTTCAACACCATACATTCCGATAAGTTGGTCTTGATGCAAATCGTTCAGGATTTCTCTTTAGCGCCTGCCTTTTTCCCCCTCAGACTCTATCGAAATGACATTTTTGTTTTGTTAAAAAATATGGGTTGACCTTAGCGTTCCAGGGATAGCTTGCTTGGGGCCTACAAATACATCTCCAAATCTCCCTTACCCTCACGAATTACTTCAAACTCGCCGTTGGTACAGTCAACTACGGTTGATGCTACGTTATCGCCGTAGCCGCCATCAATTACGATATCAACAAGGCTCTCATATTTTTCGTGGATCAGTTCCGGGTCGGTAGAATATTCGACGATATCATCATCGTCGCGGATAGAGGTGGATAGGATGGGGTTGCCCAATACGCGTACAATTTCGCGGGCAATATCATTGTCAGGAACACGGATACCAACCGTTTTTTTGTTGCTGCTTAATAGCTTGGGCACTTTATGGCTTGCGTTAAATATAAAGGTGAACGGGCCAGGCAGCGCTTTTTTAAGCACACGGAACGTTGCGTTATCTATCGGTTTGATATAATCAGAGATGTGGCTTAAATCGTAGCAGATGAAGGAAAAATTAGCCTTTTCGGGTTTAATGTTCCTGATTTTGCAGATGGCTTCAATAGCTTTATGGTTGGTGATATCGCAACCAAGCCCGTAGATGGTATCTGTAGGATAAATAATCAATCCGCCTTTGCGCAGCACTTCAACAACCTGCTCTATCGCTTTAGGATTCGGATTTTCGGGATATATTTTAATGAGCATATTTAATAGACAAATATACGCTGAAGTAGTTTAAAAAATGTATGGTAATAAAAGAGTTGCAACCAGCGCCACTTTTAATTAAGGCGAATTCGCCTTAATTAAAATCAGGGTTATTTAACTTTTGCTGTTCGAAGAGACTTCGAAGCACTATTTCGTTTTTTGAATTTCAGATAGCCCAATAACTTTAAAGCTAACCCCTAAGCGTTCGGCGTTTTGTTCTACCGTTAATTCAAAGCCAGCGTTTTTTCTAAGCTCATTTACATGTAAAGGGTCTTTAATAGGCCAAATTACATACTTAACAGCACCGCCGTTTAATGTAATAAATGTAGCTTGGGTGCCATAGATTTGTTCTTTATTAGTATCCATTAAAAAACGATCTTCCATCATTGCGAATAAATGAAACGGTAATTCGTTTTTTTTAGCAGCTGTTTCGATAGTTCTTATGTATTTCCCAATCTTTGAAGAATGTTGAATGACATAATAAGCACTTTCGTTACTTGGTGACCCTACAAGAGATTTGCCAGGATAACCGTATTTTCTAATTACTGCGGCGATATAAATAATATTGGCAGAGTCAATGGTGTTTTGTTTTTTCCAAAGTGTCTGTTTTAAAATATTCTTTGATACATGGTACTTTTTCGACAAATAATCTTCATTCCCAGAACTCATAAGCAAAACGAGATCCTCTCTATATTTTTGATCCAGTACCATAATGCTGTCCAATTTTCGTTTAAGCGGAAGATTCATAGTGCTTTGTGGTTTATCACTTACATTCGCCATACAACCTAATATCAAAAAAATAGTGAGCTTAAAAAGAATGGTATCAATCATTGCCCAATTTATTCAAAACCTCTAAATTATGACGCATAAAAGAAATAGATATAGAGATTATTTTTAGCGGAAATCTTGCTTTTCGAAGTCGTCAGACTACGGTGGGTGTTTTTTTGAACATAAAATGTTGCTGTTCGAATTCTCCAGACTACAGTAGATCTTTTGAATATTGATATCTTTGGGAATAAATATATAAAAGGTTACTGTAGTCGCAAACTACAGGCATAATCGTCCGAAGTCGCAGACTCTGACAGCGGGTAATTACCAGTGGGTTACCAGTTAAACAATTCTTTAGCTTTTTTCAGTAGGCTTGTTTTATCGCAATTAACATCAATTCTGGCTTGTGCGTAGGGTGCACCAAGTTCCTTTGCTTTATGCCAGTCCTTACAAGCCCCTTTAACATCCTTTATGTTCAATTTTGAATTTCCCCGGTTAAAATAAGCCATCTCGTTTTCGGGATCCAATTCAATAGCTTTTGAATAATCGTTGATGGCTTCCTGATGTTCCCCGGCTTCATCTTTGTTTGCGGCCCTGTTTACTATAGCATCTATAAAATCAGGTGCTATTTCGATAGCTTTGTCATAATCACGCCTTGCAGCTTTCCAGGTGTGCAATTCATCTTTTATCACCGCCCTTGAATACCACGAGTTAGGGTCGTCAGGATTTATTTTAATCGCCGTAGAAAAATGGATTATCGCCATTCCGAGATTTCTTTTGTTATAGGCTTCCATTGCAAGATTGAAATAATGATCTGCCTGGCTGGTATCAATTTTAGGAAATACCTGGTTTTTCGGATCGCCCATGGCCCCGTACCCATCCAATTTACAATCAAATTCATAGCCTTTGCAATACAAGTCGAGTGCCCAATACATCAGGTTATTTTCATCAACCGGAAATTCAGTTGCCTCGCCTGATATTTCCCAACAGTCGTCCCTTTTTATGATATCACCAATTTTATATCCATAATTATTTGTTAAAAATGAGGCCAAGGCATCAAGCTTACCTTTGGTATCTGAAATGAAATTGAAATCATATGTTGCTAAGGCATTGTCCTGCATTCCGCTTTTTTTCCGCTGTTCAAATACACTCACCGCGGATGACATTTCTTTGCCAAATTTGTTATGAAATTCTGTTTTAGTAAAAAATCTATTTTCCATTTGTTATAAGGTTTGAGATAGGCTATATTAATGGAATCAAACAACAATCACAAATAAAATATTGACTGTTAAAGGAAAAGGTTACTGTAGTTGCAAACTACAGACACAAGCGTCCGAAGTCGGAGACTTCGAACCGCAGTTTTTTTATGGATATAAAGACGAGATACTATGATTGTGATTTAATCATCCTGGATGTCGAGTAGTTGAAAAACACATATCCTAATATTGGAATTAGGCACACTATAATGAGCCATTTTAAATGTGTTACAAAAGACATTACCTCCCGATATCTGCGGCTGACTATTATGAACCTAATAATTAAATAAAAATGAATTACCGGTAAAATCCATAGCAGGCTTATTAATAAGCTAACAAGAAAGGATGAGGTTTGGTTCATATTGTTATTTTAAAAATTTGATTTTGGCATTACCCTCTGTTCGTCGGAAACTTCGGACAGCCTGGTTAACCACACTACTGTATGTTCAATTTAAATTTACCGGGTTCGGTTTTAATACCTTAACCACTGTATCCACCAATTGTGTATCTACAACAGATTTTTCGATAACATCGGCAAACCCCATATCTAAGTATTTTTCTGCAGCTGCCGTTACGCCGCTTATAGCAATTACAGGTAACTTACCGGAGGTGTTTGATTTTTGTATGGCGGTCAATAATTCGGCAACATCTGTTTCAGGTGCTGGCAAAGCTGCAAGCACAACGTTTACATCGTTTTTGGCAATTATCTCTAATGCTTGTTTTGCGTTGCCTGCCTGTAAAAAATTGATATTCCACCGGGCCAGTATCATTTTTAACGACATTAAATCAAGCTCATTGTCGTCAACCGCCAAAATGGTAATACCATTCAACAGTAACGCAGGGTCAAGCGTGTCGGGTTTAACAACTGCCGCGGTATTGCTTTTTTCATACGGAATAGTAAAACTAAAGGTAGTGCCTGCCCCGGGCTTGCTGCTTACGGTAATATGCCCGTCCTGCAGCTTTACCAGCTGTTTGCAAATAAATAAGCCCAGGCCGGTGCCTGCTTTTCCATTTGATGAACTGGTTTGATAGTATTTTGAAAACAAGTTTGCCTGCTGATCCGGACTAATCCCGTCCCCGGTGTCCCTGACATCAACCATCAGCTTATTTTCCGGACTCACCAATTCGGCTATTACCCTGATGCCGCCTTCTTTGGTAAATTTAATAGCGTTGCTTAGTAGGTTAACCATAATTTGTTTAAGCCGAAGGCTATCGCCCAGTAAAATAGCGTCTTTGTCGCCTTTAAAATGATAATCTAACGTTAACCCCTTTTTAGTTGCACCAAACTCCATGCTTTCCACAACTGTTTTTAACGCATCATCGGGATTAAAAGACTCCGTACTGATTTTAAACTCGCTGTTTTCCATTTTTGCGGCATCCAGCGTGTCGTTCAGGGTGCGCAGCAGCATATCCGATGAGTGCTTGATAGAATCGAGCATGTCGGCTTGTTTTTGGGTAAGGTTGGTTTTACCAAAAATGTACAGGAAGCCCCTGATGGCGGTAAGCGGGTTACGTACCTCATGGCTCATATGCAAAAGCAGGTCCATTTTTTGCTGGGCAATGGTAACCGATTGTTCAATTTCTTTGTGTAACTGCAGCTCGGCCCTGTTAAGCTGAATGATGAATAAAATGAGCAGCGTAGCAAACACAAGCACCAGGAATAAAGCAATAAGCGAGAAATTATTTAACAGCCCCGTGGTTTCCTGGTAGTTTTTAAACAACATATCCCTGAATTCGCTGGTCGCGTCGTAATTTAATTCCTTCATATCGTTAATAATGCGCTCCAGCTCATTACTGATATGCGAATTCAGGCCAATCAGCTCGCGCTGCATCGTTATCAGCTTCAGGTTTTGTTGCTGCAATTGCTTCAGGCTGTTGGCGTAAGCTTTCTGGTCCTTGGTTAATAACTTTTGTGTAGATGCATTAACCTCCTTTAAATTGTTGCGATGGTTAATCTCGATTGCCGATATCGCCTTATCGTCTTTATTGTTAATGGCATCTTTAATTCGTTTAAAAAGGCTCCTTTTTGCCGACGGCGTTATTTTTTTAACGGTATCTGTTTGGATTTTAAATGATTTATTGACGTTGCCGGAAAGCTCCTGTGCATACTTGCCGGCTTCTATATTAAATGCAGCATAAACAGTAAGCAGCGAATCGAAATTATGCTTAAGCCCGAAGAGCTGGTTAGATAGGGTTAACTTTTTTTGATACCACGACTTTATTTTATTGCTTTGGATGATGTTAAGGCTGCTTGTATCGGCATGTGCTTTAAGCAAAGTGTCCAGTTCGTTAAATGCCGAGGTTAGCTTTGTTTTATAATCGTCGCTATTTTTACTGTTGGTGTTGAGTAACGACGCCTGGAAATCGTCTTCGGCCTGGTGCAGTAATAACAATATATGCTCGGGATGGTGATTCCCCTGGCCCATGTTGTTGGCCAGTTTAGAAATGTTCTCTAACTTTTTAGTAATTGACGTGCGGACAATAAGCGCTGTAACTGAAAAAATGATGGCGAAGACAAGGAACGCAAAAAGAATTTTTCGGGCTAAAGTTTTGGTATACGTTGTTGGCATAAAATTGCGTTTGGCACAACTACACAAAGTATAGTCAGGTGGGCAAAATTATCAAAAATTAAGCGCATTTAATTGATGATGTTGTTAATAGCCGGGAAGCATATAATGAGGTGTTGAAAAATGATAGTCATCTCGATTGTTTCGGGAGCCCATGGGCAGGTGGATCACATGATATATGCTTAGCATGTGGGATGCTGAAACAAAGTACCCATTACATGTCTATTTTCGAAACGCCTATGCCTGTCACCCTTAGCCTGTCGAAGGGTCGTGCGGGGAGGTCTTTGCCCGCTATGATTCGACAAGCTACTTATCATGTGTTTGGGTTTACACAAATATTCGGTTTTGAACGCCGGTCACGACTCGCCCCGGCTACGTTGCGCTGGCCGACCCTCTCTCCGGCTTACGCCGCATAGAGGGTGAACTCCATTTTTTCTTTTCTTTTTTTCGCCCCTCTATGCGACGCAGTCGAGGGGCAGACGCCCCGATATTTATCGGGGTCGTCGGGGTGAGTCGTAGCCGCCATGCGATAAACGTCATTTCCCCTGCAGGATTTAGCCGAATTGTATAACTTATAACAATGCCTGCAATATAACTTAACGCTACTTCCTTTTCAGCGTAGTATGTGCCTTAACCCCATTAGCCGCAATGTCGACGCCAATAGAATCGCCATAAAATTTGCCACTGTGTGGTATTTCGATATCGCCAAGGGTAACTGTAAACGTGAATTTATCGCCGTTAATTTTACCATCGTCAACGGGCAGTTCGCCTTTAGGGGTTTGTACAGTGCCGGTTAGTTTATCACCATCAATTTTAAAATTGTAGGTTAAGGGATATTGGTCGCCATTCTCCATGGTTAAAATTCCGCCCCAGCTTCCGCTAAAATCGGCAATGGCAGCTAAACAGGCAAAAAAGCAGCAGCACAGCAATACAGTTGTTAAGAATTTTCTTTTCATAACGTGTTGTTTTTCTGTAGCTAAAAGTACTGTTGCTATTAAAATTTATCATAAACAATAGGTTAAGTTTAATGGCGGGCGAGGAGGGGAATAACTTAAGACGTTTTTCTCGCAAAGATCGCGGAGACGCCAAATGAGTTACTTGTTTTTTCTAAGCGATTTTACGCGAAAGGATTGTAAATGAGATCATGTAAAACAGTGCCCTGCCGGGAATATCATAAAATTAAACGTCATCTCTCCGATAGTTTATCATAAACGCGTTTTGTCAATAAAATTATTGACAAGATATTTTGACAATAATTTTATTGACAGATTTTGTGTATAGACATGGGCCGTGCCTACGGCACTTTCGCGATTATTCAAATATCCCACGGGTTGAAACCCGTGGCTACAATATGTTTCGGGCCTATGGCCCTTAGCTGCAAACGTATGGGTAGGGGGGATATACCCTGAATCGAGAAAATAGAGGCAAAGCCCCGGCCTATATTGTTATTGTGGCAATAATATATGATCCTTAACGGGTGGTAATTGGCCAGGAACTAAGAAATACTCTAAGGCAAGAAAATAGAGGCATAGCGAGGCTATATTGTGGCAATAATATATGATCCTTAACGGGGGTAATTGGCCAGGAACTAAGAAATACGCTAAGGCAAGAAAATAGAGGCATAGCGAGGCTATATTGTGGCAATAATATATGATCCTTAACGGGGGTAATTGGTCAGGAATTAAGAAATACGCTAAACAGCTAAAAAGAGGCGTAGCCTCGGCCAATATTGTAGCCACGGGTTTCAACCCGTGGTATAAGAATAAAAGAAGAATGAGAGCCGTAGGGTCGGTACATGTAAACTGCGGAATTTGCAATTCCTAATAAAGCAGGTTAAATTCATTGTTATAATATGGTTCGCCTACAATATGGGCTAAAATGAATGCTGTATTTATAGGATTTCGTCACCTGCTATTTTACGGCGTTGAAAATAAATCATTTATCTTGCGGTTATAATGGATACACTTCACAAGTTAAACACGGATAAAAGCATTAAATATCGAAGGCTTGTTTACAAATGGAGTTTTAGCTTAATAGCTGATTATATATTTTATTACTGTCATTGCATGGTAGTCTTGGTGATTTTATTTTTTCCTGTTTTGCTTATTCGGCCGACTGGCAATAGTTTTTTGATAGTATCGATCGACGCCGTATTTATAGGGTTTATTTTGTGGATGATAGCAAATATGGTGTTGCTAAACAAATTGGTTAAAATAGAAAGTAAAGGAAAGAGCACGAATAGGAAAGTAATGGAAAATACGCTTTTAAAAAATTATAATCGTATTAGGCGTTTAAGAAAGGAAACCACTATGGTAAGATACGTGAAATCATATAAATATGGCACGTTTGAAAAACTAATAACTTGTCTTTACGATAACGACGTCATATATGTTGGTACAACCAGCAGGGCGAAAACTGAATTTTTACCGGTTTGCGGGTTATATGACTATTTAAAAAGCAGGCAAATTGCAAAACAGTTTACTTTGGAGAAACAGTATGTAACTGCCGAAAATTTTAATATTCAAACCAATGAAATAGGCGTGAAGCAGATTCCATCCACCTCACGCGAAAATAATTAAGTCTACTCAAATTTATCTGCTATTACAAAGATCTTCATTCCCGGCTTTTCCTCGGCTTCAAATGTGAGCGTAACTTTGCCTGCTACACCGGTGATAGTTATGGTTGCGGTTCTGTCATGACCATTATCATCACTGAGTTTCGCTTTAATAACTGTTTTGCCTTCTTTAAAAGGCGTTTTCCAGTCGCAGGTTTTTGAGCTGATTGTTCCTGACATTTTGTGATCGTCGCCACCGGGAACAATGGTTACGTCTGTTTTTGTAATTGTAACAACCGTGTTTTCATCCCTGCTGTCAGTGTTGCCCTGGTCATCAACCTTACTTGTTTTTGATGATGTTAAGGTTACGGTTTGGTCGCACTGCGCAAAACTTGCTTTGGTACCGGCTATCAGCAAAAAAATGATAATAACCGCTTTTTTTAAATTGAATGCTGTTTTCATATACTGATGATTAAGTTTAAAATAAAGATAGGTGTTTTATATAGTATTATGCAATGCAAAGTACTGTATGATATATAAATATTTGATTATGAGTTATATAAATTATTATATGGATAATTTGCCCTTCAGAGTGATTTTAGGGAGGCTTATATTAATAATATGGCAGCGGGTAATTTCCTGCTATTAGCAGTTAAAATTAATTAGTGTTAAAAAAACAATTAATGTACATTTGAAATGTAGTATCTTTATATTGTTATCGCCAATTATATTAACCCGTTATGCGTAAAAACATCTGTTTATTATTAGCTGTATGCTGCAGCTTTTCGGCCTTTGCACAAAAACAGCAGGATTATCCTATTCAGCCGGTTCCGTTTACCAGTGTAAAACTGGCCGATCATTTCTGGAATTCGCGGATTGAAACCAACCGCACGGCCACTATTCCGGCATCGTTTACCCGTTGCGAAAGTACCGGCAGGGTAAAAAACTTCCAGATGGCGGCAGCCCATTCGGGCAAATTTTGTACTACTTACCCCTTTGATGATACCGATATTTATAAAACAATCGAAGGCGCATCATATTCGTTAGCGGTACATCCAGATAAGCAGCTTGATCATTACCTCGATTCAATAATTACCATAGTAGGCAAGGCGCAGGAACCGGATGGCTACCTATACACCGCCCGCACTATCGACCCAATACATCCGCAAGCGTGGGCCGGCCCCGAGCGCTGGGTGAACGAGCAGAATATGAGCCACGAGCTTTACAATTGTGGCCATATGTACGAAGCTGCCGCCGCTCATTTTATGGCTACCGGCAAGCGCAATTTTTTAAATATCGCCCTTAAAAACGCCGATTTACTGGTACGCACTTTTGGTCCCGGTAAACGTACGGTTGCACCTGGCCATGAAATAGTTGAGATGGGCCTGGTGCGCCTGTACCGTATCAGCGGCAAAAAAGAATATCTTGACCTGGCTAAGTTTTTTATTGATGCCCGTGGCCACAAAGAGTACAACAAAAAAAGCAAAAATCCTTTCGAGAACGGTGTTTACTGGCAGGATGATACCCCCGTTACCAACCAGGACGAAGCCGAAGGCCACGCCGTACGGGCAATGTACCTGTATTCGGGCATGACAGATGTTGCAGCCCTCACCGGCGATAAAGAGTACATCGCTGCTATTGATAAGATCTGGGATAACATGGTGAGCAAAAAGATATACGTGCAGGGTAGCATAGGTGCTGTTGGCGATGGTGAACGCTTTGGCGGCAACTACGAACTGCCAAACACCACTGCCTATAACGAAACCTGCGCGGCTATCGGCAATGTTTTCTGGAACCAAAGGATGTTTTTATTGCACGGTGATTCAAAATATATCGACCTATTGGAGAAAACCCTGTATAACGGCTTAATTTCGGGTGTTGGGCTCGATGGGAAATCTTTCTTTTATACAAATGCCATGCAAATCCGCGATAGCTTTACGCATCCGGATATTGAACTTGAGCGCTCGGGCTGGTTTACCTGCTCCTGCTGCCCAACCAACATCGTACGGTTAATTCCTTCTATCCCCGGTTATATGTACGCCCAAAATGGCAAGGATGTGTATGTAAACCTGTTCATCAGCGGATCGGCAAATTTAAAGGTTGCCGAAAAGGCGCTTAAAATTACCCAGCAAAATAATTACCCATGGGATGGCGGTTTGGTATTCAGCATCGATCCGGCATCGGCTATGGATATGAACCTCAAAATACGTA
>Ga0307515_10003652_pt1 | contig 32340 bp, 33 predicted proteins | sample 17_EM_MG_FD_194513 | JGI IMG/M metagenome (GOLD analysis project Ga0307515, IMG submission 194513) | Populus trichocarpa ectomycorrhiza microbial communities from riparian zone in the Pacific Northwest, United States - 17_EM | ecosystem: Host-associated > Plants > Roots > Unclassified | place... | reverse complement strand
GGCAAACAGCTAACCTCAAATCCGGTTTCTATCGACTTGCTTTTGTCACAGTGACCCCTGGATCCCCGGACCGTCAACTGACTGAAGGGTGACACGACAACGAAAACTTCGAGCCTGAGTTGACTATGGGAATGCCAGAGTTCGTGATGTCTGTGAAAGGTCAAACCGAGATAGGTAACATCTTCCAAGTGCCTGGCAGAAAGACGAGCTAGATCTACGGAAATCACAACGACGCGTCAACGGGCTAATAATTACCCAAAAGGGTGGCACTCATCGATACCTGTATATGCCAGCACGAGGTCCGTGACACTGGCGACGCCAGCGCGCGGGATAACACGAAAAAAAGATTGGGACCACAGGCTGCGCACTCCAAAGCACGCGCTACAAAAAGATTCATCAACGATCAACTTTTCAACAGCCAACTCTCGACCCCGCGCGAGGGAAAGGGTCGGCACGAACCAGGAAGTACATATGTTTGGGTTAAAAGCAGAACGTGCCATTGCGAAACACACACCGTCCAGGCCGGAGCGGTATCAATCGGCACTTCATCTGTCCGTGAGAGAAAGATTAGGGAGACATCCGTTGAAGATGCTAGCCGTGTCCGTCCGCAGTGCCAGACGTACCATCGATAAGAACCATCGGCACATCGATATGGAAAAACAGATGAGCCTCGCTTGAACCAGGCACGCACTTCGTTGGGCCAGAGCAGGTCCTTTCCACGCTTACCCAGCCGCGCACACGGTAACAAACGTGCAAAAAGCCCGACCCCGTCCGCCTGTATGTATACTTACCGAGCATCAAGAACCACACCGCTCCGATGAACGGATTTCGTAACGATTCTTGGAGCGAGGGGATTTCAGAAGGACGCCACCGAGAGTTCCACCAACCCCATCCGCATTGCAGGAACTGCAAAGTCAAAACGACAATCGGTGCGGTGCGGTGCGGTATTCTTTCGTCTTACGATCCCCCAGGGTCGAGGAGGGTGAAAGGGAGGAAGTTCATTGACGTGGGAAAACTCTCGAACGCTGGATCAGCGCTGGTTGCGATAGGTCGCGATCCATCGCTCGAACCCTAGGCCCGCAGAGGAATTGGTCCGTGATTTGGCGACCCCCACGCGGAGGTTTCCAAAAACCCCGTCCCTCTCTCGTTTTGTTCCTTATGACCGGTCAGTATTCAGTGTGCAAGCGCAAGCAATGTCGATAAGCGATCGCCTAGTTTGAAGCCAAGGCAATATCATGGAGGGGAGAAAAAGAGGGACAAGCTTTTCGGAAACCGCTGTAAACGCTCCACCCGAACCCTGCGCCCTATGGAAGTAAAGGTCCCCGGTTCACGAATCCCCATCTTCTCTCCGAATAAGCCCCATCTGTATCACCGGAGCAGGAGAACATCACTGAATATCACTACAAGCATTCAAATAAATAGGAGAGGATGGATACAGTAGCGCATTTCAAAATCCCAAAAAAAGAGGGCTGAGGAAACAAAAGGAGTGAAAGAAGAGAAGGGACGACACATCGGAAGTCAAGCGAAGAGAGGAAAGATCGCCGTAAGTATATTCAAACCTTCCTCCAAGCCTTTAGATGTGTATACGGCTCAACATCCGCCACACCGGTAAGTTCGTACCTCGTCCCATCATTCTCCCATCGGTACCCAGCAAAGTCCTTGGATTCGTTGACGAAAATGAACCTTGTCAGCGCCGGACACGTGCCGTAAACGGCATCCGCAAACTTCTCTCCAACATACGTGCAATCTTGGTACATCATCGGCACAGTGAGGGCGAGCCGAGCGGCGTCGATGTTATCTTCCGCGGACCACACAAGAGTTTCTAGCGCCACGAGACTCTTCCAATTGGTGGTCTTTATCCGTTCGAGATACCTGGGAGGCTGCAAAAGGGAGGCGTAAGCGGGCGGGATTATGTGAGTGCACAAGTGTTTTAGACCCACCAAGACTTCGCACGCCGAAACGGTGAGGAATTTGAGTTTGGGAACGTTGGCCGCGAACTCGGAAATAAGATCTATCATAGGACAGAGCCTAAACGCCTGGGTCGGCGCGAGTCGTACCAAAGCGAGGTTCGTGAGGGTTTCCCCGAAATGTGAGACAATCCCGGGGACCAGGGATTCCAAACCACGGTACGAAGACAAATCGATATACAAATGGGTCAACGCCCAATTCATCTTCGTGACGTGGTGCACGAAACACATCGGAAGGCAGAAGGTCACGAGCCCCGGAAGGAACGATTCTGGAACCACGGGATTGAAATTAGAATGCGAGTTTGGGGCGACCAACTCCCGTAACCGTGGCCTCGAGGCGAGACTTTCGATAACCTCCTGACAGATGTACGCACTCGACCTGAACCGCTTGAGACGGGGACTGGTGACATCGAGGAGTTCCCGGAGTCGAATCTTCGGTTGACCGTAAATATCCAAGTCCTCTAGTTCTGCGAGGGATTGGAGGACGATGGCGACAATATCTTTCCCCTTGTAGTTGTTCATGGATACAATATGGGACGGGAGAGTGATCTCAATAGAGCGGACTCGTCGGGCAATGTGTGGATTATTGGCCACCGTCCAAGCGAAGGGGGAAATGCGATGTATGGTCAAGTTGACTTCGTTATACAGCCTGCGTCTTCCCTCACTGCAGAAGAACTTGCAGACGAGGCATAGCTGACGAAGGGTACTGAGGGAGTCGACTAGACTGGTGATGTAGCCGTAAAGTTCCAAAGGAAGACGTCCGCCCGTAACGATGGCGGGTGAAGTGGGGGTCGAAACCAAAGCCTGGGTGGGTTTCGCAACCTGTGCAGCAAGGGACAATAAGAATATGGTTCGGCCCGCCAACGATATGTATGACTATGATTGAGTTTGCGCACCTCAGCTAGCGACTGTGCTTTGACTGTATCAACGCCCTTGGGTTTACCGCGAACACGCATGATAAGGTTGGGTGCTTGGACCGTGGTGATGGAGGAGGGAAGTGGGACGCGACAAGGAGCGATCTGGTCGGAACCTGGCCGCGTCTTTTCAAGGTCAGGCGAATCACCGATTCCACGAACTGGGGCAGATCTCCGCCCCGATTTCGGTCTCGAGTGCGAAACCGAGAACAACGGCGAATACCGCGTTGCAGACAAAATCACCCAAAAGTGGGTCTCAGGTCACTTTTCCTACAGAATCAAGGCGATAATCGAGCTAACTCCTAGCGTGTGCGGGCCAAAAATCACGAACAAAATCCAAATCACCGACGAGATTCTCGCCGGAGGCATTCACACCCCGATACCGATTCTCAGCAGATAGAAACGCATGTTCCATTCCACGATCCACCATCTCGCGCAACGGAACGTCTAGATCATCTGCCACGGATGCGGAAGCACCTCCTTCTTCCAGCTTCTTCTTCCCAGCCAAATGTTAGGCATGTAACGCCCTTTTACCTCACTCTGCCTTCCATTCACCCTCGTGCAAGTACTTCGACCCAGTCACGAACGTTTGCGCCCTCACCCAGCCCGAGTAAATCTTTCCTGAAAATCTTCCCCTACTAAACAAAGTGACAAAAATATGGGCAAGCACGATACAAAACAGGCGTTACAAGGTCGCAAACGGGTTAGCCCTCTCCGTCAGCTTCGGAAATGCATTCACGTTCGAGAGAACGACCATCTGCTTCTCGTGCGAGATGTATCCCTTCATGAATCCCTTATAGATCTGGTTGGCCAACAGACACTCGACTTCCTCCACTGGCAGTTCCATCCCCGAGACGGCTAGTGCCGCATGGAAGACCCGAATGGGCATCCGATTCCCCTTCGATGATGATATCCATCTGACCGGCGATTCGAGACATTCATAAAAGATCCGAAGATGCGCAAGTGGGGTGGAGAACTCACGCGCGTCGGAACACGCCCCGCAAACACAACTCTCGTGACTTCTCGAGGGCCAAAAGAACATTGAGTTCCAAAAGCTTTCTTTCCGCTCGATCCAACGAAGTGTCGAAGGCCTTGATGTCTCCCTTCCGGACCGCAGCCACGAAAGGCGAATACAAGCGATCCAAGCCCGGGAACCGACCGAGCAGGTCCGATGACGGCAGGTGTCCACGCAACATCCGTAACGGGATAAGGTAGGTCAAGATGCGCCTGAGAAAAGAACAATGAGGAAAGCTTGGTCAGTTGACGTCGGCCTCACGACGACTCACTCTTGGTTACGCCGCATTTGCAAATGACAGTTGTAAAAGGCAAAAGTCAGCTCTTGCTCTGCCTTCCTCACAAACCCACGTCACCAAAACCTCTCGCAGGACAGCGGGTGGCACACACCTTGACAAGGTTTTCATTCAGAAAGTCTAACATTCCGATGTAATATCTGTGTGTGACCTGTAGTGAGTCAGCAGGGGGGTCAACGAAACTATGGCCGAGCAACCAATGCCCACCTGATGCGATCTGGGATATTGGGATAGCGGAGGAATATCTGGATTGGCGTCAATAGCCCTGAGAATGTTTTTTGACAATGATATCCGCTTGACCTAGACCGGGAGGACCCAGGTAAGCTTGGGAAAATAAGGGTACCGAGACACACAGACCCTGAAGTACAGTTTCATGATCAACCCTGTCACATAGTACACACCCCATCTCCTCGACTCAGCAGGTTGAGACGCACTACCCCAAATCCAACCATTTCAGAACTCAAGTCCACGAAAACCCCAAGGGAACAATCTCACCGATCAGTGATACACGTCGTGAGCGCCTTGGAGGCCAGCCTCGCCGCCTCCTCTGTACACGCCATAGATTGCGTTTCATTGTCCGCCTGGGGGCTGAACGCGTCAAGATGTTTGTTCACCCGATCAACGGCCGAATATGCAAAGTATTCACATCAAACGCCAAGTCCTTAAGATCCCTCAGGATGGCAAATAGCACCGGAAGCGTCCACCCGCTCGTCGTGGCAAAGAACCGATAAAACGAACTGTATGCAGGCAATATAACGCGTCAGTCGGAAATTCGGAGGTTCCGCGCGGCGCGGGGAGTATAGTGGATACGAACTTGATGAATACGGTATGTTCTTTGAACGCCTCGTTGGGTCTCCTTTTCGCGATATGATGAGCAATCAGGACGTAGCGGATCGCAATCTCGTCCCACGGGCTTTCAATCGCCCCCTGATACTTCGAAAGCCCTTGCAACTGTTAACGAACGTCTTGTGTGATCAGTCGTGGTCCGTCCGACGGCTTCCTCTCCTAAGCGAGGATGACTTGTGCTTACTGTGGGGTTTTTGAACTCTCTCAAAAGATCCTTTACGTGTGGCCCAGTTACCCTGAGGAGGTAAGCCAGTCTGGGTCCATCGTAGGCATCAAGGTTGTGAGAAATCTGCTCGAGGAAGTTGGTAAAGGTGACGGGCATGACCGAAGGTGTGCACGTGACGCTACGTATTGCTTCTTCCCTCCCAGTTAACGGTTTGTATATAAAGCACGCAATGTTAGACACACTCGTTCATCACCTCCTCCTCCTCCTCCTCTCTCTCCTATCGCAAAATGGCCTTACAACCAACTCTCCGTCCTTTTCTCCTGGGCAACCCAGCTGCCCCTCACACCTTGGACATCTTCCGTGAGTGAACCCGACCTACATTCTCTTAATCTTATCTTATCGTACCGCCCCTCTTCTGCGTAGTCGACTATGTCTGCCCCTTCAGGTAACCCAGCCCCCTTCCACAGCACACATGCCGGAATACTGATACCGCCTTCTACAGCCGTAAAATGACCAACAACTTCAATGCTTCCGTCAAACCTCTCATCGAGAACGGAGGCAAATACGACGGAAAGGTCAAGGCGATCATCCGTCAACAGGTTCAGCCATGGCACGGTGCCTCGACCTTCGTCCATGAAGTCGCATTGGCTGTAAGCTGCACCGAGCCAGGCCTCGGTCTCGGATTGAATGAGACAAGAGTTAACCGGAATTATGTCTCCCTACCCTCAGGTTGCCCGTATCTGTCCAGAAAAGTTTTGGGAGTTCCATGTCGCCCTTATGAACGGCCAAGAGGATTTCTACGACATTCCTTCTTCCGGCCGCACCCCTACTCAGACGAGGGCCAAGCTCGTTGAGCTCGCCCTGCCCGTCATCGGTCAAGACAAGAAGGAGGCCCTGACTGACCTCCTTACCCACAAAACCACTCCAAACGGTGGAACCGCCGTCACTGACGAACTCAAGTACACAAGTACGCTTGATCCTAGCTTTCCGTGGGAGAAACCTTGCTGACGTAGAACAGTCAAGTTCTCCCGTCAGAACTCGATCCATGTCTCCCCAACCGTCCTTTGGGATGGCCTCGTCGCAGGCGAAATTTCCAGCAGCTGGGGCGAAAAGGAGTGGATTCCTTTCTTGGAGTCCAAGGTTCTCGTCTAGGTGAAACAACGAAATTACATACTTGTGTGTATTATAGCGTAAGATCCTCATGCGTCATCCCATGACCCTTTTGCTGAGAGTCGTCAAGTACCTTTCGCCGTGATTATCTCCAGTAACAGCATCCTAACAGATAACGCGTCTGCGGTTCCTCGACTTTTATTCATCACCCTTCCGACGAGCTTGTTGACTACGTTGACATTGCCCACTCGGATGGCGTCTGCGATTTCGGGGTTTGATTCGATCACTTCTCTACACCAGACTTCCATCGAAGAATCACTTTTGTCAAGAGCGATGAGAGAATGCTCCTTCGCCAACTCTTCTGGAGTTGTAGATGACGGGGTATCCAGCATGAGCCTCAGAATTAACTTCCCGGAAGAACCTATCGGAAACAGGGGTAAGGCATACGGTGACGCAGTCTCATCAGGGAAAGGATCACCTGTGATGGCGCCGGACTGGACCATATCAATTAGCGAACCCAGCTGAGCGACCGTGATGGGGTTCTCGGTGAATGTCCGGTTCCTTGCAGCGAGTTGGCCAAACAGAACTTGAACGATCCAGTTCACGACGATCTTGGGGTCCCGTCCTTCCGAAACCGCGTCGAAATATGCAACTACGCCACCTCGACCGAAAACGCCATCAATTCCCACCTCGCGACCTGCATCTGCAGTCATGAGGACGTCCGTATCCTGGGTAGTGAGACCTTGAGCTAATAACCGCTTGCGGGTGGCGTCAGGGAGTTCTGGCATGGAAGAACGAATTTTCTCGATATAACCCTGCATCCATCTCAGCACTCCGGGGAAGGCTTCAAGGGGGTAGGAGATTCACCTCTGTCAGGAGAAGAGGCGGGATATTGGGATCTGGCATGTATCTGTACTCTGGAGCGTCTTCCTTACTTCTAAGGGAGTACGTTTCCGCCTTGTCTTCGTCGAACCCGCGAGTTTCTTGCTTCACTTCTTGGCCAGACGTCAAAAGTCCGATCTGTCTGAACACTTCTGAAGCTGCGGTTCTCTCCGATAAGAGTTCGAGTCTCTACGGGCGATCGAGTCTACTCACTGATGGCGACCTGCGTGTTCTTCACACTGTTCAGGTTCTTAATCTCGCACCTCGTTCCAGCAGGCTCGCCTTGTTTATTGACCGAAACGTTCACGTCGCAGCGAAGTGATCCCTAGAACCCTTCAGCCAGATCCCACCGAAGCGTGGGGAGAGGAGGTGTCACCTGTTCCATGTTCCCATCGCTCACGGCAACCGAGCGAAGGAGTGCTTGCAACGTTCTAACGTATTCTCCAGCTTCCTCGGGGGTCCTTTAGACATTCAGTTATAAAAAACGACGGAGGTATTGATGGATGTACCTCATGTCGGGCTCTGACACGATTTCCAGAAGGGCTGTCCCGGCTCTGTTCAGATCTATGTATGACTTCCCAAGGCGGGCATCGAAGGTGGATTTCCCTGTGTCCTAAGCAACTTGAGGAAAGGGACTAAAACGAGGAGGGAGAGCGAGAATATCGCACCTGTTCTAATTGAATCTGTTTGATCCCAACTTTGCATGCGTCGTTCGCGAGCACCAGATAACCCCCAAGTGATATAGGAGCTGCCGGCTAGTTAGCGGAAATGAAAAGGTGATTCCCTGGCTGACACCGTACCATAGTGTTGAGTGATTTGGTATCCGGCTGGCAGATCCTGGTAGAAGTAGTGTTTCCTGTCGAAGGTAGACCGGCATTGAACGTTTGAGTTCAAGGCTAGTGCGGTTCTAACTCCGAGAGCGACACAGGTTGGATTCAGCCTCTTCAAGTCGGAGTTTAGGTGAGGCGTGGATCGGAAACACGCCTGGAGTACGAACTGGTAAGGTTCCCGGGAACGACGCGTCGAACGCGGAAACGCGAGTGGACGGGTGCTGGGGCGGGTCGTTCGTCCAAGAGTCTTCAAAAATTCCAGTCGGAAAGACGAATTATCCGCATAACCGGGAATAAAACGCTTACCTGAGAAGAGTTTCTTCCTCGACTTTACTTGGGCGTGAACTTCGATTCCGACAACGACTTGCCAACCTGGCCATCTGGGATCACTGCTGGCGTTGTTGGCAAGAGTCGAATGCGGCCTCAACCATCTTGACGACCGTCGCGCGAGAGACAGCATGCACGCGTGGAAAAAGTCCGTGTCCCGCCTGGTCCGATCAGGCAGTGAGGGTCGGGGAGATATTGTTTATACGGCTGCGACGTGTTCATTGAGTTGTTACGATCATGACACGCAAATCCCTGGCTCAAGTTCTTTACGCCCGTGTGCATCCGCAGCCATTTATTGATTTCCCGTCCAGGGTAATTTCTCCGACCCGTAAAACGTTGACCAATAATCAAACAAACCGTTTCACCCTCCTCCAGGACGGAACCGCTTAACCTAGCCGGTCTTCCTTAATCATGACGTGCTTTCCCACCAACTCGGCTCGAAAGTATCCACCCACAAGGCAGGCGGTGGCATAGGGATTGACGTGCGCGATAAGTACTTATCGATATCACTTGCTGTGCAACGTCATCAATCTGCCCGTGAAACGCCTCAGAATCATATCCGATTCCCGATCCCCCGGTTGTCCGTCAATCCCGCGTATTATTATAAAACGTGGATCCGCCTGAAACCTGGCAGCCACCAACCCACACCTACCGTCCGCCACCAACGACCCTCACCCACCTGCCAGCTTTTTTTGTTCTACACCTCGCAGCCATGTCCTTCAATCGGAGGTCATACACGAGCAACTCACCCGGGTTGTCCACCAGGGGCCTTGTGATGCCTCCGCGACCAGTTGATGGGCCGCAACCTGGCTCACCGATAAGCGACGATTCTAGTTTTTTCGGAGACGGAACAGAGACAATCATCTCCCTCACCAGCCCATGGCCCCCTACCCCTCCACGGGTTTCCTCACCCCTCGCAAGTCCTACCATTTATGATCCCTCGGGGAGCCGGGAGAAGTTACTTGCATATACCTCGTGCGTCTCTTACGTCGGAATCTAACGACTTCTCTATCCTTAATGATTCCATGCATTTCAGCAAGCCAGCTAATCGGAATTACAACCGCCTCATCCGAATGTTCAGCCTCACCGCGGACAAGACACCGATACAATTCATGATCGCGTGCGTCATCACCCAGAGATTGCAGCCATAAACTACACTGACATCAATCTAAAGTGTCGCACCTGTGGAAGGCAAACCAAATCACCACACCTTTTCCTTGTCGTACAAGGCAGGCGGTGTACACAGGGGTATCTGTGAACCTGTCACTCTCAAACTCGCATTCGACCCACGACAACTCACGTTCAACGTCTTGTACGTCCTCCCCTCCCCGAGTATCAGCACCGTTGGTGCACCGTTGTAACCATCCATCAGCCTATTCCCACCAAAACAAAGCCTTCCGAAGAATTGTCTGTACTCGTTGCGTGTCTGGCTCCGCCACCAGTATGTCGACCAAAGGATCTTCGCAGACAATGCACTCTGGGTAGGCACCGACCCCGATTTCGCCACGATTCCGGATTCCATCCTAGCTACGGGCTGGAACCAAGCACCCGACCGGAAATCCTACAGATGTCTCCTCGGTCGGGCAGAAGTCAACTTCATCCTCAGGTGGGTTCCGCCACTCGTCTCATACTTCCTGCTCAGAGTCGGTTTCTGACGAACCCGGCCGTTTTATGTAGGTGGGAACAGCTTGAAGGATCCATCTACGCCCTCGCCCTCGAATACGAAGCTGGAGGGGTCGGGAAAGCCCTTTTCGAAAACATGATCGTTCGATTGGACTTCCCGCCACACACACTAAGCTGCCACATCTACACTATCCCTCTCATCTCGAAGCCCGCCGGTGCCACACATCGCGTTCGAATTTGGCTCAAAACCCCCTCACCGTTCAATACGGCAGAAGACTCACACCGTTCGTACACGTATCAGAGGATCTGGTCGACTGATGAGTTCAGGGTCGGGGGTTTCTTGGATTTCCAGGATATCGATCCCAAGAGAGTCATATTGGCTACCCCCCTTGAAAGGCCGCCTCTTCGACTTCGCACAACAGCGTCTCCCCGACCGGGGCCCGTTGGGCGGTAATTCATTCCTCGTTGAGGGTTCCAGAGGGTTCTGGATGCACTTACATACGATGTCATTACGGCTGTCATCTACCTTGCTTTTGTGCTTGACATGTTACGATATGATGCGAACAGATCTCATGTTTCCTGTACAAGTGAGCTCATCCAACTTGATGGTCACCACGTGGTTTGTATGACGGAGTGAGGGTGGAATTGAATAGAAATGCAGCCGCAAGGGTCTCTCCATTGGGTCGGGCTCCACGGCGTCCCTTGCAACTTTCGCGCCTGATGGCGATCGAAGGAATCTCACGTAGCTCCTGCATCCTTTCTGCTTCTGGCAGGCCTGGACGAAGCTTTCGATAGGTTCAATTGGACACCATAATGGTGCAAAGATCTTGGAGGCTCATACCACGGTCACCCGCAGGGTGGCAGTGTCTGAAACGCTTCTCCCCTGGATGACCGTTTCCAGCTTCATGGTGGCGGTACCACTTCTCCGGGTTCTTTCCCATGAATCAGTGGGTTTTGGCTGGTCGGCCGCTTGTATTCACAGGCAATCAACTTTATCATGCATTATGCTAAGCCCTGCCTGACCCACCGTAGTGGTGACATGTGTTGCAATCACACATCGTGCGTTGTTGTTTCGCCATCCAGTGTCAGGCGTCCGAATGGCTTGCGACTCGCGCTGCAACAACAACCATCGACTCACTGGCACTTAATCGTTCACTTTCTCCGAGAGAGGGTCTGCGGTCAGTCCCTCAGTGCACAGGTTGGCCCAGCATCAGTTATACCCCTACGGTAATGGTTGGTTGGCACAATTGTTGGTTTGCTATCAGGAAGGTGTGGCGTCGGTTGTGGAGAAATCTCGAAACGGTGGCAATCGTGTGCGTCGACCTCGTTTCACGTGTTTCACCTATTGTTCTCTCATGCGCCAAGAAAACCTTTCATATGAACTCGGCTGTGGCGGTGTCTGGGAGACTTGAAGGACTTTTCACATCTTCAACGCCATCTCTACTTGGAAAACTTTGAACTGGGCTCGTTTTATTGGCCTCCGTTCAGGATTTGAAGTACTCACGTTGTGTGGGTGTCCGGCACTAATACCTTGTTGCCTATCTGATTGTGCCCTCAGGATGAACAATGGGCGAACCGCTCCCGCCACTCCACTTTCGTCGTTCCTCTGGCTTACTTCGACGCCACTTTTCAGTGTGTGTAACTCGCAAGCTTACACCTAAAGGTATATATAAGCTGCTCATGCCAGAGGTCGAGTTACTTCACATCCTTCGTCCTCTAAACACTTCACTTTCCTCACACCCCCTCATCTCACAAATGGACGCTTCTCTACCATCATCGACGTCTTCTCCACTGATTCCAATGTCGAGCGCGCGGATGTCCCAGTCGAATTCGAGACTTCTGGCACCGCTGGCGGGGCCCCGTGCATCATCGCCTGAACGATCTCTCCTTCGCCCTCTCGTAATAGTAAACCTATCGCCCCCTTCAAGGCACTCAGCTGACAGCTTGTAAGGCGTGCACACTCTTACAACCAATACTACCCCTTTTTTTGCCCTGGAGTGTCCAATCCCGCTGTTTTTCCAGCATAGATTCGTATCGTTATCACGTTCTTATCTTCCTAGACAATCTTTTTCATTCTCGTTGATTGATCTCACAACAGGCTGTATGCTGCAACCACACAGATGGTAATATCACGAGTACTTCATGCACTCCGCAAGTGTATATATCTGATGATAAAGCCCAAGCCATGGAGCTCGAACACATACAGGAGAGTTGCATCACTCAAGACCACATGAGAGAAAATCAAAAACACAAACGTTGCATTGAAACATTGTTTTTCCGTCTTCCGACCTCTGGTTTTGGACTCCAGGTCATTTTTGTGTTCAGGAACCCCCATTCTCCAAGGCCTCCTTCATTTCTCTCATCATCTGCGGCCCTATTGTGCTTGAAGAGATCTGAACGGTCGTTCCGTCGAGGTTCACGCCGATAGTCCGCTCCGGGCCTGGTTGGAACCTTTCGGAGCCCGTATCCTCTGGCGGGCTCGGTCGCCGCTCAGCATTTGTCCCGCTCGTACTATCAGCCGGACTAACACTGGATTCCGTAGCGTCCGGTCTACAGTACGGCCTATGATGTCTCCGATCCTACGAGGCAAATAAACGATATTGTTCAGGACATGAGAAAAGAAACACACCGCCTTCTGACAATATTTCGAGCAATACGATGGTTTAAACACCGGGGGACACCCTCCCCCACATCTCCACAGAGTGGATTTCTTCGTCGCCATGATCCCACAGTCCTCCGCGGCACAGGAATAGCACAGCGGGTCCTTGGATACCTTAACTTCCCTCTTCAAATTCTCTTCGGCCATCTCGGCACTGCGCGCGTCCAAGGTCTCCCAGAGGTCGGTCAACCGTTCGAACCTTTCCGTACTGTGCTCGGGGAATTTATTGTCCTCGGGTCGTCTAAACCCTACGGCCTCTATCCTCACTGCGATCATCAGCACCGCAGGGCTGATAAGGCCCAGAGCAGCAGCTTCATTCGCGTTGTTCCCCGCGTCGTAGAGGTAATTGATGTTCAAAGGGAGTCCCGGGACCGTTTTCGTGGGCTTGATCGAACCAACCTCTCGTAAGGGAGAAGTACGCTCGGGCTTTCAAAGAGAGCGGAACGTCCTCCAGAAAGGACGCGAGGATCGCCCACTTTGCAAGCGCTGCAGGTTTATCCTGAGGTGCGCCGTATCCTGTCCATTGTCTGGCCGGTCGTCAATCGGGGTTCCCGAACAGCTGGCCTCGGTGATCGCGGAGATACGTACCTTATACCGAGCTCCAGAAGAAATTTTGGATCGTTACTGACGCTCAATACTGCCGTGGGGAGATCTTGTTGTACGAATTTCATCGTCTGGGGTATCAGCTTCTTCCAGTTTTGGGTATCGATTTCGGCACGATGGTAGTTCAGGTGGGTGGATTGGCGGAACGAAATATACTCAAGGAGCCCAGTGTCAGCCCAGGACATGGTATAGACGTCGGGGTACGAGAAAATTCAAGAGGTTGGTAAGCGCAATGGACTGAGGCCGCACAGATCCATGCGACGACTCATCCTCCCGAAAGTTGCCGTCCGCTCCTCCGTTAGTCTGTCAGGTCGGACTCGTGGCTAGCTTCCGCGACTAACCACAACAAGAATCAAAAAAAGTTACATTGTCGTTTCTATCCCGCATGTGATGTATATAACAAAACCAAACAAATAGACTAGGGGGAGAGAGGAACAGATACAAGGAACCGATCTCGAGCGGGTGAATTACGCGGGCGGACCTAAGGCGGTGCGGGCGAGGGTAATGTAAAAACGAGGACGAGGTTTGGGTTGTGAGAGGCGCGAAAAAGGTGTACGTGTGAGGGTGAGTGAAGGTGAAGAACCATAACCTTGGCCAGGAGTGATGATATCGTCCGCGCGTGAACCGGTTTTCTCTTGTTAACGATCCATCGTCTGTGGAAAGCCACGGGCTGCTTGGAGAGGTCCTGTCAAACGGGAAAAAAGGATAGAAAAAGATTACAAAACAGAAAACCGTCGTCGACGAATTCCATCGCTAGCGTTTTCACAGTCGTTCCTGCTATTCCACTTAGAGGATCAAGAGGGGACCTCGATGACGCCATAACACCAGGGTGGGGGTTGGAAATCGTTCGTTTGACCTCACAAGACTACTGGCTGGCCGCACCAGTAGTGATAGGTGCCGACAAAGCAGGAGGAGACTTGATACCACCTTTCCCAGGTACATCAGGAACAGGAGATGGGATCACAGTCATAGAGCCTGGTGTGATGACTGTTAGACCATTGCCATTGGGGACAGCTTTCACAGGAGCTGTCTGAACAGCACCGGTCGTGGAATCCGCCGATGGATGTTGTGAAGACCTATGACGAAGGTGGTTAGGTTCGAGGGGGGTAAGGGGAGAACTTAGGAGCAATCGTTTCTGTCCCTACTTTCTTCGCTTGTTAGGCAAGTCTGGAGATCCTTTGTCCGTCTTTCCCGCTCCCTTGGGCCATCGAAAATTTTCAGTAAAACAAGGAAACGTTTAGATGGAGTCACTCACCTTCGGATTTGGTCGTTTAAGGGCAGGCTTCTGCCTCTCACCCGGGCCAAAGACGTAATCCGGTAAGACCGATCTGGGAGTTGCGTCAATATCCGATAAGTTTAAGCATAAGAATGTTGGTTCGCACCGCTTGATATTCTGCACAACAACGCCCATTGTTGCGTTATCATATTTATCCCAGGTCTTCACCATTTTCACAAACTCGTTGGTCGGGTATGAGATATCCAACTTCCGTGGTCCCTGTTGTCCAGCTGAGGAAAGGCCAGTATCAACGAAATGTTAAGGAATCAGAGAAATGGACGGCTTACGCTGTTTTGGTTCAATTGCCAGCCCGATGTAGAATGTCGTCGTATACACCACCCTGCCCTCCTTTTCCTCACAATCCTCCTTTTTCCTTTTCAACAATGTCGCTGAGATTTCACCCTCAGCTACAGCACGTACTTCTTCATCCGTCAGACAGTACACCTCCTGGTCGAAGCCTTTGATGAAAGGGTGTGCAATTACGAGGGACTCAACGTATTCAAGCTTCATCACCAGTTGCCGAAGTTTCGACTCGACCGTACCTGACCTGGGTCCCAGGCTTACTCCAGGAACCAATCTGACTGTACACAAAGGACGCACCACTTTGATTGAAGGTCCGCATTGGCCGCTGATGCAACGATCTGCAGATAGTACCGGTATTTGTGGAAAAAGTCATGCTTCTCAAACAATTCCGACCATTCTGCGGTTCCGCCGATGACCCGTTCGACCACCTCGGACGCTAGAACGTGAGGTAAGCACGCTAAGAACGGCCAACGAGAACGTTTCCCCACCCTTCTTGAACTCGCCCGTCATGATCATCTGCGTGGATGCTGTAACGTTGTGTGTAGCACACATTGAAGGGTACGCCGGTGTGATGATTGGCATACGATGCGACCTATCTCCTGGATAAAGCTACAGAACCCCACTTAGCAAAAGCGAGCATCCAAGAATATCGTAATGCACACCTTTGGGTTCCACACACGCACGGGGAGAGGACCATCCTCGATTTGCTTTAAGAGAACAGGCTCGGGCCAGGACCTATGAACCCATCAGTATGAGGTAGAGCCGTCTCCCCCAGAGTCATTTTACCATTGGTGCATGATGATGAAGAACCGGCTGACGATAGCACCAGCCGATACGTTTGGGTAAAGTTGACATATTCGGGCTACAAGCATGGCCCAAGCTACACCACCGAGGAACCCGCTTACGTTGGAATAGATGGCTCTCCCTATCAATTCAACCGATGAGCACACGTTCGTCCCGGAGGGGAAAGTTTGAACTGACGTTGGGCCCAGAGCTTGATGCACCGCAATGAATCTCGGAATACTTCCACGTTTGGCACTAACCGCAGAATCTCGTCGGTCACTCGTGAACCTAGAACAAACGTCTATAAAGGGACAGCGGGTTGTTTAGGGTTCCAGTCGCACCGTTCAAGCTCCTCACGCAACGTTCGTCCAGGTTCCGTAGTAGGTTGTCGTCTTTTAAGGAGAGATCGTCCGGTATTGTTGACAAGGCCAGCCTTGCCATGGTGAAATCTAAAGGGATCCCCATTATTTCAGCCTTGATCACGGGCACGTACGCGTCTGGGACACCCTGTGTGTGTTGCGGTGGCTCAGTACCACCACTAAACTGGCGCGCAGTATTGTAACATACCGAGACCTCCGTAACACCGTCCATCTCTTTCAACATACCCTCGAATACATCGAAAAGGTCTTCTCTTGACACGTGCTTAGGTACAACGCATAGAGTATCGATATCAGTTCCCGGACCATGCACGCCCAACCGATAAGAACCGAAGGTGAAGATTTTGCCACCCGCAGCATTCGCAGTCGCTTCTGAGAGGCCACGGGCAATTGAAACCTGGTAGACGAATTTTTTCACGAGGGCTGCAACCTTTCCCAGGACGATTTCACTGGAATGCCGAGGTAGATGATGTCAGCGGGAGTGGAACAAACGGACGGCAGTCAAACAGAGGGAACTCACCGTGTCCTGGCCTCCTGTTCATTCTCAAAAGTCTTTTGTCTCTTCAGCTCTTCCATAAGCGTAACGGTGACCTCTTTTTCTCTCGGGTTCGATTCCGCGGTGGTGATGGGTCGCGTCACCCCGAGATACCTAGAGTGGTGGGTGGTCAAAGGTTCAGCACCGGATGAAAGCAACGCTCAGGTGGTGATCCCTCACGGTTTGTCGTCTTGCAAAGCCATGGTTTTAGGGTCTGCGGGGGGGAATGTCGTGTTTAAAGTTACAAGTATTTGTGGAGGTGCAGACACAACCGACAAGCGGAGTTTGCCGACATGCGGACACCCTCAACCCGACCCACCCAACCCGAAACGTGTCCACGCTCACCTGTTTTTCTCTCTCAGCACCGGCGCCGGCGTAATGGTGATAATCAGTCAACTTCACGCAGATTCTCGCCTTCAAGTTTATCTGGATTCATTCCCACCTAGTCCTGTAACTGATGTCACTTAGGTGATTCCCAATAGGGACACGACAGACATGTTCTCGCAGGTCCGCCCAAACCCTTTGTACCTCTGCCGAGCCGAGGTAACAGGGTTCTCCCTTATTGATCCTGCAAGATTCGCCCTCCCGACGATCGTCGACCCCTGACAATACCAACCCCATTGTTCCGAACCGAGGGGACCTACAACTTTACACCCGAGATATAGCACCACTTCCTTGGGTTTGTTCTTGTTGGGTAACGGTGAAATTCCTTCAAATCAGGGTCCGCACCCCACGGAATGTCTTGTCTCCATGCTGGCTGCATTCTGTTCGTTATCAGTCTCGTTGTGGCCGCCCAACTTTCCTAAACCGAGGACATCACGTACCCGTTTTAATCTGACCGCCGGTATTGGGGCTATGGGTTTGCCTTCGGCATGGGGGGCTTGCCTGAGAAAATGGTTATAACCAATTGTGGCCGGACCCCGCACCTGTTAGAGTCAAAAACTTCTCTCTGCCACCTTTCATCTCCGCGCTCGATGTGTAATTCGTCCCTCATGAGAATCCGCCTTGACAACAAGGCCCTCTGGGACCCTCTAGATGGAACAATCCACATAATGTCTCTGTTGACGGAAGAATATTAAAATAGCTCGGCGGATGTATAGTAACAGATGAGTGAGGATATAAGGTTTGTCAAGGAGTGGACAAGTGATGATATATATACTGTAAAACCCCTGGAAGAGGAACAAGCAAACGGCCGAACGCAACAGAAGGTGTATAGTAAGCATATATAGGACAGAGGGAGGGTCTATGAAATGGACAATAAAGCGGTCGCAATGGGATGAAAGAAAGAAGTGGAAGGAAAGGTGTCTGAGTACTCATCAATGTGTCAAGAAGATCCGGGATGAAGCGTGATACCGATATACGGCCAAAAGTCCAAGCGTTGTGTCGAGATTGAGAGAGGATACCGTCCAAGGGGTGTGTTCAAGATGACGGGTGGGTGGCTTGCTTCCCCTCCCACATGTCTTCGTCCTCTGAGACGAGTCGTGTGGTCCCGCTGTCTTGCTGCTGTTTCTTCAGAGCAGCCTTGCGGATGAGGTACGTCGCGATGGCGATCAAAGCCACGCCCAAAATAACCCCAACGGCGATTCCAGCCTTGGAACCGCTGGAGAGTCCACTACTATTGCCACCACTACCACTACCGTCACCACCGCCTGAGCCGCCAGGTGTCGAGCCGCCGCCGGGCGATGTATTGTTCCCGGAGGGGGTGTCTTCACGGTAAGGCCAGTAATCTCCGTCTGGGGGTGGCAAAATACATGTCAACGAATCTCCGTCGGATATCCCTACGAACTCGGACTGAACCGACAAGCCATCCGTGTTGTTCCTGTCGAGCACGAAAGGCTGAGGGGTGGGGGTATTATCGTAGTTCGTACAGTTGGGACCTCGAGATCCGATGAAGGTAGTGTTTCCGAACAAGTTGTTATTTTGGACGGTGAAATTGCGGGCAGAGGTGATGGCGATGGCGTACCCGAACGCGCCAGAGAGGTGATTGCTCAAAACTGTGCCAGAGACACTAACGTTTTTGAAGTACCGATCGCCAAACCAAGTTCGGGGTCCAATCGCAATACCGATCCTATGCGGGAGATATGTTTAGCATGCAAATGAAGAAGACCAGATCCCCTCTGCGACTGACTTGACAATGGCATCTTCCTTGTTCTCTCCTTTAGTCTCAGAAGGAGAACTTGGATCATCGGATGCGAACCCGCCGAAGATAGTATTGTCTCGGACGACGGTGTCGGTGTAGTTACCCCCTGTTGCCGCGGGGTAAGCAAAGGTTTACACCGAAAATAGGTCACACGTACTCCATGGGTCGTAGTCGACCAAGTTGATACCACCAAGACACGTCGCCTGGGAAACGTTCAGCCATTCACACCTTCAAGGGGAATGAAAGAATACACACGTTTTGAACCGAGATCGTGTTGTTCTGGATGAGGCTGCCCGGAGCGCCAAAAACAACGATGCCGCCGTCCGTAGCGTCAGAGATGACATTATCTCGAACGGTGCTGTTGGCACAACTGAGACTGATACCGTCAGCCCACTCTTGGAATACGTCAGAGCCGCAAGGGCCGATATCGTTTTTCTGAATGGTGACGCCAGAGCATGTGAATGGGCCTTCGGCGATGTGAAGACAAGACCACGAGCGAGGGTCATATGAGTGGACGTATTCGATCTAGTGACAATCCCGCTTAATCACACGAATTGCGGTGTTACGGAAGTATCTCACCAGTTGCCCAGAGTTGTCACCTCCCATCTCGATATTAGCACCTCCCTGGGTAGGCGAGTGGCCATTCCTCGTCCCATTGATCTGCGAGGCAGGTCTCAATAACCTCAAAACGCAAGACTCGACCCGAAAAGGGCGCACCTGGATATTCCTCAGCTTCACACCGTCGCAATTGTTGCACGTCCCATCCACGGCGGTCGTGTGTCCCTTTCCGTCCGCCACGGGCCCAGCCACGACCAAAGTCGCCCTTTCGTCTCCCGTGGGATACCCTTGAGTCGAAATTTCCTGATTCCGGGCAGCGAAGGCCAGAGGTTGGGTGAGGGTGTACTGTCGACCAGGGCACAAGCTGAGCACGTATCCATCTCCTCCATTACTAAGAAGCTGGTTAAGCCTGTCCGTGACGGTGTTTGCGGGGTCCGGGCTCTGGCACGACATGGTTGTCTCTCGAAACGAAAGTTGCGAAAAATGAGCTGAAATTTGGGCACCTCAAAGCCTTGAAAACCGGCTTGTGGATGAAGAAGGCGCCAGGAAAAAAAGAAAAGAGAAGGGGGGGATAGGAAGGAGAAGATATAGGAAGCAACACTGGCTCTATGGACGGGCGTCCCGCACATGTCGTTCGGCAGGAATGCATCAGCGGCTAGCCGCGACATTGGCCACCGTGGCTCCGCAAATAGCGACTACAGTGTTATTTGTGTCCAACTTATCGGGTACACGCAGATACACGGTCTACTCGGTTGGTGACTTTGGCCACTTGTGCTAGCCTATACATGGTCACGGTTCGCGCTTTGAACTTTCGCCATGGTTGGGCCAAAGCACAGGCTCAGAACGCAATAAAAGCCCAAGAAACCACCCTACTTAAAGAACCACCTTGGGCATGCCTTCGCAATTCCTCCAGTCAACCCCCACCAAGCCAACGCACCCCGGCCGCCATGGCGAACCATTGTCACCCACCAAGTCCAGCCCCAACTCTCCAAGCAAATACCGCTATTTGCCACAGAGTCCGATCAGATTCGGGCCCGGTATGCCAAACGACGACGCGAAAGAAATTGCGGAGCGGAGACGAGCGAGACAGAGCATGACACCGACCAAGCCAGTGGCAAGGTTCGATTCTATCTGCCAGGACTCGAAGGAGGACCCCTGATAATTGGGGGTGAGGTGTGAGGCTGTGTTCGGATGGATTTGAGATTTTTACTAGTTGACGGTCCAAGTCGTTTCGGATGTTTTGAGGTTTGCGGGCAGGGGAGGTCCAAGGTGATTTCGGATGAAACGGCACGGCTGTCAAGGTGGCTCCGATCCGCGTTCGGATATCCCAACGGCCACCTATGTGGCACGGTCCATGGTTCCGACCTCCACTCTTTGTTTGGATTACCCCCGGCTGCCTCCAAACAACCACAGATCCTCTATTTCCATGGCCGTTTGTCCATCTCACCCGCCTGGCTTACTTATCATATTGTTTGTTCTACGCCATTTCCACCGACCATCGAAAGAACACGGCTCTCAACCCAGTCGTAGTATAAAGTGTGGATGGATCTCACCTGTACGTACTTACCGTGTTGTCCCAATGGCTTCTCAGTCTCTCCAGCTATCTGTCGATCTGCAGGAGCTCAATGTTCCCGCAAGGTACCTTTCTGCAATTCCTTCGCTCAGTGTCCACACACCGGTGTCCACATTTTGGTTCCACGTGCTTCAAGAAAGACAGAGCACTCTCATCTTTCCAACAGCATTGGCTTCGTTCAGCAAGTCACCCCCATCTGCCGCCTACAACCCTTCTATGCTGGCGAGGGATCCAATTCCGCCAGCCAAGTATCTCCAACTATTGAAGAAACACTTGGACGGTTTACCTGATGATACTCGGCTTCAGTTGCGATCGGTCTGCAACCCAGCGTGTAGTGGGGAACTCTTGCCACTCTGGGCCGTTACTGTTTGGGATGAAGTCTCCACCCTGAGAGACTCCCGGGATATATGGAACAACGCTCACTCTTGGGTCAAGAGTCTCCAGGCAACGCAGCAGCATGAGAACCGCACTCGTGCTGCATTCGTTCACTTCACGACGCTCGGTTGGAGTGCACCACTGTCGCATTATGGATTGAAGGGAATCACCACTCTCGCTCTTCCCCAGTTTCTCAGCGACAATTGCATCAACGACGAAGCTATTGATCTTATGGCACACCTCATCTCCTCAAAGAACACTTTGCCATCCAATGTCCTCATCGCCCCGCTATCCTTATCCAACTTCATCTCGTCTATCCACATCAAAGACGCACTCCTTTCGCCGTCACCATCTCACATCCAACAAATCGAACAACAATTTCCCCACATTTCCAAGCTTTACTTCCCTTCGTTCTATGCTGAACATCGACATTGGATTGCTTTCAAGGTAGATATTGTTCGTAAAGAGGTCACTTATAGTAGGTTTCGCACCAGTTCTGTATTCATTGACCCATTCTAACGTTTCGGCAGGCGACTCTATGGGAAACTCACTCCCAAAACCTGATGTGTTCATCAAGAGCTTGTTGTCATGGTTGAGCGCGCGCTGTGGTCCTGGGTTCAAGTTTGGTGGACGAAAGCTCATGAGTGGATCCCAACGTGACAGCAGTTCATGTGGATTTTTTGCTATGAATGCTATTTCACACGCAATTTTCGGCACAGAGCTCCTTGAGCATGAGGGTATCCGCTTGTGTCGTCTGGCGTGGTTCAACGAACTTTGTACAGCCATTGGTGACCAGGTAGGTCCTCTCAACTCGCCAATGATGTTGATTCCTCATGTCACACACAGAGTTTCGTCGAGATAGGAGACAGTGATGATGTCGGTGATGATACAGATGACGAGGACCAATATCACCCCCACGATAGCCCTTCCTCCCTGACCCTGACCCCCCATGTTGATCTGCCTGCCAACCCTCCATTGATAACGCTCTCCGCTCCTACTGAAGACACCCCCCATGCATCCTCCTCACCCCTCGCCTCTAACCCTGATCCACCCACTGAGGTTCCATCGAAATCTGCCCCCGAACCTAGTAACCAGGTGCTCAAAAACACCCTCCACGCATTCTTTGATATCCCCCAGTCATCGCCCGTCATGAGTCCTACTCAATCTACTCTGAAACGCAAGACATCATTGGATGAGAAGGGGAAGCCACCAGCATTGAAGAAGCATAAACCTCCCGGTACCAGCAAGTCTGCCCAATACGAGGCTCAAGCGAGAGCAGCCGCTGAAAATGGTGCCCCAATTGATCCCGATAAATTTTCACGATTCAAGTCCAAAATCCTCAAGCTGGACCCTCGTGCTGAGTTTCTCGTTGGAGGTGACGTCCGTATGGTGCGACACTCGAAATGTGGGGGTGCAAAGAAGCAGAAGTCCCCATACAACACCTCCTACTTTGCCGACCATGTTGAGAAGTGTCAAGGCCCCTCGAAGAAGAACGCTCACACATTGAACATCGATAGAAGCATCCTCACCAACTTTCTCCAACGCCAAGGCCCAAGTACGTCGACCAATTGCAACCCATCAGCCCGTCCGGACGGCATCGCACATCCTTGTTGTGGTCTCACACCTGAACACGATCCACGAATATCAGTTTACCTCATGCGGTCCCAGGCAGCTGGTGGAGGGTCACGACCTCGTCAAGACATTGTGAACCAGCTGTTTGGAGGAGAGATGAAGTGGGCAGACCTAAATCGTCGCCAACAGCTCCGGGTAGAACGTATAGAGGCAACTGAATTCTGCTGGTTGAATTTCAGAGAGCAAGGGCTTATCCTTTCCACAATGTGTCTGAAGACGCTGTTGACAGAAGATCCCACGCAACCTTGCGGCGAGTGTTCGAACCTCTTGAAGAATAAGGTGTTCAAGAACGCCCTGCGGCGGAAACTTCCAAAGGAGGAGAATCTTCGGTATACACCATTGACATACCGTGCTAAGATGACCGGTGAACAGTACACCAAGATGGTGGGTGTGTATGATATTGTCCGGAAGGCAACAACTGTACGTTGGCTCCACCCAGACCCGCTAGATCGTCAGGCTAACATGACCCTATCCTTAGGATGGAATTGACCCTTTCATCCACCTCGTCCTTGGGCTACTCCGAGGGGAATATGAAGGGACACAACTCGCAGCTATCATCCAAGCGTTTATCACCAAGGAGGACAAGAAGCGAAGAGGAGTTGGAATGCAAAATTTTTCCTACCTCCCTGCGCTGAGGAACCTTTCTCATACGATCCACATGCAAAGTCCGGCAGCCTACAAAATACTACGGACCACTCTACCCATGGAAGACCCTCGAACCATCCGGTAGTTCCTTTCCACCATTTGTTTAGAGATATCAGGACTTACAACTGCATTCACAGGACGACAGAAAGCAAACAAGAGAAATTCCCAATCAGGCCCTGCCTTCGATCATTCGTCCTTGTCAGCAGATACTTGAACTCGATCAACTACAATGGTCCTGTTGGGTTGAGTTGTGACGATTCGAAGCTCTTCCCTGCATTCCGCCCCTATTTCAATTCAGAAGAGGAAGCGTACTATGTTGTTGGATGTACTGGGACTCCACTACGGATTGCAGACATTGAAGAATTCAACACTCAACTCAAGCAGGGGTTACTCGTGAAAGCAACAAAGGTAGGCTCGTTGCATCTTTTTCCCATCTGGTTGAATCACTCACAGTTCACTTAGCTTCGGCTTTGGTGCATTCAAGTTCCACTGCCCAACGTTGCACCGACAATCCTCACCGCCCGAGCCATTCCCGACAAGATATCAGCCAACGTCCTCGTGGAGTACCAACTTGAGATAATAAATGGTCTCATTGGACAGAAGATTCCGGTTGTATCATCTGCGTCCGATGGATCAGCAACCGAACGTTCAATGCAGAGCAAGCTCGCTGCTAGCGCAACCGGCACACGAACGTACATGATCAAGCATCCACACCCACCCAATGCAGCTAGTGACTGGATAACAACCTCAATTCCACTCTTTCGAGGGCAGCCAGTGGTAATGATTCAGGATTCAAAACATGCAGCGAAGACAGCAAGAAACAACGTTACCACAGGGGCGAAGTTTCTGGTGCTCGGAAACTATGTCGCCATGTATTCACAAGTCCGCAAGCCTGCTCTCGCAAGAAAAGGCCCACTCTACAAACGAGACGTTGAGAAGGTCGACCGCCAGGATGATAATGCTGCCTGTAGGCTGCTTTCTTCAGCCACGCTCGGGTGGCTGAAGGCTCACCACGATGCCAACCCTGCCAACGAGGAAGTTCGTGGCCTCATCATCTTCCTCTTCCTCATGGGTGAAGCCGTCGATGCATACCAGAACCGGTCACTCCCTCACATCGAGCGGGTGAAGATGGTCCTTCGACTTCACTTCTTCCTCGAACATTGGGAATCATTCCTGGAGCATGCCGGGTATACGAAATCAACAAACTTTATATCCTGGCAGTTCCGAGACATCCTATGCTATCTGGTCTTTGGACTAATCCAGCTGATTATCGTCTATCGTGATAACTACCGTTCCCGTTATCCACTCCTCCCCTGGCTACACTCCACGGAGGTGTGCGAACACGTATTTGGGGTTCTCCGCTCGCTGGTCAAGGACTTTACCATGCTGGATTTCTTCAACCTTGTTCCCAAACTCTTCCTGCGCTTACGACTTTTCACACAATCCACAGTCCAGGCATCGGGAAAGGAGACGGCATCAGGATACGCTCATACATTCTCAGATTGCAGGGGGATTGATCTGAGTGCGCTTAGTGCATTCCCAACAGACGAACAGATCAACCAGGCAGCTAAGGACGCTTACGATGAGGCCGAGAACCTTATCTTCATTCTGGGAATCTCACCTGATCTACTGATGGACCCGCCAACGAATGTTCCCGCCCCAATGTCCCCAACCAATGGTGATGATCTCGAGGAGGATGGGTATGAGAGTGAGAGCGAGACAAATGGTCAGGCAGAGATCAACGACCTGTACAATTGCATCGAGAATCTAGGGAGGTCGACACTGTCATCCGGCCGCCAGGATCAGATGAGGGATCTCGGCTACGCCTCAACCATGCTCTCTGTGCACCAGGACATTGAAATGTGAGTGCGGTTGTTTTTCCATTTAGCACATCACCTTAGATTTCACTAGCGAGCGCATGGAGGAGGCCACAGATGAAGAAATTGTTCATACATGTCGCAGGGAGTCAGATCATATTTCTGAACTCCTCGAATCCATCTCGTATCTCGGAAAGCCCAGCAAAACTTTTGGATTGACTGCCAACGCAAGCGAACTTGACCTGTCCGAGCTCGTTGCAATACGGTCTGCCCACGAAACAGAACAGGCACGCAAAGGAGTCCGGGGTTCGACCAGGATACATGAAGACGCTCTCAAAACACCCTCCGATCCACCTCAGGCAGCTGGACTCTCACGTGGTGGAAGTGCAAGACAAGAGATTATGCGCAAGTTTTACCAACTACTGCGGGATGCTGAGGCAGAGGGGGAGAGGGTTGGCACAGGATTACACCGAAGTCACGTCTGGTCTGGAGGCAGCGGGAATGCCCTTAACGCAGCAAAAGCAGCTGAAAGTCGGACTGACACAGTACGTACTCTATCTTATCTCCAATTTCAGACGGTGTGTCTTAGCTGCTCTTAAGATAACAACAACAAGGAAATCAATCTTCAGCGGTATCAACCTAAACAGTCAATCGGGCGGATTACTCGTTAGCGGCGGTGTTAGTAAGTTGTACAATCTGATATGTGAGGGCGAGGATGTGGAAGGGAACGGGACATCCTGGGGGTTTGTTTACACCAAGGATAAGATCACGCTTGCACGAGGTACGGTCATACACTATTCCAAAAAGTATTGCTAACGCCGTCCAATAGTTCTTGCAATTTACTCGAAGACGGGAGGGAAGAATAGCAAGTATGCATGGAAAGCATGTGTAGCGAATGTCTCGAGTGCGGCGTCCCTCCACGTCCAAATCTTCCGACATGTGTTCCGGGGCAAACATCGTGCAACACATGACAAACCCGGCACCCCAGGGATGTATCATTTCGAAGTGATTGCTCCGTATCAGTTCTTGTGTACGGTGTCCTCCAAACCCCAGTTTGCGGGCCGTGACGCAACACTCACCCCCACAGATCAGATGATGTACGACGCCCTGAAGGATTCTACTCGGGCTATTAAGGTGTGCGTGTCTGATTTCGCTCCCAAACGTCGTGGAAAGGGTGCCGCCAGAGTAGGAGGAGAGGACGTGGAAGGAGAAGAGGAGGACATAGACAATTAATTCTCCCTGTCGCCTGTATGCAGTCTGTACATTCAAACAATATCTTTTTCGTCAGTTTGATCCTGTATTCGGATACTCTTGGGGACTTTTTTTAGGTTTGAGGCAAGATTCGGATGCATTTTTCGTCAGGAAGTTCGCTTATTCCCAGTCAGTTTTTGGGACTTCGAGGATCAGACCTGCCCCCGGCTTCGCCGGGGTCCTCTCGAAGGTGATCCTCACCGACATGGCCGGGATGTTCAGCCCCAAAGAGGGCGAAGCGGAGACTCCGGTATCACCATTCAAGGTTGAAATGGAGGTGCCTCCTGTTGCGTTTCCGGCGAAGAAGCAGCAAAGCGGAAAGGATCGTCGTGATGATCAAAGGAGGCAGGGACAGGCACGAAGGAAAAAGGTTGTTAATCCTGTACGGATCAGGAGACCAGCTCGCCCCAACGCAGAACCTATCCCTGAAGAGGACAGCTCGAAACGCAGGCGCAGACCATAGAGGCCAAATATCCCACGATACGGCGTTGTATTTTAGACCCTGTTGATCTACCTTTTCATTGGCTGGCTGTGTTCGGTTAAGAGCTCCACCCCATTGAAGTTCTGAAGATTGGGAAAATGTCTGGTGTTTGAACTAGAATACCTACAAAGGCACCGCATGTTTCCAGCTGGGACAAGGCCGCACAAATCCTCTGACAGGAAGATCGGACAAGCTGATCCGCTCGTCTGGGCGCGACGCAGACACTCTAAACGCAACGATCTTCGGTCGAAATCGTCCCCTGTCGCACCCAGGAGCAAGTGTTGAGCTGGTCAAAGATTGAAATTAGCTGTGAGCGAGGACACGAAGATTGGGACCCACCGGAGTACGCCATTCACAGTACATGGGGGGATTCTGACTGGCCGTAGTGGACGGAGGGGGCCGAGCGGGGCGCTGGCAGGTTAGGGGCACTTGATCTGACGTTCACAGGATTTACGAAGTTTTATGCTAGACCTTTGCGAACAGAGGACGTGTGACATACGTAGATTCATCCATTCCACGACCGCGGAGAGAGGTCACAGCCATCACCTACAGGGGAGTCAAGGACAAAAGCGAAATAGCGAACATTTGTTCCCTCCGGTATATCGCCTCGTCGCCAGTACGTCACCTCCATGGCCGACCCCCGGTTTCCACAGCCAGAGCAAGATGCGTCTGGCAATGGCGACCTTCCGACTTACGACGCTCTAGCCGCCGAGGCCGGACCTAACTCCAGGTCGGTACGATGTCCAGTGGGTGAAGTCGCAGAAAATCTAAAGTTGCGGTTTGTGGTCCAGGTTCGGCAGGTGGAGACAATGGGTAGAGAAGCGGTCAGTACCCGTTTCCCTCTCTCGCACATCCTCCAGAAATGCGTCACATCGCTGATAGGTCTCGACCAGAGCCGCCGAAAGGTACACCGATCTCACACCTGAAGTTTTGGCAAGACGAAGTGCAAGAGGATGGGGTGACGATGTGCGTCCTCAGTTTCTATCTAACATTCCATGTCGGCTAATCCACCTCTCTTTCGCTAGATCCTGGATCATGGCCCCAGTCGAACCACCCCTCATCTGAAGCTCCAAACCGAATCTTTAATTACAGAACCACAAAACAACCCGGCCCCGTCCGCCCCCTCTAATCCGTCCTCCGTTGCACCCCCCATCACAGGAGAACCCCTAGCTCCCAGTCACTTGCGTGTTAGCCAATTCGGCTCCAGGTTCTTACCGCATTCAACGGCACCAATACGTTGCGTGCTGCCGTTGCTAGCAGACCGCCTTATTCTCATCGGCCACGATGACGGCTTATCCGTGCTTAATATGTTTCCTAAAGAATGGACCGATGATGGTCTATCGGACAACGGTCCCGCTGGTGCCCAAGCCAGAGTTGTTTGGGAGGGAGAAGCGTGAGTTCACGTTGCTTTGCAACACTGTCCATCTTTGCATCACTGGCTGATACGATCTTTCATGATACTTTCCTTCCTCATTGCCCACCTGCTCTCCCTCTGCCGTCCAGTGTCTACCAATTGACCTTACTCGAGGTCGACTACAACGGTACAGACACCCCGACGGGTGTGGTCTTGGCTCTCGTCGGTTCCTGTCGGGAAGACGAACAGTCGTCGAGGGATGTCGAATCCACAAAGTCGTTACGAATGTACAACCTTTCAAGCGTCATCAGCCTAGCCAAATGGGCCGCTTCCAGTCAGGTAACGTTGCGTTCTCCATTCTATCACTGAATAATCGGGATGGCACCTCACCGCCCGTTCTCAGTACGTGCAACCATTAAAACTGCGCGGGTCGACGCCCGGGAACCCACACCGCGGTTCTATCAGGAAGGGTCACTACAAGTCTCAACTCAGCATCACAAAGGGTCTCAAATCCCTGGCCATAGACAACCAAGCCCAGACCCCTCCGCGTCCCTTCAGGCATGACTCAATGTCGCCGATACACTCCAGTCCCGGGGTTAGCCCGTCGACAAGCTCGGTCAGCAGTTTATTCCTCGACGAATTGCGGGGACCAAGATTATCTTTTACTCCCACACAATCGATGGACTCTATCGAGGAGTCATGGGACGTTGTCGAAGATTTGCCGCTCCGGTGGGCATCTGACTACGTTTCTTTGGCAATATCCGGCTCTCGATTGGCCAACACTTCAGTCCTATCCTATGACATCTGGTCAGACCCCACAACTACCGGTCGTAAAGGCGCATTACTCGCCGTGGCAACGAAATCCACCATATTACTCTACGAAACCCCTAAGGGAGAACGAGCGTTCCGATTCGTCAAAGTAAGTTATCCCCGTTCTCGTTACTATCGTAAATTTCCGGGGGCCGCCCCCCTCTCCCAGGAGCGGGTGTCACCCACGCTTCCGCGGGCTCTCGTATTTGTGTCTACCTGATCATTATTGCGGGATCTGACCTTTGGGTTTCTTTTGTGGGTGTTTACCCTATATAGGAATTCTATACCCCTAGCCCACCTCGGGCAATGCGATTTGTGCATCAATCCGTCAGCGACCCGATATCAAGAAGCGCGTCTGATGTGGGGGGTTCCACACACCGTACGAGGACGTCACCCGCAAAACTCACTCACCACTCGAACCACTACCGAAGCGTATCCTCGGCCGCAGCGAGCGTCAGATACTCAAACCAACTCAGCTTGTTCCTACTATTCGAGAAAAAGGCGGGGATTATCCGAATATCCGACGCAGCCGTGGGCGAGGTCGAGTTAAGTGACGACAGTGTACCGCCTTCGGTCTCTGCCGGGGCGTCTCTACAGCCGAGCGCAAGCATTGCGTCCTCGTCTTCAAGGCGAAACCGGTCGTCGTGGGATGGGTTTGGGTTCATCAAGGAAAAACCCACCTGGACGTTACCCACCCATGTCGAATTGTCAAACATGCCGAGCACCAGCGTCTATCTGCTGACGCGTTCGAAGAGGACGCACATTATACCGGCGCCGTTGCCTGCGGATTTACCCAACACCCAATCGTTCCGAGTCCTAACGTGGGCATCAGCCCCCAGACACGTCGAAGCGCGGGTCTGTCGACCGTACGCTCATGAACAAGAAGACCACCCCCCTTTCTTGCAACTTATCGCCTTTGGAGAGGACGGGATCGAGGTTCAGGAAATTAACCTCAACCAACTGTCCGTTCGAAGGGGTAAAGGCAAGGGCATAGCTACCGCCCCCATACACGCCGTCTCGGATATCCTCGGTGGGGAAACTGCCCCGCTGTGCGTCGGCGGGCATTGGCATAGACCGGTTAATCCGGATCGGACGGATCTGTACCGAACCGACTCTGTGATGAGTTACATGTCCGCTTCGTCATGCGACAGTAACGACACGGAGGAGCTAGCCGCCAAGTTCCTGCCAGAGCGCGGAATCTACGGGTGGGTGAAGAAAGGACATTCAGATTGGAGGGTGTTTTGGGTAGGTGGAACCGGGAGGGAGGAAAAGGAACCGGAAACTTTGTAGCAGCACGTAAGTATACCTATCTCACCAGCTGGTGCTTCAGGTCGTTAGCCTAGGTTACTCTTGAGTGTACGAATATTCATTACTTGGCATAGTTTATTGCCATGCAGCGATTATACAGCACTTGTACTGTCCGATGTACATGAAAATGAGGGGCATGTGTCCGTGAGAGCGCAAATGAAAGAGGAAACTGCAGCAGGGAAAGCGATATGTACAAAGGCGTGACGTGAGAGAGTTAAGCGTCATGAAGGAATGATAGTAAGCAAGAGTCCGAGTGTGTTGTTTGAGATGATGGAAATGAAGGGAAATCAAGATGGGAGATAGAGATAAAGAGAGAAGAAAACCGTTATCTATATGCCACTACAATAAACCACCATGACCATGATCCGACTGAGCTTCCCGACCACGCAGGACGACAAAGGACCCCTTTTTCTGACCAACCTCACCACCGGGAGATCCTGCCGTCGATGGTCGCGTTCTATGACCCTGCCCTTGGCCCTGATTCTTTCGCGCAACGACGAACGACCGTCCAGGCGTGTTTCCCCCGCTGGTACCAGCCAATGGGCCGGCTTCCTCGTCGGCCAGGGCGCTACTCTCGCTGTGCCCCTTGTTTCGTAACGCCAGATACCAAGGCATCTTCTTTGGTGCGTCCGAGTCGAATGTCCCATCATCGTCGGATGCATAACGAACCGGATGGGCTCTCATGGGCGACGAGATTTTCCCAGAGATGTGTGTTGCGCCGGTCCCACTCCCTGAACCGTTGGAACCAGATGGACCAGGAGAATTGTCAGCCAATCCTGGTTGAACGACAACTGCAGATTGCGAATGGATGCGGAGGTGCGCTGGTAGCATGGCGCCATAAGGAAGATTCTGCCGGCCCGCGGCTCGACCAATCGTCGGAGGAAGCAAACCACCACCACCACTCCCATTACCACTAGACCCAGAAGGGTTGTTGTTGTTCCCATTATTTTGCAAGATTCCCACAGAAGGCGTGTTTGTGCTCGACAAGGCTGTGCCGAGCTTGTATGAGGATGGAGGGTGATTGTAATCGGGCTCCGGTGACGTGATCGCGGGGTTCGATGGCGCATTTTGCCTGTCAAGGGATGTCCTGGAATCCGTATGAATTGCGAACGGAGTGTCGATATGCGACCTGCCTCCACCAACCCTCATAAAACCTGAAGGCTTCGGAGGAGGCGGTGGTGGTGGATCTGCGAGCATCTGATTGTCGACGGCCGAATAACCGGGTCTCGTATACGAGTGCCATGCTCTCATAATGTATCCATCTTCGTCATCGCTCTCCTCGCGGTAAGGTTGCAGGGCGTGCTCCGGCCTGAGAACAGAAGGCGGAGCAGAGCTCGAAGGGGTGGGAAGAGATTGAGGTCCTGGTTTCCCGAGGGACAGTTGCGAAGACCCAACCCGGAATGCGGGACCCGACCCTGAACCCGACGCCGACCCCGAACCACTTCGGCGGTGCCGGCCCTGACGCCGGGGACGCCTCTGAGGCCGAGAGCTACACCAGCCGGCCAACCCGCAAGCCCCAAATAAACCACTGTCAACAACGTGTCTGGTTCGATGGAAGCCGACTCCGCCGGTGATACGGACGATGGCCTCGATCAACTTGACGATAAACATCAAAGCGAAAGCGAGATATACGAGTCCCAATATGATGAGAATCGCGTATGCCACCCATTGTCCCGCGCCAGTACCGAGCGAAACCTGACAAGCGAAAATATATGAGCATGAGCTGACCGGGGAATCCAAAAAAGGGAAAGCCGGGGATCAACCCGAAGCGTCTCATGATAAGGTAGACTCACAATGGGCGCGAGTATTACCATCAAAACAGCGATAACTATCCTGGCGACGCAGAATAAGAAGCTTATCAAGCCCATGCTAGCTCCATGACCCC
>Ga0307515_10003651_pt1 | contig 32344 bp, 23 predicted proteins | sample 17_EM_MG_FD_194513 | JGI IMG/M metagenome (GOLD analysis project Ga0307515, IMG submission 194513) | Populus trichocarpa ectomycorrhiza microbial communities from riparian zone in the Pacific Northwest, United States - 17_EM | ecosystem: Host-associated > Plants > Roots > Unclassified | place... | reverse complement strand
GCAATAGGAAGTGCAGCTCTAGAGCACAGCATTTCCTAAAACAAGCATAGAGTTACACATGTGTGTGTGAGAGAGAGAGAGAGAGAGATCACCTCAAGAAGCAGATATTCAAAGGAGTAAAATCTTTAAAAAAAAAGGGGGGGGGGGATGTGAATGGAAAGAGAACAAATGGTATTGACAGGATTTGGAATAGACAAACTATGTTCCATTACAAAACAACTGACCATTAGCCTAAACCATGACATATCCATTGATATTTGTGATAAATATAAAATAGGAATTGCAGTCAACAAACACAACAGAACAAAAGGAATGGAGAGCAAAACACACCAACCTTGTATTTCTTCAATTTCCTTTTAGACTCTTGCTCCTGTCTCAAATAAGAACTTTCTGCATCCTTAGCATATTTTTTTCCTAGACATGCAATGGTCAAAAATTATAAAAAAATTCCAATGATAACAAACTAGAAGTACAAATTTCATTCTATTGACTTATACTCACAATTTGCCACATAAACTCCAGCATTGAATCATACTCACAATTTGCCATATGTTGTCCAAAACATTTCATGAATTTAACGATTAGCTTAATCCTTCTAAATATTAACCATTATTCCAGGGTGTCATTATCCTTATATTCACTAATAGGAGAAGACTTTGACCACATATATGGAAATATGATAAAAGGGAAAAAGAAGAAGAGTATAATAAATAAACATGTTCAGCCATTTGTGTTTGAAAATAGCAGTAGAGTAAACCAAATAAAAAAGGACACCCTTTTTTATTAAAAATCAAATTTGAAAAGACAGTGAATCAGTAAAGGATGTTGACTGCGAAATTTACTACAACAAGAAAGAACATACTTTCTACTTTTGCATCAGCACCAGAATCCTTGGTTTCTTCGACATCGGTAATTTTTAAAGTTTCTTGAGAACTAGTTGTAGCATCAACAGCAGATGAACTAGAACCATCTGCCTTCAATAATAGATCCACAAAACCAGCCCTTCGATCCTCCACACTGTCTTCCACTCTTTTTGATGTTTCCCCTATAAGTATTTGTAGATTATTGCATTGCTCAAAACTCCCACCAATACAGAAAATACTTCAATTAATTCAATTTTGTGGCATAGATTTTAAAGAATTACCTTGTTTCCACTGCAAAACAAGAGAAGAGTAAGGGTTGATGATTGCTAGGTGAATAGGAAGATCAGGAAAGAGTTGATGAAGAGCAAATGCTGCAACTCTGTTCTGGGCATCCTGCAATCCAAATAAATTGCAAAATATAAATGTATAACAGCAATCTAAACATCCAATTTATTTTCTTTTTTTTTTCCTTTTCTTTTCTATCTGGGTAATCATTTTTTTTTATAACCTAAATTTGATGAATGTGGGAGTGGGGGGGGTGGATGGAACCAGATGATGAGCACCAGAGTTTCAGGGCCAAGACAACTGATGACAAACAAAAGTTGAACCTTAAAAATCTCCACTAATCAGATTGATGTGATGCTAGCTATAAACTCTCTTCAACTAGAGACAAATACAAAAAAAACTTGATTGCTATTAGTACCACACATGTGTAGGGCGGTAAATGCACATAGTAGCCAATGGCAGATTAGGACATTTTTTAAAGGGGAATAAACCAATTATGTTATTTTCCAAACTAATTATGTTGGGATATATCTAGAAACACCCCTGCAGCAAATTTTACTGTGTGAAATATAAACTGTCAAATCATACAGCAAGAATATATACATATACATGTAAGAATTTAGCAGAAAACATTAAGAAGGAAATCAAAATTGAGTATTGGGAGCTGTCATTTTTTTGTGGGATATGCTAAATTATAATAATTACACACAGCTTGTAAGAAGAGAAACAAGAAAGGGGCAATGGGTAGAGAGACGTGCTAGTAAAAAATAAATACAAACTAAGAGAGGAGGAAAAAAACACAAGGAGAAAAGGGGGGGTCCCATCAGAGAGAGAGAGAGAGAAAGGATACATCGGGATAGTAAATGCATGATGGTAGCATGTGCTTTTAAAACAAAATAGAAGTTTATAATTTCAAGGCCTTTCAGGGAGATAAAATGTTCCTATCTTTAGTTCAAACCAGCTAGGTGTCAGCACCACACAGACTTGCTTTTACCAATGTCACCTTATCAAGAAAATATCAAGAGCATTGAAGCCCAGCTTCCCATGAAGTTCACCATTGGTAAAGCTTTTGGAATCAGGGGCAACACAACCCCACCTCAATCCTTGGCCAAAAACCAATTATAGCAGTTATAAAACCTGCTTATTGTACACCACTTTTCAATCCTTTGATAGTTGTATGGTATCCTAAAGGCACCCCCAAACTCATTAAAGATTGCAAATTAACAGACATGTGTTGACATTTCCACTCCCATTCCCACTTGCACTTTGCAAAAGGAACCAAAAAGAAGGCACCCGTGCCCAAAAAAAAAAGGTGAACATCATTGCGATGCTGGAAAGAATTTCAATCATAACAGTTGGTGTGGAGGAGAATGAATCCAAAATTTATTGCACCAGGATGCTAAGAAAACACATGGATCTCATTCTTGATCGAAACTGAAGACACATTAGCTTTTCTTTATTCCCTTGTGAGATTCTATTACAATTAGGCCAGAGCAGAAAACTTGGTTTGACAACATTATTGCATTCCTTGACTACAGCCTGGAGAGGTGAACATTCATGTGAGGGAAGATCCAAGCAAAGGGTTTATAGAGGACTCTAAAAGTGGAACGGGCATATAACTACTCTCCAATGAGTGTTTGTTTTTTTGGTTGGACCAACTTTTCAAAATACTTTTCAAACTGGTTTTTGCCAGAAAAGGTATAAAATCGATGCTTTTTTAGGGTTTTTTTCAATGATTTTGATGTGCTAATGTCAAAATAAAAAAAAAAATTGAAAAACATCATTTTGATAAATTCTCAACTAAAAAGCACTTTTGAAAAGCAACTTGCACCGCATTACCAAACACACACTCAAGCATCTCCCAAATTACCACTTCACAATTCACTTCTTAAATTGTGCCTTACACCAAGTTCACAGAATGGACCAATAGAGTGATATGAATTGTGCATATGAATTATAAGGGCAGGATAAGAGGAAAGTACCTCAGCAGATTCAAATGTGTCATCCTGATCAGGAAGTTGAAGGCTGATAAGCCCCCCAGCTTTTCTGCTCTTGCCCCTCCCACTAGCTTTGCGTAATATGCTAACAGCATAAGAGAAACCTAGTTCCCTTTCAAGCACTTTATTGAATTTTGGAGCTTCCCAGCCTGATTTTTGACATAGTTGGTGAAGAACAGCTTTAGGAATCTTTTGCGGGTCCCCCTGTAATCATTTTGACTACATCAAAAAAATAGCAGATGAAGAGATGACAATTGCAACAGAAGTATATCAAACAGCCACACAAAGGAAGCAAATAGAGGAGAACATATAGTAATTGCCACTGGATAATCTTCCCAAAAACAAATGAAATGAGAATGATGGGAATTTAAATCCATTAAGATCAAAGAAACCAGCTATGTAGAAAGCACTTTGTATTAAATATTTTACAGCCAAAATCACCCCATAATAAGATCCTTTACAGGTTCATTTCATAGTGGATGTTCTCCAAGAGACATGAGATTAAAAAAAAATAGATAAATAAATTTAAACTACTATCATGTAGGCGTTAGATCCAAGTTTGGTGTTTGAATCCATTGGGACAAACAACAACATTTTTAATGCATCACAAAATGTCCTCAAATCATCCAGTTCCAACAAAAAGATAAATGAATGAATTCACTGCATAGTAGATATTCTCCAAGAGATCTGAGGTTCGAAAAAAAGTACATGCATGAATTTTGGACCAAGTATCATGTATGGCATTATGATCCAACATCAGTAATATTATCCTAACAAGTTTACTACATTTCAGATGTTAGTACCTTCTTCCAGATACCTTCTAATTTCTCTAAATTCTTCTCACTACACAGCTCTCTCATTTTTGCCCTCTTCTGTAACTCCAATATTCCAGGAGGTAAAGCATCATTAGACGATGCATCATCTATGAAGAAGTCGCCAATCTCCACATCTTCCGATTCTTCCGAGACAATTTCTCCCTCAAGGGGCACACTAGAGGGAACAGGATTCAATGGAAAACCAATGGAGCTTGAACTTTCCAAATCATTTTCATCAACTATTGATTCAACAATGGTGGAATCACCTTCCACGTCCAATGATGTTATTGCCTCAAGGTGCTCACAAGGAGTGGAAGTAGAAAACATGTCCTCAGAAACATGCTGGTGCCCAAAATCTTGTTCCAAGAGATCAAGTGATAATCCTGATCAATGAATGCAATACAGGTCATGGAAATCAGAACAATGACCATGTTTTCATACATATCAAGAAAAAAACAGATTTAACCTAGAGCAGACATTTCTTGCTTGAGTTTGCGGATAGCATGGCCTGCCTGTTCTTGGCTCTTCTTGTCCCCTTTTTCCTTGGCCTTTGTAGCTTCCAAACGCACTGCATGGTACTCTTTGGCAATAACATCATAAGTTCTTGGTTGTGGATCCTATCAAAATATAGACAAAAGGAAATAAACACCAATCAAACAAAGTAAGCTTCCAAAATATTCTTTCTCTGAAAATTAAATATCGCATACCATATACATAATATGACTAGTCATCATGTGTACTAATTAAGCACACTGTTGGAGCAAGCAATTAAAGCTAGAATCATGATGATGATATTAAATGACAAAAGAGTAACTTGGTGTGAAATTCACTTAGTAGTAAGATGAAAATCATTATACAACCAGGAAGCCAGCATATTATCATCAAAATAGAAATTAATAGCATGAAAACAACCCATCACATCAAGTTAAGGTTTAGCCAGAACCAGTAATTTTCACACCTGAGAACATAAAAAGACAGACACAGTTTCCCCAGAAAAACACCATCACAAACACAAAAGGGAAAAACTATAATATATAGAGATTCCCCACCTTGGTAATACACTATTGGAGCTAAAATTTCAAGATTATTGATTGGAGCTGTTCAGACTCAGTCTCCATATGACAGCATCAGGAACCAAACAGGTAGGCTGAATTGAAATTTTTTATTTTTTAAATCAGAGACTCAACACCTTGGTAATGCACCAGTACAGCCCTAACTTGAATATAACTATCACAAGATGTTCAAGTTAGCATCCTGCAACTTATAGTCAATAACAGAATGATCTCAGTAGCTTTTCAGCAGCTTTCATAAAGTTAACTGCTTAAGAAGGCAACCTAACAGCCAAAAAAACAACCATCTCCAAAAACTGCCACCTACAGATATTCCAAAATAAGTATGTACTGGTAATTCCTAGTCACCCACATAAAAACAAGCCTTAGCTCATAGCCACCCCATGGGAGCGTGGACAAGAGGAGAGAGGAAGGGAGGGCATATGCATGCGAATCAGACATACATAACTAGCCATTTACATTCCTCTACTCAAAATAAGAAAAGTTAACATTGGTCAGAGTACTTTAAGAAAAACATTAAAACACAAAGGGAAAAGGATTATGGACCTTGTTGGTGAAACTTCCATCAACTGAATCATCTTCCCAAGTTTTAGATTCCTCCTGCAAATTTTACAATACCGACAGAATTCCTGATTCATTGACTGTATTCCAACAATTTTTCTCAAATGAAGTTCGAAAAGGAAAAAAAAAAATAACGCAGCTAAAACAAACCTGAAGCACTGTCCATCAGCAACATTTTCATGAACCATACAAGTACATGATTAACCCTTAAACACAAATTAAAACAAAGTTGGGCAAACCTCAAAAATGTCCCAGCCTATTTTTCATCTCAATTAGGTCCCCAACATATCAATGGATTCTCAATTAGATCCTTCCATCAGTTTCAGTTAGCAAAATTGTTAAGTAGGCAAAACCCATGAAAGTACTAAAATCCCCCATCACTTTCCTTGTTTTCAAGAACAAAATAGATGCATATAAAAATATAACAAGCAACAAAAAAAAGCTCTCCTAATGCATACCTCTTCCTGTTGCTCTACATACTGCCTAATCCAATCCGCTTGCGACGGTTGGCGGAAATCAAGAACATTACCATCACCATCCTCCTCATCCCACCGCGCCTTGGTTCTAACCAAAACTCGCTGCTCCTCCTCCTCACCCTCAACCCTTCTAGACGAATCCACATAAGGAACCCAATCTTCCCTGGCAGTCGATACCACACTAACAGCCCCTACAAAATATGCGTCAACAACATTCCGAAAAATACACACATATATAGACATAATTAAATCATAAATTAGACCATTGTTATACCTAAATAAAATTATAAAAAAAACATTCACCTCGATCGGAATTGAGAGAAGTTCCGCCAGAAAACTTCAAAGGAAGCTCATTTCCAGCCAAATTCAAGCATAACCAATCAAGCGCGGTCTCAAATGTCGCATTATCCTATCCAAAAACAAAATTTTATAAAACGGCACCGTTTTTGAAGAAAGCAAACAGGAAAGATAACTACCTTGAGAGAAGAAAGAGCGAGTTCAATATGATCATTAGAGAAGCCTTCACAGGAGAGTTTCTCGTAAATATTCTTAAGCTTTTTAGCTTTTTGAGCTTTAGAGAGAGAGTTAGTGTTATCAGTAACGGTGGTTTGTAGAAGCGGGGTGGTTGTGGAGTTGAGTAGGAGACGGCGTAGGCGGTTCTCGTTCTCGGCTGAAATCTGGAGCCTTGGACCGGAATTAGAAGATGAATTTGATTTCGAAGAGGATGCTTTGTTGTTGCTGCTGCTTCTCTGTGGCTTCTTGGGAGCCATTTTTTCCCTTCTTTGGGAGTTTTGGGTCTGGGTTTTCTCTGCAGAGTGCAGAGAAAGGGAGACGATGGGAGGGTATTTAAGTACTTAATGGTTTGGTGAAACGGTACCGTGTGATTTGATTCTAGCCTTCAAGCTAACTCTTGATAATACATTTGTTTTTTGTTTTTTTTTTAACTTAAATCAATCGAAAATTTAAAAAGAATATTGAATATTTTTTTATTAAACTGTTAAAGCAATAAAACATCTATAATATTATTTTTTATTAAGATCTCTTAAGTTATTTTAAAGTTTATAATAGGATAGGAGTTGAATTATGTATATTTGTTAATTTATAGTTTAATAATCAATTATTTTGTTAATAAAGTTACGAAATAAAGAGATAAAAATAATAGTGTTTCATTATAAAATTAAGGATGATTAGGATTTTTTATATATTGAATATGCATCCAAAATGTATAATATGCTATTCTGAAAATATTTTTGATAATTATATGATTTTTTTTTAATGTTAATTAATGAGTAATTTTATAAATATTAAATCAAGTAGATTGCAATGATTTATATAGTTTTATATAAATAAGACTAGCTTCATGTGAAAGTACTCCAAATTATTGATTTTATAGATTGATGATGATAGGAATTAAAGAGACTGTTTGATTGTTTATTTATTTTTATTTTTTTGGCTTTTTATAAACTATTTCTTATGCTTTCATGTTAGGACAACATTATAAGAATTAATTTAGGGCTGACTTAACCCAAGATTTAGGTTATGAGTACACTGTAAGTCAATGAATCAATCTAAACTATAATTTATAAATAAATAAAACAATATTAATTTAATAAAATAATTTATTTAAAGTAAACTTAACCTAAAATATGTTTTGAGATAACAAGTTACAAGTCTAATTAATGTTTGGACTGAAGGGACACTTTTCTATGAACTTTTACTGTCATCCTAGTCAAAAGTTATGTTTGACATTATAGGATGATGTAGTTGGAGATATTTTTAGGTTGGTCATAACTTCAAAAGTTATTTGACTTTTACAATTTAAACTTGTTTTTTATCTTGATTTATGGTTAAAATTTGAGTTTAAAAATCTTTATAATTTATAATTGTTTTAAATTTGTCTTTTCAAAACATAATTATAAAAGCTATTATAATATCAAACACACACAAAAATATATACTAATAATGAGTTGTGTGCTAGACACACAAAAAGGTAAAGTTGTAATTTTACTATAATTAAAAAGTAAAAAGAATAAAAAGGCCATTGTTTTGCTACTCTAAAAAACTTGTTATGAAGGGTAATCTAGTTATTTTAGTGTGTTTTAAAAAAATAAAAAAGATAATTATATTCTCAATTAATTTTTTTAATGACCAATGAGATGTACAAAATAACAAAGTACCCCTAACATTAAAGCAATTGATATTTTGTTGGAAGAAAAAAAATGATAATTACATGAGTATTAATAAAATATATCTGACAGCTTAAAATGTATATCAATATATGGGTCCAGATTTCAAAGGCTAAATCAGGCCTATATTGGCATTGGGTCAAACAAAGGATAAATTGGGCTAAAATAATTTGGATCGGAAAATTTTAGGAAAGCAAAAAAATAATAATAATAATACACAGAAGGTAATGCAAAAACAATTTAAAGAAAAACATTATCAGATCAAAATCAGGCTTTTTTTTCTCCTGAATTACCGTTCTCTCCCCTGATAACCAACTGCACTACCTGTTTATTTTTGTATTTTAAAAATATTTTTGAAAAAAAATTAAATTTATTTTTTTCTTTAAATTAATATTTTTTTGATATTTTTAGATTATTTTGATATTTTTATATAAAAAATAATTTTTTAAAAATAAAAAAATATTATTTTAATATATTTCTGAATAAAAAATACTTTAATCACAGCTACACTTCCAAACAAGTTATTTTTAAAAAGGTGTGGGCAGTGAATCTATAGACTTTGCCATGCATAGTAACCAAGCATGTCGACATTTATACGATACACGTTAAAAGATGAATGAAAATGAGAGTTTAAGTGGTTTTTTTTATAGGTGAAAATATAATTATTAGAATACATCCACTGAGAGCATGACATTTGAAATATAGTCATTAAAATATAACTATTATAGTATTTAAAATTTAAAAATAATAAAAAATAATCAATTAAAAATTAATAAAAGATTCACGACTCCCTATTCTAGAGAGCATAAATATGATAATATTTTTTAGAAAGTTCTAGCTATTCTAGCTAAAAAAATAATAGAGAACATGGATGTAAATATTCTAAAGTTAAAAGTTCATGTTATAAAATGTGATTAAAGAAAACAATAAAATAATTCAAATTACTAATTTATTTATGAAGAAACTTTAAGATTCGAGTCTTTTATGAAATTAAATTTAAATTAAGCATCTTTCATTGAATAAGATATGATACGATTCCTAAGACAAATAAAGGTATATAATTATTTCAATTAGCACAAAATTTAGGAAAAATCATCATAAAAGATATTAATATCATAAAACATTATATAGGAAAAATCAAAATTAGGCACCTTTACACATCATCACAATTGCGTGTTCATACTTACTTTTGACTTTAATTAAAGGTAAATTTGATCATAAGATTAATAATGTGCAAATAACTTAAGTAATTCGAATGTCTACCATAAAAAATTATTAAACTTTTCAAAATAAACAAATAATCAGCCTAACAAGTTGACCTTCAACAACTTGTTTCCATGGACTAAAATAAAAGGGATTGGGGAGTTAACTTCATCAGTATTGTTTGCATGTGATCATAATATTGGAGGCTTACATGGTCGTTAACTTCAGGGCCCGTGGGATTAGTCGAGATGGACGCAAGCTGGCCCGGACACCCACATTAAACTAAAAAAAAAAAAGTCATTTTACATTACATTAAAAAATTCTCAACTAGACTTGAAGCTTAAAATAAATAAATAAAATAAATCATTACTCCATTGAACTAAACAATAATAATAATAATAATAATAAAACAAAAGAGCGCAAGATCATATCAAATTGTTTGCTTTTGAATCGACCAAACTGAACGTATAAAACAAATATGGACAGAGAAGGAGACATTGAAGTATTGAAGTTATGATCACCACTGTTTTATCTAAAATTCTTGCAGTCGCCATTGTAAGCAGACGACGAATCAAAATCCGAGAACGACATATATCAATGATTAATCAAAACCCTTCTTTCTCTCTTTTCTAGTCGTTACATGTTTGGCAGATCCAAAAATGACAGTTGCAGAGATAGATTTTCCATTAATGTTTTTGTTGTTATTTTTTAATTTTCTATTATTGATCAATTTCAATTTGCTTTTTGAGGTCTATATATATGTTGTCTCAATTAGAACAAAAATCCTTTGATTTGTTTTAATCACACTTAAGCAAATCTGATCTCTTGATCAAGAGTTAATTATCATCCGTACGTGCTCGAGTGCTCCATCACATGCCTCAACCGTTGGTAGTTTACTAGTCTTTGTCTTCCTCCTCTATTGTCTTAACCTTGAAACAACAGTCTCCATTTCCCATACCTTCTTCTTTCTTTTTACTCTCTCTGTAATCTTTTGAAGTGAAAGCAAAGAAAACCAGGCCCAAGCCAACCCTGCAGGCCATCATCAAATATTCCCTCTTACCCCTTCCAAACACACCACTTTCTACATCAATATGGAAACACCAATGACTCCTTCTCCAAAACCAGCGAAAAACTACAGCTCCTCGGTTGACTCTTCTCGCCCATTTCGATCCGTCAGAGAAGCTGTTGCCATCTTCGGCGAGCGATTTCTCGTAGGAGAAATATACTCTCCAAAGCCTTATTATACTCCTCTAAGAGAAGAAACTAATGCATGGAGGTTCTTATCACCAAGCCCCAGTTACAAAAGCCCCGAAGAAGATCATCATGAAGTACAAAATGATCAGATCTTTGGTACTCTAAAGAAACTCGAGGCTGAACTTGAGGAAACAAAGGCAGAACTGAAGTTGCTAAAGGAGAGAGAGTCCGAGACCGAAATTGCACTGGCTTCATTGAATGCTGAGCTCCACATGAATTTGTCTAAGTTGGCTGAGGCAGAGGCAGCTGCGGCTAAAAAGGCGGCAGAGTCGACAATAGCGGTGAGTTTTGAGAGGAAAAAGATGGAAGATCTTCTCAAGGAGGAAGAAAGGAGGAGAGAGTTGACGGTAAGAATGGAGAATTTTCCAACCTTGGCTCAGATATTGAATCTTGGGGGAGAGCAAGGGTCCTTCCGAGGGAAGAAGGAGAGGAACGTAATGAAAAAAAAGCCTATTGTTCCTCTTGTGGGAGATTTGTTTTTCAGGAAAAAAGGTTCTTCTAATACTCTTAACAACCCTCTATATGCATCCCCTGAAATGTATTTTAATTGAGAAATTTTGGAAAAACTTTCCATTGATGTCGTAGAAAAGTGTGTGCATGCATGCACTTTTGCATGCAAGGTGAGTTAAATTTCTGTATATGATGCATATGTAATGTGTTTTTTGTGCCCACGCTATTAAAAAACTGGAGAATTTCTCCAATATTGCCTGTTCATAGTTTTGCAGCCTTGCAAACCCTAAATATACCAGGCAGAGGGAAGAATCCCGAGTTGATTCTTCCATTGACATGGATCTTTTTTGATCTGGGTCATGTTTCTTTCCTTAATTAAGCAAGAGGAACCACTTATCCATTTTCATTTAACTCCATGTGTGCATGGACAAACTAGCTCATATATATGGCTTCAGGCACTCCACAATATTTTTGGTTCCCAAAATTAATTATTAGGGAAGAAAGTTAACTATGGATTCCAGCATCCAATAATGCAAAGAGCATGATGACTAGCTGCATTGGATGAATTTTTCTTGTGTTTTCCTTCTTCCAGCATCACATTTTTCCAAGTTTCTTGCAGCAAGATTAAAATCAAAATCAAAATCAAAATCATTACTATATATCTATATGTTCTTAATTACCCATGAAACAGCAAGGATGTTCTAAGCATGAAAATACCAAGATATTAGGACATTAATAAAACATGGAAAAATTACTTAAAATCTCACAAGACTTGAACGCGGTAATATTTTCCCTTCAACATTTAAAAAACTACACTTTACATACCATGCTCAAACCTTGAAAGGTTTTATGTAATTTTTCTATAAAACAAAAGTATACCTTGAAAGGTTTTATGCAATTCTCACTACAAGAATTTTTCAATTTACAAATAGAATATTTCATCGATGGTTAGAAATTAATTTCATTGGTATGACTTTTACCGAAGGGCTCGTAGACGATTACTATTCATTGGAAAAACTTTCCTCGGTAATTTTTATTTTGTTTGTAATTTCATCAGTAAAATAATCATCGATGGATTTACATACAGAATAAGTACAACAAAGAAAAAAAATTACTCGTTTTATTTTGTCGGTATATCCATCGGTGAATATGACATATTACCGATAAAAAGATCATGTATAACATCCTTATTTCCGAGATCAAACAACACAATTATATCACTGAATTTGTTAGATTTTTTTTTAAGGTTTACCAAAATTTCTACCAAAATTTCAGCAGAGTCTCTCCTATATCGGAAAGATTCCAAGTTATCGATAATTTATCCTGCACACATTTCATGCTCATTCCACAATCATAACATATTCATTTTGCATCGCAACCACAATATTCACTACTAGTCACAAGCATAATAACTCATATTCATTTTCCTTCTTATTTACAAACACATACAAACGGTAGTCAAACATGGATAAGCAATATCGATATTACAAGCATAAAATGGTAAGAATCTTAAGTCTTGATAATTAATATAAAGAGTTACTAATACAATTTGATTCATATAATTACTTCGGGCAAAATACATTGACATTCATTTAATTTCTAATTCATATAAAAGGAACTAGAAACATTAATTTCCTAATTCATTCAAAAGGAATTAGAAACATGAATTCCCTAATTCATACAAAAGGAACTAGAAACCTAGGACACTACTCCCGACGTGAATATGAAGGACCTACTATAACAAATTATGGAAATAATTATATGAAAAGCAAAAATACAATAGAGATGAGGGAGAGTCACAAATACATGTATCTACATATATGATTGCCTACTCGTTAGTACATGATTATTATTGTCCATGAAATCCACACTTAAATTTTTCCTTTACTACTTATAGGGCCTATCATTTCGTAACCCACTTATAGTTTTTCTTTTTTATTATTATCCATTATTCTTCACTGAATACACCCATCTTACCACCTTATCCCAAATTTAGGGAGGTTATTGCCGACACTAATGATTTCTATTAGTGTCATTAGTCACCCTTGATCGGACCGACTAATCAAATTCTTGGTAATGTTGGCACCAACTTATCGGTTGATGCCATTAATTATTTCCAACCCGAAATAGTCAATCAATTCTTTTCCACCTCACTTTGGAGATTTTTACGGTAATGCTGATGTCAAGGTCTCTTGACATCATTAGCTCCTTCTTGGGAAGCTAATCAAATTATCCTGGGTTTACCGATACCAACATCATCTGTCGATATCATTAACTATTCTTAATCTGAATAGTTAATCAAGTCCAACATTCATTATTTTTCCATCAAAATTATGTCGATGTTAGCAAATCTTACTAACATCATTAGCCGCCCATATCCGGGATCGACTAATCAAGTTCAAAGACAGTTGTTTAGGATTCATCATTTTAGTTCATTATTCAAAATTAGAGTCCATAAGTCCACAACCAAAATCAGAATTCAATCCACATTCGTTTTATCATGTCTTTCCTCCCTTTAGCTTTATTCGCAGGTGTTAAATTCCAAAATAACATAGAATACTAATTTCACTCTTAACTAAGGAGAGTTTAGGTGTGAAACACCTACTTGCCATTGATGCTCGGTTTGCGCTTCCTGATTATTGTTGTACTCCCCTCGCGATTCCTTTTAAATTCACAAGTACACCACATTAGTTCATGTTCAATTGTCATTTCGTAAATAGCAAGGCAACAACAACATTTACTCTTTACCATCTGAAGAACTTTTCAAATTAAATTTGAAGTTACCACCTATGTTATTTGTCCTTTTCACTTTAATCTTGTATCTTTTAATTCAATCATTTTTTTAAAAAGAAATGTAAGTAATTTGGTGCTAATTTAAATTCAAAATGGTTGAATTGTGAAAAAAACAAGTTCAAAGATCAAATTGATAACTGAAAATCAATTTTTTTTAAAAAAATTGATTGTTATAATCTACCGTGATGGTGATTTGTGATAAAGTGTATAGTATAGTAAATTCAACTCACGGGTTAGTTTTTTTTATTATGTGGCCCGCGCTCCGCGGCGGGTCATATATTTTTATTTTCTATAAAAAAAATATATATGCAGGTTTTTTCAATGTATTTCTGTAGTTTAAAAAATTTAATTTCAAATAAAAAATTTATGCATACATCTACTTAAATAAATCAAGAACTATGTGTGCGAATAAATAAATAAAAATTCTTTAACGATATTTAAAAATAAAACTTGAAAAATCGAGAGACATGTTTAGATCAAGTTATTTAATCTTGAAAGATGTGATATTTACTCGGTTGTGTTTGCTAAATTTATTTATTAAAATAATTTTTTTATTCAAGCAAACAATAATAGAAATAGAGACACAAATTAAATTGATTGAATAAAGTAAAAGGTGAAAAAAAAACATCATTCAAAGTTGCACATATTAGAATTATTATCTGAAAATATTTTTGTTATTTAAAAAAATAAAGTTCATCCATATAAAAGATTAAAAGAAATTATAAATGAATCAGAAAACTCTTCAAATTTAAATGCATAACCAAAAAAATAATCGTCATTTCAAAGAGGTTTTCTAAAAAAATTAAAAGAGTGAAGGAGTACTAATCTAAATATAAATTAAAAAAAATATAGAGAAAAAACCATAAAAAATCATTAATTTAAAAAATAATTAGAAAAAAGTAAAGGTCAGATATTGTTGGGCCTTACCAACCTTTTTTTTTAGAGCTTGCGTGAGAGGGCTCTTATTTTTTTGTTTGCAACTAGGGTGGGTGATATGTCGTCCGACCCTAATTTTTTTGAAAAAGAAAATCAGATGACACGTTACCTACTATGGCAAACAATGTGTCGTCTGATTTGCCCAGATTTCGGCTACTATTGTGGTCGAAAAATCAAGATTTAATTTTTTTTATCAAAAAATCTGTTTTTCAACTCATTTTGTCCCAAACACCTATAAAACACTTTAAGAATCATGATAAACCTATCTATGCCCTTAAAAAACCATCCTAAAAATTGAAAGGAACCCAAAATAAAAAAATAACATGAGGTTAGATCTGTTTTTCATGAATTTTAAAAGTAAAAAACATCTAATATAAATTTTCCTCATCAAATAGAACCATTTGACACATATATTGTCCGTTTTAGTGGTTTAAATCGGTGTCAATGACATGTTTCTCTCTTTACCGCCAGAATCTGGTGACTTCTCTCTTTCCTCTGAACCAGGGACTAAAAATAACAAAAATAAATTTTTGTACCTAAATAGAATTTGAAAAATATTAAGATACTAAAATTTGTGTTATTTTTTAAGTTCGAAGACTAAAATATATATTTTGCGAAACTTATATTTTGTGAAATTTATGGCACGCCATCTATATTTGATATTTTTATGGTCTCTCATATTTCAATACCATTATTTTATAAAAAAAATAAAATTAATTAATTTTTAATTAGGATTAAATTACTGAGAAAAAATAAAAAAATCAAATAAAAAAAATAAAAATTCTGCATAGTTTATCCGGGTGAAAGTATTAACGGTATACTTTTTTATAGTGAAAAAATTGACGACTTTTAGTTTTATACTTCATGATTAATAATTAGGAAGATAAAAAAAATTAAAAAATTGGTAGCTGGTAATTATTTTTATGCCTTCTTGGCGGAATCAGCACCCCAAACAAACAGAGACAGAGCTTTCTCCGCTCCTCTTTCTTTCCCATCTCCCATAAACCACTGTCCGCTCTTCCCATTTCCTGCTAAAATCCAAAACAAAGGAAGAAGTAGAGAGATGCAATCGGTGGTTTGGAACCCAACTCACTGTAGCGCCCAACAAACCCTAGACACCTCCTGCAGCTCTCCTCTTCCTCTTCTTCATCATAAGGTCTCCTTCTCTCTCCCTGTCTCCTTTTTCTTCTTCTTTTTTTTCCTGGAATTATTAATCAGTTCTTATTATGAAGATGAATATTTGAATCCCGTATGCTTTCACAGAGTTGTAAAGGCTTTTTTGGTGCCCATGTGAGGAGCGCCAATCAGCTGCGGCGAGGCACCCCTTGCCATTCCTTACGGGCTCGACTGCCTTCTTTCACACAGAGGAGGCTAGGTTCGTTTTTTTTCTTTTCTTTCTTATAATTCAGGATACTGATTCAATTAAATCATCATACCCATTTCTCTTCTTTTAATTTGGAATAATGGGTTCATTTTATTTTATTTTGTTAAGTAATGTTGCTGAATAGGTATTTTTTGGTATTGTATAGTTGTAAAGGCTGTTGCTACTCCAGATTCGGCGGTAGAATTGCCGTTAACCGCGGATAATGTTGAGAGTGTATTGGATGAGGTTAGACCCTATCTGATTTCAGATGGTGGTAATGTGGCATTACATGAGATTGATGGGAATGTTGTACGGTTAAAACTACAAGGAGCGTGCAGTTCTTGTTCTGCTTCTGTTACGACAATGAAGATGGGTATTGAGCGTCGTTTAATGGAAAAGATTCCTGAGATAGTTGCAGTAGAAGCTATATCGGATGAAGAAACCGGACTTGAGTTGAAGGAAGAAAATATAGAGAAGGTAATCAAATTGGAGCCTTAATTTTTAGTGCTGTTATATGTTGTGGAATTGAACAGTTATTGAATGGTGAATGACCTCGGGTAAATATCCACATTGTAATGGTTGAATGAAAAAAAAAATTCGAAGATGCTAAGTTGCAGGGTGAAAATTGAAAAAGAAAAGAACAGAGTGTAGGTTTCCACTCGATTCACTAATAGCGTAAATCATCTCTGTGGTTCTCTACTTGCTTCAGAAATTCTGGAATATTTTCCTTCATTTACAACTTAATCTTCACCGGCATGGTTTTGCATCAACTATTATTTTAGCTCTTGGTATGTTATTTTGGTCTAGGGTGCTGTGTTTGTTTAAGATACATCTTAAAGTTGTCTAAACTAAGATGCACTTTGAGAGTCCCTTCTGCGATATTCCACCAACTGCATCTACTGGCTAAGCAGTTTCAACCCCCTCCTGTTTTTTTCCCCCCTCTTGGAGAAACTTAAATTGCAGGTGGTTACTGCATAGTACCATTATGGAATTTTGAGCAAGGTTAAATCTTTGAAATCATTGAATGCATGGTCAATGGTCCTCTACTTGCTCAATCATGCCTAATACCAAGGCTTCCCTCCCTTCTAAGAGAATTTTACCTTTGCATGAAAATGGAATTGGAATTATGGGCTAGGTTTATTCCTGCATGGCCTATTGTCAGATGATTAGCTTACGGGGTCCGAAAACTGTCATCAAGGCAAACCAACAAATAGTTTCCTAAATTGTTAATAAGGTTCTACTTGAGCTATTGTAGAAGAGCACGAAAGCTAGAGAGAAGGAATAATAAATTGGCAGATTATAAAGGAAAAACTCAATCAAACTTTTGAAATAGGAGATTTGGTGTTTGTTAACAGAAGATTTATTGTATTGTTGTAAAGATATGGGTTTAGAAAGAAGATAGGCCATATACGTTTTGATTTATCCTTCTAATAGAAAGGATAGATCTGGAATTAGATAAAAAAAAAAGGTTAACAAAGGGAAAAAGAGGCCAAAAATTATAAAACTTGTACCATTCGCTCGTTTGGAGTGTTAAGGATTTTAGCAGTTACTGGAGTTTGGGGGCTTATAGAAAACCCTCCCATTCTCTTGCAAACCCTCTCATTCCCTACCCTTCCTCTTAAAAAAAAATTTCCAAACAAAGTTTGGGAGTTCCAAGCCCACCCCACCACTCCCCATTAAGCCCCTCAAAACAAACACAGTGTTAGGGTAGAAGCATTTTTTTGTCCTGCTTTAGGATTTAGTCGTAGCTTTACTAGCTTCAAATCAGTGCTGTCACATTAATATGTAGTCGTGTTCATCAGCAGGTTTGCAGTGAAATTGGAGAGTTAGATGTCATAACATTGTTGTTTTTGGATGGTTCTTTACAGCTTTTGTTTCTAAGGATGAAGTCTCTTTCTCCTGCATCATACATCCTTCCCCTGTTCTCTGATACTAAAGTTTATTTTTTTATTGAAATATATGTTTGCTTCTGTCAAGTCTAAGATGGTCAGAAGCGCAACAGGATTTTTTGTGGTAGTGTAGTTTGTTTTATCGAGGCCCCTGAAGTTGCAGCCTTCAAGATACAATTTCTGATAAGAGCTGTTTCTGACTGGCAATGTTCTGCTTTTCGTTAGTGCCCATAGCCTCATAGGCTGATGGCTGGGTTGATATATATATACATATATCTTCCTCTTTTTTCCTATGACAACACCCCTGCTTCCCGCTCTCAGAAGAAGCCTATAATACCTGCATGTATATGCAGATGCAAGTTATAAAGTATGTGATGGCTGTTTTCTTCTCAAACTTCAATGTTTTTAGCTGATAACTTGTTAATTGTGCCAGGTGCTGGAAGAAATAAGGCCATACCTTGTTGGGGCAGCTGGAGGATCTCTTGAACTAGTGGCAATTGAGGAGCCAATAGTTAAAATCCGAATAACAGGACCAGCAGCTGGGGTCATGACCGTAAGAGTGGCTGTTACCCAGAAATTACGAGAGAAAATTCCAGCCATTGCTGCAGTTCAACTCCTATGATATTCTTGCAGATTTCTAGGCCAGGACATGAGTTTATCAAATAAACAGTTATCAGATTGTGTACAGTTTAGATGGGTGCAATTGCTTGAATACTGATATTCTGAAAATCCAATTAAAGGAAATTGAGATTGCAAGTCATTTTGTATTCACACAACTATCTTCACCATGTTCAGTGAAATATAGTTGTAGATATGAGATGATTTAGACTATGTTTTTGGTTCAAAATGTGTCTGGTATGTTTTTTCAAGCATAAATATGCAGATAATCCGACACTTAGTGAGATAAGTAGGGGAAAAGGTGTCCTGTAAAACTTTGGTTATTGGTGCTAGGTTAAAAACTGGAGGTGGATTATTGCAAGCTTGAATGAAATCTAAAATTGTTTTTAAACATAACAATTCTTAGCCTAATTTTGTTTTTAATTTTTAGTTTTTATTACTTGTATTTAGTAATATATAAAATTGAAAACTCTTGAAAGAATGTCCAAAGAAATATATTTTTATATTATAAAATTAAAATTTCTACTCTTACTAAAATTACTTTTTTATATTACTCCTACAATTTTTGTGAATTACTTTACTTTTGTCAAAAGTTTTTTTTCCCCCTCAAATAAAGCATATTTGATAGTTGCTTAAAGCATGATACCTGAAGAGTTCATATGGCTCCAGACATTTACGTACCTACTTAGAAATCCCTGTAATACCAAAATTGAGGATTCACCTAAATTTGCTTTCAATTCCCAAAAGTACATATGCAAATCTTCATCATTAAGTAGTTCTTCTAGCTTCTCTTTGGTTGCGCCACATGAGTCTTTGGGGGTAGGGTATAGTTAGTGTAAGTGATAAAAATATGTTTGGTTAAAAAAATTAAATAAAAATATAAAATAAATATGTTTTCGTAATAATTTTGGAATGAGTTTTTATATTTTTAAAATATAAAATATATAGAAATATGTTCATTTTGTCTTCATTATTTGTCTTTTTTATTATGAAACAGTACCTAAACGCTACTTAATAATGTTTCTCGGAAAGAGATATGCAGTCCAATTAAAGATTTTTTATATCTTAGAGGGTATTTGAGAATATAGTAGCGGTTGTTTTTCAAAGTGTTTTTCACTCGGAAATGTATCAAAATAATGTTTTTTTAGTTTAAAAATTATTTTTGATATCAACATATTAATATGAAAACACAAAAATAAAATTTAAATTTTTTTTTAAATATTTTTAAAACGCAAAAGAAGAAAGAAAAAAAGATTTTCCTTTTGTTATTTGGTCGGTTCTGTTCAACTTTTGTTTCCAAGGATGTAGTCTCTTTCTCCTGCATTACACTTCCTTCCCCTCTTCTCTCTTACTAAATTCTATTTTTCTATCAAAATATATGTTTGCTTTCGTCAAGTCTAACATGTCCAGAAGCACTACAGCAATTCTGTGGCAGTGTAGTTCATTTCAACGAGGCTCCTGAAGCGACTCCCTTTCAGATACAATATCAGATGTAAGCTGTTGAGCTGTTTTGGACTGGCAATGTTCTCCTTATCATTAGGGCTAATAGCCTCACAGGCTTATGGTTGGAGTGACACACACACACACATTTCCTTCCTTCTGCGTGTAAACAAACACCCTGCTAGTGCTAGCTCTCCAATCCCAGAAGAAGCCCAAGTTGTGAAGAATATGATGGTTGTTTTCTTCTCAAACTCCATCGCTGTTAGCTTATAATATGCTTGATAACTGTGCCAGGTACTCGACGAGACAACGCCATGCCTTGATGGGGCTGCTGGAGGATCTCTTGAGCTAGTGGCAATCGAGGAGCATATATTAAAATCCGAATAACAGGGCCAGCAGCTGGATTCACGCCTTTACGAGTGCCTATAACACATAAACTACGAAAGAAAAATCCAGCCATTGCTGCAATTCAGCTCCTGTAGTTTTGCTGCAGATTTCTAGTCCGGGACATGAAGATGATGAAGATATATAATAGATTCATTATCTTTACGTGTTAGATGTATCCTCTTCTGTGTCTTTTTAAGAATTCTTTTTTTATAGATTTTTTGTATATTCATATTTTCTTTTGTACGAAGATGATGAAGATAATACAACCTGCGACCTAACGTGGGTTAGGTAACTAGTATTCTTCCAAAGTAAAAAAATATATGAGAAATTGTAAAAGTATTTAGAGTGAACTAGATTACTAGATTAATGACTTCTATTCTGCTGCAGGTTAGATCAAATATTTTAAATATCTAAATAAAATATTTAGATATTACTAACATGTTTTATAATATAAAAAAAATTAAATCATAATAGAGTTAATTTGATATAACAAGATTGATTTTGTAAATCCAAAAATAATATATACGACCGATAAAAACATAATTTGAATAAAAATATTCAAGATAATATTTTTTTAAAAAAATATTGAGACGACAATATGTTGTATTGATTCGGGTCAACTTGAGATAACCTGTCAATTTCACGACCCAGATCACAAGATTAGGATAACTTCATAGAAAGTAAATGAAACCAAATTAAAAACCCAAATTCCCAATCAACCTAACATTGATTGATTAATTTTTTTTTTAAAAAAATCCAATTAAAAAAGACCAAAGAAACAACCCAAATCAACTCAAGTTAGCTGGCTAAACCCGTGATCCGGGTCATTAGATCATGATAACCTCATAGAAAATAAACTGTAATAAATTGCGAATCATAATTCCTAACAATCCAATGTTAAAGGTTAAAATTGAAAAAGAAAAGGAAAAAAATGACCCAATTCAACAAGGTTAACCCACCAAGTCTGTGATTCGAGTCATGAGATCGGAATAACCTTATATAAATCAAGTTAAAATAAATTATAAAACTTAATTTCCAATCAAATGTTGAAGCATAAAATACAAAAAAAAAATCAATTGAAAAGGAAAAATAAAAAAAAACTCAAGTTAATCAGATTAACCCACTAAACTCATGACTCGAATAATAATATTAAGATAACTTGATAAAAAAAAATCAAAACAAATTTTAAAGCTTGATGCTACCAATTATTAAAAAATACAATTAAATATTAAAAAAAATTAATTCCAATACCGAGTAATAATCGAGCAGGGGAATAATAATTTCCCCTCCTCGATTAGTTCTAGGTAATATTTTTAAGAATAAGAGAGAAAATACCTAATAGTTAGGAAATATTTCATGCAAAACGGATAATTTCTTTTAGGAAGCATTTAATTATTGTTTTAAAATAATATATATAAAAATAATAGAAACAAAAGGAATATGTTTTTTTTGTACCTATGAGAGCATAACAATTAATTTCAAAACCATATCAGAAACAAATTTATTTTATAACAAATCTTTATTTTTTAAATCAAATACTTTTTTTTTTTTGTCTTTTCTGTATCAAGGCTTTTTAAATATGAAGTGTCTTTCTTATGGGTTTTCCTTGCTTGTGGGTTTGAACTTCAGAATTGGGCTAACAATGTACTAGTTAGCAGTTCAGCCCAGTACTTTATGCCTCCCTCTAAAACCCTGAAACCCTACCTTTGCGAATCCATTTTCTTGTTGCAGACAGCCTTCTCTCCCCTGCAAGGCTCCACCTTCCGTTTACAGAGCGAAGGGAGAGAGTTTTAGAGAGAGAGATAGACAGGAGAGACAATGGGGGCGAGCAAGAAAGAATCAGTTGAAGTGGATAAAAAGAAGAAGAACAGTAAAAAAATCCAACCCACCAAGAAAGAGAAGCACAACACAGAAGAATCTGTACTTGCTCAAAAACTAGAAGACACAGCAACTGATTACAAGGTATGCACCGTTTCATCTTCTGGGTTTTGCTGGGAAGCATGAAATATTTCTACCGTTTGCAGAAACAACCTCAGTTCGTGCTCATATAAGCTTGTTTTTTTTGTGCTTTCACAGCTGGTAATAAGCTGCCGTGGTTATTTTGTGATAAATACTTGATGGGATATTGCTGTTTTGGTTGTTTGAGTTGTTAGTGCTGTGCTTGTTTGACTATTTGTTCTGTAAAACGTTAATGAGTTTTGAGTAACTTTTTTATGGTAGGAACTTTCTGCGGATGATGATTCCGAGGATTATAAATCAGTAGGAGAGTTAGAAGCTGGCGATGGTGAATCCTCTGGAGATGAGGTACATGGTAATTGCCTGCATTTGCATGTGCAATATTTACCAACATACACTTAAAAAAAAATGTAATAAATTTTGATGTTATCTAGCATGTGCTTTTTCAGGGCAAAGAAAATAAAGAGAAGGCTAGTTGTATTTAAACGTTAGTCTAGCCATAATGCTTGGTTTAGAAGTGGTTGTAGTTTGAATGGGCTCTAATCAAAATTAGGGCTCAAGTTTTTTTATAGTGAAATCCTTTTTATAGATTCCTGGCAATTAAAATTAAACAGAGGGGAATATTTTTCCTCTGTTCTTTGACATTATGAAGTTTCATGTTTCACCCGGAAACGTTTCCATGGTATTGTGGTCATTTGTACGTTAATATCTTAATAATAACTATTGCAGGGCATTCACAACACTGGCAGTAGTGAGGGCTTGGCCATTGATGGTCAGAGTGAAGACTCTGAACCTGATCTAGGAGCTGAAGAAAGTGATTCTTCTGAGGATGAGGTACATTTTTTTCACCTTCCTTTGATGCTGGAAAAATAAATTTTAATTTATTTCGGTATTTTCTTAATTCCTTATTGAGTGGAACTTATTTTGCTTGGTTATTTTCATTCAAAAGGTGGCTCCTAGAAATACGGTTGGTGATGTTCCCTTGGAGTGGTATAGGGATGAAAAACATATTGGGTATGACATTGCTGGAAAGAAGATAAAAAAGAAAGAAAGACAAGATAAACTCGATTCATTTCTGGCAAATGTTGACGACTCAAAAAATTGGTAAGTTTTTCAATTGAATCCATGTGTTTCTCATGCCAATATTATCAATGACTGCAAAGTACTTTTTCCTTATTTTTCTTTTGTTATCTAGGCTTTTTTCCCCATCCACACTTAGTTACTTGCTTCATTGTTTTTTTTTCCTATCTTTGGAGTTATCTTTTTCTATTCTTCCTATGTTTTGTGGTTATATGTGCAAGGACCGGTCAGCTGTTGTTCCAACATAAATATCATGGTTTTATTTTCTCCTTTTTGTGATTGTGACTAGGAATAATTATTGCCATACATCATTGAATAAATGGCATCCTTCCGGAAAAGAAAAAAGTAGAAATTAGTACCAAATGACCCCCCCAATTTTCATTTATCTAGTAAGAAACCCCTGTATTTAACCAGCTTTAGAGCATCAGAAGTTGGGGAAACTATTTTATCAGATACGATAAAAAAATAATTCATTTCCTTGAAAGATTCTCAAGCTAATCCATTCTAGTCCACAAAAATATTGGGTAGATATCACAATGTTATGAATTGGATAGGGCCCAACTGTGTATCTGATTTCTCTGGTTTGACACTTCCTCACACTATATTGTTTATAACAAATGGTTGCATAGTACTAGGAAAACAGGGAAAAGGAGTTGTCTTAGTTGGATTTTTAGAGGGTTTAAAATTTTGTTAGTTGAAATTTCAATATAGTGTTGGATGTGAGTGTATTTAAATAAGGGTGGGGGCATTGAGTTAGAGTTTGCTCTTCCTCCACCATGTTTTATTGTTACGAGGAGCTTAAAGCATCATTAATGGGCTTGTGACCTTGTGAAAATGATCCTTCATCTTCTTTCTTATGCAAAGTTGTTGTCATTGTTCTCGGTAGAATTGACTGAGGAGTGATGTCGAGCCTTGTGAGAGGGATGCATTTAGGAATGACCTAGTACTCTGCTCCTCATTGAAAGATATTACTTTCAATAGCATTTCAGGATCATGTTGTCAAGAGAGTCTTACCCAGTCTTGGAAAGTGAACATATTTTCTATCGGGGTTTGCATTTTCGTCATTCAAGCATGCTAGTTTCCTATTTAGTGTGTGCTTGGTAATGCTATGCAAGTGCTTTTGTGAAAGTGTGTTGGGTCTAAAAAACATCAATTTAATAGTTCTTTGGGTGCTTTTTGATGGTTTTGACATCTCCATATCAAAATCATCTAGAAGCACCCAAAAAAGCACCAATCTGATGCCTTTTCCGGCCAAACATAGCTTAGCCAAACACAGCTTTGGCATCAGAGTGGTGCCAAATGTAGCCCAAAAAAGGGTTTACCTTTGTTTCCTATTTATGTTGCGGATGCTGAATAAAAGAAACTGACTGATGAGGGATTTACCTCAGTCGTAGCAAGGAAAGGAAAGGAAAGGTGACCATTTGGGTTGTTCATTGTTGGCACCCTAAATTCGAGAGGTTTAGGACATGGAAATCTCATGTTTTAAGGAAATTTGTTTAATGTAAAAGATTGCAACTGAAAAAGAGAAAAAAGAAGAAATAGAAAAAGAATAAAAAGCATGTAGTCAAGGAAGACAAGAGGGGCACTATCTTTCTCTTCTAATGCTCATTCTATACTTAATGAGGATGATGGTTTTATCTTTTGGAAATATTTTATTAGTAATTTTTCATAGTTTTGTCGATGGTAGAGTCATTGTTTGAATCATACACATATCGTTAAAGTGTTCATGTTTTGTAAGGACAATAGAAAAGAATGCAGTATCATGTCTTAGTGTTCAATGATTGGTAATCATTATGCAGATTACTAGATAGAAAATTCAAAACATTTAAATAGCCTGGACCCCTACAACCTTTGTGCAATAGCACTACAGTCTACTATTTCTTATTTGGGTAGATAAGTTATTATTCTAGATCTTTTTTAGTGCTATAGAAATGTGTGTGCCAGGCATATGTGCCTGTGCTGCTTTTTGTTCATAAGCTCAAAGAGCGGTAGTGGATCACTGCTTTATTGTCCCGAGCTTTTTCAACAACATTGGGTGTGAAAAATTAAGGTTGTTTAGAATTATGCTATTTCTAGTGATTTTAGTGTTTTGATTGAGAGGGAAAAATGGTCAATAATTGTTTTTTGTTAGAGCAATTATTGTGGAGGTTGGATATGGAGTCTTTATGATGTCCAACTCATGGAACTTTTGTGGATTGATTTGGCACTCCTTGTATGAATTGAATCGGCCGATTTCAACCTGAACAAAAAAAACTTGGAACTTTATAATGACTGTCTTGATTGTTTTCAGCATGACTGGACCACACTCATCCTTCAATATTTTGCACTTCCTATTCAGGAGGATGAATCATTTTCTTCTCCTTTTCTATCTTAATAAAATTTATCTTTGAAGTGCACATACACATAGCAACCTCACCCAACCCCTTGAGAAAATTGTGAAGTATCAACTTTAATCAAGTTTAATCTAAGCTAATGTGTTTGCTAATGGTGAATATTTTTGTATTCAGGCGCAAGATTTATGATGAGTACAATGATGAGGAAGTAGAGCTTACAAAAGATGAAACCAAACTTGTTCGTAGAATGCTCAAAGGAAAAGCTCCACATGCTGACTTTGATCCATATGTGGTCTGTAGTTCTCATTCATATCCATGTTCAAATATTTTATACAATTATAATTTTGGATTATCATATCATTTTCCACACATATAATGCTTAACATTATATGCTCAAAATTGATATCTTATGTGTTCATTCAGCCTTATGTTGATTGGTTTAAATGGGAAGATGCAAAACATCCATTGTCAAATGCACCAGAGCCAAAGAGTCGATTCATCCCCTCAAAATGGGAAGCTAAAAAGGCAAGTCATTTCATATTTTATTGATCCAAGATCGTTGAGGAGATAAATAATTTACGTTCAACTTAGGGTTTATTTGAATGGCCATCATCGTTTTAATGAATTACCATTCTGAATTTTATCTGGAGAGGTTCATTTGTGAAATCATGACATGGTTCTATGCTTCATGTTCTGTGCCTTCTGTTTTATGAATCTACAGGTTCTTGGACTTGTCAGGGCAATTCGCAAAGGATATATAAAGTTTGACAAGCCTAAAGAAGAGCCCCGTTTCTACATGTTGTGGGGGGACGATGCTAGCTCATCAGAAAAGACTGGGCACTTGTCTTACATTCCTGCACCAAAACCAAATTTGCCAGGTATGATATTATATCTCTTTTTTTTTTTTTCACATTGCTTGAATGAATGGGACTTATTAAACTTGATTTTTCTTTTAGGTCATGAGGAGTCATACAATCCTTCTCTAGAGTACATCCCAACACAAGAGGAGATCAATTCTTATCAGTTGATGGATGAGGAAGACCGTCCTAAATTTATCCCTAAAAGGTAACTCAATTCTTGACCTGTTCATTTACATATCTTGTTTATCTTTGAACACCTAGCATCTTAACAATATTTCATCCACTCAGGTTTACATCTTTGAGGAGCATCCCAGCTTATGAGAATGCTGTTAAAGACTCTTTTGAGCGTTGCTTGGATTTATACTTGTGTCCTAGAGTTCGCAAGAAACGTGTAAGTTACCAGTCCAGTTGGAGATTAAAGTTAGTCTGCAAGTTATCGAAAGTTCTACGTCATAAAGCTAATCAGAATCTGGACTCTTGATATTGCAGATTAATATTGATCCTGAATCTTTAAAGCCTAAGCTGCCAAGCCGAAAAGATCTTAGACCTTACCCAGCGACATGCTATCTTGAGTATAGAGGACACAAGGGTGCAGTTATGTCCATTTCCACTGAAGCTTCAGGACAGTGGATTGCTTCAGGTTTGGATGTTCATCTTCAGCATTTATTGTATTATCCATCAAACATCAAATTTATCCTTGGATGTGGATCTTATGTTTTCATGCTCTCTGATAGGTTCTAGTGATGGAACTGTGCGTTTGTGGGAGGTTGAGACTTGTAGATGTATTAAAGTCTGGGAGTTTGGTGAAATTGTCCAATATGTAGCATGGAATCCTTTGCCGGAGCTTCCTATCTTGGCTGTCACTGTGTAAGGCTTATTGCATTTTTCAGTGGGTTTAATTTTGTCGAGCCTTTTATCACATAAAATTAAAGCAAGCATACTTTGGCAGGGGACAAGATGTATTTCTTTTGAACAGTGGGTTGGGAAATGAAGAAATACAGAGAAAAGTTAAGGAGCTTCTGCAAGTTGAGACACCTAAAGCTCCAGAAGATTCTGGTCTGTGTTAAAAATGGCTCATGCATTGTTATTTTATGGCCAACGGGAATTTTCTTATTTTTTGCCATTTATTGGTTATTTATAGGCAACAAGGTGTCTGGCTGGAGCTGGCTTCAAGATGATGAACATGAAGGAATCAGGTTAAGGCATTTCAAGGTAATTTTCTTTGCTCATTTTGAACATTGGTGAAATATACTATTTTACTAGTTTTAATGGAAGATACTTCATTTGAAAACTTTTTTCTTATTCATCCCTCACTTTCTTTTGCTCTTGCAGGCTGTATTTTCAGTTGAATGGCATCGTAAAGGAGACTATTTCTCAACTGTGATGCCAGCTGATATCCTTTTCTTTCACTCTCATTTGATTGTAGTTTTGTTTCTTGTTCTATAAAGTATTGTTCCATGCATGAAGTCTACCGGTCTCACTTAACTTTTCTGTGCTCATTTTGGTTACTTAGTTTTCCTTTTATTTATCCTTTTCCGGCTCTTATTCATTCTTATTCTTTGTAAGAAGACAATTTCATGATTGCAGAGGAATGCTTTTTCCTTCATATGCAGTGAGGGATGTGTTGCATTCAGTGCCAATGGTTGGTAGATGAGCTGCATATTAATGTGGATGATGTTTCTAAACTAAAAAAGCATGCATTTCTCATCTTTTGTAGATTCATTGGGTAGTTTTTATTTCCACTTTTTGACAATCCTTTGATCTTATTATGTCCATGAGCTTAGAATTGCTGTTTTGTGTTCTAGTGTTACTAGTCCATGGGGATTTTTTGCATCTTTTTGCCAAAGCAAGGCCATGCTCTGAAGCTCACCCATCTTGTATACTGTATTCTGGTTTTGTTTTCATTTGATTCCAAGGACTGTTAATCTTCTTGTGAAATTAACACGTGTAATGCGGGAAACTCTATATCGAAAAGTGTGATTCATTTATCAGAAATAGGTAGGTATGCATGCTCAAGTCACTTTGAGATATCCATGAAATTAGACATGCATACTAATGACATGCAAACAACAGAACATGTCAGAGCTTTTTACTTAAAGCCAAAAGAAACAAGAATGCCAATTGCCTATGATTTGTAGCCTTGACCAATTAATTACGCGATTCAAAAGCAATTCTTATCCACCAGCTCTCTAAGAAATTTACACAAAGACATCCATTTAAGCTGCATGGACTTCCGGTGTCAGCAGTTTTTCATCCTACTCGCTCCATCTTCTTTGTTTCAACAAAGAAGAATGTCCGTGTTTATGATCTGGTGAAGCAAAAGCTGATTAAGAAGCTGGAGACTGGATTACGTGAAGTCTCCTCTATTTCAATTCATCCTGCTGGTCTGCTCCTCATTCTTGTTGATAGATTTTCCAAGTCATCATATATATCTCTTTTCCTACAACATTCTTATTCCGGGTTTGACTTCCGTGCAGGTGATAACGTAATTGTGGGAAGCAGAGAGGGCAAATTATGTTGGTTTGACATGGACCTTTCATCTAAACCTTACAAAGTTCTCAAGTATGAATTCTGATCATATTATTTGGTCAACTAATTTTAAAACAATATGAAATTTTAAAACAAGTGACATATTTCAAGCATTCAGCCAGATGAATCTTGCAGAAAATGTATACATATAAAATCATGTGCTTACTCTTAAATTTGGTGTTTGCCCACCTTTTATGCTTTTATTTTGTGTGATGACCATCTTTTCCTGATGTGATTTTCTTTTCATGCCTTATATGATGTGAATTTCTAATTTCTCAGGTGTCATCCCAAAGACATAACCAATGTGGCCTTCCACCGTTCATACCCTTTATTTGCATCATGCTCTGATGATTGCACTGCATATGTTTTTCATGGGACAGTTTATTCAGATCTTAATCAGAATCCTCTTATTGTTCCTCTGGAAATTCTCCGTGGGCATGCAAGTTCAAATGGAAGAGGTCAGTGCTTGGTGATACACATGTCACATACACATATGCACACATATTGTCAAGTATGGGGTAGATACATGTCCGATTCCTGAATTAGGATTGGGTTGAAATTTGAGCATATACTACTAGTAGTTACTCTGAGCAAAGCTGGCTCCTCATAAGCACTTGAAGGATATGACTTTCCAATAATAGAACAGTTTTGGCCAAAGCGCAGCCATAATTTGTTTTACAAGATCTGAGTTCGGGCAAAAAAATCCATGTTCACTACAGATCTGATACAACTTCACCTCTGTGATGTTCAACATATTTTGATTCTCATAATCATCACTCTACATCTTCATTGGCTGGTTGGACGGATAAAACAGGAAGTACTGATCCATTTTGGCTATTAATACTCTCCTTTCATCACATAATGATACAAGTTATCAAATTGATTCTCATTTATTGCTAGAAGTGATCGTATGGGGTTGCATTGTGGTTAAACTTTCTGTTTCCTGTGTAGTATTTGTAGCATGTCATATTGTATATGTGCTAATGCATTTACATACCAGTCAAAAGAACCCTCCCAACATCAACTGTTGAGATGAAACTGACACAGTTGCAATTGATTCTGGATTGTATTGTAGGAGTATTGGACTGCAAGTTCCACCCACGGCAACCTTGGTTATTCACTGCTGGTGCTGATTCTTTGATAAAACTTTATTGTCACTAGATGATGCAAAAAGAAGAATGTATTATTTCAGGCCAGTTTGAGAAAGATTGCAAGCCAATGACGTAGGGATTAATGAAGCTGGAGCTGTATTGTGTGGTAGAAATTACAGTCCAGGCATTACAAATAGGTTCAGCTACTGATATTCCATCATTTAGTGTTGCACGTGGTATTCGAACAGGCCTTGATTATAATTTTGACGGTGACAGAATTTACTCTCTTATTATCATTTTAATCCAATCTTGATTCTCTTTGTTTTGGTGCCTGGGAATTTCTTTTGTTCAATTATTTGAGTCATTCAATTCTCAATAGTAGCTTCAATTAACCAATGAAATAAAGCAATGGTGAGAAGAGATACTGCCTGGAAACATGACAGAGATGGCTTGGATATGGAACTGATTCAAATAGGTATTCTAAGCTTCCTATTCTGGAGTCTGTTCTATGCTTTTATTCCAGCTCTATTTTTAGAACAGCATCCGTAGACCATTTGCCAATTACTATCTGATGATCTGACTGCTGGCCACTGCAAGTTTCCATTGTGGCTATAAAACTATGGCTGGCTGCCACTTCGCATCACAAAAAAGAGTTACAAGACTCGAAAGATCTTTTCGGAGCATGTTTCTTAAGAAAATATAAACTTGGGTGAAGTTTAAAATATGATTCATTGTTCGTTAACATGTTGGAATTTGATGGTTTATAATAGCTTAAGCTATTTCTATTTTTATAATGTACTAGATAGGTTACCTGTGTGGCGGGTTATTTTTCGAACGTGTGCTGTTTTTAATTTTTAAACAATTTAAAAAAATCATTTTTTAAGTATGTATTCAAGAGCTGGTAGCATTAAAAGGTATATGATTTAACTTTCAAGTAACAAATAAGTAACATGAAAAAAACTTAATTAAACTATTTTGAATTTTATATAAGAATTAAATTGTAAAATGTAAAGAGACATCAATCTAACATAGAAATTTTTTGAGCAACTCGAAACAAAAGGTGACATAATAAACAAAAAAAGTATGAAAACCCAACTTTTGAGTAAAAAGTGAAGTCCCAACAACTGTTAGCAAGTAAAGAATAACAAATGTTTGTCAACTCTTTGTTACTGCAAGGACTTTAATAACTTAATTAAGTATTTGTAAAAATATTTTATATATCTGGACCTAATGTATAAAATGAATATGGTACATTCCTCAAACACTCATTTTAGAAGATAAATTCCCCCTCAAGAGAAAGCAACTTAAGAGCACCTAAAGCCTTTAAACTTTCTTGATCAAGTATTGGCCCAAAAATTCTTAGATGTAAATAAAAAAAACATATGCACGTATATAATTAAACAATTCAATAACCATTGTGTAAAGTAATAAAAAAAATTCATCAACAATAAACAAAAATGAAATTGAGAAAACCAAGCGAAAAATAAAGATCAAGATATCTCACATTGCAACACCAGTAATTTACATGGTTATGTTTAATAAATTCGTCTATGAAAATAAATTTATAATAGAAAAACACATGAAATTTATAATGGAAATCGACACACACATAAAAATTATTGAACAATAATTATAAAAAACAAAAAAATGCAAGGCTGCACATAACACATAAAATTTATTAAACAATAATTAAAAAAAAAACAGTGAAAGGTTGTATATATTAAAAATCTTGTAAAAAAATCAATATTAAAAAAAAATATTTAATCTATATAAAATTAAGAAAAAACCACAGATAAATCATACCTACCTAAACATAAATAAAAAATTTATTTGAAACAATATACACAAATGATGCATTATTTTTTAAAAAACTGAAAAATTAAAATATATATATATATATATATATAAA
>Ga0307515_10003650_pt1 | contig 32346 bp, 14 predicted proteins | sample 17_EM_MG_FD_194513 | JGI IMG/M metagenome (GOLD analysis project Ga0307515, IMG submission 194513) | Populus trichocarpa ectomycorrhiza microbial communities from riparian zone in the Pacific Northwest, United States - 17_EM | ecosystem: Host-associated > Plants > Roots > Unclassified | place... | reverse complement strand
TGCTATATTGTAGAGGTAGGGAAATTGTTTGAATCTTTTGCTTTAGAATTGGTTTGAATTTGTGATTTAATGATGCCAAATGACCTTGGATGATGTTGTTTTTGCATGAAAATAAATTGGAAGTTGAAATGGATTTTCAAGGGATGAAAATCCTCGTTGTCCAAAATTTTTAGCTATAAAGGAGGGGCTATTATGATTGTTGATTTTGAACCTTAAAACAAAATAATTTGGAGTTGGCTTCTTCATAAAAGTTGTATTTTTATGTTTTAGCCTTTGATGGAGATAAATCACGCCCAAAACAAAGTTTTACAGCTTTAGTTATGATTAAAACACTAGATAGTGTTCTGGGTTGGTTAAGCTAAATTGATCGGAATTAGATGATTTTTAATCTTTGCTTGGAATTGTTGTTGAGTGATGGTTTTGATAACAAAATTATAAGAATGAATATAAACATGAAAATGGGAAAGAGTATGAGATCCTAAAGAAATTCCTTGTGATTGGTTTGGGAATACTAGTTGAATGAAAATTAAATAAAGTTGTGATGTTGGTTGTATTGTTGATAAAGACTGAATCTCTGGTGGTACAGAGAAAGCTGCGGGGACTGGACAATTGCATGGAGTGGAAGCACATGCACATACTCTAGGTAGGTGCATCACACCTTATCTTTTCAATTTCTATAAACTCATTGATTTCAGAATTTATTGTTTTATTGCTTCGATAAATATTTGAATGAATATGAGTACCTTACATACATTGATGTGTATCAACTAGTTATGACATAATTAAAATGGATACGAGTGTCTTACATCCATTGATATGTATCAAACTTGTTGTGATATTACTAGAATGAATAAAAGTACCTTGCGTACAATGGTATAGATCAATTAGTTAGGATAAATTGACTCTTAAAAAGATATTGTTGACACTCTTAAACGACATATGATATGGCTAGGGGTTGAGATAAAGAGAAAAGGTTGAATTGTGGATGTTGTGTGTAAATGGAAAGGTTGATGAATCTGGACAGATTCATCTCCTGACTTGTGAAGAGGATTCGAGTAGGAGGATGAGGGAATTAGGATTAGGTTTCTTCATAATAATTGTAGATTTGGATGTTGACTAACTAAAAAAATTGGCCTTACTCAATTTAGAGCTATAGAACTCTAGTTATGGGTCATCAACCGAGACTGGGTCATGACAAACCCTATAGGGCAGTAGGTCTAATTTGTTGACGAATAATTTCGAGTGTCTTGGGGGCAGAACTGGTTTCTCCTCCCTTAATGGGACTTGTAGCCCCGTGTCTTAACTTTCCAACAAGACCAAACTTGCTTGAAACGGAGTCCTAGAACTCCAGATATAGTCAAAAATATGAGTAGAGGTCGGAATACGACCTCTGCTGGCCGATTCAAAAAATCTCTAAAATGATTATTTAGATGCATTAAAGGGTGAAAAATTGGGTCCTTTCCTTCCGGGAAACATGTGATGTTACATCGTAGCTTCGAAAAGAAACGAGCCATGTTCGAAATGAAAATTTGTAATGATAACTATGGCTGGACAAAGAATGACAATATTAATGGATGAAATTGGCATGAACTAGCATACATTTAGTGTATGTTAGGATCCCGGGTAAGGGAAACACCATGTATTGATGCCTATGGGGCATGGACTAGCATACATTTAGTGTATGTTAGGATCCCGGGTAAGGGGATCACCATGCATGGACTAGCATACATTTAGTGTATGTTAGGATCCCGGGTAAGGGGATCACCATGCATCGATGCCTATGAGGCATGGACTTAGCATGCATTTAGTGTATGTTAGGATCCCGGGTAAGGGGATCATCATGCATTGACACCTATGGGGCATGGACTAACATACATTTAGTGTATGTTAGGGTCCCGGGTAAAGGGATTGCTAAACATCGACGCCTACGAGGTGATGATGATACCGGTGGAATTAGTATTGAAAATGAGTTAGGCAGAAATAGTTGTGGTTGATTTTATGGAATCTTGAATGGAAGTTAAAAATGGAAGATGAAACGGTTTTAGTAGTTGAATGAAGAAGAGTTTCAATGGAAACAAAAATGGAGAAGTGAATAGAATATGAATACATGTTTGCCTTTTTAAATTGTTGGATATTTGTGTTACTATACTTATTGTGATATTCATGTTTCAATAATATGTATTTTGTTTCAGGACCATCGCGTGTACTACAGGAGTAGATCCTAGCTTTTGTTCACTTTTTGTTATGTAGTTCTATCCTTGTATTTTGAAATATTAAAACATTTATAGAACTTAATTTATATATTTGATGTTTAAACTTAAATAGATGAACTTAACTCTGAAATTCATATAATCATGTTTCATATATGCGTGTTTATCTCATTTTTTCCTCTATAATGATATTTGTTGTTCAATGTATGTTATAAATATTATGGTTGTGATGAGGATGATGTTTGTGGGATTGAGACCCAAGACGATTAGGTCGTGATTGAGTTATGAGATGTGAGATATTAGAAGTGTAAACAGGTATATGTCGATAACTTGGGACCTCCCAGTATAGGGGAGACTCTGCCGAAATTTTGATAAAACTTGTATATCAAAAAAAAAAAATTACCTTGAATTTTTCAATGTATCACAAAAAAAAGAAAAAGAAAATCAGGGTTGTTACAGTTGTGATCGGATTAGATGTATATTCCAATATCAATTCGTAAACACTATTGCAGAAAGAAATTCTCTGCGAGATCCATGAATCAATGATCGTGTGCCCATTCCTCCTGTTTCCATTCCCAGGTTAAGGACTAAAATTGATTCGTGGGGACAGATGTGGCGAAAGTCAGAGCTGGGGGACTCGCGAATTTTTTTCCCTTGAGAGGCGGAAACTGAAACGATGGAGAGTAAATTCTAACTTAATTCATGGAGTTGATTGAAACTAATTAATTGGTACATGTAGTATTAAAAATAATTAAATGGTTCTTTGGACATAATCAATTTAATAGTTTTTTTTTTAAAAAAAAAAACCTTCTTTCCTCGTCTATTCTTTCTATTTTTATCAACTTTGCCTTTTCCTTAGAGAAGGGACATAAAATTGACGTAAAAATAAAGCTTAAAAATATAGTTTTTGAAAAAGGAGAATTAATTAATCAGTTTTGTTAAATTATTAAGGGCTTGGTTATGATCAACTCAAATTGGGTTCAAGAATCATGCGCTGCCTTTTAGATCCGCAAATATGAGAAAGTACTTGGCGTGATTGCTACAATGATTCCTTCAAGTAAAATGTTTTCGTTTATGTAATTCAATTATATAAAATAAGTTAAAAGTTAATCTAAGTTACGATCATTTTAAATCATTGAAGAAAAAACCAGCAAACATTAATTAACAAAAGCTAAATAAGAAGGGAATTCACAGTTCCCTCCTCATAGATCACATACTAGGTTTTTTTTTTTAATTTTAATTGTATATTTTAACATTGAGATTGAGATATATAATTTATTTTGATTTGCTTTCTATCAAGTTATTCTAGTATCATGATCCGGGTCATGAATTTAGTGGGTTGACCCGGTTAACTCGAGTTTTTTTTATCTTTTTTTATTGAATTTTTATCCTGTTTCATTCTTTAATGTTTGGTTGACTAAGAATTAGTATTTATAATTTATTTTGGTTTATTTTTTTTGAGGTTATTGTGGTTTATTTACTTGAGTCACAGGTCTGGCCTGTTAACTTAAGATGGCTCAGGTCGTATTGTTTTATTTATTAATCGATTTTTTTTTAATTTCATCATTCAATGTTGTGTTGATTAGGGATTTGGGTTCATATTTTGGTTCGATTTACTTTCTATATAGCTATCATGGTCTCATGACCCACGTCACATATTTGATAAGTTAACCCAAGTTATCAAATCAATCTAATATGTTGTCATCTCAATATTTAACAAAAACTATCATCTTAAGTTTTTTTAGTCAAATTATATTTTTATCGGTTGTCTAGATTATTTTTTTATTTTCAAAGTCGATCAGGTCATATTTGATCAATCCCCACACGATTTAAAATTTTTTTCTACTAGAAAACACGTTAGCAATATCTATTTTTTTTTATTAAAATATTTTTAATTTGACCCACAACATAATACAGGTCAATAATCTAGTATCCCACTATTCCATCTAAATAATAATTTTTTTTCATAAAATAAATAAATAAATAAAGCTCCTCCAATTGATGATAAAGCAGTCTTTTCTTTTTTTTCTTTTTTCATTTAGGTAGCATTTCATACAGGTCAATTGATGATAATATTATAAAATATATGGGCTGGGCCGGACTCAGCCCAAAAGGGTTGTGTCGATCTCGGCCTAACAGTCCTCTCTACTTCTTTGGTTTGGGTCGATGATAATATTATAAAATATATGGGCTGGGCCGGACTCAGCCCAAAAGGGTTGTGTCGATCTCGGCCTAACAGTCCTCTCTACTTCTTTGGTTTGGGTCTGACCCGGCCCAGACATCAGGGCTAGGCCAGAACCGGCCCGACCTAGAAAAGGAAAAGAGGGGGAATTATTTTGCCCCTCACGTCCTCCTGCATGCAGAACGATATTTGTTCTGCATGCAGGAGGAGATGAAGACGAAGGAGACGCTGGAGGGGAAAGAAAAGTTACTTAGCGTGGAGGAGGAGGTGCCCTTGCTGGACTGGCTGAGGACGCTGGCTTCGCTGGTGGTGCTGTGGTGGCGGTCGATGGCAGAGAGAGAGAGAGAGAAGGAGAGTGAAGATGGCAGACCGTTAAGGAGGCTGGTTTTTTTGCTGTCTTTGGACCCAGATCTCCCCACCCATGGAGCATGAAAATCACATCTATTTATGGGTGGTGGAAGAGGGACACTTTGTCTCTTCTAGTGCCAAATGTCGGCCATTGGTTCGACCTGAAAGCACTTCAACCATTGCTTCAAAGAAGCAATAATGAACTGCCAGTTTTGTGCAGGAAAATGGCTGGTAGGGTTGGCTACTTTGGGGCGGTGCCGCTGCCTCTGCAGCCTTGATAAGCCCGGACGGTTTATACTAGCGTGTAGTCAGGTATCACAGGATCGTTTTCGTGCAGGTTTTATCTAATTTGGGGAGGAAACGAGGCGTCAAACGTCTTGGGAAGGAGGCCCCTCGGGCAACCTCGTTGGAGAATAAGATGAATAGTAATTTTTCTGCCAATTACGCTTTAGTCCTTCAATTTGTGACTTATCTCTAATTACACCCGTGATTGGCTTCAAACTTTCAATTCTATTTAATTTCACCTCTGAATAACTTCAATTCAAGCCCCAGATTTTAGCACCTATTTCCCTTTTAGTCCTTGGTTTTGGATTTCTTCAATCAAGTCCCTAATTGCCCATAAAACTTCAATATTTATGCAATTAAGCTCCTGATTTGACCAAATCAACTTTAAAAAATTCTAATTTAACCCAGAACTTTAATTTCTTCCAATTAAACCCCAAATTGACTTTAAAATTAATTTTTCTTGCAATCAAACCCTTCATAAATTCAATTAAACCTCCAATAAAATTTAATTGAGTCTATAAATATTTTTTTTTTTACCTTTCTTCTTCAAATTGAATTTTCTTTGTCAACAGGGCTCTTCATCTATAAAAAATATACTGTCAAATTTTAATCTTTGAATTTTTGAGCCTCCTCAACCAATTTCTAGCCATTTTCTAGGCGCTCCGATATCCTCTTCTCACTGTTATTATTTTTTGGATTTTTTTTTGTTTTTAGTCCGAATATTTTTTTTTTATTTTGGAAGAGAAAAAGTGAATTTGGGGAATAACTCAGAAATAAGTTATGAAAAATATATTAAAAAAGAAAAGAAAATATGTTGGCGTGTGGATAGCACCTGTCAACACGTCATTGACTTTTTCGCCTTCAAATGGCACATCCGACAATCAACGGTGAGATTTCTTGGTATGGTTAGGTTCATCTCGGCAACTTCTCCCTTCCACGGCAATGCGTGTGGCAATCTGGTTCCAGTTTGGTGCTGGTGAGCTTTTTTGCTCTCTTTGTTTTCTCTCCACCTCGACTTTTGCTTGTGGCACTTCAAAATTTCAAACCAGCCTTTCGATTTGTTTTTCCTTCATATTTGATCATTGTTCTTTTAATTACAATTTTTTTTAATTTGTAATGGTATATAGAATTGGAAATGTTTTTTTTATCAATTTCATCCTCCTTTAATTTTTTATCTATCAAGTTTGGTCTTTGTTTTTTTTTATTGTTTATTTGTTTTAGACAATTTTTTGAATTGAAGTTTTTTTTACGATTTCATCGACCTTTAATTTGTTTTTCCCATGTGATGTAATCCTCATTCTGTTTTTTGCACTTTTGCTTTGACGGATTTTTTTAATTTAATTTTTTGATGATTTCATCTTCCAACATTAAATTGGTTGGGAATTGAGTTTCTTGATTGAATTAAGATTTAGGACTTTGTAGGTTACAAGTTTGGGGGACAAACCCATGTTTAGGAGATTCACGTGGGTTTACTTCGTTTTGTTTCCTTATTTTAAGCTAATGTTTTTTCAATTTCATCCTTTAATATTTATTTATTTTTAAATTTCAACCTCCTTCAATTTTTTATCAGTCATATTTTGTCCTCGTTCTTTTAATTTCTATTAGTTTTGTTTTAGATGATTTTTAGAATTGAAGGTTTTTTTTATCATGTCACCATTCAAATTTTTTTATGTGCTTTGGTCCTCATTCTTTTTGTTGCAATTCTTTTTTCTTTGGCAAGTTTTTTAGTTTAGATTTTTTTTCGATTTCATCCTCTAATATTAAATTGGTTGGTAATTGAGATTCTTTATTGAACCCAAGTCTAGGATTTCACAAGTTGTGAGTTTGGATGATTAACCTTAATATAGAAGACTCACCCATGTTTCCTAGTTTTTTTTTAAGCTAATTGTTTTTCAGTTTCATCCCTCAGAAGTCAAGTTTAATCTTTCAACATTTATTTATTTCTTAAATTGCGTCTCCATTCTTTAATAGAACCCGAGGTTAGTTGAGACGTGGCCAAGGATTAATAAGGAGAAGAATAAGGGAAGAAAAAAAGAGAGGCAAATTATCCAACTGGGTTAACTCATTGTGGTCGTGTCGATCGCCTAGGTCATTAATGATTTTGCGAGTTAGCATGAGTCAATATGGTGTATTGTCGTCATCTTTTCATTTTGCTCCATAGATTTTTTTTGCGATTTAATCTTTTGATAATTTGATGTACTACATTTGAGTTAGGGTTGGTAGGGGTTAAAACAATAATAGTGTTAAATTGTTTTTTAATCATATCACTATTTGAATATTGCAACCGATTCACACTTGGCTCATTAGGTTGAAGAAGCCACATCAACTTTTTTTTATTTATTACCATGTATGATGATTGACATATTGGACAAGTTTTTGATCCTCATTTCAAGTATTTAATGACATAAAAAAAAAAAAAAACTCTAATATTTTTCTTAATGCAGTCGTTGTGTTTTGATCCGAAGTGGGACTCAGTATTAATTTATATAAATATAAAAGTTAATTAATCCCATCTCCTTTTATATATGACAGTCTTAGCCCATCCAATTCCGCTTGACCAATAAAAATCTGTTCACCAAGTGCAATCCTCGGGAATAAAGCCAAGCCTAGTCGAAGGAGATTTAGCTGCATGCCTTCCCGCCAACAAAGTTTTAACAGAATTCTGAGGGTTGGAAGTTTTAATTCTCTATTTCACACAGTTGTCATGGTTCAGTGATGTGTGCTTTGCAGCTCTGATCCACGTATACCGATTCTTGCTCGCCTTTCTATCTGCTAATGCACCAACCAATAGATTCTTATAATAATACCCCTCCCCCGTGTGTGTGTGTGTGTGTGTTGACTTCCTCCATTATTATTTCTTAGTAAGCATCACTTGCAGAGTACTCTTGCAGCCTAAATAGAGACATCTAAACTTAAATTGTTTCCAGGGTCCGTCTATCAGGGCTCAAGGGCTTTAGCATGCCACGTTTAGGGGTGCCAACTCCTTGTTCAAGATCGTCAACTAGGTTAAATTTAATTTCCCCACTGTGTTTTCTTGTTACATATATTCTTTATTTTCTCTCGAATGCCACGCAAGAGACTTTCAAGTTTTTCTGCCCCTTGTTTAAGTTCAGCTTTCACGTTGCATGTACATAAGTGGTGTGGATAATGGAATTCTGCAATTCACTTTGTGAAACCCAGATGGAATTCTCAGTGGTATACTCTAAACGATGAATCTAATAGAGGGTACTTTACATTTTCTGTGTATACTCTCTTTTTTGGCCCTCTCTCTCTAACAGGTTTATAATCTTTTAAGTCTTAAAATGCTACGACAGCTTAAGAAACCATGCCATTAAACTCAGACTTAGGCTAACCAAAAATGGATTGAACACTTTCTTGTTATATATGATCAGCACATTCTGTGCAGTTTTATATGAACACCTGAAATGATCCATAACTAAAATTATAACAGTTAGCCGGTCCTTCAAACCTAAAATTTTGTCAATGGAGGGAGATTGTTCATTTCTTTCTTAAGCTGGAGCTCAGTGAGGGTCTAATTACTGTACAGGATTAAGGGAACACGTTTTAAGGTTATAGTAGAAACGGAAGAACAGGTGGAAGTCTCATTCACAGGAGGGCAAGCTCGTTCCTCTGAACATAGACAAAAGGTAATTATTTATTTGTTTCAATGCTTTCCTTTAAAACAGAGAGAGAGAGATATATAATGACTAAGCTGATAAAATTCTATTATAGGTTTGTAATGCTTCGTGGTTCCTCAGGATTCTACTAGGATTGCATTCAAGTTCAGGAAGGACAAGTAAACAAACTTAATCTCTGTTTTTTCTTTCTTTCTTATGGGATCTATTTTCACACGGAAACTCAGGATTCTACTAGAGTAATGACCTTTTTTTAACGTGGCTGACTTGAATGGATAGGTTTCACTACATGGCCGTAGCGGACAACAGACAGATTCATGCCATTGCCTGATGACCGATTGCCGCCAAGAGACCAGCCCTTGGCCTATCCCGAGGCCGTTCAGCTTGCCAATCCTGTCGAGCCAGACTTCAAAGGAGAGGTATATACATGCTTAGACTTCAAAGGAGAGGAATATACATGCTTCTTTCTCTCTCGTCTCTCGTTTTAATTCTTATAAGATTTGGAATTTTTCCATCATAAAATGTATAGTTGGATGATAAGTACCAATACTCAAATGAAATTAAAGACAACAAGGTACATGGGTGGATATGCATGGACCCGCTAGTTGGGTTCCGGCAAATTACACCGAGCGATGAGTTTCGATCCGGCGGACCTGTTAAACAGAACTTGACCCAACCACTCTTGCAGTAAGCAATGCAGCTTAATTATGGTAATTAGGCTCTTCATTTCTAACAGCATTTTATTATGGGATCAAAATGTTATAATCAGATGTTTCTGATCAGTGCTCACTACTCGGGAGATGGTTTGGTGCCATATATTGGAGCTGGTGAGGCATGGAAGAAAGTATCTGAACCCGTGTTTATGTATTTTAACTCTGTGATGGATGGAGATGACCCTCTTTCAATTTGGGAGGACGCTAAATTGCAGGTTATTTTCATTATGTCTAAAATGAGATTAACTCCTCAACTATACCAATAGTTCAAGCAAATTCATTTTTAGCTACAGCTAATAAAGGTTTATAAGTGTGATAATTAGATGTTGATCGAGTCCAAAGCTGGTTATAATTTTCCAGCTTCAGAGGATTACCAAAAACCGGATCAACGACGGATTGTTAGTGCGAGACAGGTAGGGAAGCAGAGATGATCAATCTGATTTACTTTATATATATTAATGGTTGTCTTGTTCAATGTCTAGGCTTGTTAGCAATGATTGTATACCAGCAAATGGAGCTTATGCTGGAGTAGCCTTGCCAGGAGATGTGATGTCGGATCGTGGCAAAGAGAACGCAAGGTGTAGCTTTGAATTTTGTTTATCTTGTCTGTTCTTAACCATTTCCGCAACATAACAAAGAAGCGCTAAGAATATACACCAAAAGGATGGATAAAAGAGACTCAATGCTTTGTTGAAGCCATTTTAGGGGAAGTTTTTGTCTAGCAGACCCTTGAAGATAACAATGTTTCCTGTTATTTGCTATCAGGATTTCCAATTCTGAACTATAGCAGATGAAGACGGCTACTTTTCCATTACTATTACCTCAGGCATGACTCCCTAGATTTGGCTCTATTAAAATTTCTTTGGAAGCACCTCTACCACTATAAACCATAACTTCAAATCCTGGAACACAGGTTGTGACATTGAGATGGGTGATCTCGTGTATGAACCTCCGAGAGATGGGCCAACATTGTGGGAAAGAGGCATCCCTGATCGTTCGGCAAAACAGTTTTGTGCTCCTTGTTCTAATCCCAAGTACATCAATAAACTCTATTTTAATCATCCTGAAAGTTTAGTCATGCTAGCTTGCGCAAAAGGAAATCTCTCCTCCCGAGGCTTATTTTTGCAATGACGTTCTTCCATCTTCTTTGTGCAAACGAGATTGCAATACTTAATGGTTTCCTAAAATATATACTCACGGCAGAAATAGCAAATTTAAAATTTTTCAGGATTTCTAATGATCCTGTTAAACATATTTAAAAATATTTTAGAGTTTTATACGGAGATTATCTGAAGATCGAATGTTATTTTCGACTTTAAATATTTGCTTTAAAAGCTGAGTTATTGCAAACCACAAACTGTTAAATTGTCTTGTCTCTAACAATAGTACATACAAACCACCAGTGAAAGAGAAATTATTATATCTTAGAATACTATCTCTTTTCTTTTATGTTTTAGGTATTTTAGTATTATACTACTGTATTCACTTTTTTCACCATCCACATAAAATAAAAGATATAGCTTTTTATTTATAGGGAAACCTAAAACCCCTATAAATAAATAAAAATATCAATTTACCCCTTAAATAATATCATATATTATTTTAGGTTAATTTTAGAAATTTATTCAATCAAGTCCTCACTTGATTTTTCTAGGTCTAGAATTGTAATTCCCTGTATAAATTACACTCCAGTCTTTAATTTCTAAAACTTATTTATAATCAAGTCACACTTGATTAATCATCTCATTTTAATTTATGATCAATGATTCTTAAGAGTGCGACCCATTAGTTCCCTAATAAATTCACCCAAATATAAATCACAATCCTAAATAAAATAGGATTAAATAAATTAAACAAATTTATTTATTATCAATTCAACAATTAATTGATTTATATTTTAAGATTAAGTACAATCTCTAGCAACCTGTCACGATTCCTTAAATATTAGAAAAGTTATAAGTGACTTAACTTAACCTTTTAGTGATCAGTTTATTAGAGTAATTATTATTTCATCATCAATAATTAATATTCTGATTTAAATATTATAGCATGGAATGTGTCTACCATGTCAAATCATGTATGTTCTTTGAATAAGATTCGAAACTCTTTACAAATTTTATTCCACCTTGCACAAAGATTTACAATCAATACCATTTAAGAATAGATAAAACATTTTTTCTAATTCATCTAAGGTGATGAATCATCTTTTAATTACTTAAATACTTTCATATAGTTCATGTTATACTTAATATTTTCCCGTTTGTTACCCTTGACTAGAACAACATGTAGTAGGATCAAAACATAACACTTTCTATATAAGATAATTTAGTGATCTCAAGTCTAAGGATCATTTACGCAACTGTCATGTGAGTCTTTCATAAACACAAGTAATCTCTCCATATGGAGTTCTCATGCGACTCAATTCAGTGAACATGTCATCTGACAAACACCTACATATTAGTTTTAGATATCCTTCATACCTCAGCTTATGAGAACAACTGTTTCCTATCACAAAGAAAAAAACATAATATGTATCAGTCTTAATAGTTCTAATTAATATTAGTCTTAATAAAGCATTGATTAGGAACATTTTAGGAACAATGCTTTGATGCAATAGAAATCCTATGATTATAATAACTTTATAATTTTCTTTGCAAAATATTTTTATCCCAAAAACTTTATCTTTATTCTAAATTCATTAATCAAGTATTTAATTTATTAATTAAATATTTGATAGATATTAAAGAAAAATATATTTTTATTAATAAATAAAATATATTTAGATGAATAATGTCAAAGCCACGTATAACCAACTAATAAATAAATAAAAAAATGTTTTTCTCATAATACTTATTTGGTCATAATACTTATTTGGTCTTAGGGGCAATATGGTATTTTGATAAATAAAAAAATTCAAAAAAGTTGATAATGTGTGAATTGCACATGTTAGTCGCTCTGTTGCCTTCAGGCAACGTATGTAACTGACTCTAATGGTTGAAACTATTAATCTTCTACAACATCATTTGATTCGTCTCGACATCCTCTTTCTTTCTAGGCAACGTGTATGGTCAACGGACCTTCGGTTCGGCGCCAAAAGCCTTTTCTTCTTCTTTTTTTCTCTCTCCTCCTAAAAATATGTGACTAACCCTCCAAGTTTGCAGATCAGCCCTTCAGGTTTTTTTATCTTTGGATTTGGTCCCTTTTTTTTTTATTCCTATTTGTTTTATTTTAATTGATTTCTAAAATCTATTTTTTTTTTCAATTTCATCCTCCAATTTTTTAGTATATCAAATTTAATCTTTAATCTTTTGATTGTTTTTTTTATTTGAGATGGTTTTTTAATTTTATTTTTTTTCTTAATTTCACCCTCCATTTTTTTTCTTTTAGATTTAATGCTCATTTTTTTTTGCTATTTTTTTTTTTGCTTTGGTACACTTTTTAAATTGAGATTTGTTTTTTGATTTCATCCTTCAACATTAAACCGGTTGAGAATTAAGTTTTTTAATTGAACTCGATTCTATGATTTCACGGGTTGTGAATTTGAGAGATTAACCATTTTTTATATTATTAAATTTGGGTTGCCTGTTAAAAAAATATTAAATTAACAAAAAATATTAAACATAATCAACTAAATGACTAGAGTCTCGAATTGTTTTACTTATTTAGAAATCCTAGTGTCACCTGAAGTTGTTTCTTCTTATCTACACAACCCGGGGCGTTGCACTAGCTACTAGTATAGGTTTACTCGAATAGTTTTTTTTTGTCCTTTTTTTAATTTAATTTTTTTTACTGATTTTAGCTTTCAATATTTGGTTCATTATAATTGAGATTTCTAATTTGTTTTGATATGGATTCCATGGATTTATCATGATATCATACCCCAAATTACAGGTTTCGTACGTTAACTATGGTTGACTCAGGTCAATCCAATGTGCCACCATTTCAATATTTTTTTAAAAAATATCCAATATGTCACCATTTAAGTATTTTAAAAGTGTTTCAGCTGGTATGCATCAGATTTTTGACTTCCTAACATCTTTACATGGTTTTTAAGGTTGAAAAAAAAAATTAATCTGACCTAAAGCGTAGTGTAGATAAAAAAAATATTAGTGTATTCTATTAATGTGTGATACTAAATTCATATTTCTTTTTCTTGAGATTTAACGATTTTGTTTTTATGGGACACCAACTAGACAATTGATATTAAATCTAAATCATGAAAACATTTGGTTTATGAAAACCAAATCATTTTATAATATTGGTTTAATCACATGATTAATGTAGTATCCTTTCATATTTTGGGTTAAGTTTTTGTTGAAAATTGTTCTCTAACATAAACAGTTTAATATGGAACATTAACATGTCGAAAATCAATATAAATAAATTAAAAATTGATATAAAAAGGCTTTTAATTGACAAACATTAACATTGAAATATCACATGATTTTCTTATGACTTATTTAGTGTGGACTTAAAAAGTTAAAATGAGGCTTGTAAGGTACTAAAATGTTTACGGATAAGAGATTCTAGTCTAAATAAGTTTTAGTTTAAGTCAAATGCATGCTCAACTGAAGCAAAGATTTGAGTTAATTGTAAAATAATTTTTAGCTTTTTGTATATAAAACAAAATAATTGGTTATATTAGAACAAAATATTTAAAATGTCACTTTTTAATTCTATATTAAAACCATCATATTTAGTTTTGCATTTAACCCATCCTACTTAATTCTGCAAAAACATTTTACTAAGATCTTCTATAAATAAGAGGAAAGAGATGTCAATTTGAGGAATGAAAAACAATATGAAACATCTCCATTACCTATTGTGTACTCCTTTATCTCTTTCCTTTTAAAGCTTTGGGTTTGTTGTACTAGAGAGAATTTGAAATTGATTTTAAAAAACTTTATAGGCCTTATTTGGTTGTGCAATTTTTCAAGGTAGTGTTGTTGTAATATTGAGAAGCTGCTTGTAGTAGAACCATTTGTACCAAGTGATGGACAAATAGTTGAATCCTTAATAACAACATTTATAGTTTTTTATTTTTTCCTGAAAATTCATCAACAAGTAAGCTATATTTATTTTGAGTTAAGATATCTTGATTTCCTGTATATAGATTTAGATTTACTTTCTTGATTATTAGGTTATTGATTTTCTTATATAATTAGTTTTCTGAGTTAGCTTGATTAGTATTGTGTGAGTGTGTTAAAAACATGGTATCAAAGCTAGTTTTTTGAAATCCTTAAACCCCTAATTTTTCCTTTACTATATTCATTTTTTTTCTTCTTTTGAAGTCTTTAAATCCTTTAAGAAAAAAAACATCGAATCATTCTCTCTTTAATATATTAAGAGAAACATATTGTGTTTTGTGTATGATATTTTAAAAAATAATACAAAGATAAAAAAAAATATTTGAACAACTTTCCATAATAATAATTTGGAGATCCTTTCACTTTTGATCAAATGCTTCAATCCAAGTTGTTCAAGGTCTGATTGAGCTGAAATTTTTAAACACGTCTAGGCCATGAGGTTCTATAATCTTAATTGTGAAGATTGGATTTGGAGCAACCTAATTTGTGTTTTTAGCCGTGAACATTAACCGTGATTTTAGGATTCACACAAAAAGGAGAATATTTATTTTGATTGTTATATGTTTGATTTAGGCATTCTAAATTAGAAAAAGATCAGTAATAAACATGGATTCATTAAAAGATCATGAGAACTTCATTTACATTTGCCAAACTAGTCGAGAAAACTAATTTATATGATGAAATAATAGATGCGATGAAGAAAATGGTGAAACCTAATTTTGAATTAACAATGGAGGAGAGAAACTTACTCTCTATGGGTTATAAAAAGATGATTGGTAGAAGTAAAGAATCATGAAGAATCTTGTTGTAAAGTCTCGATAAATCATAAATAAGATGATAGAGAAACATGGTGAAAATTTGATAGAAAAGATTTAATAAGGAAAAACTAAACAAAATATTAGGGTACATTAAAGGAATAATTATAAGTGATGAAAAAAAATTGTTTCAAAAATTAACTTGAGGATGTTGAAAGTTTGGTCATAAATCAGTATAAGAAAACATTGGAAATAAATCTTGGTGCACCTAAACAAGGCCTAGGGTCATTAAAGGAGAGGGGTATAAATACAATGAGACAAAATCAGCTCATTTTTTCTCTACTAGGGCCGACCATAATAGCCTTAAAAGAGTCCCCTTTCTTGTTCTTCTTTATCAAATCCTTTTGCATGTCCTTGCCAAAACAATGTTAAGTGAGAAATGAGTTTGGAAAGAAGGGAGCTACACTTAAAAGACATTGAGAGATAAAAAGAGAGACGGCCAGAAAAGGAGGAGGAGGAGGAGGAGAAGAAGAAAAAATTGTCTAGAAAGCCTTTAAGCTCAAATTTGTTTGGTAAGATGATTTACATTGTTTAAATTGTGCTCTTGGTAACATTTGATGAAGATGATGAAAAACCCCTAAATGTTGTAACCTTAGGGTTTGTATGCATGTTGAAAATAAAGGTGTAACGGAACAAACATGTTAAGTGAATAAGGAAAGACACAAAACTAAGTGAAATACGAAAGAAAATTGAAAAGAAAAAAAAAAGTTGAAATCCCTAACCTTAGAACCGGCTAGCCTTAAACAAAGAAGGAAAGAAGAGGTATGGTTTAAAAGGGGTAATGTTAAATGTTTAATAAGTGTAAGTTGTGATTAAAAAATGGAAGTTTGGATAAATGGAAGAAATGTGTGTTCTTGTATACATGGAAGGGTTTTTATGGTGAAATGTTAGGAAGGAATATATGGTAAATATACGAGAATAACAATAAAAAGGCTAGAACCAAAGGAATAATAGAAGAAGAGAATTTCTACCCCTACATGTCGACAAAAAGGGAGATGGTAATTAGTTTAAAAATTATAATATAAGTGTTTAACAAGTTGGGTAAATGATTAGTTATGATGAAAATTTTGGTTTTAGTTAAGTTGAAGAATTATCTTTTCTTGGTGAAGGTGGGAAGGATGATTATAGAATAAGTTCTTGTTATAACACATATTTAAAACTTGGAACATGGTTAGTAGATTATACTTTATGAATTAAGAAAGAAAAAAAAAGTAATTGGAACGAAATAAATTAGGGAAAATGAGCATGGTGGTTTTGGCCATGAAAATAGTTCAAAGGAAATTGTTGGATTGATGAAAACCTTTTTGAAATAAAATTGTATTATGTAAATGAAATGATAATGATGTAAGAACAATGGTTATTTTTACTCATTACTCAAAAGGTTATTATATTCCAAGCATAAATTTTTAAAAGGAAAGGAAAGATATAAACAAGTGATGATGAACTAAGTAAGGTAATTTGTAAAAATGGGTTAAGTTATCATGAGAAATGGGTAAATTAGAAGAAGTTATGTTAAATATGGAAAAATAAATAAAGGAAAAACACTTAACGATGAGGGTTAGATATATTTGGTTAATAGGAGGATTGTACGTAAAAAATGCTATGGGATATATGGAATAAAAATACTTGGTTGTTTGTCAAATCTATAGATTGAGAGTCTGGACAATTTTGTTACCTAACTTCCTAAGGTGATTAGGATTTGAAAATGATAAAATTTGAAAACAAGTCTTTTCATGAAAATTGTATCAAGGAATATTAGTTTTCAAACGAGACTGCCTTGTTGAATTTGGAGTTATAAAACTCTAAATATGACTTAAAAATTGAAGAAAGGTCGAAATTAATCATACTGTACATATTGTATAAAGCGCGATAATGAGTAATTTTAGGTGTGTTAATGGCAGAATTGAGTTTTCTACCTTTTAGTAGAGTTCAAATCTAAGCTTTCAGAAGAGACAAGACACACTTAAAACCAAAATCTATAACGTTAGTTATAAGTGAAATACTAAACAGTGTTCTTGAGTGATAACTGGTTTAGAAATTGCAATGAAGAAGTTAATTGAAGGAACTAATCGAAAACGTAAAGTAATTTATGACAGTGGACATGTGTGAATGGAATTGTAATGATTTGAGAACTCACATTATGGTGAAGTTATGAAATGATACTAATGATGTCTTGTAAATTCAAAACAATGGAGATAACTGGAATAGAATCATCTGCAACCGAAGGAAACCACATAGTCAAAGGAACAGGTAGGTGTACTTCACCTCACTTGAGTTTTTGAAATCTTATTATCTTGTCTTATTGCAAATATTTTGTTTATTGAATGCGCTTTAATGGTTGGAAAAGAAAAAAAATCAAGAGGAGAAATTGACAATCAGATGGATTGTCATATTTATTGGTAAGCATGAGGGGTTATCAGATTATTGATAATCAGATGAATTACCACATTTATTGGTAATCGTGAGGGATTATCGGATTATTGGTAGTCAAATGGATTGCTAGATTTATCAGTAATTGTGAGGGGTTACCGGATTATGGGCATTAGATGGATTGCCAAATTTATTAGTAATTATGAGGGGTTACTAAATTATGGACAATTAGATGGATTGCCTAATTTATTGGTAATTGAGAAGAATCACCAAATCATTGACATCCATGAGAGAATAGCTAGAAGGTTGTCAATTACAGTGAATTGTTAGAGATTTGATGATCATGAGGGTTGGTTATTATGAGTTTAATTGGTAAAGTAAAGATTTAAATTAATGGTGTTAATACTAAAGAGATATTGAGAAGGAATAATATAACTAAAAATACTAAATCTTATAGTTGAAATTTGAAAGTTAATCTTATGTATTAGTTACTCTTTTACATGTCATTCATATTCTCGGCAGGAATAGGAGTAATAGTATAATACATCATAGTCGTTATTGTAAATTAATGTAATGTTTAAATCTTATGGGAATGTATGACTTTATATGTAATTTAATTACTATCATTTTGGGGATTGTAAATAATTTTATAAGATAATTATTTGTGAATTAATAATGTACTTAATAGAATTAATAAAATATTGTGTAGGATAGATTTTAATATTCTTAAATTGGTTTAGGTATATTTTAATTTTTTTTTCAATGTTCATACTATATAGATGTTTAAACATATGATTAAATTTGTTGAGACACGGAGAAATATGTATGAGTTGGAGTAGGATATGATCTAGGATGATTGAATTATAATTGAGACTTGATAATTGATATGATGAATGGAAATGAAAGTGTAGATAACTGGATATGTTTAAATGTAGGAGAAACTCTGCTGAATTCTTATAAAAAAAATTTTGCACCACAAATTACCAATGTATCGTGAAAAAAAAAAAGATGTTAAAATTTGAGGTCATTTCACTTTTTATCCATTTAGAGGGTGTTTGAGAGTGTGATAGAAATGCATCAAAATAATATTTTTTTTTATTTTTAAAAAATCATTTTTTACATCAGCATATAAAAACAATCTAAAAATATAAAAAAATTAAATTTAAGCTAAAAAAAAAAATTAAAATTTCATAGAACATGATGTAAAATTTAAAAAGAGTAGTAGAAAGGAAATGAGATAAATGTAAAAAAAGACTAGAGAGTAAAAGAAAAGGAGGGATAATAGTTTGACATTTGTAATCATATTATATTTGTAATAGATGAGCATCTCATTCTGTCATCTATAACTAGAAAATTATCTTTATTTTGTTATATTACAAGTATCCTGTGGAGTTCAAGAGTGAAGGTAAAAAAAAAAGTTTTAGGTAATTAGTCACTTAAAACATGTGATTCTGCTTAAATAACTATAAATTAAATTAGGCCTAATCGATCTAAGAAAAATAATACTGTTGATAAGTTTACTTATTAGGCCTTGTTTGTTTGTTCCAAATTTTTTCATATTTATTTAAAATTATAAAAGCTTGTCAAAGAAAAACAATTTCCAGCAAAAAAAAAAAAAAATTGGTTTGGTTTTCAGGAAAGTGTTTTTCTAGAAGTTGCGAAAAATTCAAAAATATTTTTTCATTTGCTGATTATATCAGGTTTGGTCATCAATCTTTTGATTTATATATATTTTATTTTGAATCTTTTTATTTATTTATTTTTCAATGTCATCCGTTAGAATTTGATTCTTATATCACTTTTTATTTTTATTCTTTTGATTGTTTTTTATTTTTCTTTAATTGAATTTTTTTCATCTATTAAATTTAATCATTATTCTTCTAATTAATATTTAATTTATTTAATATAATTTATGAAATTAATTTTTTTTAATTTCATCATCTTTTAACTTTTTTATCTGTTAGATTTGATTACATTCTTGTAATTGCTATTTATTTTATTTGAAATAATTTATGAAATTTAATTTTTTTTAATTTCATCATCTTTTAACTATTTTATCTATTATATTTGGTCTCCATTCTTTCTTTATGATTTGTTTTATTTGAAATAATTTAGGAAATTAATTTTGTTTTTCAATTTCATCCATCTTAACTTTTTCATATGTTAGATTTGGTCTCTATTATTTTAATAAATTTGAAAAATAATAATTATTTTCCAACTAATTTTGCTTGACATAAAAAAATATTAAAAAGTATTTTACAACTTTTTTTCTTATAATACTACTGAATATAAAAAAATAAATTAATTTTTAGAAATCCACTTCCCGTGGAAAATACTTCTCCATACAAGCTTGTAAGCAAGTTGCCCTCGGCAATCACTGTACCAAAAACATATTTAATATAATCTCTTGAGTTCCGTAGCCCAAGTTTACGTTTCAAGCGGTTGGCCCAAAAAAAAATAGTAACAAAGTGGGCTTAGGAGTGAGAAGCTAAACACAGGTCAAAACAGGCAATTCGTACCTTCCAAATCAATCGGTGAGTATAAAATCTCCCATCCTCAAAAACTAGGGTATAAAAGGGTTCAAATCCTCTCCGCCCAAAAAGCTCTTCCCTCGAATAAACGTTAAATTAAACCCACAACAAAGCATCAACTCCTCCAATCGGTAATTTTAATCTCTTCCATAGATTCACGCTCTTTCTGCAAAAATCTACAGTAGCTTCTTTGTGTTTGATTTACAGATCTCTGGGAATGGCGACGTTTGAGCTGTATAGAAGATCGACGATCGGGATGTGCTTGACGGAGACTCTTGATGACATGGTTCAAAACGGTACTCTCAGTCCTGAGCTAGCCTTCCAGGTTCTTGTTCAGTTTGATAAGGTACATGTAAATCACACTTAATCCAGTTTGATAACTAACCACTTTGGGTTCTCTCTTTTTAATTTTTTTTGTTTTGTCTTTTCAATTTTAGTCCATGACTGAAGCTTTGGAAACAAAAGTGAAGAGCAAAGTCTCAATTAAGGTAAGTTCTTTCAATTTTATGTTTTATTTAGCTATTACGATTGCCATCTTTTGTCAATTGATCATCGTTTAAAGCGAATTGGGATAACGAGTTTTATGGTTGTCAATTGGATCTGAACTAATTCTTTTGTGCTATGTTATAACTAGTTTAGTCAACAATTAAAAATGTTACTAAATTTTGACTTTGCTGATCTGGCCTCTTATTGATTGTGATTCCAAGTCAACGTCTTCCATGTGTGTGTGTGTGTGTGTGTGTCGTTGATTATCCCTGTTGATTTTGGCCAAAAAATATGTAACGACTCGAAAGTCAAAACAGTTTCTGAAAGTGTTGTGTGTCATGCGTTCCTGCATGCATGTGTGCGTTTCGCTTGATTCATTTTCTGAAGATGTGAAATCATTTTCATCAGCTCTTTATTCCATAATTGGGTCGTGTGAAGATGAGGAATCTATGTAATATAAATAGGGCACCTTCTGTTATACAACCAAACAGCAACATCTCTGGATTATTAATTACTGTTTCTATAATTTAGATTTGTAAATATCGATTTTAACCACAATTATAAAGAAGTTTTGAATCACCTTGATTGATGAATGATAAGATTGGAGTCTACTTAAAAAAAAATATCAACATTAAGAGTCTTTTGTCTGTCAAATTTTGATGACAAACCTGCCTTCTTATCAATGAAGCAGAAGGTTTATGGAATCAAATTGTTGCTGATATAGAACCATTCTATTGTTCCGCACATGTGGAGTGGATGTAATTGGTTTAAGGACAACTTAAGTGTATGCTTGCTGGGAAATGTCACGTGCTCAAGGCACTTTTGGATGTTTGAATTTTCAATGTCAACTGATGCAAATAAACATATCGGATAAATTTAGCCATCCATGAGCACTGCATCATTGGTCAGTGGTTATTTCTCGATCAGCTTCTTAGGCAATTGAAAATTGGTGCTTTGAATGCTTCATTAGCATACTTGTACAGAAACTGTCTTCTATGTTAGTTTTGGGGCAGGTATGAATTCCTACAGTCTTACAAGGAAATTTTGGAGATGATTAATGATGGAACTTTTTATATAGCTTAGGTCTGGACTGGCATTTGTAATTCTCAACCTTGTTATTTTCTTCCTATTTCACCCCCTCCCCCAAATACTTGCGGCGTAGTGACCTAATGGAGCCTCTGGTGCTTCCATGTACATCTGTTGTTGATGCACTTTTCTGTATTAACTGCCATATTATTCCAAGCAGCCAGCAATATGTGGTAGGTTTTGCAGATTTTTGCATTTACAGAGCACTATAGTTGCACTGATGAATTTATGATTTTGTTTTGGATTTGATTGGGCCTTTGTGAGAAAAAAAGAACTGAAGTCCTAGTGATTACCGTAAGATGGTGCATTTTTTAATTAATCTTTTGTGGTCAGCAGTGGTTGTTGGCATAGCCTTCAGAACAAATTGAATCTGCATAGCAAAAGGAGCATCATGGTTGAATGTTTAAGTATCGCATGTGGCAACTTTAACAGTGACTTGGTGGTAGAGTGAGGCAATTGAATGATGGGTGAGGTTGTGCAGTGAGAAGACAATTTAAAGAATGACTTGCTTTATGCTGCTCTGATCATGATACTTCATTTTTGGGAGGGAGGGATATCTTGGTGATTGTTGCTAATTGCATTTCCGAATTAGTTTTGGAGATTTTCACAAGTTAGGCAGGTGGCTGGGAATTGAATGTCATGTCTATTTGAAGTTTTTTGCCTTCACCTTTTTCCGGAACTTGTTCTTATATTCCCTCAATGGTGAAAGTTCGGTGAGGATCCTTTTTATGGATTTGCGTGGGGAAAAAAGAAAAAACGAATTCTGTACCATTTTGGTTGTTGACTTTGGACTTTATAGTCGTATTCTTCCTTTCCACTTTAGGTTTAATGGAGGAGTTCATATTTATAATCTGTGGGAGTTGGGCTCTTTAACCAGGGAACTCCTGTCGTAATTTTCCTGGATCAAGATTGTATTTTATGTGTTAGGGTAGCAACTGAAAGGACTCATATTATTTTTCTGGTTTTGGGTGCTACAGGGACATCTGCATACCTACAGATTCTGCGACAATGTTTGGACCTTCATTTTACAGGATGCTATGTTTAAGAATGAGGACACGCAGGAGAATGTTGGGCGGGTTAAAATAGTGGCATGCGACTCAAAGCTGCTTACGCAATGAGGCTGTAGAGGTGGTTATTTGTAAAGGTGGGATGGCAGCAAGATGGGATGCGAGTGTTGTTTACTGTGGAAGACTGGACACAGCATGTGTAACCCATCAACAACCTTTTCCAAGTTCCAGCTTTTGTTATTTGATGATGTATTATTTTGACGACGGTGATTGTTCGTTTTATTTAATCTGCTAAGAAGATGGTATACTCATGGAATAGGGTAGCATCATCAAACTACAATTTCGTTGGTGGCTGTATTTGTTTACGTATTATTAATCGTTTCTCGTGCTCGGATGCAAGTGCTTGCATGAAGGCAACCTTTTTTTTTTTTTTTTAAAAAAAAAAGGGTTAAAAGATTGGCACCTCTAAATTATAAAAAATTATTTAATCAAGCTACTCTATTAATTAATTCAATGTGTTTTTTTTTTTTTTTTAGTTTAACGTAGGTGTCCGGGCCAGCTTGCGCGCACCTCGACTAATCCCACGGGCTCTAAAGTTAACGACCATGTAAGCTTCCAGTGGCCATCATATGAGCAACCACATGGCTCGAACCTGAGACCACAGAGGAAGCAAACTTTTTGGTTCCAAGTTTTTTATCATTGGACCACCATCTAGATGGTTATTCAATATATTTATTTTGTTACATGCAACGTGTGTGCTTTACTAGTTGATCAATAATTTATATTCCCCCCTCTTTCCTGATATCAGAAGACATTTAATTTAATTTGAAAAGACAAAATAAAGCATGGATTTTGTATCTCGATAGTGAAAAAAGGCTTCCAAATGCTAGTGGATGATTGATTAGGTGAAGGGTCATTCATGTTACAAGCCATCCTAACATGTGAGAATTTCCTTTTCTTCTGTGGTTGTTCAGCACGTTTAAATGAATCGAACATTCTAACATTTTATTTTTTGTTATTGCAAACAGTGGCTCTACAATCTTCACCTACCGAAGGTAAAATGATTTACCAAGGAAGAATAGTATGGGCTTTTACAATAACTATCATTGTCTTTTGTCTTAGTACAGTATCTGAAACCCTCCCCCTCAACCTCCATTACTGCAGTACCACCACCACAACAACCCTTCAACCGTTGAAATACTTTCAATTATTTTAAAATTGTTGTTACCTTTGATTTTTTATATAATTTGATTTTCACATAACATAAAACATACATATAAATCAATATGTAAAACAAAAATCAACTTTATGTTCATCTTACTCTCACTCTCTACAAAAACATGATAGACATATAAAACAACAAGAAAACCAACTTATGGTATTAGTAGTCAGAAAATAGACTTGATGCAGATTGAGGCAATAGTCCACTGATCTTAAAACATTTTATCTTATGCTCTCTAGTACTAACAGTGTGATTGTAATATTATTTCTTAGGCTTACTCAATCACTTATTCTTGAGAATAAATGGCAAACCTCTTGACCACGTGGTCAAACAACTCCCAACGAAGTATATAACAATCTGGAAAGTCAAAAATCAAGTTTCATAGAACCTTGATCTAGAAGTAACCATGTACTTAAGAACCAAATGTATTGGAAAAGGACTTGGACCCATAGATAATCTTGTATTTAAGAACCCTAAGTATATGAATGACGTCATAAACCAGTTAATCTTCAATAAGTTAGTGTACGATCTTGGTCCCTATAAAGAAAGGTTGTTTTGCCACAAATAAACAAAAGAAAAAATCGTGTTTATTCTCCAACTTACTACTGCAATTTGCAGCTAAAAAAATAATATAGTCTCCTCTAATTAACCCTAATGGATTCATTTTGAGTTGCAAGCTAATGAGCCTAAACTATGAATCAATTAATATAAGTCTAATAATGAAATAAACTCTTAAATAATGTCTAATGGGCTAGAATAAACTCAAATTTAAAAATAATTATTCAACATTAAATAAATAAATAAATAAAATAGGATAAGAAAACCAAAATTTTCATGTCAAAATTCCTCAATGTAACCCGAATCTCTAATTTTCGCACATTCTTGGCATATTTTCAGTCCTGGCTTCAAACACGTCGTTCTTTCTTGTTTAGATGCATTATTGGGCCCACCGTATATGGTTGGAAAGCTTGAGATGTCTAGTTTCCAGCCCAAACTAAATCGCGGCAAACCTCTATTTGTAGTTCCAGATATATCTCAAACAGTACACAAAGGTATAGTCTTGTAAATTTGACAAGATTTGTATAGCAACTTTGGCCCTCTGAAATAATATATTCCTGAACTCCATTTGACCCGAGAAAATACCAAAATATAGTTTCATATGCCTAGTATTTCCCTGTAAAGTTTCAGTTTGTTTTGATATACGGTTTAAGAGATATGCTCGATTTCGCAAAACTGGTCAGCATATATTTTAAGACCATAGTTGGACCTGACTTGGTTCGTATAATCCTTACCTTCTTTATATAGATTCCACCTTGAATCTATATAATAAAAAACATCTTCTAAGGTCAACAAATTAGTACCAAACTGAAGAATAACATCATCATCAAAACCAAGAAGAACCTTATTAGCAAAGAAAGTCCTCTTGATATACAAGCTCTCATTTTCAACTATCTTCTTATTCTTCAATTTCAGTTGTTTCTCATATATTTGCTTAGGTATCAAAGATACAAGAGTTATAGGTCTTCCATTCACCTCAAAGGAATACCTATTTGTCACTCTATTATGCATAACTCTCCTATCATACTGCCATGGTCTACCATGCAATAAGTGATTAGCTTGCATTAACACAACATCACATAACACCTTTTAACAATATTTACCATTAGAAAAGGTAACCAAAACTTGTTTATTCACTTTCACTTACCAATTCAGTACTAACTACATTAGTGTAACTACCACAATTTATAATTAAGTTACATACCTTATTATGAACATGACATCTTGTGTGGAGTATGTTCTTCCTCTAACCTTCAAAATCATCCACCTTGACATGCATATTCAATGCTCTCCTCACCATAAGTGCCTCTCCCTCAACCAGATACTCAACACAAATATCATCAGCATCCTCTAATGGTGGCATCTTCTCCTCTCCATCCTTCCCATCCGTCTCAACCTCATTATTAGATTTCATAAACATGACTATTTTGTTTAGGCACTGCGAAACAACATGACTAAAACCTAAACAACAAAAGCATTTAATGTCACAGTTACGAGAAGTAGGAGTAACATTATTACCTTTAACAATGATCGAGGTGTCTTTCTTCTCTCTAGGGTATTTGACCTTGCCCTTCTCATTCTGTTGTGATGGACCACCCCCAGTACTAGCCTTCTAATTAGGTTTCCAAGGGTTTAAATGACCTAATGGCTGGCTTTGTCGAATGGTATCCTTTCATTTAAGCTGTTTCTCCATCTTTATGACCATATGCATCATCTCCTTCATCTCTATATAATGATACAACTCCACACTATGAGCTATATCATAATTAAGGCAATTCATGAATCTAGCTATTAACTTGAATCATAACAAGTTTCATCTCCTTGAAATACTCATCAACACTTTTTGTACCTTGACTCAAACTTTGTAACCTTTGATACAATTCTCTACAGTAGTGGCTAGGCACAAATATCCTCCCCATAAAGAATTTTATCTCATCCCAAGTATCATCTTGCCTCTCATAATTCCTCTTATGGTTTGTCACTAACGAATCCTGCCATACAATGGTATAGTTAGTAAAAACCAATCAAAGCAAGCTTGAATTTCTTGGGCTCTAGATAATTATGACACTCGAAAATCCACTCCACCTTCTTCTCCCATTCTAAATAATCTTTAGGATCATTCTTCCCTTAAAAAGCCAGTATTTTCAACTTAATTGTTCTCAAATCTCCACCTAACTCAACATTATGGTCCTGTTACCTATAATTACCCCTCTAGCCAAAATTGTCATCGTATCTTTTCCCTACAAACTGACAATTCTGTTGTTGTCCAAAACGTTCCTCATATCCCACAAACACCTCTTTAATATCAACATTACTCGGTTTCTGTAGGGTGGGAGTATTGATAACAGGAAAATACATAGGTTATCTTGGGAAGCAGTGGTGAAAGAAAAAGATAGGGGAGGGCTTGGTGTTGGGACTATCTTGGCAAAAAATAACACTCTCCTCTTCAAGTGGATTTGGAAACTGGGAAGTAATGACAAAACTAGTTAGACAAACTTTATTAAGAGACAATACAGACCAAAGTTTATCAATGAGGTGCCCCGATTCAGGAAAAAACTCTCAGTGCTTTAGCGAGGTATCTGCTCTACTATTACTAGTAAGGATCACGATAGCACTCTTATTTGAGCTAGCTGTAAACTTAAAATGGGTAATGGTAACCAGGTAAACTTTTGGTCAGATACTTGGTTGACTGACTTTTGTTTAGCTAACTTTTATCCTGCTCTCTTTCGTCAGTCCTCCTCCAAAGCAAGTCTCGTTAGCCAGATGGGATACTGGGTAGAGGATACTTGGTATTGGAATCTGAAATGGATAAGACCCCTTAGAACTAGAGAGAATTTGATATTTCAAAGGTTAATGTTTGATTTTAATCTTGCAGTTATTCATCGAATGAAAGAAGACAGGTTGGTTTGGGAATGGGGGGAAAATGTGGTTATACTGTAAACTTTTTGTATGTTTGCCCTTGATAGGATCAGGTTTGCCAGAACTAAAACTTATGTTATAGATGCCTAGAAATCTATTTGCCCTCCAAAAACATAAATGACTTTATGGCTAGCTCTAAATAAAGGTCTTTGCACAAGATCCTTCCTGGTTAAGAGACATATCCTGAGCCCTTAAGATGATTGTTGCCCTTTTTATGTGCACCATTCTGAAACTATCTCCCACATCCTTATGTATTGCCCTGTGGTCTGGAATGGAATAAATTGTAGCTTGGAGAGGTCTAAACTGGGTAATGTCATATGCCCTTGATGACCTTCAATGTCAATGACAAGGTTTTCTGCAGGAAAATCATTGTAAGTTTGAGAGATCTGTTTGGGAAGGGGGGGTTTATGTTTAGCATTATTTGGACTATGTGGAATACCAAGAACAACATGATATTTGAGGAAAATCAGCCTATTTGGGAAGATATCTATTGACATTTGTTTTACTTTGCTGCAGGTTGGATAAGAAACCTGAACTCTTCATTCTAGTATACAAGTGTTGATCTATATAGGAATCATGAATGTATTTTAGCTTGGTCCGTTTAAATTCTGATTTCGTTTGATTTTTTCTGTTGTTGCTCCATTATTAAGGTTATTCGTTCCTTATTTTTCCTCATTGTCGATTGATTGTGGCCTTGGCTATAACCTATATAGCTAAAGTTCCGCTCTCTCTGTTCAGGCTTTATTTTTATTATGTATCATCTAAAATTTTAGCAACACATTTATTTTCTATTTAGTATCTTTAATACTTGAGGATATACTTTACAGTGTAATTTTATACCTCCAAATATTAAAGTCTACAACTAAATCCCAACACTCTAAATATTAATTAAACAAAGTAAGTGTTGTGGGATTTTTGGTATTTTATCCAAAACCTAATAGATAATCATAAACTGGTTACAATATCTATTTTGTATTTTTAAAACATGATAAAAATGCAATTTTGTATTTTTAGAAAACATGCATAAGAAACCTTTAGAATTTGGTCATATGCACGAAAACAAACTATAATTTTATTTTTGAAATGAGAATTTTTTTAATAGTTTTTGAATTTTTCAAAATTTTAGAGAAAACCGGGTTCATATCTTACAGTGTAAGTCTACAACCCAATATAGAATGAAATTCTTGAAGAAAAACATATTTTTGTATTTCTTAAATAAGGAAATTTTGTTGAATTTTTTAAATTCTTTTGAAATTTCAGAGAAAAATCAAGTATTTTTAATATCAAGTTTGTATCTTATACTATAAGTCTACAATCTGATATTAGACAAAATTATTGGAAAAACACGCGAGAAACCAATAAATAATTTCAAAATGATCCCTGAATTTTTTAGATTTTTTTAAGGACTATTTAGCTAGACACCCAAATAGGTATAAAATTAAACTAAAAAAAAAGGGTTAAGGACATGTTTGCCAAACACGTCTTTAGCCTAAAATCAAAGACATGAACATGCCTTAAGGTAGTGTTTGGAAAACATGCACGAAATTCACCCCTATTTATAGGAGATTAAATAAGAACATGAGGTATTTCTTAGGCATGGTTTGTGACCATTGATTTGCTTGGGAATGATCCTAGCCATTAGCCATAAACCAACAACATGGCATTATAAAATAAGACTATTAAATCTGGTTAGATCATAGGTTGTAACTATTTATTACAATGGCTGAAGGGCTGCAAATCAGTGGAGAAAAGGACTGGGGGTGCAGTACAAAATCAAGGGGTGAGGATGGTATGTCTTTTGTCTCATTTGAAGGAGAGATGGAAACATTAAATGGCCCTCAAAAGCGACTTCATGGGTATCCTTTTTTGGTATAAGGTAGAAGATGACAAAAACGACGTCGTTTTGATTCAAAACACGTCGTTTTGGTCAAAACATGTGTAAAACAGTGTTAAACGACATGCCATCCGAAACTAATTTTTTTTGTTTTTTACTTTTTGTTGAGCAAAACAACGTTGTTTTGGTCAAAACACATCGTTTTATTTAAATGAAACGATGTTGTTTTTTGGTTTTTTACCTAAATTAGGTCATTAATCTCTTTTTTATTTCAGCCTCTAATCTTTTAATTTATTCAATTAAGTCAACTGAACTTTGATTCCAAGAATCAATTCAATTTCACCCATGTTTTCAATTGAATTAGGTCCCTAAATTCACATGTCTTTTACTCGAAGGTCATTGGTTTTGAATTTTTTTAATTTGGCCCTTAATTGACCCCCGACACTTTGATTTTCTTGCAATTTCATCCATGATTTCACCCAATTGAGTTTGAAAAAAAATTAAATTTGGTCCTCTAAAATTTCAATTTTCTCAATTAAGCCCAAATTAAGCTTCCAAACTTAATTTTTCACCAATTAAATCCCTAATAAAATTAATTTGACCAATTAAAAATCTAATTAAGTCCTTTCACTTAATTAATTATTTTAATTTGACCCAAATTAATTCTTAAACTTAATTAAACCTTTGATTGGACCCATGATTAAATCAAATTGACATATTAAAAGTTTAATTAAATCCTCAGACTTAATTTTTATGTAGATTTGTCTAATAATAATTTAATTTGACCTTGAATTTGCATTGTCTTTCAATTTTTGGGTACAATTAGGTTTTTGATTTTGTTCAAAATCTCAGTTTGGTTTCTCCATGCATTTGAAATCTTTCTCAACATGCTCTTACCAAGTTTCTAGTCTCTTTTTTTTCTTTTTAATTTTAAAAGAAAAATATATTTTTAGGGAAAATTCAAAATTGAGTTATGAGAATTATTATATTAAGATCTTGAAAGAACTTTCTCCATCATGCTTCCTATTTAAGTTCACATCACTTAAACATTTGAATTTTTCCTTACGTGGAGCGTATGTAGGAATTGGGTTGGCCAGCAAGCAAACCGAGATATCATGGAATTGGAGTTTTAGTTATATGGAATCTCAATAACAAGATGAACTTTACAAATATATATATATATAATCTCAAATTAATAAACTTTAGCAAAAATTCTTTAAATTAAATCATAAAATATATGAGATATCATTTGTATGGGTACAAGCATAAAATTTAATAAACGATTTATTAATTATATAAACACCTCTTTTTGGTATATGTGTATATGTTATTAATACATAATCTTGTTGTGAAGCATGCAGTTACCAAGTTTTCAATGCTGTGCTTAGCCTTGTGGAGGTCCTAGCTAGGTTCGAAACTCAACGTAAGCATTTTCAAATTTTTATTTTATCTATTGTCGTTAAACGTTGATTATGTATAAATATATTGTATATATTTAAACTTAACTTGAAGCAAAACTATTATATATAACTAGAACACAGATTCCAGCACAGATAGATATATGTTAGAAAGTTCAAACAGATAAATATAAGTGGGGACTTGCATAGATAAATTTGAAGATAAACAAAATACTTGGACTTTGATATATAGATATATACACATATAAATAAATACCAGTACAAATAAACAAAATGATGGGGACATCAGACCCACTCTGCAAATTACACGGGTATACGGACAGAAACGACGTAGGATGGCCCAGCCTGTCACGCTTTAGTTGGGAGACTAAGCTCATTTAGGCCTGTCTCATTGTTATTTTATTTATTTGAAATTATTTATGTTAAACAATTTGATTTGATGGGCTGGGCCTAGTAGTGAGATATTTTAGGGTTTTACTATTTATATATTTCTTTGTCATTTTATGAGACAGTTTTTGATGATTAATGAAAATATTGCAAACTTTGCATATCTCTAATCCCCTTTCTTCTCTTCTTTAGCTTTCTTCTTACTCTAAAGCTTCTTTCTTTTCTTGCTTTAATTCTTATTATTTATTGTCCCGCATCAAATTTGGTATCAGAGCATGGCTTTTAATTGTTCTTACAATTAAACGATCCACATGTTTATGCTTAACCCTATATCCGGTTTGATCTTAAAAAAAATCATATTGTTCTAATTACAAAAAAAAAAGCAACACTGTTCATCAACACTATTCATCATCAACGACAGTAATCAGATTTTCAGCAGCGATGCCTCAGCCCATCATAGCGGCAAACCCACCACCGAAAAGACCTGCACATCAGTCCACCGATCCACGCTGATTTACAACCTCCGACACAGACTAACGACAACCACCAGATTGACACCGTAAGAGACATCAGTGGATCTCCGGCTTCAGCAACCACACCAGCGGCACAAAACCACCAGCCACAGCCACCCACAAACCTATCACCGCCAGTACCGACTGGTGGTTCATCCCAGCAAAGGCAGCGCCTCAGCCAGTGTCATCATCTTCAGCGCCAGCAAGAGAGCTTCAACTGACACCATCCACAGTACCATCGCCCTCAACCATTAGCAGCAAACAGAGCAGTAGAACCGACCGGCAGCAACCACCACCTTCAATAGACTACAGTTGTCATCGCCTTCAGCAGTCATGCCGCGCCGCCAGCAACAACAAGTTACAGGAGGTAAGGAAGAAGGAAACAAAAGCTGGTAAAATAATTAACCATGCCACGTCACCAATCCGAAGCAGCATCTGCATCATCTACCACATCAGCAGATCTTGCCACATCAGCATATCCCGCCACATCAGCATATCATGCCACGTCATCTGCCACATAATCCTTCACTGCACATCATCTGGTCAGAAATTCTTTTACCCATTGAAAATCATCATTCCTTGTATGCTTTTACACTTGTTAACCAAGATTTAACATTAATATTATTCTTTGTGCTTGCTCATAAAAAAATTACATAGCCCGTCTTTGAATTAAATTACCTTAATTTTGAGCTTGTTTATTGGCATTGAAGATCTGATCCTTTTAATTAATTGTGGAGCTTG
>Ga0307515_10003649_pt1 | contig 32350 bp, 34 predicted proteins | sample 17_EM_MG_FD_194513 | JGI IMG/M metagenome (GOLD analysis project Ga0307515, IMG submission 194513) | Populus trichocarpa ectomycorrhiza microbial communities from riparian zone in the Pacific Northwest, United States - 17_EM | ecosystem: Host-associated > Plants > Roots > Unclassified | place... | reverse complement strand
GCGCATTGCTGTGGAAGCTGCTGAGTTCGCCCTGGGGCAAGGCCTTCACCGCGCTGCGCGACAACCCCATACGCGCCGAAAGCCTGGGCGTGAACATCCAGGCCTACACGCTGCTGTCGTTCGCTATCGGCGCGGCGTATGCCGGCGCGGCTGGTGCGCTGTTTGCCTCGCTGGTGCAGTTCATCGAGCCGGCACCGTTCACTGTGGGGGCGTCGATCATGATGTACCTGATGGTGGTGGTCGGCGGGTCGGGCTACTTCTTCGGCCCGCTGATCGGCTCGGCCGTGGGCGTGCTGCTGCCCGAGTGGCTGCGCTTCGCGCAGGGCTGGTACCTGTTCGTCTTCGGCAGCGCGGTGGTGTTGCTGATGCTGTGGCTGCCCGAGGGGCTGCTGAGCATTCCCGATCGCATCAGGGCGAAGCGCTTGGCGCGTGAAGCCTCGGCAGCGCGGGCAGCTGCCGCGGCCTCGGTGGGAGCGCAGCCGTGAGTGCGCCGCTGCTGAAAGTGACGGGCCTGAAGAAGTCGTACGGCGCGGTCGTTGCCGTGGCGGGTGTCTCCTTCGAGGTGATGCCGGGCGAGATCTTCGGCGTGATCGGCCCCAACGGCTCGGGCAAGACGACCATGTTCAACAGCGTGCTGGGCCAGATCAAGCCCAACGCCGGCAAGATCGAACTCAAAGGCCAGGACATCACCGGCCTGTCGCCACTGCAGCTGAGCCACCGCGGCGTGGGCCGCACCTTCCAGACGCTGCAGGTGTTCGGCAAGATGAGCGTGCGCGACAACCTGCTGGTGGCCGCGCAAGAGCACCACGGCAGCATGGGCAGCCGCATGTTCGCGCCGAGCGATTCGGGCCTGGGTGCGAAGGCCGACGCGTTGATCGCGCAGTTCCGCATCGGGCACGTGGCGCACAAGAAAGCGGGCGAGCTGAGCTACGGCCAGCAGAAGCTGGTCGACATCGCGATGGCCTTTATGAGCGAACCCGACCTGGTGCTGCTCGACGAGCCGTGCGCCGGCGTCAACCCGAGCCTGGTGGGCGGCATCAGCACGCTGCTGAAAGACCTGAACCGCGACCATGGATCGGGCAAGGAGCGGAGCAGCTTCATCGTCATCGAGCACAACATGGACTTCGTGATGGACCTCTGCCACCGCATCATGGTGATGGTCGAAGGCAAGGTGCTCGCGATCGGCACGCCAGCAGAAATCCGCGCGAACAAGCAGGTGCTCGACGCCTATCTGGGGAACTGACCATGAGCACGGACACCTGCATCGAATTTGATGATGTTGTCGCGGGTTATGGCGACTTCATGATCCTCAACAACCTGAGCCTGAAGGCCAAGCGCGGCCAGATCACCTTGCTGCTCGGGCCGAACGGCGCCGGCAAATCCACCGTGCTGAAGACGCTGTTCGGCATGCTGAAGGTGCGCCAGGGCCGCATCAAGCTCGATGGGCAAGACATCACCGGTGCCAGCGCAAAAGACCTGCTGATCAAGCACGGCGTGGCCTTCGTGCCGCAGGGCCGCAACCTGTTCGGCCAGCTCACGGTGTGGCAGAACCTCGAGCTGGGCGGCATCACGCTCGGCATGAAGACCACGCACGAGCGCATCCCCGAAGTGCTGGAGCGCTTTCCGCGTGTGAAGGAGCGCATCCACAGCCAGGCGTCTGCGCTCTCGGGCGGTGAGCAGAAGCAGCTGGAGATTGCGCGCGCGATGCTGCTGCGACCCAAGGTGCTGCTGATCGACGAGCCCTCGATCGGCCTCTCGCCAATGGTGGTGGCCGATGTGTTCAAGCTGCTGCGCCAGCTGGCCGAGCACGGCACGACAGTGCTGATGGTCGAGCAGAACGTGAAGAGCGCGCTGAAGATGGCCGACGAGGCGATCGCGCTCGAATCGGGCCGGCTGGTGCTGCACCGCCGCGCCGACGAACTGCTGGCCGACCCGCACATCGAACGGCTCTTTCTCGGCGGCGCGCACGCCATGGCGTCGAAGGTGGCGTGATGGCATTGCGCCTCGCGATCGCAGGCGCCGGCCTGATCGGCCGTGCCCATGCCGAGCGAATTCGCGCGACGCCCGAATGCACGTTGGCTGCGATTGCCGACCCGTCGCCGGCTGCCGCGGCCTGGGCTCGCGAAATGGGCGTGCCGGGCTTCGCCACGCTGGACGAGATGCTCGCCGCCACGCAGCCCGATGGCGTGATCCTCGCCACACCCAATGCGCTGCACGTGTTCGGCGCGCTGGCCTGCCTTCAGCACCGCGTACCGGTGCTGGTGGAAAAGCCGGTGGCCGACACACTCGCCGAGGCACAGCAACTGGTGGCAGCGGCCGAGGCCAGCGGCGTGCCGGTGCTGGTGGGCCATCACCGCCGGCACAGTGCCATCCTGCAGACCGCGCGGCAGGTGATCGCCAGCGGCCGGCTCGGCAAGCTGGTCACGGTGAACGGCAGCGCCACCTTCCGCAAGCCCGACAGCTATTTCACCGAAGGCCCGTGGCGCACACAGCATGGCGGCGGGCCGATCCTCATCAACCTCGTGCACGAGATCGACAACCTGCGCACGCTGGTCGGCGACATCGTCGAGGTGCAGGCACTGGCCTCCAGCGCAGCACGCGGCTTCGAGGTGGAAGACACCGTCGCCATCAACCTGCGCTTCGTCAACGGCGTGCTCGGCACCTTCTTGCTGTCGGATGCGGCCGCCAGCCCGCGCAGCTGGGAGCAGACCTCGGGTGAGAACAAGCGCTACGACCGCCACGCCGATGAAGACTGCTATGTGATCGCCGGCGACCGCGGCTCACTCGAGGTGCCGACCATGCGGCTGCGCCGTTATGCCGGCCTCGCCTCCTGGTGGGAGCCGATGGCCACCGAAGTGATCGCCGTGCCCGAACTCGACCCGCTGCAACAGCAGCTGCTGCACTTCTGCGCGGTGATCCGCGGCGAAGTTCAGCCCCTCGTCACGGCTGCCGACGCCATGCGCACGCTCGAGGTCACGCTGGCCGTGGCACAGGCCGCCGCGACGCGCCAGCCGATGCGCCTCGCGGCCTGACTCCCATCATCCAAGGACATCCATGAAGACGGTTCTCATCCTCAACGGCCCCAACCTCAACCTGCTCGGCACGCGCGAGCCTGGCATCTACGGCGCCACCACGCTGGCCGACGTGGAAGCGATGTGCCGCGAGGTGGCTGCGCGCCACGAACTGGCCATCGACTTCCGCCAGAGCAACCACGAAGGCGTGCTGATCGACAGCCTGCACGAGGCTGACCGCGCCTTCAAGGCCGGCACGCTGCTCGGCGTGGTGTTCAACGCCGGCGCCTACACGCACACCTCGCTGGCGCTGCACGATGCGATCAAGGGCATCGACGCACCGGTGATCGAGGTGCACATCTCCAACGTGCACGCACGCGAGGCCTTCCGCCACCACTCGTGGCTGTCGCCGGTGGCGGCCGGCATCGTGGTGGGCTTCGGCACCGACGGCTATGCGCTGGCGATCGAGGGGCTGGTGATGCGCGCGAAGACGCGCTCCTAGCCCGACGCTTCAGCGCCATCACATCAAGGAGCACGACCATGGACACCGCACTGCAACGCGAAGGCCTCCAGGCGGCCAGCAACCCGCTGGGCATGGACGGCATCGAGTTCATCGAATACGCCACCACCAAGCCGCAGGCGCTGGGCCAGGTGCTCGAGACCATGGGCTTCCACCCGGTGGCGCGCCACCGCTCGCGCGAGGTGCTGCTGTACCGGCAGGGCGACATGAACGTGATCGTCAACGCCCACGTGCCCGAGGTGAGCAGCGCCAACGCACCTGGCGCTACGCCCACCATCGCGGCCATCGCGCTTCGCGTGCGCGATGCCGCCAGCGCCTACCGGCAGGTGCTGGAGCGCGGCGCGTGGGCCGTACCGACGCACGTGGCGGTGATGGAGCTCAACATCCCCGCCATCCACGGCGTGGGCAGCAGCCGCATCTACTTCGTCGACCGCTACAAGGAGTTCTCGATCTACGACGTGGACTTCATCCCCATCCCTGGCGTCGATCCGCGCCCGCCGGCGCTCACCGGCCTGCACTTCTTCGGCGCGGTGCAGTACATCGGCGTCGACCGCTCCTACGACTGGACCGAGTTCTACGCCGAGCTGTTCGGCTTCAGCGCGCTGCCCGACGAAGAGCGCTTCGGCATTCTGCCCAAGGGCCATGTGCTGCGCAGCCCCTGCGGCAGCTTCTACCTGCAGATGATCGAGCCCGAGCCCGGCCAGCTCGACATCGACGGCAGCGAATACTTCACCCGCATCGGCCTGGGCACGCCCGACGTGCTGGCGAGCGTGGCGGCGCTGCGCGCGCGTGGCGTCGGCTTCTCGGGCTCGGCCGTGGTGCCGGTCGGGCCGCGCGGCGCGTTGACCGACACCCAGCTCGGCAGCGTGTCCTTCGAGCTGGTGCTCGACAGCCGCAGCTGAAGGAGGCAGCCATGAGCCAGTTCACCGGCAACATCGACGACTTCGGCATGGACACCATCTCGCTGGCGGGCCCGCTGCCCGCCAAGCTGCAGGCGGTGCGCGCGGCAGGCTTCACGCAGATCATGCTGTCGGCACGCGACCTCACCGGCCATGCCGAGGGCGTGGACGCGGCGGTGCAGGCCGTGCGCGACAGCGGCCTGCGCGTCACCGGCTTCCAGGTACTGCGCGACTTCGAAGGCCTTACCGGCCAGCTGCGCGAGTACAAGGTCGACATCGCCAAGTCGATGCTGGAGATGTGCGCGGCCGTCGGCTCGCGCGTGCTGCTGGTGTGCTCGTCGACTTCGACGCACGCCAGCGAGGATCTCGACGTGATCGCGCGCGACCTGCGCCGCCTCGCAATGCTCGCGGTGCCACACGGCATCAAGGTCGCGTTCGAGGCGCTCTCGTGGGGCCGCACGATCAACGAGTTCCCGCAGGCCTGGGACGTGGTGTGCCGCGCCGACGCCCCCAACCTCGGCATTGGCCTCGACTCCTTCCACAGCTTCGCGATGAAGACCTCGCTCGACGAGCTGGAGCTCATCGACCCCGACAAGATCTTCCTCGTGCAGTTGGCCGATTTCATGTGGAACGAGATCCGCTCGGTGGAAGAGCGCATCAACACCGCCCGGCACTTCCGCGTCTTCCCCGGCGAAGGCGTGCACAGCGAGCAGGTGGCCGACATGGTGCTGCGCCTGGACCGCCTCGGCTACCGCGGCGACTACAGCTTCGAGGTCTTCAACGACGACTACCAGCAGATGCGCACCAACGTGGTCGCCGAGCGCGCGCTGCGCTCGGCGCAGTGGCTTGGCGAGACGATCCTGCAGCGCTCGGTGCCGTTGCCGGGGCAGATGAGGTTGAAGGCGGCGCGCTGATCTTTCGCCGTCCGTCTCCCTCCGGCCGTTCGGGCTGAGGTATCGAAGCCCTGCTCGCGCCGAGCCTTCGCGTGTCAGTCCTTCGACGGACGTGCCTTCGACAAGCTCAGGCCCTGCTCAGGACGAACGGTGTGGGGCTCATTTCCAGAACCCCACATGCGACGCCGAGGCCTCGCCGATCAAACAGGGCCCAATCGTCTCGATCGCATGCGGTGACGCACGAAACACATCGCGGCAAGACAGTTCCGCATCGCGCTGCTCTCTGACGTCCCCGCGAAACACCCGCAGCCGCACCGCATCGATGCCGAACACCACGCGCGGGATGCCCGACCAGAAGATGGCGCCGGCACACATCACGCATGGTTCGCCCGAGGCATACATCGTCGCGCCGGCGAGCAGCTCGCGTGGATAACGCGGCGTGGCTTCGCGCAAGGCATTGACCTCGGCATGCGCGGTGCAATCGCCCGTTTCTCCGTTGCTGTTGATCGCCTCGGCCAGCACCTGACCATCGGCGGTCGCGATCACTGCACCGAAGGGCCGGTTGCCACGCTGCCGCGCCATTGCCGACATCTCGATCGCGCGGCGAAGGTAGAGCGCATCGTGCTCACTCAGAGCTTGCTCCGCAGGCCCGCTCATGCCTTCACCATCCGCTCGGCCTTGGGCGGCAAGAAGCTCAGGTTGTAGACCGCTGCCGCATCCGGCTTGCTCTTCAACCCGAAGGTTTCGCTGACTTCGGCCACCTGCTGCTCGACGAACTTCTTGCGGACGTCGCCCACACCATGCTCTTGCGTGTCGGCGCCAAGCACATAGCTCTGCGTGATCTTCCAGCGCTCGGCCTCGACCTTCTCGTCGATCATCGGCTCGCGCTGCTTCACGTACGCCATCGCAGCGATCGGGTTGGCGATGGTTTCCATCACGCCTCGGTTGGTGGCGCGCACGAACGCGGCCACCGCCTTTGGGTTCTCGTTGATCAGCTTGGTGGCGGCGAGCACCGCGTTTCCGTACACCGCGAGGCCGGTGCTGGCGAACGGCAGCACGCTCAACTCGTCGAGCTTGATGCGCTGGAACAACGAGACGGCGGAGTCGTGGAAGTACGTGGCACCGTCGACGTCGCCGCGCACGATCACGTTGTCGCGCTGGCTGAAGTCGGTGGTGACCCACTCGAAGGCATCGGCCTTCACGCCCGCGTGCTTGGCGGCCATCGGCCAGCAGCGCTTGGTCGACTCGACCGCGGCCGCGGCGATGCGCTTGCCTTGCAGGCTCTTGAAGTCGGCGGTGATGCCGCGATCCTTGCGGCCGATGATGGCGAAGGGCGCGCGGTTGTAGTACTGGTAGACCGCCTGCACCAAGCCCGGCTGGGTGGCGTTGAACTCGATCAGCGAGCTGATGTCGCCGAAGCCCAGATCGTAGGCGCCGCTCGCGGTGCGAGTGATCGATGCGACCGAGCCGTTGCCGACGTCGATGCTCACGTCGAGCCCTTCGTCCTTGTAGTAGCAGCCCTTGTAGAGCGCGAGCAGGAAGGGCGCGGTCTGGCCGCTGATGCGGAAGTCGAGCGTGAACTTGATGCGGGTGGGGTTCTGCGCGAAGACGAAGGGCGTGGCGATGGTGGCGAGGCTGGCGGCAGTGGATTGGATGAAGTGGCGGCGTTGCATGGTGGGGCTCCGGTGGATTGAGAGGAAACGGATGGCCAACGTCCTGTTCGGGGAGTACCCGAACGGAACGCGCGCTGGCGAAAGCTCAGGCCGCAGCCTGGATTGGAATGACGGCGTGCTCGCCGGCATTCCCGCGATGGATCTCGCGCTCGCCATGCCGACCCAGCAGCTCCAGCAGCTTCTTGCGGATCAGCATGCCGGGCCGGTCGCTGTCCATCGAGTACTCGATGCCGCGGCGTCGTGTGTCGATCACGGCATCGGGGTCGGTGGACTCGAGGATGTCCTTGTCTTCACGCGTGATCTCTTCGTCGAAGTCGATCAGCATCTGCGCCGGGCAGTCGGCTTCGGTGTCGTTGCGGAACAGCCATTGGCAGAGCTGTATGTGCCCGTCGTCGATCGGCGTGAAGCAGTTGATGATGATGTGGCGCCGCCCCGGGCGTCCATCCACCGAGGGGTACTCGATGTCCAGCCGGCGCGAGAACGGCAGGAAGTAGGCGTTGCGCATGTGGCGCGTGGTGACCTCGTCGGTCACACCGCTGATGCGCTGGTAGCGCGCGGGGTTCGCCGCGGGGATCACCGTCTCGGCATAGAAGCCGGTGTCGCTTTCGACCAGCTCGTACTTGCTCGGCGTGGGCTGCGCGGCCACGCCAAAGGTGGCACGGTGCACGAAGCTGAAGTGCGAGTTGTCGAAGCTGTTCTCCAGCGCGCGCATGGGGCTCGTGTTCCAGCGCTCGTAGAACTGGAAGATGGTGCGCCAGCCCGGTGCCCCGAACTCGGGCACGTCGGGAATGTCGGCGATGGGCTCGTCGAGCGCGACCCACGCGTAGCCGTAGCGCGCCGTGCAGTGATAGGCCGGTGTGCAGTAGTCCGGTGGGATGGGCCGGTCGTCGGCGTACTGCGGGATGCGCACCACGCGGCCGCTGCGGTCGTAGGTCCAGCCGTGGTAGCCGCACTGCAATCGGCCATTCACGCACTGCCCCTTGGACAGCTTGGCGGTGCGGTGGCAGCAGCGGTCTTTCAGCGCCGCGGGCTGGCCCTCGGCATCGAGAAACAGCACGATGTTCTCGCCCAGCAGCATGAACGGTTGCGGGCCATCTGCCAGCAGAGACAGCGGCATCACCGCATGCCAGTGCTTGCGGAAGACAGGTTGACGGGTGGTCAGCATGAGAAGCGCTCCTGGCCCGCTCGGGGCCATCTCGAAGTGGAGATTCCCGTCAGGGCGCGGCGCTTCACCGATGGGGCATGAAGCGCGGCACTTCTTCAGGGCACTTCGAGAGCAATTTCCGGCCGCTTGGCGCTGATGCGGCGCCGGCCGGTGCCGTGCTGGTGCATCTGCGCGTTGCGGTGAACGCTTCTACTCTCGTTGCGCCAAATCAAGCAGATGGCGTGCCAACCCGTTACTTGGAACGGCCATCGAAGTGCTGCACCGGCACGGCATCGAGATCGATGTTCTCGATGCAACGGATGTTGATGGCCGCCATGCGGTTGCCCTTCGGGTCGACGCCCTCGCCATGCGTGTGGATGCCGCAACGCGTGCAGAACCGGTGGTGGATGACGTGCTTGTTGAAGGTGTAGCGGCCGGCCGCGTCATCGGGCGTCAGGAGGGTCATCGCGTCGCGTGGCACGAACCACAGCAGCGAACCCTTGCGAGAGCACATCGAGCAGTTGCAGGCCATCGCGCCGGTCAACTCGCCTTCGACCTGGAACGCCACTGCACCGCAGTGGCAACTGCCTTGGTAGTTCATGTGAAGTCTCCTTTATCGAGGTAGGCGGCGAGGCGATCGGCGAACTGCTCCCAGCCGACCAGGTGTTCGTCGCGCGATGTGGCCGTCGGCAGGCCGCTCTGGCGAAAGCGCATCAGCGTCTTGTCGGCTCCCTGCTCGTCGAAGCTGACCTCGACGAGCGTGATGGTGTCGGCCACGCCATCGTTCTCCCACGCGAAGGTGAAGGACAGGCGCTCGGGTTCGACGATCTCGCGGTAGGTGCCGCGCTGCCACATGTCCTGGCCCTTCGGCGAACGGATGCAGATGCGGTAGTGCCCGCCGGGGCGGAAGTCGATCTCGCACGAGGGTGTGGTGAAGTCGCGGCCCGACGAATCGCGCGGCCCCCACCAGCGGACCAGGTGCTCGGGCGACGTCCACACGCTGAAGGCGAGTGCGCGCGGCACGTTGAGCAGCCGCGTGATGATGAGTTCGTGCGCATCGGCCAGCTTGGCTGCGTCATTTCTTTCGGCCATGGGCGGTCTCCTTGGTGTGCAGTTCATCGAGGTAGCCGGCCATGCGGTCGAAGCTCGCGTCCCAGAAGCCTCGATAGCCATCCAGCCAGTCGGAAGCCTCCTTCAGCGGGGCGGCCTGCAGGCGGCGCGGGCGCCACTGCGCCTCTCGGCCGCGCTCGATCAGGCCGGCGCGCTCCAGCACCTTGAGGTGCTTGGAGACGCTGGGCAGGCGCATGTCGAACGGGGCGGCCAGTTCGTTCACCGTGGCCTCGCCCTGGGTCAGCAGCCCGAGGATGGCGCGGCGCGTCGGGTCGGCCAAGGCGGCGAAGGTGGCGTTCAGGCTATCGGGGTTCATTTGTATTTACCTGATCGGCTAAGTAGCCATTAAGATAAATACAAAGCCGGCCGACGTCAAGCGAAGTGACCATGAGCCGCGGGGCCTTGAGGTGCAGGCCCCGCGCGTGGAACGAGATGCTGTCGATCTCGCGGGTCAACAGGGCCAGGTGCCGCGCTCGGCCTGGCGCGGCACCTTGAGGCGGCCCTGCAGTTCGGCGATCAGGCGGCCTTGACTGCCTCGTCGCCGGGCACCACCGTCACGACCGGCCGCCTCTGGAAGCCGCGGGCTTGCGTTTCCAGTTCTTTCAGCGGCTGGCCGCGCAGCGCCTCTTGTCCGTGCGCCCCGTTGAAGTTCGCGGTGCGCATCTGCTGGAAGTGGCGCGAAGCCCAGGTGGTGGTGACATCGAGCGCGGCATCGGTGCCGCTGTCGGTGAAGAGCTCCGACTTGGGGTGCGCCGCGTCGTAGTGGATGTAGAAGTAGCCGGCCTCCTTGCGGAAGCCCTTGGTCGGCGCGTCGCGCCAGTGCAGGCGGCCCAGCACCTGCAGCTGTCCCTTGCGGCCCTGCGGTGTCTTGAACACCCAGATGAATTCGGGCTGGCCGTCGGCCAGGATCTGCAGCTTCTCCGAGGTCGACTTGAAGTAGCCCGGCAGGCCGGCTTTCATGTCCTGCTCGAAATTTCTCCAGTAGTAGAAGGCGTCCATGGTCTCCTCTTTCTCTTCGTCAAGGGGTTGTGGCGTCCGCGACTCAGCGCTGCGGACATGGACCGAGTGTGACAGCACCGTGGCAGCTGCCCAATGGCCGCACCCCGCTCAGGGCAAACCCGGGGGTCGTACGCTCGGTGACTTCACCCTTTCAAGGATGCAGGCCCCATGAAGATCGACCTCTCGAACAAGACCGCCATCGTCACCGGCTCGACCGCCGGCATCGGCTTTGCCATCGCCCGGGGCCTCGCCGAGAGCGGTGCCAGCGTGGTGCTCAACGGCCGAACGCAGTCATCGGTCGAGACCGCGCTCGCCGAATTGAAGGACGCCTTGCCCGGCGCCAGCGTGCGCGGCGTCGCGGCCGACCAGGGCACGGCCGAAGGCGTGGCGAGCCTGCTGGCGGCGGTGCCGGAGGCCGACATCCTCGTCAACAACGTGGGCATCTACGGCCCGCAAGACTTCTTCGACACGCCCGACGAGCAGTGGCAGCGCTTCTTCGACGTCAACGTGATGTCGGGCATACGCGCCTCGCGCGCCTACTTGAAGGGCATGGTCGCCCGCGGGTGGGGCCGGGTGGTGTTCATCTCGTCGGAGTCGGGGCTCAACATCCCGGCCGACATGATTCACTACGGCTTCACCAAGACCGCCAACCTCTCGGTCTCACGCGGCCTGGCCAAGCGTGTGGCGGGCAGCGGCGTCACGGTGAACGCGGTGCTGCCGGGGCCGACGATGTCCGATGGCGTGGGCAGCATGCTCAAGTCGGCGGCCGAGAAGTCGGGCCAGACCATCGAGCAGGTGGGCAACGCCTTCGTGAAGAACCAGCGCTCCAGCTCCATCATCCAGCGCATGGCCACGGTCGAGGAGGTGGCCAACCTCGTGGTCTACGTGTGCTCGCCGCAGGCCTCGGCGACGACGGGTGCTGCGCTGCGGGTGGACGGCGGGGTGGTTGACACGATCGCGTGAAGCCACGGATTGGCGCCTATCCGCCTCACCGCGGCCATGCACGCGTTGCTGGTAGGACTCAGCCCTGAGCAGCCGGTGGCATCGACGCCGGGTCCATCCACAACGCAGCCCACATGTGGCCATCGGGGTCGGCGAGGTCCCGGGTGTACATGAAACCCATGTCCTCGGCCGGGTTCACATCGGCCTGCCCGCCGTGGGCCGCGGCGGCACGGTTCATTTCGTCGACGGCATCGCGGCTCTCCAGGGCCAGCGAGAGCATCGACCCGGCCGTCCCGGCCGCCGGGAATGGCCGCTGCGTGAAGGTGCGCCACTTGGGGTGGGTGACCAGCATCACGTAGATCGCCTCGCTCCACACCATGCAGGCGCCGTCGTCGCTGCTGAATTGCGGGTTCCGCTCGAATCCCAGGGCCTTGTAGAAGGCGGTCGAAGCGGTGAGGTCGGTCACCGGCAGGCTCACGAAGATCATCTTTGTCATGGGGTCGTTCCAGTTGGTTGTCTGAGGGCCTGAAGCCTCCATTTGTGGAGCGCTCCAACCCCACGACGATCAACTACCGCCGGAATCGACAACTGAGCACCGCCCATCTCGAAAATCCGGTCGGTCCCGCGCAGCGCGCTCCGATTCCGCTCAGAACCCCAGCGCCAACCCCGTGTTGCGCCGCGGGTCGTTCGCACCATAGAACCGGTTCTTGCCCACCGGCTTGCCGTCGAGCGACGGCGCGCCGACGATGATCGCGGCCACATGGTTGGCCGGCTGCGGGTCGCTCAGCTTGTGGCCCATCGCGACGAGCAGCTTGCGTGTGTCGGGGCTCAGGCCGCGCGGCTCGACGGAGGTGGTCTCGGGCAGCCACTGCTGGTGAAAACGCGGCGCGTCCACCGCCTCCTGGATGTTCATGCCGTAGTCGACCACGTTGAGGATGGTGTGCACCACCACCGTGATGATGCGGCTGCCGCCGGGCGTGCCCAGCACCATCAGCGGCTTGCCGTCGCGCGAGACGATGGTCGGGCTCATCGAGCTCAGCGGGCGCTTGCCCGGCGCGATGGCGTTGGCTTCGCCCTGCACCAGGCGGTACATGTTGGGCACACCCACCTTGACGGTGAAGTCGTCCATCTCGTTGTTGAGCAGCACGCCGGTGTTGCCGGCCGTCACGCGTGCGCCAAACCAGTCGTTCAGCGTGTAGGTCACCGACACGGCATTGCCCGCCTTGTCGACGATGGAGTAGTGCGTGGTGTTGCTGCCCTCGTGCGGCGGCACGCCGGGCTTGATCTCCGCCGAGACGCCGGCCTTGGCCGGGTCGATCACGGCGCGGATCTTCTCGGCATAGACCTTGTCGAGCAGGCGGGCCAGCGGGTTCTGCACGAAGTCGGGGTCGCCGAGGTAGCTGTTGCGGTCCATGTAGGCATGGCGCATGGCCTCGATCTGGTAGTGCACGCCTTGTGCCGCACCGTAGCCGAGTTCCTTCAACGGGTAGCCTTCGAGCACGTTGAGGATCTCGCAGACCACCACGCCGCCCGAGCTCGGTGGCGGGGCCGACACGATGTGCACGCCGCGGTAGTCGCACTCCACGGGCGCGAGCTCGCGCGTGCGGTACTGGGCCAGGTCTTCCCGCGTCACGATGCCGTTGCCCGCACGGCTCGAGGTCGCGATGGTCTTGGCCACCGGCCCGGTGTAGAAGCCGGCCTCGCCCTTCTGCGCGATGAGCCGCAGCGTCTTTGCCAGGTTCTTCTGCACCAGGCGCTGCCCCACCTCGAAGGGCTCGCCCTTGTTCAGGAAGATCGCGGCCGAGTCGGCGTCCTTGCGGAAATCTTCGGTCGCGACCTGCAGCATCTCGATGTCGCCCTGCTCGAGCACGAAGCCGCGTTCCGCAAAGCGGATGGCTGGTGCCAGCAGCGCGCCGCGCGACAGCGTGCCGTACTTCGCGCGCGCCATCTCGAAGCCGGAGACCGAACCCGGCACGCCTACGGCGAGGTGGCCGCGTGTGCTCAGGTTCTTCACGACATTGCCGCTGGCATCGAGGTACATATCGGGCGTGGCCGCGAGCGGCGCCTTCTCGCGGAAGTCGAGAAAGGTCTTGCGGCCGTCGGCGAGCTGAATGGTCATGAACCCGCCGCCACCGAGATTGCCCGCGGCCGGGTAGACCACGGCGAGCGCATAGCCCACGGCCACGGCTGCATCGACGGCGTTGCCACCTTTCTTCAGCACGTCGACGCCGACCTGGGTGGCCAGGTGCTGAGCCGTGACCACCATGCCGTTCTCGGCCGCCACCGGTGCCACCGAAGCGGCATGGGTGATAGGTGACGCCAGCAACGACCACAGGCTGGCGAAGGCCGCAGCGAACGTGCGCAGCGAAGGGGCAATGCTCATGAGGTCTCCTTGGATCGTGCGGCCGACGTGGCCGCCGAGGTCGAGGCAATGTAGCGCCGGCATACCGCTCGCGTTGCATCAAGGGGTTTCAGAGCAGACACCGTGAACGCTCAAGGAGCGGCGTAGAGACTGCGCAGGAACGGCAAAGAAACAGCAGCAAATACAATCGCTCCCCCACTGACGACATGACACTGATCTTGAACACGACCTTGAAAGCAACTCGCCCCAGCAAGAAACTCGCGCAAACCGCAGCGAAGACGGAAGAGGGAGTGAGTCACGCCGCAAAAGAAGCGCAAGCAGCCCAGGCCGCCAAAGCCGTCATAAAGACCGTTCTCGTGGCGTCGTATGGCTGGCCCACCGACGCCATGCTGCCTTCCACCAAGCAAACCTCGAAGCGCTGAGCAGCGAGCAACGGTGCGCAGGGCGCGGCATCCGAGGCAGCGTTCCGGTCTGAAACTGTCTCGGTCCTGAACGGCAGAGGAAATCGATGGCCTTGCACACCTGGTTGCTCTATCTCGTCGCTGCGTTCGGCCTGTCGCTCACGCCGGGTCCGAACAGCCTGCTGGTGCTGACCCACGGGGCCCTGCATGGGCACCGCAAGACGCTGTTCACCGTGGCGGGCGGCGCGATCGGATTCGTGGTGCTCATCGCGTTGTCGATGGTCGGCATCGGCGCCTTGCTCAAGGCCTCGGCCCATGCGCTGACGGTGCTCAAGCTGATCGGCGGCCTGTACCTCGTCTGGCTCGGCATTCAGCTGTGGCGCGCACCTGCCATCCAGCTCCGGGCCGACGCGTCGAAAGACAACACGCGGGGCACCGAGTTGTTCCGCCAGGGTCTGCTGACGGCAGTGTCGAACCCGAAGGCCTTGCTGTTCTACGGCGCCTTCATGCCGCAGTTCATCGACCCGAACCGCGACCTGCTGCTGCAATTCGTGATCATGGCGACCAACTTCGTGGTGATCGAGTTCCTGGTCGAGTACCTGCTGGCGCTGCTGGCCCACCGCATTCGGCCTGCGCTCGAACGCGTGGGCAAGAAGTTCAACCGCGTTTGCGGCGGCATGTTCGTCGCGATGGGCATCGCGCTGCCGATGACGAACTGAGGCGCGCGTTCAGGCAAACGCGCGGGGCGGCAGTGGGTTCGCCAAAGGTTCCTGAATGGAACGCTGCCACCATCCCACGTCGTGCCAGGCCCCGCGCTTGAAGCCGACGTTGCGGTAGATCCCGATCGGCTTGAAACCGACCGACTCATGCAGGCCCACGCTGGCCTCGTTCGGCAGCGCGATGCCGGCGAAGGCCTGGAAGTAGCCGAGCCCGGCAAGCTCTTCGAACAGCGCTCCGTAGAGCGCCTTGCCAACACCTTGGCCTCGGCTGTCTGCGCGCACGTACGAGGTCGTGTCGACCGACCACTGATAGGCCGCGCGTTCGCGATGCCGCCCTGCGTAGACGTAGCCGTTCACCACGCCCTGCTCGTCGAGCGACACCAGCCAGGGCAGCAGCTTCAGCGTGGAGACCACGCGGGCACGCATCTCCTCGACCGATGGCGGTTCGGTCTCGAACGAGATCACCGTGTCGCGCACGATGGGCGCGTAGATGGCGGCGATGGCCTCGGCATCGGTGGGGTTGGCAATTCGTATCGACATGGTTCAGGCGTTGGACGCAGGGGCTGTGGGCGCAAGGCGGCGCGGCTCGTTCAGGCGGGGCAGTGCCAGCAGTGCCCCGAAGGCCACGATACCGAGGGCCGCAGACAGGCACAAGGCACCGACGCCCCATCGGTCCAGGCAGAGGCCGAACAACCAGGGCGCGAAGGCTTGTGCGATGCGCGCCGGCACCATCAGCACGCCTTGCCGGTGACCGTAGCCCACGGGCCCGAAGATCACCAGCGGCAGGGTTCCCTTGGCGATGGTGAGGATGCCGTTGCCGGCACCGTGGAGCACGCCGAAGAGGGCGGCTGCCGGTGCGCCGAAGACCGCGAGCAGCAGCGCGCCGAGTGGGTGCATCAGTGTGGCGATTCGCGCCGAGAACAGCGGGTGCAGCCGGCGCAGAAAGCCGAATTCCAGCAGCCGCGCCGCCACCTGGGCCGGCCCGACCAGGCTGCCGACCAGCACCGCGGCGGCGAGCGTGGCGCCACCAGCCATGAGCAGGCGCGGCAGGTGCGCGGCCATCGCAGTGCTGGTGAACCAGGTCACCGCAAAGACCAGACTCAGCAGGTAAGCCGCCCTCGCGGGCGTGGCGGGCGCCGGTGTGTCGTCGACTGCGAGTTGCTGGTCGGCGGTCGGTGCCGCGATGGCGGTGGCCCGTGGCAGCAACGCGTTCAGCGGCAGGCCGAGCACCAGGTGCAGCGCGGCCCACGCGAAGCATGCGCCTCGCCAGCCGATGTGCGCTTCGAGGAAGGTCGACAGCGGCCAGCCCACCGTGCTCGCAAAGCCGGCGAAGAGCGTGACGCCGGTGATCGCCCCGCGCGAATGCTGCCCATACAGGCGGACCAGCGCAGCGAACGCCGCCTCGTACAGTCCACCGCCCATGGCGATGCCCAGCACGAGCCAGGCAGCGAACATCCCCACCGGACCTTGCGCGATGCCGAGCCCGGCCAAGCCGAGTGCGAAGACGAGGTTGGTGCCCATCAGCACAGGGCGGCCGCCCCAGCGGTCGATGGCGCGCCCGGCATAAGGCCCGAGCAGCGCAGAGACCACGAGTGCTGAGGAGAACGCCGCGAAGACGGTTGGCACCGAGATGCCGAGGTCTCGCGCCATCGGCGCAGCAAGCATCGCGGGCAGGTAGTACGACGAGGCCCAGGCCAGCGTCTGCGCGAGGCCGAGCACGGTGACTGCTCGAGCGCGCGCGTCGAAGCTCATTCCGCCGATGTGATCGAGCGAACCATCAACGCGGCCGAGGCCGGGCACGCACCGCGAAACTCGGCCGAGGCTTGCAGTGCGGCCGGTGCGCCGTCTCTCGGCTGCGGCGTGAAGCCGAGGTCGCCAAAGTAGTCGGCCGCCGTGGTCGTGAGCAGGTACAGGTGCGACAGCCCGAGCGTGCGCGCGTCGGCCACCATGCGTTCGAGCATGGCCCTGCCGAGGCCTTGCTTCTGGCGCTCGGGCAACACCGCCACGGACCGCAGCAGGCCGATCTCTCCATGCAGCTCGATGCCCGCCGTGCCCACCACCGTGCCACCGGCCGTGGCCACGATGTAGGCCCCGAGGTGTTCACGTGCGCCGTCGATGGGCAGGCCGTTCACCTTCAACAAGGCTTCGATCGATGGCCAATCCAGTTCTGACGCGGGGCGCAGCGTCAAGCCGCCAGCGGCGCGCCGCACACCAGCGTCTTGCACCGCCTCGCCGTCTTCCTTCACGAAGGGCGGCAGCCTGCCCACCGGCAGCAGCTCGAGCACTTCTTCGGATGGCCGGCACAGCTTGGTGCCCAGCGGCGTGACGACCACCGGCCGGTTCATCAGGATCGGGTGCTGGCCGATGAAGTCGAGCAGCTGCTCGTCGGTCCAGCGAGGCTCACCGAGGCCGAGTTCGGCGTAAGGCGTGCCCTTCTCGCGCAGCAGCGAGCGCACCGGCACACCCATCGCAGCGACGAGTTCGCGCAGCGTGTCTTTCGCTGGCGGGGTCTTCAGGTACTCGATGACGGTGGGCTCGATGCCCGCATGCCGGATCAGCGCGAGCGTGTTGCGGGATGTGCCGCAGGCCGGGTTGTGGAAGATGGTGACGTCAGGCATGGGTGGATGTGGGTTTGGCAATCGAGGCATCGGCAGCGACAACAGAAGTTGCTGCTCGCCGGGTGAGGGCGCTGTTCACGGCCAGCGCCAAGGCGGCGCCCGCCAGTTCGGCCAGCACGAAGCCCGGTGCGCTGGCCGGTGCAATGCCGGCGAAGCTGTTGCTGAACATGCGGCCTAGCACTGCAGCGGGGTTGGCGAACGAGGTGGACGCGGCGAACCAGTAGGCGGCGCCGATGTAGCACGCCACCATCGCCGCCACACGCGACTGCGGCGCCCGCAAGATGACCAGCAGCAGCCCGAACGTGGCCACCGCTTCGGCAAGCCACTGGCCGCCACCGCTTCGCAGCTTGGTGGAGATTTGCAGAATGCCCTGGTCGAACATCGCGTGTGCCAACCAGGCGCCGAGCACTGCGCCCAGCAGCTGCACGGTGATGTAGGGCAGCAGCAAGGGCCGCGGCAGCGCACCCCGCATGGCCATCGCGAGCGAGACCGCCGGGTTGAAATGCGCGCCGCTGATCGGCCCCAGCACCTCGATGAGCACATACAGCCCGCCGACCGTGGCCAGCGCATTGGCCAGCAGCGCGACGGCCATGTTCCCGCCGGCCAAGCGCTCGGCCATGATGCCGGAGCCGATGACGACGCTGAGCAGCAGCGCCGTCCCCAGGCCCTCGGCCAACAGCTTCTGTGCCGGAGAGGGCGCCGCAGAGGGCGGCGATTCAGCAGTCACAGCCCGCCTTCAGCAGCAGCGCGCGGCCGGTGCCGCGTTCACCGCGATGGGCACGGGTTTGCCACGCGGTGCCGCACCGGCGCAGCACGCTGAAGCCGAAGCCTCAGCCGGTGCCTCGGCCTCGGGTGCCTTCTCGCTGAACACGGGGATGTTGCCCAGCGTGTGGAACTGCTCCCACGCAATGCCTTGCGGATCGGTGAGCCAGTACTTGTCGCTTCGGGCGTAGCAGCACGAGGTCTCGCCGACGTCCTGCAAGCTCATGTCCGCCGCTTCGGCCTGGGCCTTCAGCTCGACGAGCTCTTCTTCGGTGTCGGTCTGGATGCCCAGATGGTCGACACCGGTCTTGCCGCCGCGGGTGGAGATGGCGAAGTTGATGCGCGGGTCTTCGAGCATCCACTTGGCGTAGTCGCTCTCGACGCGCGTGGGCTCGGCTGCGAACATCTTTGAATAGAAGGCGACGCTGGTGGCGATGTCTTCGACGTGGGCATGAACATGAAATCGCTTCATCGGATTCTCCGGTTGGGGTTCAACATTTGCACGCAGGTGCCGCCTGATCGGCGGCGCACTGCGAGCCCTGGCAACAGTTCTCGGTGAGGTAGCCCAGAAGGCCGTTCATCTGCTCATAGGCAGCGCGGTAAACCAGCGTGCGGCTGGAGCGCTCGACGCTGGCAAGGCCTGCAGTCGACAGTTCCTTGAGGTGGAACGACAGCGTGGTCGCGGGGATGCCTAGGCCTTCTTGAATCACGCCCGGCGTAAGCCCGCTCGGGCCGGAGACCACCAGGGCACGGAATACCTTGAGTCGCACGGGGTGGGCCAATGCGGCCAGGGCCTTGATCACTTGGTCTTCTGTCATTAAGACTACTATACGAGAATAGTCGAAGTATTCAAGCGATAAATTTCACAGAGTCTGCAACGCCACTCACAAAGGGTTGGTGGCTCAGCCCGCCATCCCGGCGGCTGCAGCGCTGCGAGCGTCAGCTCGCGCTATCGCCAACGCAGCTTTAAAGCGACGTGTCTGGCGTTGTTTCTTGGAAGGGGGCACCTGGGCCGATGAGAAGCGGGCACAGGGAAGCATCGGCGAGAGGCTGAATGCCTTCGCGGGGTGCTGGCGTTCAGCGGCCGAGAAGGGCCGATGGCTGGATGACCATCACCACCGGCGTGCTATGCGCGCCGATGGTGCAGGAGTGCGATCACGAAGGAGCGCGGTCGTGACGAACCTTGACGTACTTGGCGGTCGCAGCAGCTTGACCACGGTCGATACCGCGAGCGCTGCGCAGCGCTTCTTCCTTGCTGAGGCCGTTGACGCTCATCAGGTACTGGGCATAGGGGCCGGGCTGCGCGTCGGAGACCGATTGAACGTTGGTCACGACGCTCTGTGCGCGCTGCTGTTCGAAGAATGCAGGGCCTCCAGTGGCTAGAGCGAAAGCGCTGGGTGCGAAGACGGCAGCGAGTGAAAGGGCGGCGGCGGATTGGCGAATGAAGCGTTTCATGGCATTTGAGGTGAAGTGCACCGGTAAGGCGCGGGACTGAGTAGGTGATTCCGCTTCCGGATGCTTCAAGCGCCCACCAAATCCAACAGAGCGTTGCCGATGCCGCAACAATCGGCCGCACGACGTGGCGTGCTATCGAAGACGATCGCGCCCCGTACCGCTCAGGTCTTCACCAGGAGTTCATCAATCGCCGCGAGCAATGCCCCGGGCTCCACGGGTTTGGAGAGATGACGGTCGAAGCCCGCTTCGCGCGCGAGCTTCTTGTCGTTCTCCTTGCCGTAGCCGGTCAGCGCGACCAGTCGGCAAGACTCGCTGCCTGAGGCCGCGCGAATACGGCGTGCCAGCTCGTACCCGTCCATCTCGGGAAGTCCGATGTCCAGCAGCGCCAGATCGGGTTTGAAGTCGGCCAGCAATGCGAGCGCGTCGCTCGGCCGGTAAACGACCGCGACTTCGAAGCCGCTGAGCTTCAAGAGGTCGGCCGTCGAGTCGGCGGCATCGCGGTTGTCGTCGACCACCAGCACGCGCGCGCCATTGTTGGCTTCGGCGCTGGCCTCTGCGCGAGCGCTGTGCTCGCCGCTCACCGGTTGTGCGGCGGGCGTCGCAAAATTCATGATCGGCAAGACGACCGACACCGTGCTGCCCAGGCCGACGCCCGCGCTCGACGCCGTGACGCGCCCGCCGTGCGCTTCGACGATGCCCTTCACGATGGCCAGGCCAAGGCCCAGCCCGCCGGAAGACCGCTCGATGGATTGCGGTGCCTGGTAGAACGGCTCGAAGATCCGCGCAACGACAGCAGGGTCCATGCCGGTGCCGTGGTCGCGGATGGACACCGTCACCTCGCTCTTGCCTTCTTCTTCTGCTTCTCTCGCATCGATGGTGACGACCAGCCGGCGCGAGGTGTCGAACTTGATCGCATTCGTCAGCAGGTTGCTGAAGACCTGCACCAGGCGCAGCTCATCCCCGAGCACAAAGGTGGCTCGCTGCGGGCCGGTGACCTGGGTCGACTCCAGCAGCTTGGGCGCCACCGTGAGCACGGCTTCGAGCGAACGCTCGACGACGACACCGATGTCTACCGCCTCGCGCCGAATCTCGAGCTGCCTGCGCGTCACGCGCGAGATGTCGAGCAGGTCGTCGACCAGGCGCTTCATGTGGTCGACCTGGCGGCGAACGATGCGGCGCTCCTTGGCGGTCGACGGGTCGGCCTTCATGTCCATCAGATGCATGGCGCTGACGATGGGTGCCAGCGGGTTGCGCAGCTCGTGGCCGAGCACGGCGAGAAACTCATCCTTCACGCGAGAGGCTTCTTCGGCGCGCTGCAAGGCCTCGGCCTGCGAGCGGATCAGGGCCTCGCGATCGGCAGAGGCCGCGGCGAGCGCATGCCCCATGTCGTCCAGCTCGGGGATCTCGCTCGCCTGGATGCTGACCGGCTTGCCCTCGCGCAACAAGGCAGCCTGGCTGCCGATGGCCTCGATCGGGTCGAGGATGCGGCGCGCCTGGTACAGCGCCAGCAGCACGCAGGCGATCAGGGATGCCAGCACCCCCATCGCGAAGGTGGTGCCCGAAGTGAGCGCCACCGCGATCATGTTGGACTGCGGGGCGCCGGCCACGACCATCCAGTCGAGCCCGTTCACGCGGCTGTAGCCGGTGAACACCGTCTCGCCTTCGATGGTCGATGTGATGCCGGTTCCTTCGGCGAGGTCCTGGCTCAGGAGCTTGGCGAGCGACGGCATTGCGCGGGTACCGACTGTGCGCTCGTGATCCCGCGATCGGGCCACCCGCACCCCCGCCCCGTCGAAGACCGACATGACCCAGTCCTTGGGCCCCTTCTGCCGCGAGAGGATGTCGACGATGCGATCTGGCTTGACGACTGCCGTCACGACGTAGGCAAGCTCTCCCTGGCGAAGCACCGGCACCCGGACATCGAATTCGAGCTGCCCGCTCTCGCCGCGCTGCAAGCTGCCGACCACGGGCTTGCGGGTCTCGATCACCGTCTTCAACGAGGCACTGTCCGGCTCTTCGGGCTTGCTCTCACCATAGGGCTCACTCGTTCGGAACAAGACCTTGCCGTTTTTGTCGAGCAGCTCCATGCCCGTCCAGTTCTTGCGGGCCTGCACGGCCGACTTCGCCACCGCATAGAAGCCCTGGATGTTGCCGTCCCGCAGGGGCGTGACATCCGCCAGGCCATTCAGCACGGTGATCGTGGCCAGGTGTTCCGACTCGACTGCACTCGCGAGGGCGCGTGAAATGGCCAGCGTGCTGCGCTCCACCTCATCTGTCTGGTACTGCAGAAGAATGGCCAGCCCCCAGGCGCCAAGAATTGCCAGCGGCAGGAGGCCCACGCCGGCGAGAAGCAGCAGCTGGGTGCGAAGTGGTCGCGCGTTTCGGAACAGGTTCATGTCGGGCCTCAGCCACAGTGACGGCTGCCCCGGCATTGTTAGCGAGCGGGCCGCTGAACGAAGTTCGCTTTCGTATCGAGACGCTTCAAGGGCCGTGAAGGCCGGCTGAGCGGCGTGGCCGGCCCTCGTCGACCTCTTTTACCTGCCTGACATCACCCACCCGACGTCACCACATGCGCCACCTGGGCCACCGCCGCGTTGCGCGCCGCCTCGTCGGCATGCGCTTCGGTCAGGTACACGGCCACCACGATGGGCGGGCGCCCCGGTGGCCAGAACACGCCCACGTTGTTGGTGCTGCCGCGCGCGCCCGTGCCGGTCTTGCTGGCCAGGTGCCAGCCGTCGGGCAGGTCGGCACGCAAGCGCTTCACGTCGGTTCGGGTCGCTTCCATCCAGCGGCGCAGCTGCTCGCGGCTGGCGGCAGACAAGGCATCGCCGACCAGGGTGGCGCGCAGCGCCGCGGTCATCGCGCGCGGCGTGGTGGTGTCGCGCGGGTCGCCGGGCCGGGCTTCGTTGAGTTCGGGCTCCCAGCGGTCGAGCCGCGTCTTCGTGTCGCCGAGCGTGCGGGCATAGCGCGTCAGAGCCGCCGGGCCGCCGTAGCTCTTGAGGATCAGGTTCCCTGCCGCGTTGTCGCTCACAGTGATGGTGGCTTCGCACAGCTCGGCCAGCGTGAGGCCTTCTCCGCCGGCCGCCTTCGAGGTGACGGGCGAGTTCGGCACCAGCACCTCGCGCCCGAAGCGGATGCGCCGGTCGAGCTGTTCCTGCTGCGCATCCACGCGCTGCAGCACGTGCGCTGCAGCCAGCCACTTGAAGGTGCTGCACATCGGAAAGCGCTCATCCAGCCGGTGGCCGTCGATGCGGCCATCGGCCGTGTCGAGCACCGCCACGCCCAGCCGCCCTTGGGCAGATTGTTCGATGGCTTTCCAGCGTGCGGCTTGCGGCTGGGCCACAGTTTTTTGTTGAGCAAAGCTGGCCAGCGGGAGGGCGGCGGTCAGGGCGGCCATGAGCTGGTGATTGAAATGGCGTCGATTCATCGGGGTCGATCTCCTGTGGAAACTGAGGGTGTTCTTTGAAGGCCGAGCGCACGATAGCCAAGCCAGCCTCGGCTCACAAACGGCGATTTCGATGGGAAAGGCGCAGAAAATCTTGGGCATGAACTTGCCGTTGAATGCACTGCGCGCCTTCGAGGTCTCGGCCCGCCACCTGAGCTTCACCCGCGCGGCCATCGAGCTGAACGTGACGCAGACCGCCGTGAGCGCCCAGGTGCGCAACCTCGAAGACCGACTCGGCACACCGCTCTTTCGCCGCCTGCCGCGCGGCCTCGCGCTCACCGACGAAGCACAGGCGCTGCTGCCGATGCTGACCGAGAGCTTCGAGCGCATCAGCGCCGTGCTCGACCAGTTCCAGGGCGGCCGCTTCCATGAGGTGCTGACGGTCGCTGCGGTGGGTACCTTCGCCGTGGGTTGGCTGATGCCGCGGCTCGAGACCTTTCACCGCCAGCATCCCTTCATCGACCTGCGGTTGATGACCAACAACAACCGCGTCGACCTGGCCGGCGAAGGGCTGGACTTCGCCATTCGCTTCGGTGATGGTGCGTGGCACGGCACCGAGGTCGATGCCTTGCTGGAGGCGCCGCTGTCACCGGTGTGCAGCCCCGCGCTCGCCGCTCGCTTGCTGTCGCCCGCCGACCTGGCCGGCGAGACCTTGCTGCGCTCTTACCGTGCCGACGAATGGACGCGCTGGTTCGGCGCAGCCGGCGTGCCCGCGCCCCTGCTGCGCGGCCCGGTCTTCGACTCGTCGCTCACCATGGCGGCTGCTGCTGTTCAAGGGGCGGGCGTGGCGCTGTTGCCGCCGGCCATGATCGCGGCTGAGCTTCAGCAAGAGCGGCTGGTGCAGCCCTTCGACATCGCGGTGTCGACCGGGCGCTACTGGCTCACGCGGCTCAAATCGCGCCTGGTGTCACCGGCGATGCGCGAGTTCAGAAAGTGGCTGCTGAGCGCCGTGAACAACGCGGCGTGAATCAGAAGCCCCGCACAGGCAAGCTCGCCGGTCGCTGCAGCCAGTTGGTCGGCGCGTAGCTCGTGCGGCCGTCGGTGGCGTGCAGCGTGTAGGCCAGGCGCGAACGTGCCGAGCGGTTCGGCGCGCTGTAGTGCGGCAGCAAACCGTGGAAGACGATTAGCGTGCCCGCCTCGCACGGCAGCGGCACGGCGGTGCGCTGGTCGGGCCACGGCGTGCGGTCGAGCACCTCGAGCGTCAGCTGCTGGCCATCACGCACGAAGCGCTCGCGCAGCGGGCCGCGGTGGCCGCCCGGCTCGGCCCACAGGCAACCGTTGTCCACGGCCGCGTCTTCGAGCGCAAACCAGAACGTCGTCACGCTGACCGGCGTGCTGACGAAGAAGGTGGCGTCCTGGTGCCAGCGCACTTCACCGCCGATGGCCGGCTGCTTGAAGATCACCTGCGACTGCCACACCTTCGGATCGACTAAGCCAAGATCGCTGGCCAGTGCAGCGAGTTCGGGGCCGTGCGAGAAACGTTCGAAGACCGGGTCGAGGTCGTGCAACGCATGGCCGATCTTGTTGATGGCGCGCTCCTTGGGCACCACCAGTCGGCCCTCGGCATTGAAGGCCTCTTCCTCGAAGAAGCAATGCACCTGATCGGCCGAGGCGATGAGCGCTGCATCGGCCGTGCGCGCCTGGTCGCGCGTGGAGAAAACACTGGTGCTGCCATCGGGCTCGAAGGCGTCGACCAGCGCGTGTGCGCGGGCACGCACCTCGGCGATATCGGCCGCACTCTTGAAGCCGGGCAGCACGAGGAAGCCGTCGCGGTCGAACTGTTCGCGTTGAGTCGATGTGAGCATGTCAGCCTGTGAGTGGGTCTGTGTCGCGTGGCAGCGACTGGGTCTGGTTGCGGCCATTGGCCTTGGCGCGGTAGAGGGCCCGGTCGGCGCGCTCGATCGCGTGGTACGTGTTCTCGCTCGGGCCACATTCGGTCGCACCCGCCGAGAAGGTAATGCCCAGCCCGGGAACGATGTGCTCGAACGAAGCCCTGGCCAGCTCCGCATGCATGCGCTCGACCATGGCCACCGCCATGTCGGCCGTCGCGTCGGGCGCTGCAAGCAGAAACTCTTCACCGCCCCAGCGGCCCAGGAAATCACTGCCACGCAAGCAGCTGCGCATGACGGCAGAGAACTCGCGCAACACCGAGTCGCCGACCGCATGGCCATGCTGGTCGTTGACCAGCTTGAAGTGGTCGATGTCGATCAGCACCAGTGCGAGCGGCTTGCCGTTGTGGCGGCTCACCAGCTGCTCGGCCGCGAGCAGCTCCATCACGTGGCGGCGGTTGCTCAGGCTGGTGAGCTCATCCGTCTGCGCCAGGTCTCGAATGCGGTTCAGCGCGTTCTGCAGTTCTAACTTGCGGTCGGTGAGGCGCTTGCGAAGTGCGCCCATCTGCGTCGACAGCGCGGAGGTAGACACCAGCAAGATGACCGCGAACGCAAAGTGAATCACCTCGATGCGCGGCGGGAACCGCTCCGGATCAGTCGCACCCAGCCACAGCATGGTGGCGCCCAGCACGCACAACGCGAAGGCACACAAGGCAAGCGCCTGACGGGTCCGCAGCACGAACATGCCCCAGATCAGGTTGAGCAGCATGATGGCGATGATCGCGCCACGCAGCTGCGGGTTCACCGCATAGCCGATCGCCGTCGACACCACGCCGAACAGCGACTGCAGCATCGTGAGCGACCGGTCCGCGCTGATGCGCTCGCTCCACCCCGTGCGCACCAGGAGGTAGAAACCGAAGATGCCCGTCAGGCTGATGACCGCCCACACGATGGCAGGCCCGCGCGCCATGAGTCCCAACTGCACTTCCACCGCGACGATCAGCGTGAAGAGCACATACACCAGCACCGCGATCAGCGTCAGCTTGATCGGGCCGTGTCGCGAGACATCGCGACCGAGGAGCAGGGCAGCCACCACGCCCGGGGTGCCCAAGCGCGGCACCGGGGCGCCTGCTTCGCCGATCGGGTCGTCAAGAGAGGGGCTGGAAGACATGGCTGGGTGCTCGCGCTGCGCCACCGCGGGAGTGTCATGGCACGCGACGCATCGAACGGCCGCGCCCGCTGATGAGGTGGGCAAAAGCGTGGCGGGATTATCACCGGCCGAGTAGGCCTGAGCGCTTCGTGCATCAGGTCGTAAACGCGGCGCTTGCTGGACTGACCCTGGGGCCGCTGCCAGAATCGCCCGGGCTCGGTGCGGATGGAACGAATTCATCCGCAGATTTTCAGGTTGCTAACGAGACTGTGCAAAAACTTCGAGAGGCTTCATCTCAAATCGATTCCACGGGTCCCTTGACCCCTCCCGACTTGGCGATCGTTGAATACAGCGCGATCTAAGAGGTCGATCTTTCTGAGTCATGGGGCGCCGACAAGAACTTCGACTCATTGCACAGTCTCAACGCACCGACTCATCCGCAGCAGCAGAATGGTCCTAAGGGTCTTTCAAGGGGAGTGAGGGGATGACAGATGAACCTGAGCGGTGCATTAGGCGGATGGCTGGCGTTCGCGGCCGTCTGCCTAATTAAGGTTAGACCTCACCAAACCTTTGCACACGAAGAAGGCCGCCAATGACTTACATCGTCTCCGAAACCTGCATGCTCATTGACATTGGGCTAAGCCGCGCTGAATGTGCATCTTGGGTGCAAGCGTGGGGTGCGGTCGGAGCGATTCTCGTCTCCACATTAGTCGCAATACTTGTTGCCAGAAAGCAAGCCAATGATGCACTGCAACTGGAGCGAGACCGACAGCGACGAGAAATTCAGTCCACACGCCTCGATGCCGCGAGGCGACTCATCGCGATAAAGAACATTGCAATGCGAGTCTCGTTTTATTGCAAGACACTCGAAGACACGTGGAAGACTGTGGAAGCCGATCAGAATAACTACGCACGAATCTTTGAATCACGCGAATTCTTTGAGTTTCCAGAATACAAGTCGCTTGTCCAAAGCTTTAGCCTCGTAGACATGCCTGTGCCCGATCTCATTGGTGAGATGAGTAGCCTAGCCTCCTACATGGATCGGGCTACTCGAACCATAGAACTGGCAAACGCGCAGCTGTCCAAGAATCGCCCTATCAACCCAGGACTTTGGCCAAATCTGAACATGCAGCTCAAAGACGCAAGAGAAACAGCAGACAGCGTAGTCGACACCTGCACTGAGAATCTCGCAATTCTCGACAAGAGCCGCACGAGTGAGGTCTCTGGAATCGATTTGAGATGAAGCTTCTCGAAGTTTTTGCACAGTCTCGTTAGCCAACATATCGAACCACATGCACTCTCACCTACTTTCACTGGCGCTTGCTTTACTCCTTGCCCAGGGAAGCGCAACCGCTCAATCGGAGGTATTGGTCTCGCCAGGAGATCCTCTGCTCGGTGCAACTCAAGCTGAATGGTCAATAAGATGGTGGCAGTGGGCGTTCTCGTTTGAGCGCGCGCGTAGTCCAATCGCAGATCGAACAGGCGAGATGTGCGCAAGCCGTCAGTCGGGTGACATTTGGTTTTTAGCTGGCACCTATGGGACGGCTCGTACCGAGCGCACCTGTACTGTGCCGTTTGGAAAGACGCTCTTCTTTCCATTGATCAACTACGTAACTTTCCGTGGCGAAAGCTCGAAAGAGAGCTGCATGTTGCTAGGCGGTCGCGCTGCAGCTTTAACAAACGACGCGACGTCGCTCGTTCTTGAGGTCGACGGGAAACGATTCGATTCGTTGGCGTCTCACAGATTTGCCACGTCGTGCTTCAGCCTCGTGGCCGGCCAACCCGCCGATGCGGTGGCAAATGGCTATTACGTTGCTTTGCGCCCATTGGCCAGGGGAAGGCATGTTGTCAGCTTCGGCGGCACACTTCCCAGCATGGCGCAGGACGTCACATATTCCATCACCGTCGAGTAGTGTTGGCTAACCTTCAATCGAGAGGACAAGCAACGGCGGGCTGGGTTTGCTCGCTTTGTGGAAGGCCGTGCTGCCGTTCCTCGCCTCTCATCTCAAACGTTAAGCGTCACGAAGGAATCCGAGATGCTCACAGTCCGAACCTTGTCGTCAAACGACTCGGTCGTCGCGCTTACGCAGTTGCTTCATCGAGCTTACGCACGGCTAGGCGCAATGGGCCTCAACTACACGGCAGTCGATCAGACGCCGGAAGTCACGGCCAAGCGGATCGATGGCGGTCAGTGCTACATCGCGGAGTGGTCGGGCTCGTTGGCCGGAACGATCGTGGTCAAACCGACGTATGAAACCAATGACTGCGAGTACTTCACCAAACCTGGCGTAGCGGCCGTGCATCAATTCGCAGTCGAGCCGTCCCTTCAAGGCAAAGGCATTGGCAAAGCGCTGCTCGGCATGTCAGAGACGTGGGCACGCGAGCGCGGCTTCCGTGAGATCGCGATGGACACCGCAGAACAAGCCAGCCACCTTCTGAGTCTGTACTCCCGCCTCGGGTACAAACACGTCGGGTTTGTGCGGTGGCCGGGCAAGGTCTACCGCAGTGTGGTGTTGAGCAAAGCGCTGTAGTGACGCGGGTGTCGGGTCTACGTCTTTGGCGTCTCATGAACAACATTCGCAGGGAGCCGTTTCCCGACCCTAAACTCTGAACCTGTTCTCGGAATCGTTCAACGTCGACGATCCAGAGTTGAACTGAATCGTCGCGTTAACTCCACCGTTGAGACGGTGCTTGAACACATTGCAATGCGTTGCGATCGACCTGCTCACCAACGCAGGCGCACACCCACAGAGCCCTGCACCGAAGACTTCAGGTCCACGTCGCCGCCCGCACTGTAGGTGCGCCCCAGCTCGCCGTAGAACTCGGCGCCGGACGTCAGCGCGAGCGTGAACCCGCTGGCGAGTTCGACTGCGCTGTAGCCGCTCGGGCTCTCGACGCGGGTCGTCGCGGCTTCAGAGACGAACTCGGTGAGATCGGCGTGCGCGCTGGCTCGGTAGACGTTCACGCGCGCGTAGGGCTGCACCCACCCCGCGGCGATGTGCAGGCTGTTCTTGATGCGCACGCCGAGCCGGCCGACGGTGCCGTCGGTGGCACGCTGCTGGATGGTCGCGCCGCTGATCTGCACGTCGTTGACATGCGTGTGCTGGTGGATCAGCTGTGCCTGGGGCTCGAGGCTCCAAGTTTCGTTCAGCGGGAACGATTTGCCTGCTTCGAGCGAGACCGTGAGGCCGCGGGCCTTTCCCGATGCGTTCGCTGCGCCGTCCGGTCTCAGGGTGTAGCGGTGATTGCCGGCCTGAAGGACGGCATCGGCATACGCGCCGCTGGCGTCGGCCCAGGTGGCGTAGCCACCGAGGTAGCGCGACAGCAGTGCGTTGTTGCCGACGCTGCCGGTGCTGCCGCGCGCATTGCCGCTCACGTCGGCCGCGCCGTCGAGAAAGCCGGCGTATAGGCCGGCGCGCCAAGTGCCGTCGGCAAGCAGATCGGTACCAACCTGCAGGCCGCTCATGTGGCCGAGGCTTTGCGTGTCGCCGCTGTCGCCCTGGCGGATGTCGAGATCGCTGTAGACGGCGCGCGCCCAGGCGCGGCGGTCGAGGTCGGTGCGGTCGCCCAGCTCGTCGCCGCGGCGGCGGTGCAGGTTGCCCAACATCGCGAGATCGGCCTGGCGCAGCTGGGCCGGCAGTGCCGTCGCCAGCGGCACTTCGCCGCGGTACACGGAGCGCAGGTACCAGTTCTCACCGGCGCCGGCTGCATCGGCCGCATACAGCCGGTACTCGTAGGCGCCCGCGTCGACGTGGCCGCCGGACAGCGAGAACGCGTCCTTGGTGGTCTGCGCCGTTGTCGTCGCGCCGTTGACTGCGTCGACCAACAAGATGCCGTCGCCTGCGGTGGCCGCGCCCAGGCCGTCGACATTGCGAACCTGCAGCGTGGTGTGGCCGCTGGCCGCGCCGCCGCTGATGACGACCCGGTCCGTTGCCGAATCCGATCCGCCCAACGAGGTGTTCAGCTGCACCGTGCCACCCTGTCCGACCCAATTGCCGTTGACGGTCAAGGTTCGCGGAGCGAAGGAAGTAGTGGGTGCCTGGAACGTAACGCGGCCGGCCAATGTCAGTTGGCTTAGCGTGGAGCTGTCGGTCATCGTCCAACCACTGGTGGCGTCGACGTTCAGCGCCGCGCCACTGATGGTGCCGCTGAGGCTGGAGGCATTGCGCAGGTTCACGGCGACGCTGCTGCTGGCATCCGCCGTGATGCTGCCGCTCAGGCGGGTGTTGTCGGCGTTGAGCGTGAAGCCGCTGCCGTTGCTGACGCTCAGCAGCCGGGTCCCGGAGACGGCCGCAGCCGAGCTGTTGCTCAGCGTCAGCGTGCTGCCGGTGGCCGCATCGACCTGGATCAAATCGCCCGAGGTGTTGCCGAGGTCGAAGCCATTGAGGCTCGCCGTCTGGTTCGCGCCGGACAGGAAGCTGACCGCAACGCCTGCCGTGCGGACGGTGCCGCCGCCGCTCGCCGTCACGCTGGTGTCGTCGCGCAGCAGCAGCACGCCGTAGCTGGTCGCATCGGTGGTGTTGAGCTGCAGCGCGCCGCTGACTGTGATGGCGCCGCCTGCATCGGCAAGCAGGCCGGCCGCATAGGGCTCGAGGTTGCCGCTCGGGAAGTTGGCCTGGGTCGCGCCCGTGACGTCGATGCGCGTGGCACCGGCCAGGTTCACCTGCGAGCCGGCGTCTCGCGACGAAACGCCTGCGCCATTGATGCCGGTCACATTGATCGACGTCGTCGATGAGGCGCCGGCATTCACGACACCGGCGGTCACGGCGCGGATGCCCGAGCCGTTGACGCCGCTGACATCTATGCTGGCAGATCCGTTGTAGTTGATGCTGGCCGCGCTCGTGACCTTCAACCCCGAGGCCTGGAGGCCGCTGGTCGTGAGATTCAAAGCCCCGTTCAAGGTGACCTGGGCCGAGTTGTCGGCCGCGATCGCGTCCGAGCGCGAGTCGCCTGCCGTGTGGATGGTCACGTTGCCGTTGGCAACCAGCACCGCGCCTGCACTGGCGCGCATGCCCGGCGAAAAGGCAGCTCCGCTGCCCATGGTGATGTCGACGGGGCCGTTCAGCGTGATGAGGCTGCCGCTGTCTTGCACGAGAACGCCGTGGTTGCCCGACCCGTTGGGCAGGCTGATCGTCAACGGCCCGTCGACGGTGATCGCCGCGCCATCGATCGCGCGCAGGCCGGACAGGCCGGTGCCCGAGCCGGTCTTGCCGATGGTGGCACCCGCTTGCAGATTGATTTGCGAGCCGATACCGGACGCGAAGGCACCGGTCAGGCCGTTCTGCGCCAGCGGCAGCGTCAATGAGCTCGTGGCGTTGATCACGCCGCCGGTCAGCGACGTCAGTGCGCCGCTGCCGCTGCTGACGCCGGCACCGCTGTAGCTGCCCGAGGCCACGCAGGTCGAGCCTGCGTCGGCCTGCAGCGATGCGCCCGCGGCGGTGCTGCAAGCGGCTTGCGCGGCACCTGGTGCCAGGCCCGCCGTCAGTGCGAGCAAGGCCATCGCCATGGCGGGTGTGTGTGCGTGGTCGCCGTCCGGCTTGAAAAACTTGCGCACGGCACGGGCGATCGGATGGATGCGCCGCTGCGCGTTTCGATGGTCAAGGAGGTGGTGCTTCATTCGGCGTCCGTTCGATGCTGTCTTGATGGGGAAGGCAGGGCGGCCGTGCGGCGCCCCGATCTGTCGATGAAGGGGCGCGCAGCCATGCCGCTACCGCGTCGACCCTGCGGCCGAAACCAAGCCGCGCGGCATTCTTGCGAGAGCACGTCCAGCCGTCATGACGCTGGCCTTACCAATCAGTGCTCGATGCTGCGACCGTGCTGAATGACACCGTTGTGGCGTGATTTCTTCGCGCGAGGCTCGCCCCGCCAGTTCACGTGCCCGCAGTCGTCAAGCCGGTTGCCCTTCGCAGCCGCCGCGCGGAAACTTGAGCCGCTGCGCCAGGTCCAACTCGGGCTGGTGAGATCGATCAATCCAGTCGCACCGTTCAATCACGCCACAAAGCCGAAAGGAGCCACGATGTCCCCAGACGAAACCGAAATCCGCCGTCTCGTGTCGACTTGGATGAGCGCCACCACGGCCGGAGACGTCGCCACGATCTTGAGCCTGATGACCGACGACGTTGTCTTTCTGGTCCCCGGCAAGGCACCCATGCGCAAGAGCGACTTCGAGGCCGGCGCGAAAGCGCAAGCCGCCCATGCGGCGCCGAAGTTCGACGGCTCCAGCGAGATCCAGGAAGTGCAGGTGAATGGCGACATGGCATTCACCTGGGCGAAGCTGAAGGTCGTCGGCACACCGCCGGACGGCTCGGCCCCCAGCACTCGCACCGGGCACACACTCACCGTGTTCAAGAAGGTGGACGGCAAGTGGCTGTTGGCGCGCGACGCCAATCTGCTGGGGCCACCGGAGCAACCGGGCCGG
>Ga0307515_10003648_pt1 | contig 32356 bp, 3 predicted proteins | sample 17_EM_MG_FD_194513 | JGI IMG/M metagenome (GOLD analysis project Ga0307515, IMG submission 194513) | Populus trichocarpa ectomycorrhiza microbial communities from riparian zone in the Pacific Northwest, United States - 17_EM | ecosystem: Host-associated > Plants > Roots > Unclassified | place... | reverse complement strand
CTTATAGACCGTAGTCCAATACTATAAAGACTTCACTACTAGCTAGAGGCGAGCTAGGATAGAAGAGAAATAGGAAAATAAGGGGAAGAATAAAAAGGGAGAGAAAAAGGAGCTAGTAAAGGTAATAAGCCTAAATATAACGCTATCCACCTTAAATATAAGTCTACTACGGCCAGCTAGGCGTTTTATAGCATTAGTACTAATTATATAGGATAGTTTATCAAGTATAAGCTATATAATATCCTTAAGCTACCCTTTAGAAAGAGACTGCGGTAATACGGCTCGTAAATTCATTTTCTTTACCTAGGAATATAGTGGTGGAAGAATAATTAGTTTATACTTCTAAAGCCGCGGCGTAAAGTCAAGATATAGGCTCTTATTATAGCCTATATTTTTAGCACTTCGAAAATTAGCAAATATATAGAATCTATATATTGCCTTAGATCTAGTAGGGGCTTACATTTTTAGGTAAGTCTGTCTTAAAGTAGCCTATATAAACTAACAGCGACGGGTTAGGACATAATCTTTACTATCTTTTATAACAAGTGCAGCAATATAGAATTTACTATATAACTCTAGTGAGACGCAAAGTGCATAATGTTTACTCTAAACAAAAGGTAAAATTAATCCTTATTACGCATACACCTAACGCTAATTACAAAATAGACCAGAGCATACATTATATAAAGGTATTAAAACTCGCCCACTATTTTATAACCCAATACTTATAATAGTCGCTATATATATAGCAAGAAATGTATTTAGAGATTACAAGTTAATAAACAAGGTTCTAGCACTAAAACCTCTAGAAGATAAGTAAATAATTTAACTCTACTGGAACCTAAGCATCCGGGACCTACCGTTCTTTAAGGGAAGTAATAGGAAGATAGAGACTATAAGCGCATTCGGCCAATATCTTTAAAAATAGGGCTTTCGTGCCGGCTATAACAAACCCCTAATAGTATATAATTTTAGAGTAAAGGGTCTAATCCTTACTGGTACATATACTATTCTATAGTACTCTATATACCCAACTCATACTATATACAGACAGAAATTATTTATAGGATATAAAAATAAAATAGGGCGGACAGCGTGACCTAGCGGTGTATTATAATCATTACGCAGCTAATAATGCTGGAGTAGATAGTTAGGAAACCTTCTTCTATAATAAAGACTATCGTATAAACATTGCGGACCTTTTCCGTTCCTTACTTATTACTTAGAACCTAAAGCTATAGCAGTTATTATTAGTAGAAAAGCAGTACGAGTTTAAGTAGAGCACCGAGTTTAAGGACATTAAAGCGAAACTTAAGGATCTTTCTTCGGATAACGCACTATTAAAGAATAAACGTAAGGAGTTACAGGCCTAGAAACGAAAGCTAATTTTAAAAGCACTTTATAGGTATTAGGAAGAGCAGCCTACTCAACCTATAAGTAAAGTCAACGCCTATATAAAAGAATGCACCGGCCGTTATAGAACTATATTCTAACAAGCGCGCAAACTTATACCAGTGCGCAACCGTCTAGCATCTAGTATATTTATTAAGGCCACTATACATAGCGATATAGGTAAGGCTGTCCTCTAAGATCTGATTAAGCTCTATTTATAAAAAGAGGAAGTAATATTCTAACCGGGTCTTAAGCTAGATAAATACCACTATCTAAAAATAGGCTTTACGCGAAAAATTAATAGATATACAACCCCACCTATTGTTTATAATATAGCGTCTAATTAAAGAATTTCCAATAGTTAACTAGCTGCCACACAGTAGAAACATATATATAGTTGCCATCGAAAGTGGCTTAAGAAAAGTCATAAGTTCGTAGAGTTTTGCTTTCTCTATAGCGGATAGTTTATTAACTAAAAGGAATAAAACGCTTATTGCCAAGCCCATTTAGACAAGCCCAAAACGATCCCTATATAGTATAACCCACTAATCTATAAAGGAACGCTTACTGCTCCAGAGTTCTATCCCAACTATTTAGGCAATAAGTCCCTACCCCCTAAAATACAAATGCGGTAGTTCCCCGAGACGGCTAAATAAAAAGACTATATCTATAATTAACATTCTAAAGATTCTAAGTCGCCGGTATACCCTTAACGCAAGCTCTATTATAGAGAGTTATTTACATCATTACGGGAGCTTCAGTTTTATCTTAAAGACGTCCATTATATCAATTTTAGAAGTACTCTTAAAAGGTCTAGGTCGGTAGGCGAAGGAAAAGCTAAACTAGCCAAGCGGACTTACATTAGTAGGAGGCGGCTATTAAGACAGAAGATAAAAGATCTAAAGTATAAATTTATTAACAAAAGTAATACGTTTTAGAACTAAGGGAAAAGGTCAATATCCCGTCCTACTCTAGTTAAAGCCCCGTCTTCTACTAACTTAGGCTCCTCGCCAATTCTAGAAATCATATTAAATCAAAACGAAAGCGAAGACGATACGCCACTGTCCTCGTAGTATAGCGAATCAAAAAATAGTCTCGATAATAAAGATACTCTTAGTAATAGAGCTAATAATAAGGATTAGAAGCATATTAGTAAGATTGACTATCTAAAAAGCAATTACTAACAAACTCTAACAGATAAATAGACAATATTACGTTTTCAGAGACTAGAGAAGCTAAGGTAAATAAGTAAAATAATAATTTCTAGAGCATAAACTTTTATAAGGAGTCGTGGCCTAAACTTCAGTATAAGTGCGCTCCAGCGGCGCGCCCCTAGTCTAACCTAGCTCTTTCTACCTAAGGGGATAAAAAAGACAAATATAAGGTTAAGCAAGTTCTAGGGGCCCGTATCTTTAGAAGAAAGCTTAAATACCACGTAAAATAGCTTAGCTACAACAACAATCCAAAGTAGTATAACGCAGCCAACTTTAAAAATAGCCCACATAAGCTCCATAACTTCTATAAAGCCGATCCAACCTAACCTAAACCTCTATAAAGGCTAGATCACTAAATATAGTACTAGAAGGAGGATAGGGACGCTAATAACTATCCAGATAACAATAAGCCGGTAAATAGGTTAGTTAGGCAGCGTAGAAAACTTCGCTAAAAAGAAGGATTAGAAGTTAGGTATTAGTAAAATATTTTACTTAAATCGTAATCATAAGGTAGGCGTAGGTAGAAAGTTTTCGCAGATTTAAATAGTCTTAGCGTACGGTTTAACGTTAAGCGCAGGCAGCGTAGAAATCGCGTTAGAGCCTTAGTATTACTGCTAGTTAATACACAGATACTAGTTTAACCTACAAGGTCTTAGCCAGACTCATTACTAGCTTTAACTTAAATATCCCAGATTATACAGAGGTGCTTAGGCCGGTATTAGATAAATAGGCGATAGTGTTATCGCGTTATCTACTAAGACAGCATTCTCCTCTATATCGCCCTTATCCAACATACGTCGTTTTCACTACGCTAAGCTTGCCTAGTCGGGGGCCATTGTTCTATATTATCCTTCTGCTATAGTAAGCGACGGTTTATATTCGTAGGCTAGAGCGGTTAACGTCGCTTAGGTTATAGTACCTATTAAAAAGGGCTGTAGGCGCGTTTTTAGGACGGGCGGGGCGAGGTAAGTAGGTCAGCGAGCTATTTATAGATAACGGCGGAGCTAAACGTTAGGGGAGTGCGCGGGTACCAAATACTTCCAGAGTCGTAGCTAGGCAAGGTACTAAGCATCTAAAGCAAAAGTAGAGGGACAGGTAAGGACTTAATTATTCATTATTCAAGATGTTATTATACCTATATTTAAAGATACCGACTAGCGGATCTAGCCGCCACCTAGGTAGCTAGCGTAGAGTATATAGCGATAACAGTTCGGAGCGGCTTAGTTAAGTCAGTTTTTAACCCTAATAGCAAAGAAACTACCAGTTAATAACACTAACAGATATTTAATAAAGTGACGTTAACATCTTTAATAATATCACTAATTTATATCTAACCTCCCCCTAGTATAATAGAAGCCCCTATTTTCCAAAATAGGTCTAAAATACTTTAACCTTTAAGCGATTCAGAATCTACGTATATATTTATATCTTTAACAGTTGCTAAACTCGCTTTATACCATTACATTAGCTTAGCTAGGATAATTATTATATTACTAAGTTTATAGCCCCTAGCAATCTAACCTCTCTTAAGTTAATATCTCTATTTTATAAAGGTATTTATAAGCCATCTAGCTTATACTATATACCTCTTTAAATACTCTCTATATTGTAGTTATAATCTAGCTAAGTAGTTAGAATATAGTCACTAATAACAAAGATAGAACTAGATAAATTAACAAAAGTGTATAGTTTTAACCATCTATTACTTAGAAGTAGTAATTAAAACTAGTCCCACTTTATATATAGGCATCTTACAGCTAGTTATAGCCGAGCGCTTAAAACATTCCTAATAATAGCAAGAGGCCATTTCAGCACCCTAAACAACTATAGGGACACAACGCGGATTTTAAGGAGGAAATCGCGTAAATCGTCTCTATAGGAATCCACATTCTCTATTAATCTATAGCTCTAATACGCGTAAGCAATTTAAAACGACAAGAGTAAAGAACAAAGTGCCGTAAGGAACTGTTAATATATATATATAATACAAACCAGCTTCTATATTTAGGGAAGCTAATAAGTCCTAAAAAGTAGGCTTAGTATCATTATAGAGCTAGCTTAGGTTTGTCTCCTTTCTAACCTAAACAATTTATACGCTTAGAGATTTCTCCCTAAAAAAAACACTTATTCTCGAAAAACATAAGCGATTACTCTATTAGCGTATATAAGGACCTATACAATAGCATTAGGAAGACTTTTAAGGCTATTTTAACCAACTAAGGAAATTCTACCAACTCCTTAGGTATATTAGACGGCGCTATAGCGTCAACTATTAGCAAAATAGAGATCAGTTTTAGTGCTCTAATTAATTAGCTATAAAAAGAGAACGCCCTATTAAGTTATGTAATAGAGGAAATAAGAACATAGGTATCGGCTAAACTAGAACGTTAACGGCATATAAAAAGGGAACTAGAGCGTCTAAAAGAAGTAAACTAGAGACTTTAAGAGGAATCTAAGGAGAATTTGTCTATTACTATACGTTTAAAAAAAGTCTTCGACACTTAATTTTAAGGATTAAAATCCGCTATATAAGAGCTGTAAGCGCTATAAAAGGGGCTCTTTATAGGGACTTAGCTTATAGAATAGTTTCCTAGTAATTTTAAGATATATAACTATATTAGATATAAAACCAAGTCCTAACAGTTCCTTTTACGGCTTTATATATTTATAGAAGTTAAGTTAAATAGATTCTAATATAGGCTTAGGTTTGTTTTAAAGTTTATTATCTATATATTAAAGCTGCAGCAGCGAATTTTCCGGCGACATAGCGTAATCTTTTACATCTTCATTAGAATTAAAAGCGTTATAGCAATACACAAGGACCCAAAAGTCTTTCTTATCGCCTAACATAATCTATACGATTTTCCATTTCCTATGTCCGGCGCTCTTTATACATTGAGGAAGGTTGACGATATACCCCTTAATAATAAAACGAGCATTCCATAAATCTCGCCCACTAGGCATAGGACATTAAATAATTATATTATTGTCCGTTTATATAGGTAGAGGGTGTCCCTTTTTAAGCATTTTCGCGAGGTCAAGAAAGTGCCGCTTAATAGTCGCTTCCGTTATATTCGTGTAATAATCTTCGCAAGAAGCCATAGTTATAAGTCAATTAACGTAAGCAGTATAACAGCGATAAGAGTAATATAACCGATTAAAGAAATATTATAGAAGAGACTGTTAAGATACAACTAATAAAAGCGACTTTTAATTAATGCGGCAGTATAATTTAGGCTAATAATATAAAGTATATACCATTTAGACATAAAAAATGCGGGGTTCTAAAAGAAACGGATTATATAATATAATATACTAATACCTTTTAGGCTTAGTAGCCGGGTGTAATAAAACAGCAAAACCTGTCCCTTACTAAAATTAGACTTTTTATTTTAGTAGGCGAAACTCTAGGTGCTAAAACTAGTCCTAAATATTAGTGTTAATACTAATAGCCCAAAATAGGCCCTAATAAGGCTGGCGCTTTCATTTTGCTATAAGCATTAAAGGGCTAAATCGCTTTACGCGTTAAGAGGGGAAAGCGAAACACCTATTAGGTATTAGAAACTATTTGCACCAAAATACCGGTTATCTTAAACACTTAGCCCCTATATTATTAGTAATAGGTTCCTATTTAGGAAACGGGAGTATAACCGCACTTAGCCGAGTCTTTTTAACTTCTAAGTTGGGGTAATTAGCTAGAGAGTGTGCCTAAAAGGCTTCCTTTAAACTAATATTACTAAGCTCTAATTATTTTAAACCTCCCTCTACTTATAAAGGACGGTTATAATTAAAGAGTAAAATAGTGTAAATTTCTACCCTCTATTATCCCGCCCAAATTCCTAAGCAACCCTTTTTTTACAATAGGGCTTACCTTCCTACTTAGCCTCTAAATTAGATGCTAGGTTAGTTAAGCTAGTAACTAATTTAGTTTATAACTTAGGGCTTATTCTAAAAGCGACTGAAAATTTAATACCGTCTCTTTCCGATTCCGAAATTAGAAGTATAGTGTTTGTTCTATCTACTATAACGTCCTTAAAATATATTTAAGGGTTTAGTATACGGAAATTTGTATTATATATCTATATACCTTTATACTTTCTTATATACTTTATCGCTAGTTACTTTACCTCCTTTACCGCTAATAGCTTTAAGGGATTAACTAAAAGACTACGTTTAACCCTCTAAGTCCTTCTTTTAAAGATTTTAAAAGTTAAGGGGACTTTTTAGGCGTCTACCTATTAATTTAGATAGGGGGTAGCGGAATTAGCTGCATCTATTACTAGGGGATTAGCCCTATTTAGCGGAGCATAGGTTTACTTACTTAATTCTATTTAATCCTTTTCTATTTATCTAGGAGTTATAGGTTCTATAACTTCCCCTAAGTCAATTTAGGTAATCTATTTATAGTTATTTTCTCTTCGCGTAGTACTTATACCTCTTAGAGGTTTAAGTTTCCTTTTATATAGCCTCTTTCTATTTAGGTTTTATAGGCTAGCAAGTAACCCTTTATTAGGTTAGGTCTTTATAAGATATTTCCGTCCTTTACTTATATACGTCCCCTAAATATCGTCTACATTAAATAGCACTTACTTAGTTCGCCTCTTCTCTTCAGTTTACTTCTCATTTTTCTATTCTACTAATTGCCGTCTTTCTTCCTTAAATAGCCTCTCTCAGCCTTTCTTAGCTTATTTCCTCTCTTCCTTAAATCGTCTTTACCTCTCTACCTACTTAGCTTACTACTATATCTCTACCCTCTCTACCTCTTCAGCTTACCTCTACCTCTCTACCTCTTTAGCTTACCTCTACCTCTCCGCCTCTTTAGCTTACCTCTACCTCTCTACCTCTTTAGCTTACCTCTACCTCTCTACCTCTTTAGCTTACTTTTACCTCTCTACCTACTTAGCTTATCTCTACCTCTCCGCCCTCTTTACCTCTTTAGCTTACCTCTACCTCTCTACCTCTTTAGCTTACCTCTACCTCTCTACCTACTTAGCTTACCTCTACCTCTCTACCTCTTTAGCGTATCTCTACCTCTTTACCTCTTTAGCTTACCTCTACCTCTCTACCTACTCAGCTTGCCTCTACCTCTTCGCCTCTTTAGCTTATCTCTACTTCTCTACCCTCTCTACCTCTTTAGCTTACCTCTACCTCTCTACCTTTTTAGCTTACCTCTACCTTTCTACCTCTCTAGCTTACCTCTACCTCTTTACCTCTTTAGCTTATCTCTACCTCTCCGCCTCTTTAGCTTGCCTCTACCTCTTTACCTACTTAGCTTATCTCTGCCTCTCCACTTTCTCTACCTCTTTAGCTTACCTCTACCTCTCTACCTACTTAGCTTATCTCTACCTCTCTACCCTCTTTACCTCTTTAGCTTACCTCTACCTTTCCTTTTTAACTAGCCTTTCTTATTCCTGCTTATTTTATACCACTAGCTACACCTACTACTACTACTCGCCTTTAACTAGGGAATTAGTATTATTTAGTAGAATATAAGTTTACTTACCTAGTTCTACTTATCCTTAACTTATAGGTTTTATAACTTCCCCTAAGTTAATCTAGGTAATCTATTTACGGTTGTTTTCTTTTTATATAGCACCTATCCCTTTTAGGGGTTTAGGTTTCTTATTATATAGCCTCTTTCTATTAAGCTTCTATAGGTTAGCTAGTATCCCTTTATTAGGTTAGGTCTTTATAAAATATTCCCGTCCTATACGCGTCTCCTAAATATTATCTTCTTTAAATAAATCTTACTCGGTTTACCTACGTCTCTCCTCTTTAGCTTACTACTATCTTTCTTACTCTACTATCCAGTCTTTCTCCTCTACCTACTTTTGCCTCTCCCTCTCTTTAGCCAGCTAGGTAAGCCGAATTTCCTTAATTTACCTCTTTTTAGCTAGTAGAACCAGCCGTCCTTTCTTAGCTCGCCTCTATTTAGTTAGCTAAGCCAGCCATCCTTCCTTAGCTCGCCTTTATTTAGTTAGCTAAGCTAACTGTCCTTTCTTAGCCCGTATTTGCTTAACTAGCTAAGTAAAGAGGCTTTCTTTAGCCTACCTCTCTTTAACTAAATAAGCTAACTATTCTTCCTCAGCCTATCTCTATTTCTTCCTCTTTTACTTACCTCGTCTCTATCTCCTCCTTTCTTAATTTACCAGCTAAGCTAGCCGCTACTACTTAGTAAATTCCTTTATTTCTTCTTTAGTTTCCCTCTTAAGCATCTCTTACTTAAAAAAACCTCGTCCGTAAGTTATATTAGGATTAATAATATAGGTCGGTTTACCTAAAAAGGTAAAGTATATAAATCTATAGATAAAGAAAGACGTTATCTTAGGATACTATTACTTATTAGTATTATACAACTTATCTAAAAATAATAACAACTTGTCCTATTTATAGTCCTTTAGCTCTAAAACTCCGCATCGTTTAGGTAGCCTATTATCACTATTAACCTCAAATATATTTCTAGCCTCTTCTTCTATTAGTGCCTCGGCAGTAGAAAAAATCTAACTATTTACTTTATATAGTCCTTAAAGGCGGCAGTATTATATTTAAAGCGGTCCAGTCTCTAAGCCTCTAGTAGTGCTTTATAAGCAATCTACCTATTAGCGGACCCTTAAATTAAGTTAAGGATTGGCGTAAACTTAAATCCTAATTAATAGGCGTAAGCGGTAATCTTATATAAGGTTACCTTACTAGGTTTCTAGTTTAGTTTCACTTTAAAATAGCGTATTATAATAATCCATATCTATTAAAGTACGAAATCTTCTCTATCTAATAAATCCCCTGGCCTAAGTACAAATCTAGACTTAGATTCCTGGACTATATATTAGTTAACCCTCTAATTCCCATTCCTAAACGCTCTTAGAAGGGCAGAGGATATAAAATCCCTTAGCGATAACTTTATAAGTGATTTTACGCACTTAACGGGGCCTTAGAAGTAGTTAATATCCTTAAAATAGCTATAGAGAGAGGGAATTAAGCGGTCCGTAGAAATAGATAGCACTTCTGCCTATATAGCCTTACGCTCTTACTTACTAAAAGTACCAAAAATCTTACCGCTGCGCAATTGACCATATAAAAGTTCCCTATCGGCCCTATATATACCTAGAGCAGTAAGCTTTAAGGCTTTTATAGTAGTTCTATCTAGCTTTTATTTCGCTTATATATTAGGGAAAATCTTAGTCTAAACTTCCTCAATATACCTAAGGTGGCAGAGGTTTTCCTATTAAGCATAATTAGTAATTAGAAGCGCCTACAGTTAGGGCTAAAGCGGTTTTCTATAACAATAGAAAGGTATAGAAAAGATTAACTAATACCAACTTAAATTATGTATGCCCCTAAAACTTAGCGGAGATACACCCTATATTTAGCGACGGAGCCCTTAAAAGGACGGAAAGTAAATAAAACTTAGCTTCGTGGGATCTCCCGCTATTTTTAGCGACATAGATTTAGCTAGGTTACGCTATTAAGTTTAGTATTAGTTAATTTTTTCAATACCTCTCTATAGTTAGGGAAAACCGCCCTAGTTAGAACTCTTACCTTATAGCATTTCATAGCAAAATTTTTATATAATGTGCTTAATTGTATACCCTATTTCAATGCCAGAATATCTAACTAAAGATTAAATGCATATATATAATCTCTATAGCGGAGAATCTGCTTTAAGTTTCTCGCTTTATATTTAGATATTGCGTATAAACGAGCCTATTACTAGTTCTCAAAGTACAGGTCTTAAGATATTTAGTATTCTCGGATTTTACAGTATATCTCGCTATTACTTAGTTATTTTTCAAAGGTGTACTCTTTAATAAGTATAGTTTTTAGGTCCTTGTTAAGATTTAGCTAAAAGTAAGAATCCATTTCTATATAGGGAAGGGTCTTTACCTACAAGATATAGATCCACAATCCAGCGGCTACCTAGATGGGTATTTACGGCTACTTTAATTCGGTATTATCCGTAAAGATATTCTAATTAAAAGCTAGCCGGAAAATCTAGCTCCGGGCAGTCACGTAGATTTAATAATCGCTCGGCAGTAATGCCCAAAGCGGTAATAGCATCCTTAAGCTAATGCTAATCAATGATAGTAGGAACACAACTTCGAAATTGCAAAATATCTTGCTTATTCTCTGCCTTTAATATTGTTGTAAGCTTCTCAGCGTGCTTATTATCTATATCCCTTAAACTTTTAGGGTTACGTGGAAAGTGTAACGCCTTAACCTTTACTTAAGCGGCGCCTCTATGCTTAAAGAGCCTCTCTACCACGATTCTCCGTTCTTGTTTAATAAATCGTATTCGACGTATATTAGGGCAACTATTAGGAATACACAATACTAGTAGGAGAGTAGATAGCTTTATCTATCCTCCTTTTGTAGTTTATAGTGCCAAATCTAGTACTACAGTTACGTACTTTATACGTTCTATAGAATAATTATAGGCCCCAGCTATATACATCGCTTTCCTCTTAAGAAAATTATAAAAGTGAGCATTTATTTATATATATCTTATTCTAACTAAAAATGATAGCAAACCTAGCTTACCGTTATACGCCGCTTAAAATGAGTTCCGTATAGAATAAACGCCATACCTAAATTGATTTTAATGCACTTAGTGGGCTTAAGCGTCAAACCGCGGATATAAATAGCGTTAGTGGCAAAAATATAACCCCTAAGCGTAATAGAACGAAAGCCTTAGAAAGGAAAAGACTTAATACTTTAGATAAAAAAACTATAAATCCTAAAACCAGTTTAAAAGACCTCACTCTTATTAAAGCTACTAAATCTAGGGTTAGGGTATACAAATATATAAGAACAAAATACAGTTCTCCTTAGAAAGACTATAAGAAATACTGGGATCTCTAGCTTAGTGTTAAAGACTAAATCACTATAGCTAAATACAGAGGGGCCTAATCTAATGCCGTCGCGGTAAAAAGTCGGCCAAATAACCTACTATTAAAGCTTGTTTTGGTAAAGAGGCTTAAAGGGCTAAGTATTAAGGAAAACGTCCGCAAATTATAGCAGGTATAGTATACCAACATTATATCTGCCCTGGAAGTATTTAGGTTTAAGCGAACTTCCTATATTGTTTTTAAATATATAGCTTATTCTATTTCTTATATTACTAGCAATACCCACCTTAATAAAATCCAACTAGCTATAATATTTAGATAGGTATTACCTAGGAGTAATACCTTAAACTAAGTTACTAATTAACTATAATAGATACTTACTAGGCTTACGCACCTTATAAAAAAAGGGTTTAAATATAGCTCGCTTACTTATTTAAATATCCTCATTTATCCATATAGAGACGTGAAAATTAGTTAGTAAACGTTTAGCGTTTTAGATCTCCGTACTAATAAAGCGTATAGCGGGCCTAGAAAATTATTATACCTACGCATCTAACGGCGCTTCCTAGTATGTTAAAGCGCTAAGCTCTATTGTTATAGAACTAATAAATAGATACGTTAAAGAGGATAGAGCTGTTAGCGTTGACGATTTGCGTCGTTGGCCTCCTAGCTCTAATACTATCGGCTTCCTCTCCGAGACTACTTCTACTGCTTTAGTATTTAAATTAATTAAGGTACGTTAAAGATAAATTTCCTATACTATAATTTAATATTCCCTAGCATCCGTTGTTATAGCTTCCTTAGCAAAAGGATATGCTTATAGGGGTAGTATCTTTCGCTACTATTAAAACGTATATAGGTTATAAGTATCCGCCAAGCTAGATTGATCTCCCTAGATATTTTCTATTTCGCGAGTATATTTTAAAACTAGATTATCTCTTTCAGTACCTTTTATAGTCGTAATATCTTGCGCTATTACGGAACTATATAATATAGGGCATGTAATCTAGGTTTAGATCGGATCTACTTAGTCCGCAATCCTAAGATATAAAACCGTCTTACTGCTAAATTAATTTCATATATAAACCTTAACACGCGCATAGCTAATTTTAGTACGTAAAGTTCCTATTCCGGGTATCTTATAAGACTAGTTTTAGAATTCCCACCACGTTTCTAGTTTTAGTCCCCTACTTTATCTGGTTCTAACTCCTTTCTATTTTAACATTTGCCCATTCTTTATATGTAAATTAAACCTATACTTTACTCTTTTATAGCTTTACCCGCACATTTTCTTACACGCTCCTTAATAGTTATCCGTACCGCCATAGAAATTACGCAATTATATGCCATTTCCATAGGTAGCATATTGCTTTTTTTAATACTTGTTAACTTCCATCCTTATATAGAAGCATTTCTAAGGGCCGTTTCCCTTCTGGCATCTAAACACCTTACCTACCCGTAGATAATCTACCGCTATCAATACTTAGGGCCCTAGAGTCGAGCCGATATCATTTTATAGTTGTTTTACATTACGGTAAATACGTTCTATATAGGATTTAGAGTTCTAGATATCTTAACGGCTAGGTTATAAGCCGCAAATCTCTTATTAATCAATATAGTCCCAAATTTTGCTAGCTCTTACCTAAGCTTTCTTGCAGATATCCTTAGAATTCCTTTAAGTACATATTGGCAAATTTATCGCTCTAGCGGGATTATATCGGTTTCACTTCTAATCTTTTACGTTCTTACTATAATAGGAAGCTGAAACCCTTTTCCTTTATAAGTAGCAGAGAATCTATAGGGTCTTATTATAAGTTATTCCTCTATTTTAAATTCTAAATAAGTTACTAACCGTATCTAACGTTGTTTAGGAAGGATCTTTACTATTCCTTCTTCTACTCTCTAGCCCTTTCCTCCGCAGATTTTTATATAAAATATTTATCCGCATCTACTAGGCGTTGGCAATTCTTTCTATATATTTAATTTGGCAACACTTAAAATTAAAACCACTTATTCCACAAATTTATGCTTATATTTTTATAACGGCATTTCTTCCAACACTTCTTCTCTAAGGGTTTTTAATATATAGATCTTAAGCCCGTATCGCTTACTTTAAAGATACTATTAAGGTTGAATTAACCCTATCTTAACTACTGAAAGTCAAAGTAGGGCAGTATATCAATCTCTAGATTCTATTATTAAGCTTCTAGTCTATCTTTTAAAGTCACCCTTTTACTATAGCGTCTTGGTTAGATAGGGAGTAGGATTATTTAGATCTATTTATTAAGCCTTGTGGAGGTATAACCTAGAAATTATTACATTACCTTATACCTAGCTCTAATAGTTTACAGCCTCGCCTTAATAGTTCGCTCCCCCACCTAGCTCTGTTTAGCGGGCCATACAGAATTAGCGCACTAGTAGGCGATTATAAGACTGTTCTTATAGTAGCAAGCGGTTCTAGTATAGTTATATAGCTACTATACCTAAAACGGCTAATATATAGGTATAATACTCGCAAGTCCCGCACTTACCGAGTGCATCTAGTGTGGTAATTAGAGACTAGAGGTAAGGCCCTAATTATAAGTTATTAAGCTAGAACTTACAATACCTAGAGACTAGAATCGCGGTGCAATCTATAATTAACTAAGTTTTAAAGAACAACACTTTTTATGTCAGTATCCTATTCCTAATGCTATTATTATAGTACGCTAATATAGAATAGATCCTTAGCATCTCAATGTATATTAAATTAGGAGGAGCGCATTTAGTAACGATAATAAAAGAGGTAGATAAAGTAGGTCGACCTATTAATTTAGATAATAGGTTTGCGGATCTCGAGAATATTACGGAAGGGGTAGATACGGTAGAATCACGCTAACTTATTAACGTAAAGAATAGGTCTATAGATCTTAAGATAATACTCCGGGAAGAGAGGGGGGAAAAAAATATAAAAAGGCTATAAGAAGAGACGGAGGAGTAAGGGGAAATTCTAGTAACGGGTAAGATCTCATACGTTATGTCGTTTTCACGCTACTAATCGTTTATAATATTAGGAGCCGACGAGTTATAAGACTAACTGCGGGATATTATACGTCCCTATTTAGATAATTAGGTAAAGCTCCTTAAATTAGAGTATTAACCGGCGTGACTATAAGGCCTATTAAAGGAAGGAGGATCTAGTTCCAGAGTGATTTTAAAAATACTTTTCTTCATTTAGGGCTAAGCAATAGTCTGGCTAATATTCGTTTCATATTTATAAGGGATATCAATATTTATATTTATTTAACCCATTCTATAATACCGGTGAGGATATAGCTGAATTTCCAGAGATGGAAATTATAACTACTTCTTAAAGATATGTTAACTGCTTAACACCCTTACCCGTCCCGCCGTAGAAACGCCCCATCTTACACTTATTATTTTCGATCGCAAATTCCTAAGGATATATTAGGCAAAGAGAGGAATAGTTAAAACGCGCCTACGTTTTAGCATTATATAGTCCCGAGCATAAATAGCTTAATAATCTTCGCCGGCCTTCTAACTCTAATACTGTTAACTTATTTTACGAAATCTAACGCTTTCTAATATCTATTATTATATACCCCTTAGCAGAAAGGGATACTTAAAGGATTAGTACCTTTTATCTCCTCTAATATCCGCGTAGGTAGAAGTTCCGGTAGTTTTCCCATTATGTTAGAATTTATAAACGCTCTCTAAAGTGCTAGTATACTTGCTATTTACCATTCTTAGCAACTTTTAAGGCCTTTATAATTCTAATTACATCTACTAAAATTTATAAAGCAGCCCTTATATCTAGGCGTCTAGGTTCCTAGATCTAATACCTCCTCCTTTTTAACTCTAGTTTAAGGTCCTAGATCTAAAACTCCTTCTATTCTTAGGCTAAAATCTATATTTACTACCGTAACTACCCTAGCCTTTTTTCTACGTCTATTAGTCGTACCTCTACTCTAAGTTATAACTAAGATTACCCTAGTATATACTATAGCCGCTAGCGTCTTCTTTTTCTATATATTTCTCTTTAGCATTATTAATTACGATGTTAGGAATCTTCGGCTTTATTAGTCCCGGACTAATACGGGGCTTATCTTACTTTTAGAAGTCAGTATAGATATAGGCCTAATAGCTATAAGCTTAGCATTTAGGGATAATACTTATATAGGACGTGCGGAGCAGCTTTAATCAAAAGTACTAACTAGGGTAGTAGGTTATCGTCTATTTCTTCCAGGTTTTAAAAGTGTCCGCTTTAATATTTAAAATAAAGTTTAGCGGCCCTAGCATTTAGATACCCCAAAACTAGAACTATAGAACTTGGATTTCGCCTAAGATCTATAATACAGTATGCTTATCTTTACTTAACGTTACCCTAATAACTTAACTACGTTAAACTTCTTATAATGTACATTGACCCAGATATTATAACCGAGAACTAGGAGTTCTATAGGCCTAAAACGCCGTTAAAATAGGCAGATTAAGCCCTTTTTTAAGCGAATTCCAAACTAATAAAGGCTATAGCCTAAATAGAACTACTATACGGCGTCAAATTGCGCCGGGGTCGTAATTAGATTAATTTATTTCCGCCCTAGAATTGCGAAGCTACTTTAGCGTATAGTCGCGGATAAGTAAAAAATAGTATACTGGCTTACCTAGACTATAAAAGAGGAAGAGGACCCTTCGCTAAATATATAATCCTAAAAAGATATCTAAAGAGATTCTGCTCTAAATTGTCATTATAGTGCTAAAGGAGCGCGCTATAGCCTTCGAACTCGCAAATAAAAGCAAATAGCTAAAAGTAAGACAGATACTAAAAATCCGAGCAATAGTAGCCTAGAGAGTATTAGGCCCTCTAATACCTTAGCTAAGCGCTCTAAACGAACTAAATGCTTAATATTACTTAAATTATTAAACGGATTGGCGAGTAAATTTAATACAAACGAGCGAATATATCCTAAGTCGTACCTAATAGCATTAGAACTTAAATAGAAGGTTTAAAAGATATAAAGGAAAGCAATACGTATATAGAAGCTCGCTAGCCTATATAAGCGTATAGGTAACTTACTTAAGGAGGAGTTAGATAGGCTAAATAAATATATAGAGATTAGAACGAGTATAACAACTCCTAAGGTAATAGTAAATTAGTTTTAAACTAACTATAGCCTATAAATTGTATGTAACTTAATATGTATATACAAAAGATTTTATAAGAGCTTAGATCTCTAAAAAAGGTTTCCTAAGCTTAAATCTCCTATATTAATATTATAGTATAATAGGTAACTATTAGGTACACAAGTATAAATGCCGTATTCCGCCTACTTATAACCACTAACAATAAACTTAAACGCCTCTCTAGGAAGGTAAGACTAACTAGAATACCTATCTAGGGCGATAAATCTAACTAGGACGCTTATCTGGGGTGATAAAGACTAAGACGCCTATCTAGGGCGATAAAGACTAGGACGTCGGTCTAGGGCGATAAATCTAACTAAGACGATTCTCCTAAGATATAAATCCGGGGACGCCTATCCGGGGCAACAAATTTAACTAAAACGCTTATCTAGGGTAACAAATCTAACTAGGATACCTATTTAGGAAGAGAACTTCGGGAACGCCTATTCGGGGCGATAAATTTAACTAAAACGCTTATTCGGGGCGACAAATCTGACTAAAACACCTGTCCAGGAAGAAAACTCTAGGAATACCTGTCTAGGGCGACAAATCTAACTAGGACGCTTATCTAGGGCAATAGATTTAACTAGGATGCTTATCCGGGAAGAATAATCTAGGGACACTAATTAAATTAATTAATTAATTAATTAATTGGTTTATAGGCTGTCCTAACTACCCTAGTAAGTTAAATCCTATACTTATATATATCTGCCTATAGGCAGGAGCGCTATACAAGAGGACTGCCTAGAAGGTAGTTAGTAGCACTAGGTAAATAGAGGAGCTCCTATAACTATAAATTAGTTATAAATCTTAAAGATAGAAAATTATCACACTTATTCTTAGTTTAGAGCTTCTTAGTAACGGCTATATAGCGTTTAGCTATAAATACAGGCGTTCCCTTTTTTACTCTTTAGAAGTAAGCCGTCCCTACTTAAACTACTTCCATCCCTTAAATAACAGTTTAGTCCCTCTATTTATAGCTCTACTAATTACTCTATATCTCTAAACTTATTAGGCATTTCCTAGCCCTCCTTACCTTCTATTTAATAATAAACACTTATCTACGTTATTATATATTATAGTACCGTAAACAGGATTACCTAGAACTATTTAAGTAGTCCTAAGGTATAAATACTAGGTATAGCTAGCTAGACTAAATAGCCTATATATAGGCATCCCATACTAGTCACTATTTATTACAACCACGCTTATTAAAACTGTTAAAAATCTTCATAGCGACGTTCTAGTGGCAATTTAAGAGCTTATTATTTAGAGATACCAGCCTAGCAATATTTAGGTCTAGTGGAAGAGTACGCCTAATGCGCTTAAGTTGATCGTAATGTATAGAAAGCATAGCCGTTTTAAAGGCTTTTCTCCACGTATTTAGTATAATAGTAGTTATATATAAGTCTACCCTAAGATAAGCAAAGAGATTGAAATCGACGAAGCTGCCCCTAAGAAGATTGGTTAAAACGCCGATTATAACAGTAGCATAACTTAAGCTAGAAGACTTGCTATCACCTTATTCTCCTAAGGGTTAGATATAACCTAGGTATAAAATAAGACCTTACTTATTAGGACCTATAGTCTTATTCTTATAACAATAAGAGACCTTAATGCTACCCCTAAAATTGCTTAAATTTACATTTCCATCTTAGTAATAGGCTGTCCCTTATTATATATGCTCTCTAAAGGAGCTGTTATCCATCTTCCCCCCTAAACTAACAAGGATCCCTAAGTTTAAAGAGTACGTCTTTAAACTCTAGAACCTCCCTCAGCGCCTAAAGAAAGCGGAAAAACTCGACCTCCTCTTCCTCACCTGTTAACGTCGCTACCGTAAACTTTATTATAAAATGCCTTAGTAGGGTTCTTTATTTAGTATAGAGTGTATAAACAAAGTTTAGCAAAATCAAGCGCTCGGCATTTTTAGAGTCTTTAAGATCTACGTAAATCTCAATATCGTTAACGTATTAAAGCGCATTTCCGCCGAGCAATCGGAGAAGTATAGATATGTTACAACTCCATCCTAAGTAGCGCCTAACGTAATGATTCTGGCCGTCCCAATTGTAAAAATTTCTATTAATACTTAAGTCGTCTTCCTTATATTTAAGTCTAAGTGGCTTTATGCCATATATTAGACTTATAACTTCTTTATAAACCTATTTATTAACCGTAAGAAGCCCTATACTACTCCCTTCAAGTCCCCGCCAAGGAAAGAGCCCTAAAAATAGAGGAAATGCGTACTTATAAATTTCGTTTCGGATTTCCCCTAGAAGTTTAAGTAGCTTAGCCTATCTTTTAGGCAGCAATAGGTCGTAGTCACCGCAGTACTATTATTAGTCTCGTGTATCTATACGGACAAATAGCCGTCTATATCGATGTCTATATATAAGCATCGCTACATATCAGGCCCGGAGGGAATAGGGATGTTTTTAAACGCCACGCTATGACCAGGCCCTACGCTCCTATAAAAATAGCGGCACCGCGCCAAAGTGATGCTTATATTTCACAATGTGTATCATCTCCTTAGCGCTTAACTTAGATATATATAATTGTTCTTTAACCGTCTAAGTGTTTGCTAGGGTTCCTTTAAGCAGAGGGCCGGGACCAGGCCAAGTTTCTCCATTAGGTCGTCCTCGCGTCTTTATTCTACAGAGTAAAGGAGAGCGTAAACTAAAATAAGAGGCAGATATAGAGTGTAGAAGAAGATAGTAGGTAATTATAGAGTAGCAATTACGAGCGAATATAAAGACCTTTATATGTACAACACGTCTAAGCTACTAACAATACTCCACGCATTACAGCGTAGTAGTGATATTGTTGTTAAGTTAGGATAGGATGGTACTATTATATAAGCAGTTTCAATTTAAAAGTTAGCGAGATCTATTCACGCCTCCGGACCTAGTCTATAAGCCTTAGCACGTACGCCTAAGCGATACTAATACTATAATTTAATCAGCGTATGGCAGTATATATCGCGGCCTAATAGTATATAACGCTATCTGCTAATACTAATAACTCGTTTATACTCTAAAGTCAGGGTCTAGCCAATCTCGCTCTAAAGACTGCTATAAAGAAATAGGACGTAGCTATAAAGCTTGCTATTTAGACTAGGGGTTTATATACGCTTTACACGGTAGGGTAAAGGAAAGGGGTATAAGATAGATAAGTATATATTTAGGATTTGGAACCAATACTTTCTAGTAGAAACCCTATCTATAGTAGAGGAGTAAATAAGGCGGGCCGTTATGCATTATAAACTCTATGCCGGAAATAGCTTTTATCCGAATTAACCAAATCGACATACTACCTAAGGCGCCGCCACCTCTAAGCCTAAGTAGGCGTTATACGTAGGTTAAACTAATAAGCCATATTTATAAACTTCTTAGCATTTATACCTCTCCAAAGCCACTTATAGGGGGGGTTTTAAGGGGCTTAGTTATAAACCCTATTTCTTAGCTAGGGGTTATAAATATAAATTTAAGAAGCTTCCACCGACTTATTATAAAACTATTTCCGTTCCCTTATCCTTAATTAACACTATCTACAATATCTCCCTCCAAATCATTATCCCATATAGGCCGATCAAAGAGACCCCTTAAGACGGACATCTAAACGATTACACCTTAGGTCAAACGAGTGAAAATTAAACAACTAATATATATAACCTCCCTGCCTAACGAACTTGTTAAGCTTATCTTCCTTTATCTTCTACCTTAAGTAATTCTACGCTACCTAAGGGTTTGTAAATCCTTCCAGTCCTTTATATATAGGAGCCCTCTAATCCGGGCCATGCTATACCTCTCCCCTATATTAATAAATCTAAATGGCATATAGAAGATAAATCCCTTCCTAAACCGTATATTCCTCAACCTCCCTAAGCGAAGAGAAAAATCCACTTTTAAGTTTAATGATTTAGTTACTAGGTCCTATCTAGTTAAGCCAATACACTATTATATAACAACTAAGGAAGAGAGTGCCATTAAACAATCTCGCACCAACAAGAATGCTAGTTAGAAGAGAATGTCGCTAGGTATACTAGGCCAACCTATCTGTATCCGCTTTATAAGAGTATTTAAAATGCCTAATAGTTACTTTTCTACTAGTAAGTGGAGAGTTTATTATAGAGAAGGACTTATAATGCCTAAATTTTAAAAGATCTATAAAAAGTATAAGGTGTTATAGTGGGGGTAATAGGGACGGGCTAATTAACTAACCTAGGAGTTTTTATGTAAAGATAAGACATTATAGATAAAAGACAATACCAAAAAAGAGGAGCGTTCCTTAAATATAGTTAAGCAACGCTGTAAAGACATTAGTTCGTAATAAGATAATATAAGGATTTAGTATATGGATATAGTTCCGCGCTAGGGATTTATCTATACTACTTAAAACCCATTTAAAGACATAGATAATGATGATTATTTTAAGGACAAATAATAAGGGCACTATAGGTAGGAGAATTAAGACACTACCTTAGCTAAAGCACAAAATATAGATAATATAATTAGCTTATTCTCTAAAGCCTAGAGAGCATATTACCTAATACCTTAATAACCTATCTTTTTTATCATCCTTATAGGAACTATACACGTATTTTATAAATAGTCTTCATTAAGTTCTATATAGGAGAAAAGAAGTTAAACAATTAGTAAAAAGATTAAATATAAGTAATTAAAGGAAGAGGCAAGCTGGTAGGACTAGGTTCGTGTCTATTATCCTTTACTTCCTTATACCTTTACGGCAAGTTACGCTAACTAGGGAAGTATAATATCTATTTTTACCTTAACACTAAGCGAGATAAGTATACACGCAGCCGGAATAATATAGTATCCTATATTGTATAGTACTACCTACCTATCTCTATCTAGGAGGTAGCGGTATATACTTAACGACGGGGGAGGATATATAATATCGAGTTAGAGACTATAGTATTTAAGCTTATTAAAAACTCTATTGTCGCAAGAGCGCTAGACTATAGCAATTAACCAATATTAGGGGTTTGAGTCTGCCTTATGTAGTAATAACGCAAATAGGCAGCTTATACAAAGAAGTAAGGGGGCGTAGGCCTATGCGATCTCTCTCCTTTAAGAATAGGCTCCTGCCTACTACGGAAACGTAGATAAAGGGGCGATCACAAGTCCTATATTACATCTCCCTAGCTAGTAGAAGGTATAGAGGAAGTATATATTAAAGGCTAACGCACTATAACGCTAAGGATGTTAAGGTCTGCCTTATCTCTTATCGGCTAAGCCGAAAAGAAAGATATAAAGGGGCTTCGTACCTTAAGCAAATCCCAGGCCATCCAATTCCCCTATTAAGCTCTTCTATACCTCTTCCGCTAGAACACGGCTGCTTGCTCTACCCTCTTATTAATATATTTAGCAACGCTTCTACTTACTTCGTCTTATCTTATATCTTCTATAATGTTATAATTGTAGCCCTTTTAGCTATCTACTTCGCTTTCTTATTTACTTCCTTATTTGGATTCTAGCCTACTTTCTTAGTTACTTTCTTATCTTCTTTAACTTTATTATTATTCTAGAAAACCCTCTTATATAACTATAAAGAGGGTAAGTTTTTTATCATTCTCGTTATACCTAGTATGCTTACTATATTAGATAGGGCTAGGCACTAACGCACTAACGTTACTTCCGCCGCTTAGGTTACTAGTAACTTTTACACTTCCTAACGGAATTAAGCTTATAATACCCTTTAGGCTATTAGTTAAGTGGGATCCTAAAGCAGGGGTAAGTACTATATTCTTATAGTATAGGTAATAGCTAACATTTCGCTTAGATCGAAGTCATATTGCTAAAGTAGTTAATCCTGGAATATTTAGGACCCTTAGAAAGTAGTACTAGAATAGGCAGACAATAATAAAAGGTTTTATAGCGGATAAAAGTAAGTCAAGCTATTTATTAATTGCCTAAGCAATTAGTTACTAATAAACTTACCCTACTAAGTCCTGCTTAGGAAGACCTGTTACCTAAAAATCCGGCTCTTATTACGATCGCCTTTATCCTCACAAAACTAAATCAATAGATTGATCTTTCCTACCCCTGTTCACGCCCCTTTCTCCTAGTCTTATAATAGGTAGATTTTAAGTTTAAATTAGAGGTAGTTAGGCATAGATTTTATAGGTTAGAGCTTCTTAGTCAATTTCCCCATTTCGAAAACCATATAAAGGTGTATAAGTGCCCTCTATTACCTTATACGCTAAGTAAATATCTCTTCCACTTCCTCTACTTGATTTTATGCCCTTATACTATATTTATATAGATATAAACGCTACTACTTAAAAGGATCGGCGTAGATCTTTAAAGCTTCGCAAGTTTAGATATATTAGCTGTGAATTAGTTAATAACTTTAAGAAAAAAAGATATAGTCTTAAATTTCCTATTCCCCATAGCTAGGTAAAACAAAACCCGTTAGAGCGTATGCTCTTTTATCTTTTACATAGATAGCTCCTAAAGATCCCTTTTAGTGCCGCTATTATAACCCCTAAGAGGCTCTTATACTAAGCGAGGGGCTATAAGCGTATATTCCGTCAGTCCTAGCCAAATATATTCTACCTAAATTAACTATCTTATATTGATATTTTTTACAGTTTAATTAAAGTTATATTAGTTTATTTTAAAGTTTTATAGTATAGATGTTTATTTATATTTAGGAAGGGCTAGGGCACGAACCTACCAACCTATCGCAATTACAATCAAAATTACGCGCGTATACTTGTTAACAAACTAGCAACATTAGGCCTTATCGGCTTTACTACAATCCCTAGTACGGAGGACTAAGAAGTCTAAAAGGTTATATAATATAATTAATACGCTCTACTTACTTTGTAATAGAAATACTATTCTTATACTAAGATAACTAACGCAAATTTATCACAATCGCCGAGAAATTAATAGTCTATTTTAAAATCTTTATAAAGTTTGGGAGGCTCCCGGTTAACCTACACCGTTATATATTTATTATCGCCCGACTTTACCTTTTTACAGAGCTCCTCTATAAAGTCCCTCAGATTACCAATCTCTAACCTTATCCCTACTATAATAACCGCGCCAATAGGCTAATATAGGTCATCGTTGAAAGCTATTAAGATCTCTAACTTCTTAGGACTGTATTCTCCGTAAAGTAGTACGTTTGGTCAAAGGCCGCTAGTAGAGCGTCGTCGTTTACCCTCTAGCTTACGCTACCTCTACTCTTTTTCGCAAATTAAGCAGTATTCATTTATAAGTTAAGGAAATGACTCTACTATAATACGAAAAGTATATAAGGAATAAATCCTATATCTAAGTATATCGACCTAACCGTAAAGCATCACTGTTTTCTAAGATAGCGATAGAAGCCTATCACTACGGCAGTTAATGTTTTGGGTATAATGTCGTCGTACACAACTACACTAAGCCTATGCTTCTATAAGACGATCAAGTAATATAAAGTTAGAGCTTAAAGTAGATTTAAATATAGTTAACAGCTGGTTATATAACTGGATAGCTTGCTTAGGAATACAGTACGTAAATAAGTGGAATAGATTCCGGCTTAACATTTTAGTCTTTAAAAAACTGCGGAAGTCGTTTACTACGGCTAAATTAGGATACCCTTCTAGTGGAAATAAATGGGTTTAAAACTTACCGCCCGTATTAGTGGAAATTCCGGCCCCACTAATAATTACAATATTTCTCTTTATGCTTAGCTCCTTTTTTAGTCATTCTATTTATAATAAGCTTTCAATTAATATATTTAAAATATAGCCAGATCTATTTTTTCTAACTTTTTAGATACGTAAACAGTTCTGTTAGTGGAATCGCAAAAGTAATTACTTCGCCATTTTGAAGTTGGAGATGGTGTTGTGCAAAGCGCTAAATAAGAGGAAGAAAAGAGCTAGAAAAACGGAAAAGAATATATACTATAAAATGGGAGAAGGCTTTATTTATACCCTAGATACATATAACGGGTTTAAGATAGTAACTAGAGCACAACCATAGGCTATTTAATGCATAATTTACCGTTTCTATACTAGCCACGTATAAGATCGGACTCTAACTAAAAGCTAAAGGCTACGGCGTTTTAAAGGATCTATTTAAGTTAATGCCTACAGAGTAATAAGCTAAGCCAGCAAAAATAAGCCTTAGAGGTAGGGAAGCTTCTATAATAGACTTAGTCCTTTAACATCTACAGTATTAAGTACTAAGTTTAGCTTGGCCCCTTCCAATATACAGCTTATAAGCTATATTTAGGAAGTAGATCCTCCTAACCGTAATACTAGTAAAGAACGCTAGCTAGTTATCTCTTAAAGCTAGGGCGGCAGTAAATTCCTAGCTAAGCCCTATTAGGACAGCTTATAGGCTAAGCAGCTCTTAAGTTCTTAATAACTAGCGCTTAAGCAAGGCCTTAAGGGCTAAAGCTAGCTAGTATAATATAAACTAAAACACTCTAAATTCTGGTAGCCTCTATTAAGATTAGGGAGTAAGCCTAGGTCTACTCTTCTACGTACTATATAAGGCAGTAACGATACTAGTTAGAGCTTTAAATCTGCTTACTTTTATAGAGATAGAATAGGTCGCATAACGGAATATAGGGGAGCCTTAATTACTTTAAAGATACCTAAAGTAGGAATGAATTACGTTGCTTTAATATATGCCTTACTTTTACTTAGGCATAATAAGCCTCTAGGTAACCCTATCCCCTATAGATATTAGCCGTACCGTTTTAAGGTATATAAAGGAGGAATACTATATTAAGTAGTCGTACTCGGAATTGCGGCTAATACGGCCACGGCTATTATAGTATTAAAGCTATATATTACACTACCTCCTTATCCGCGTTCTTTAAAGACTTGGTTTTAACATTAGCTACCTTACTATATTAGTAATGACTCCTACTCCTATACGGAGGTAAAATTGCGGCCTAGGAAATGAGAAGCCCTGGAGTAATAGATAGCAATATCGTAGCAAAATACCTAAATAAGGTAGTATAGTACGGCGTCTAAACTCAAGACTAGAAATATAAGGGTATTAGGCTGTATATAACTATCTCGCCTATATAATATATAGCAGAGTATAAAGAGCTAATATGTCCTAGGTTAGAGTTATATCTAGTATATTATTTAATAAACCAATAGAGACCTATAGAATTTTAACTATTAGCTTTAAATAGCCCCTTTTAGAAATAGATAGTTATAAATTAAGTAATGTAGTTTCCAATAGCCAACTCTACAATAATAGGGTAAGTAATGCTATTTTTATTAATCGAGCTAAAAGGTAACTAATTTACATATAGGGAACCTCACTATCTATAGAGAACGAAGACGGCGTAATTCCCGAAGATTAACCAAAGGGGCATAGCAAGACACCATTACTATAGCTTAGCCAGTCTATAGACACAATCCTATCCGGCCTAATCTATAAGTGCTTTATTATAGGGCTAGAGTTTACTCAAGCTTATATATTATAGTCGCTCGCCGCCATTTCAACTAACTTAAGCGTATGATTAATAAATTAGAATAAGAGCTATCTAATATTCAAAACAGAGTTATTACTCTAGAAAGAGTAAAAGATAAGAAAATTATATATATTAATAAGCAAATGGAGAATATATAGAAGAAGAGGCGTAGGGTAGAAAAGAAGACACGTTTATAAGGACGTAAAGTATAAGGTTAAGTAGCGAATAATATTATCTCCGACAAATAAAAGCGCTAAGCACATTAAATCAATTTACCGATTAGAATATATTTAGCTTAGTTCTCGTTAGGCTAACCCTTAATTAACCTATCTTACCCTTATATAATTATTTCATTCCGCCTCCTATTAATTTAAAGCAACTTTTAAGCAAAACCGTTCTGCAAACACCCTATAGACCGCCGCTAACAATAAGTGTTTACAACACCGGTACCTAAAGTCTGTACAAAGTTAGCACTTATTTAATTGCTTTTTATAACAGCGCCTTTAACTTAGGAAAAGAGGCGTTAAATTATACTTTACACAATAAGAAGATAAGGAAGCGCCTTAAGTATACGGAGGCTAAGGCTTAGCCGATAGATATAAGGTATAGGGTGGTATACTCTCGCTTATATAATACCAGATCTAGAGTAAAAGAAGGCCACTATACTTTACTTAGAGCCGCTTAGAATTAGAATTAATAGAGGATAATAGGATATTATAGTTAAAAATCTAAGTACGTAGATAGCTCTCTATCGAATTTATCACTATTCTTAGACAACTATATACTTTGCGAAATCCTTACACCAAAACCCGGTTCCTTAGTATCGACCTACCATTTTGTATTTTTCTTTTTTCTATTCTATTTCAATATACTAAGTCCATTAATAAGTAAGCAAAAGGAAAGTAGATTTGTTAGGTTATTAATCCACCTATTCTCCTATCTTAAATTTAATTATCACTTTCCTAATCCTACTTAAAGAGGCTTTTAATATCACTCTAATTGGTATAGGGCGAAGGACGCCACTAAGAACTTTATAATAGATAATAGGCTTTAGTATCTAATTGTTAACAAGTGCGACGTTTATTGGACCTAGTCGTCTTCCTACCCTTTCTCAGTGCTTTTCATAGAGGTAAGACTCCGATTAGGCCTAGATTAAGGACAATAGGATTTAAAGGTAACGAACTAGGTTAGGATACAGCTTATCGCAAATTTCGGTTATCCCATATCGACTAACAGTCACTTCTTAACGTATATTCTTAGCAGCCCTTTCCTATAAGGCTAGTAACTATATCTAGATAGACTTAGGCCGCGTCAAATCTATAAAGGGTATCTTTTAATACATTTAGTTGCTAAGTAGCCTCAACACTTCCTAATTAATCCTTATCCGGATAGACGGTAAGCATAGCCCTATAATACCCCTATCAAAGCTCTTTAAAAACTCTCTTATTAGGGAGGCTATATAGTTTATATAGGTTAATACCGAGGAGGCTAAACAGGTCCACTATCGCAAAAGGAAAAAGGTTAACTTAAGTCATTTTCAGCGTAGTTCTAGATAAAAGAAGAAGCTTAGAGATAGAATATTAAGGGACAGTTATAAGGAAAGCTAGATAATTGTAAATTAAGCTTAACAATCTAGCGGGTGGAACTACCGACCTTTATAGTCTTTTCTAGCTAAGAAAATAGGGTGGTTAGCTTTAGAGGGCGGCCGGGTCATACCTCCCACTCAGCCCCTATAGTATCATCGCTAATCAATCTACCCTATCTTGCATAAATAAGCGAGCCGCTATTAAAAACGTCCTTCCTATACGCTTTAATTAGTGCCCTAGTCCTTATCTTAAACTAGAGGTAGCAGTGCGTATATAATAGTAGTTAATATCACTTAATATTTAGCTAGAGACCGCGTCGCCCTAGTTTATTAAAAGCTCTATAAGGTAGGTATAAATATTAGATTATAATGGTAAGACTTAATTATACAGCTATAAATCGGATAACGGCCTTAGTAAAGTGCTGCCCTTTAATATCCTACTAGTAGAAGAGGGAAGCAGTATAGTATAGCGTAAGCTTAATATATTCCTAGTCTACCTTATAAACAAGTCAGCCTTAGGGCTTATAAAATGCCTAGCAGTAGAAACAGCTGTATAAATAAGGCTTTAGCAATACATTAGCGCCATAATTTACGATATATTATACCCTTAGCTATACGGAGATAGTACAAGTTATTATATTAAGCTTATTATATTCCTACCGTATCTACCGCTCCTATAGAAGCAACCCTCCTAAAACTATCACCCCATAGGCGTATCTGTTCCTATTATTAAGTATAAGGGCCTTAATTTAAGCGGAACTAGGGACTATTACGGAACCCACTAAACGGAAAAGGAGTCGTACCTTTAGTTATCTTAAATGCTTTGCCCTTATATTATTAGTAATAGACCCCTATTTAGGAAACGGGAGTGCGGCCACACTTAACTAAAAAAGCTTCCTTTAAACTAACATTACTAAGCTCCCTAACCTCCTATCTAAATTATTACTAATAATAGTTAACAATTAGAGAGTAAAATAAAAAGTAAATTTTTAACATTCCTCCCTAGGTTATTAGACACCTCCTATAACCAGACAAACTATTAATACTTTAACTTTTAGTAACTGGAAAACCTATACGTATAATAAATATTACTATAATTCTATAAAATTAGTCTGTTATAGCTAATGCCAAATATCTATAATCTACCCTTCCCTAAAAATTACGTTTATATTATTGCCTCTAAACCTAATTTATATAGCGCCTCCTTTTATAACATAATAGACTTCCCTCCCTATAGCGCTAACCTTAAGCCTTTATTGCTCCGAATTCTCGTAAAATAGCCTTATCTTAGCCTTAAAACCTTACTCTAAGGCTTGGAAGTTATTATTAGCCTTATACACGCTATCGCGGGCAAATTTATATAGGGTTATTATATTAACTAGTACTTTTAGTAGAAGTAAGACTCCAATCCTAGCTAATATAAAATAACCCCATATATCCTATCTTATTATCCTATAGGTAAGATTATATAGGGTTACTACGCTAATTAGTACCTTTAGCGGAAGTAACTACTAATTCTAGCTAGTATAAAGCGACCCTATATATCCCACCTTATCGTTACGGTATAACGTCCGTCCCTATATAATGGAAAACCCACCATAGTAAAACATTAACGGCACTTTCTACTATAATAATACTAATAATTATCACACAGCTCTAGCAATCTCGGGATAGAGACTTTAACGGCTTATCTTCTTATATACTTTATATACTTATTATAGGCTTATTTAATACCTAATAATACTATAATTTACTGCTATACTATATAGCGCTACTAACTCGCACTAGCTTAGATTTTCCTAAACGTTTATCTATCCATCTACAAGGTTATTAGACTATAGGTTACTATATAAAGATAGTATACCGAGCATTATTCCGTGTTTAATAAGCTAGTTACGCTATATCTATAAGTTCTTGCGGATTTAGGCAGTATAGGTAAAAACAAATATATATCCTTGCTGTATAGAAACGGCTTAGCTTAAGTCTAACTACACCATTAAAAGGCTTTCCGTACGGCCACGCCTAACTTATATATAGCGGCTCTACACGGCGTATATAACTATTAGTAGCTTATAAAGTGCCCTACATTATATATAGTGCTTATAATAACGCGCTAAATATAAATTATATAGAACCTTCCCACAGCAACAGCTATACGCGTCTTTTAAATTTTAACGATTAAGGATAGTATAATCTAGAGAAGTAATTTTTAAGAGATAGCGTTATATTCCCAAGGAGCTTTACGACCACATTATAGACTATACTCTTCTCCTATAGCATAGATATTAGCATCCTCATTTAAGTAGCAGCTTTACTATCGCCTTATAGCCTTAATCTAAAGCCGCGTAAAGGGCGTTGCTATATTTCCTACCCTATACGTTAACATCGGCGCCCTTATTAAGCAGCAGCTTTATAATCGCCTTATAGCCTTCCTCTAAAGCCGCCTAGAGTGCGTTGCCGTAGGCTCCACCCTACGTATTAGTATTAGCGCCCTTATTAAGCAGCACCTTTACTATCGCCTTATAGCCTCTAAATAAAGCCGCCTAAAGTATATTACCGTAGCGTCTACCCTACGCGTTAACATCAGCGCCCTTATTAAGCAGTAACTGCACTACTACCTTATAGCCTCTAGATAAAGCCGCCTAGAGTATATTACCGTGGCGTCTACCCTATACGTTAACGTCGGCGCCCTTATTAAGTAGTAACTGCACCACTACCTTATAGCCTCTAGATAAAGCCGCCTAAAATACATTACCGTTATATCTACCTTGTGTATTAATATTAGCGCCCTTATCTAATAGCAGCTTTACTACCTACTTATAGGCTCCTTCTAAAGCCGCCTAGAGTGCGTTACTATAGGCTCTACCTTACGCGTTAACGTCAGCGCCCTTATTGAGCAGTAACTGCACTACCGCCTTATAGCCTCCCTTTTAAGCCGCCTAAAGTGCATTACCGTAGTATTTACCCTATACGTTAACGTCGGCGCCCTTATTAGGTAGCAACTATATTACTGCCTTATAGCCTTTAGATAAAGCCGCCTAGAGTATATTACCATAGTATTTACCCTACGCGTTAACATCGGCGCCCTTATTAAGTAGCAGCTTTACTACCTACTTATAGCCTCCTTTTAAAGCCGCCTAGAGTACGTTACCGTAGTATCCACCTTACGCGTTAACGTCGGCGCCCTTATCTAATAGTAGCTTTACTACCTACTCGTAGCCTCTAAACAAAGCCGTCTAGAGCGCGTTACCATAGTGTCTACCCTACGCGTTAACGTCGGCGCCCCTATTAAGCAGCAACTGCACTACTGCCTTATAGCCTCTAGATAAAGCCGCTTAGAGTATATTACTATAGCGTCTACCCTACGCGTTAACGTTGACGCCCCTATTAAGTAGTAACCGTACTACCACCTTATAGCCTCTAGATAAAGCCACCTAGAGTATATTACCATAGCGTCTACCCTACGCGTTAACGTCGGCGCCCTTATTAAGTAGTAACTGCACTACTACCTTATAGCCTCTAGATGAAGCTGCCTAGAGTGCATTACTATAGCGTCTACCCTACGCGTTAATATTAGCGCCCTTATTGAGTAGCAGCTTAGCTATCTTATAGTGTCTATATTCCGCTATATATATTAGCAAGCGTCCACTATTACTATCTTTCGCATTAACTAAATCCACTGCGTCTCCCCCTACTATGCGTAGATACCTCTTCGCTACTTTATATAATCTAAAGCGAGCTGCCTAATATAGACCTGTACTAGCCGGATAACTTATACTATACCCTTAGTACTTATGGCTTGGTATATATATTACTTATATAGCGCATATAAGCAAACTATTATAAGTAAGGAACAAACTAACTACTTTAGCGACCTTAGCTTTAATATATCTTATATATTCGCAATAATATCTAGCTGCGTAGTTTAGGAGTTTATACTAACACAGCCTCTCTTTAAAGTCTTCGTTAGTGGTATAGTTACTACTCTTAAACACGCTAAACGATAGGTAAGTTAGACATGTCTTAGCTATAAGTAGTTACGCAGCCGGGTTAAAGTAAGAGCTTATACGCTCTAAGTACTCTTACGTAGTGTAGTACACGAAATAGATAACTACGCTCTCTTAATTAACTACAACAAGGCCAGCGTATACGGACACTACGTCTTCTATATTAGGTTTGTTTTTTAAATTAAGTTCTACTTCGCCAAACTTAACTACTAAGGCAGAGCATATCTTAGTAGTAGTAAGCGGTCGCTTTGTAAATGTAATCTATAAAAGAACGTGCTTCGCTAGTCTAGAATAACTAGCTTACTAGCCTTTAATCCTCTCTAGCGCCTTATAGTACGCATTATTAAGCGCAGCTACACCCTTTAAGAGTGTAGCAAGAGTTAGTTTCACTTCTTTTACCATTATCTTATTAGAGAGGGAGTTAATATATAAACGAGTAAGAAGAAACCTTAAGTATATAACGTAGTCGGCGGGCTAGTGGCCCACGCGGGCTAGTGGCCCACCTCAAAACCCAACCAAAAATTAGAAAATTTATACCTTAATATCTTAACAACCACTTAATAATAAATTCTAATAATTTAGATTTAGATTTTTATATATACTTTACAGCTTGTATTAAAGTTGTATAGTAAATAGTTTAGTGGTTTTTAAGATATAGTGATTTAGCCTTATTTTAGC
>Ga0307515_10003647_pt1 | contig 32360 bp, 18 predicted proteins | sample 17_EM_MG_FD_194513 | JGI IMG/M metagenome (GOLD analysis project Ga0307515, IMG submission 194513) | Populus trichocarpa ectomycorrhiza microbial communities from riparian zone in the Pacific Northwest, United States - 17_EM | ecosystem: Host-associated > Plants > Roots > Unclassified | place... | reverse complement strand
TGTTATTGCGACACGGGTATCCACAACCAGCTATGAACCTTCTCTTCTTATATCTTCGATTCAATGTAATCCACCTTTGAATTCCTCCCTTCCTTTTTCTGCGGGATTTCCAAAAGAAAAAGAAAATTTTGAATTCGTGGACGCTCGGCACATTTGAATACCACTCCTTTTAAGATTGTCCAATGTGCACATGCATATAGCTGATTTGCCCATCTCAACGAATGCGTCGCGAGGATTTGTACAGGTATCCTTCTCCACAACGCCACAGCGCCATATCCCCACTAAATGCTATGACCCAAACCACAACCTCCCAAGCTGACTGACTAGCCCAACCTGTGCTGCCGATCTGGCTTGTGCTCTCCCTTTAACAAATTTTTTTTTTAAAAAAAGAGATAAATTACATCTCGACCGCCTTCTTCGCCATGCTCAGCGCGCCCTCAAACGTTTTATTCCCGCCAATAAACCCGTTCGCATGCACAAACACACATCCAGGGATCCCACTCACCTCATCAAGCCGCTGATCCCTAACACCCTTCCAGGTGTCCGGCAAATCCTTCCGATTCTCGAACCCGCCGCCCTCCTTCGAGACGGCCCTCACCCGCCACTTGGTGTCCGGCTCGCCAGACTCCGGGAACAGGACGTAGAGGACGTGGGGCGAGACGGCCGGGTCCTGGGCCGCGGCCTCGAGGGTGTAGAGGTGGTCGGCCCACGGGATGCCGGCGTCGCGGTGCGGGAGCACCATGATGCGGCCGAGGGGATCGTACTGCAAGCGCGCGTTGTAGGCGTGCTGGACCAGGGCGCGGGCGGGCAGCCAGGAGCGGTGGGCGTCGTGCAGGGCGAGGGCGAATTGCTCGCCGGTGAAGGCGGAGGCTTTGAGGAAGCGCGTGTCTTCATCGGCTTGCTGCTGCTCTTTGCTTTTGGGCTGGGTTTTGGGGGAGGTGGTGTCGGTGGGTAGTGGGGCGTGGTTGTACCGGTTCACGACGCTGGCGATGCTGAAGCCGCGGTCGTCGAAGCGCTTGGTTATGCCGGCGGCGGCAAGCTCGGAGGGCGCGTAGACGGAGATGCCGTTGTCGTTAGCGTCGAAGGATTCGATGAGGTCGTTGTAGAGCTTCTCGTAGAGCACGTCGACGTCGGAGCTTGCGATGTCGAGGCCGGTTTGCTGTGCGATGATCTCTTTGCCGAAGTGCATGTAAACCAGGCCGGCGGAGGAGAGTTTGGTAGAGTGGGAAGGGAAGACGGTGTTGAATTCGCGCTGGTGGTGGTCGAAGCGGAGGGTTTGTGGGTTGTGTTCCCCGCCGACGTCGACGACGGTGTGGCAGGTTGCGAGGACGGAGGGGTCGCGCGTGCGGACGAGGGGTGAGGAGGTGTAGGTAGGGAGAAGCCGGAGGAGATAGACGGCTAGGGCTTCATCGGCGTGGAAGTGGCCACTAGAGGAGAGGAGGTTAGTTGATTGTTCATAATTGGGAGTGGGAGGGTTTTGAAGATGTTGTGGGAATATTTCGAATTGGTTTCTGGAGCTATGCACATCGCAGCGCAAATGGTAGCCACTCGAGAATAAGAAGAGAGCAAGCTTTAGAAAGCATAGCTGAAACTAGATTTATTCAAAGACATAACTCACCTATGCGTCCCTATTAATGGCCCGGTCATTTTGAGCTTCTTTGCTGGGGTCTCAGTGGAAGAATGACGCCGGTGGGTCATAATACAGGCTGGTGCGATGGGAGAGGCGCATGTGATGGTATGCGGAATATGGTAGGTTGCTCGTCTCAAGGCATGCATCCAATTGCTGCGGGCGTAAATATGGTGTTCTTGTCGAGGGTGGGGGAGGGACTCGTTGAAAGCATCGACTCCAGCGGGCTGTTTCACAGTTCGTCCCGCCGCTCCAACGTTTTTTTTCCTTAGCGGGCCGTTCGTGTGGGCGGGCGCTAAAAGTCTGCTCTGGGTAAGATTGCAATAATCCAGATCACCACAGAAATTCCGTAGACCACCAGCAACTTCTCCTTTCCAACCTACTCCTCTGCTCCTCCTGCCTCCCTCTCGTTGCTATTCACACACCCGCACCCCGTTTAGAAAATTCTATAAGGAACTACAGCTCTAGAAAACAACCTAGTCTTTCTCCCGGCCCCTGTTCTGATCAGTGCGATCTTTCATACCCTGGATGAAAAGCACGCGACAGCCAACGACCAATTAACCCTATTTGTACCTGGCCGCGCAGAGAAAGCTGCCTGCCTCCAGCATACTCACCGCACAGCTCAACTGATATATCCCCAACACACCCGCCCTCATAACCCCCCATCTCTCCGCTCTCAAACCTGCCGTCCCATCGGCACGTGAAGATAAGAAACGGCCCCGCCAAGAGCGGTCAATAACGCGGCTCCCTACGAGATCTATCCACCACGTCAAGCCGACGCACGTACTCGTTACACCTCCCGCCTCTCAAATCCTCAAGCGACCGATCCACCAGATCCCGGCGCGCAACCTGCGCGTTCCATGCGTGCACGAGTCCTGCAAACTCACCGTCAAGGGTTCCCTCACATACCTGCCTGAGCTCGCGAAGAGCGTGCTCGGCGTCCTCTGCGCCGATGTGGACCACGAGAGTTATCTCCTCGGCACTATTCCTTTCTGCTATCGTCTTTACAATACCTTTGGCTTTCGATATTGGTGGTAGGACATGTGGTCTGGCCTTTTCCCTCGCCTTGACTAGTTACTACTTTTTCTACTCTGGCCTTCGGCTCGCCACGCCGGACGGCTCCCGCTTTCGGTATGCGCTCGTCAAGTTGATCGCATGGACACAGTGGCTTATGATACCTACACTGTTGATATGGAGTCTGAATAAATTTTCCGTCGACGCGGACAACAGCAACGGGTGGGTGGAGCGGACATTTGGTGGGAAGAGATCCCAAGACACATCGGTTCAGGAATGGTTATTTGGTCGCGGTGGCCTAGTCGAAGGCGCGACTATCGGGAGTTGGGATAAGTTACTACTCTGGTCGACGCCAGTGTTCCAGATAGGAGAGGGGTTTTGCAGTTTACTTGTCATCCAAGCTGCAGGCCAGATCTCGCGGTGGCTCGTAAATCGGGAACGTGGAGATAGTTGGATGGTATGAAGCTTTCATGTTGATTTATAAGATTTTCGCTGACAAGGCGCGCGTAGATTGGTCTATTGGTACTGTCTGGGTCCATTATATCTAGCTCCGTTTACTTCCTCTGGCGAATCACTACCTTCCCGGAGATCAGCAATGTGGATGCCATCCTCATCGGTGCCGCAATAACATGTGCCATATTTCTTTGCTCTTGGGGAATCGGCAGTGGACGCGGTAATCCGGTCGAAAGCTCTCTCCTCGTAAGCCCTTCCCTTTGCGGACCTGACTCCGGTAATCTGACATAGATTTCAGTTCGCCTATGTTACACTATGCATCTACCAGATATTCACCGACTACCAACCTTCTATATCTCTGGATGATGTTCCAATACCAGCGCAACCGGCCCTACCTCCGCTTCCTCCCATCATCATGGCTTCGTATACGACTCTGATGCATGCCTTGTCAACGCTCCCGACTATGATCCACTCAGCCTTCAACCTCATCATTGGTGCTGTCATGACCATCACGCCTTCGGTCATCATCTCGCTTGCATATCGCGTTTTTGTTATGTATGCCAGCGCTCGAATCATTCCAGCCATCCGCGAGTCGGGTGCTCGAGCTTTGTCGCAAGAGCCCTCCCTAGAGGACAGTGATGAGGCTGGCCAATTCCTTGGTTTCCTAAGCTGGTTTAGTCCCAGCATTCTCATTGCGGTCTACACCAGCCTTCTCATGCAGCACTTTGCATCTACCAACGGCGATGGATCCGTAGGAGATTGGTGGAAAAGTCAAGGTGGGGACGCTGGAGGGAATTTTTGGAGATGGATTAATCTGGCCGTTACAATGGCACTATATGCAATCGAGCTCAAAATCTCGAAGGAGGATGATGATGGCCGGCTCACAAGCCACTGGAAATCGGACTGAAGAAAGTACCGACCACAAGGCCTTATAATACATATTCTCTCTTCGCAGAGCCTGGCGACCTTAGCCACACAGAGAACACTTGGACGATTTCGCCAAGAGGCGTACATGACCTCGACCACGCACAGTGTTACACTTCGCCATCACCGAGTACAGTGTCGCCGTGCACAGAAAGGCACAGGCCATGTCTCCCACGTGTGCCACCTCTACGCAATTTGGACACCCACGTCTACACCTATATACCTCTCACACCTCATTTTGATCCTCCGCCTCATGTCACGAGCACCTATCATGTCCGAATTTCTTGGCCAACACCCATCCACCTTCACCTCCGTCCCACGTCCACACTATTTCTTTGACCTTTCAACGATGCATCATCATCACCAGCATTTTTGGGCGTATGGAAAGACACCTGTTCTGAAACGGATGGATTGAACAGAGAGCCCCATTCTTCGCGTTTCCATGTATCGGGCGCGCTTTTTGATGAGACGAGCACAGCGACCTTGTACATAAAGCCAAGGCTTGTTTATTCTATGTTCCACTAGTGTGTGGTAAATTCAGTCTAATCGATCCAAAGACGTTCAAGTGCCAACATGCCAATATGCTAATATGTGCAACGTCCCTGTTAATGAGTTGGTGGGACGTGTCCTCAACCAGGTTCTCCTCCTGTGTTACTCCTTACCTCAGCAAGCTCAGACGTTAGAATCAATTAACAGACATACGTATATCCGCAAGCGGATATTACTAACCTTTTTTATTAAAATGTTAATTCTATAGTCTAAGGGACTTTTCTAGACTTTAGTAAGCGACGCGACTTATTTTATATATAAAGTAGTTACCTTCTTTAACGAAATTAACCTATACCCCTATGGCAGCTATTATCTTGGAAATACCGTTAAATTTATCCGTAGAAGTAGCTCTATAATTAATAAATACCTCCACCCTACTAGCCCCCGCGACATTAAGTAAAAAGCGCCGCTAAATGGGTAATATATTAATAATTAAATTACCTACCCCTACTATAAATATAATATTAGTTAACTGATAGACGCCTATCTAAACACTAACTAGAGTATCTACTAAACGGATATTACGCTAGGTAATAAAGGAAGAAAGGGTTAAGGTTATTTTAGAGTATTTATAAAACTAGCGATAGTCCTTTAATAACCTTCCTTTAGCGTAACTATAGCCTAGTACTACAAAAAAATTTCACGGGGAAAGAAGAAGGTAAAGAAGCATATTACTACCCTTCTAGGAGATAAAGAAATCTATAATACGATTATAGAGACTATAGATAGTAGCCGTCGACCGCCTCGAGGCGACCTGTCATATCAAATCGAGTACTTACCTTACAACCTCCTCTCCTCGAGTCGTACGGCGCCCTCTACATCGAAAGTTCTGTTGGCTGGTACCCCTCAGAATGGTTGGCAAGGCACTTTTCCGGTAGTAGGACACTGGAAGTCACTATACTTAGGGTAGGAAAAGAAGGCTCGGCTTGGGATAGAGGGCGGGTGGAATTTTTGGACTCTCCTGGGTTGGCGTACCTCAGGCCTTGCTCTTAGAGGACCTAGCCCTTGCTTGACAGGCTTGCCTTAGAGGTTACCCTTGCTTGACAGAGGGAGGTGCTGACGGAAGGCCTTCTAGAGGACTTTTTATCTTACTGAATCACTAAGCTCTTTCTTTTCCGATGGCAGGGTGCCTGTGGCATTCATCCACCTGCATCTGAGTAGAGTGAGCAAGGACCTTCCGAAACATAAAATGGAGTGGTTAGGTCATACGCGACTTTAAGTTCCGCGAGATGAGAGCGTGTAGTGATCCTTAGGGGATTCTTGCGAGTTTTCCAGTTGGCTCAAAGGGCGCCAGACTGTACTATTGTAGCTAGTTCACGGGTCTATCTAGAGTAGATCCGCCGCCTCTCCTCGATAACAATCAAACCAACTTTACGGCTGGAGAAAACAATGCTGGGGAAAAGAGCGACGTCAGCCCCAGTTGTCGGTGGCTGCGGAGGGACGCCAGGGCACCGAGAAATAAAAGATGAGGTAACATCGTCCTGATTGCAAAGTCATTAGTTCAGTGTAAAGTGTATCGATTTTCTTTTTCTCGGAGTTCGACAACCCCTTATATTATTAGCCCTGTGGGCCTCATGCTGGCTGTGTGCGCTCAAGGCCCTGTCCCATCGGCTCCACCGACAGGAGTACTCGCTGAGGTAATTCTGTCGCCGCCTTCTGCTGTGTTTTCTGTCACACTGAGAGCCGCAACTCCGGCCGTTGCTTCATTTCCCCGGGCCTTTAGTGCCTTTTTGGCATTCACGGCTTCGAGTTTCTTCATCTTCTTGAGCTGTGATTTAGAGTTAGGGTCTTTGACTGGTTCGTTGAAGCCACCAGATTTGCTTTGTATCGAACGAAGTAGAGTATTCGATGGAACCCCTCGATAGAGTAGCGGCCGCGGTGTCATGAAATGGTCAAGTATATCATCTGTGACCTTCGCTCGTCGCTCCTGAAACGAGTTACAGAATTTCGCCAATTCTTCGGCGCACCTATGCTAAGGTCAGAACCATCTTTGGCGGCTATGCAAGCAGATTGTACTTTTTCTTGATCTCACTGGTTAAAAGTTTTCCAGAGCTGTAGTCTTGCCGAATCGTCTCAAGCTCCTCGTCGCTCTGTGACGGGTCAGTAAATCAATTGGATAGGCACATTTTGACTCACACTTAGAAAAAACCTTAGATATTGATAAGGTATATCGACATTTGGGTTTCCACCCTTTTTTCTATGTTCCTCAACAGTCTCTTGACCTCCACTGAACGCATATTTGTTGATCTTGGCCAAAATCTGTTTGGGGTTGTCCCGTACTAGGATAGCACTTGACTCGACAGATGCAGACATCTTGGATCCAGGGCCTTGAAGGGCATCTAAAAACCGCGCATGGATCAGCGCCGGTTTTGCATATCTCAGTTGACTGGCTACGTCCCTCGTGAGCCGAAAATATGCGTCCTGATCGATTGCGCATGGTATAAGGCATGGAATCTGGTTTGCGTCGGGGCCGAATAGAAATGGAAATGATCCCGCGAACGAAGAGGCCGCTTGGACGGCAGCGAAGTGAACCTGAAGAGCTATTAGCTTGGTATAAAGGTATTGTAAACTACTACCTTTCCGATGTTCGTGGTAGAATCGAAACCAAAGCAAGCATCGGCAGTTCCTCTATTAATTCTCTGAGATTGTTTAGTAGAGTCCGAAACCGTCTTATGACACCAACCTTGGCTATCCGTGTGATGTTTCTGTAGAATTCACCGCCCATGTATCCATAATCCGAGAAGATAAATGTTCGCTCGGGATCGAATCCAACGGCAATAATATCTTTAGCATTCTCTCGAGCGTAAACTTCATATTCTTTCACGGTACACTCCGGTTTACCGATAAGGTACTTTTCGTCTAATCACTCACAGCTTAAATATACGTGGTTATCCTAATTGATGGTGTCTGAACATACCGTCCGTCATCATGATGATCACCGGCACCAGAAACACGTCCGACAACCACCGACACAGTTCGAACGGAACCATATGCCCGATATGCAAAATGTCGCTGCTGGGGCCTCTTCCTGTGTAGATAAAGAATGGCTCTTGCTTCTCGAACCTTTCCAACATAAGCTTAGTATTTCCGTGAGAGCCGCGGTCTGTACCTATCCAGAATAACCTCCAGATCACGATGTGAGAAGACAATCTTTCGTCGAAGGAATGGATGCGGTTTATGGCCAGTAACACGCTCAAATCTTTCTAGTAACGATTTGTCGATGAGCTTTGTGCCGAACTGCTCGACGAGTTTATCGTAGTTGATTGGCTTTACATGGCCGTCGTCGCCGACTTCACCTGAGACGCTCCAGGGGTTAACATTTTGCTCCCTCGTCACGAAGGCACTAGCGGATTGCTCTAGATTCTCCTCCATGGATGTACAAAGTGCGTGGGATCGTGGAAGTCTCGGAAACGGTTTCGCGAAGGTTGGGTTATTGGTGGTGCTTTATGGAAAAGCACACAGGCGACGTCGGAGAGGTGTTGTAGACTTAAATTTCGAGTGTGGCTGCATGACTCACCTTTGTGGCTGAAATTCACAAGTGTGGCTGGGCCTTGGCACCTTGCAGGTGGAGGGTGCCTTCTACATAAATGACCGATTCCTAAGCTACGGATGGCATATAGTTGTTTTAAATGAGCGGATACTAATGTTTGGCTCTTACAGCTCGGCGTCATTGTTGGACTATGCTCGACCACCGTCCAAAGCATCTACCTAGCCCTCCAGCACATCACACTTGCTCGAAGACGGGAAGATGTATATGCGCGACGCCCTTCATACTGCCGGAGGGGATGGGATGGCAGGTTATACAATCCACATGTAGAATGTACTACCACGAATTTATTTTCGCGGTTGAAGTATGACATCTTCTATTAAGCGTGAGGGCGCCAATATCAGCCGACTTTCTGGGGACCCGTAGCCCTCCAGGCGCAGGCTTTTGGTAAAATAGTAGAAATTCTATCGTTGTCGGGTGTAATTTACATCGAAAGGTGGCTTTTTTTCCATCTTTAAGAGATAGAAATACACCACTTTTGGTGGAAATAAATAATATATAGCTAGCCAATAACCGCGAGGGCATAGAAATGGGACTAAGTACAGCTAGAGGGGTAGCGGCCCTTAAGGTGGAGGATGAAACAGAGTGATAAACTGAGTAGTGGCTATGCAGCCCGAGGAGACCCTGAGCCGAAGTTGAGCCAGGTAAGAAAATTCTTAGTACGCTGGAAAATCGCTAACCTGATTGAATGCCAAGAGATTCACGACCATACCTAGGTAGAATCAACTTTTTAACGAAAAAGGTTAGTGATATTCGCTGGCGGATATACGTATGTCCGCTAATTGATTCTATGGTCTAAGCTTGCTGAGGTAACCTGACAGTAACGCATGAATGGTAGAACTCCTCCACCGCGTACAAGCCGCATGTTTAGCTTAACAAAGATCTGTACTTATATATCTTGTCGCATTTAAAGGTGCATTCGCAAGTCTAAGGAGCAAACGCATCAACAACCGACACGTGTGACGCGTGACGCGTCCTATACACCCGTTCCGATACCGAACCCAGATGAAGACATACAGACCGATCTAGAACTCGTTCATTCAGTCTTCTTACTCCTTCCCCTTATAGTACTGAGCGGGTCTCTTGGCCTAGCCTTGCTGAGCTGCTGGGAGATACGTCTGCAATGTCTTTCCACGGCCTACCCCAAGAACTAAGGGATGAAATCTACAAGCACGCTCTCTGCCCGCCCGAGGGCATTACAATCGAGCCAGATGGTTATATTGACGATTCAAAATTCAAATGCATCCAGTCTGTTGCATCAGCTCTATTGCGTACGAATTCCCAGGTTTATAACACCACATTGCCTATTCTATACGGCGCGAATGTCTTTTCTTTAGAGAGAAGCTGCTCCGACGCCTTGCGGTTCCTACGAACTCTTCCTAAATCTAGCCGATTGCAGATTAAGAGCCTCAGCCTTTCGAGCGAACTTATGGCGGCAGATGACTATAACAACCGGGGTTATGCGAAGAGACTATGCGAGTTTCTTATCGCCAATATGCGCCTGGAGGATATTACGCTGGCAGTACCGAACGACATGGAAGCTGGAACAGAAGAAAAGGGCGAAGACCAATATGAGTGGTTTATGTGGACGTTACATGAGGCTTTACTTAAGGCATTTAAGGGAGGCCACTTTCGCCAAATCAGGTTTGCCCACCCAAAGATGTGTAATAAAGATCTTAGCGTTTACGGATTTTACAATATGGAGAATCATGTAGAGGGTATGTTGATTGAGGAGTACCAACAACCTTTAGATGAGCGGAGGAGTCAGTACTGGGACAGTGTCTTTGATTCGCCGTTCGGCGGCACCGTTTGCGAAGACAATCTTGGCGCAGTTCATGAGTATGTTCGCAACGCATGGCATCGTGCGGGGTATACTGTTGAACGGGACAGCAGCCGTCAGGGAGAGAAGGGTACCACTTTAGTTATCCAACGAATATCAGCACCAAAGAAGCGACATTATGAGGAGGCCGGATTAGTCGTAAATGGAAAGAGAGCAAAGACTAAGGGAGTGGAGGAGGAGGAGGTAGGGCTAGGGGAGGCAACAAGTAAAGGTCCCAGAGGAAGTCCTAGAGGTGGGACAAGAACAGATAAGGCTAGCCGGAACCTTAAGCAAGGTCCGGAGGCTTGAGCAGGGAGGAATGAGGTTAGTAAAGGCACCGCAAGGTAGCGGGCAAGAGGATTTAGAAGATCGGACGAACAGTGAAGTATAGGGACTAACGGAGATAACCCTTACTTACCGGGAAGCGGACCAACGAGATTGGATCAGTTGGATCGAATGGATCGAGGCCGAGCGAGTTAATCTGTTCCAGGGATGGATTGGTTAGATTGGTGGATTAGGACTGAGTGAGCCGATACTACTAAGTCGGACAACTACAGAGATTTCCATTTGTATGGCGTTGGAAATGTATTTAAGAATCTACATTCTCTTACCTAAATAGAACCCTCGTGGTTAGCCTAAAGTAACATCAAAGGGTATTTGGTATTAGTTAAATAATATTATAGACGAGTTTTATTTATCTTTCTTATAATTCTATTTATACTAATCCTAATTTTATAACGTGTGCTATTACGTATTAGGCTAAGGTTTATCCCTTACAGATAATATCGCTCTATAAAATGTGGCCCGTGCGCACCAATTAAAGAGGTGTATGCACGGGCGGTAAGTCATTCTACTATATTACCAAAACTCTTAAATAAGGCTATAGATTTATTAAATTTTTGGTGTATATTATATATAGGGCCGTATTCTTTAGAGTTAAGTACTCCTGCTAATACGGGCCATCTTTATATAATAGTATTTAACAGAGCCTATACCTATAATATTGTTCTTAGTAACTTTTAAGGTCTTTTAAAATCCTTCCTATCTTGTAATCTCTTTATTATATTAACGGAAAGCTTATATAGAGGCTTTCTATTTAAAGGCTTCTTAATACGGCTCTTTTTTTTAGCTACTAAATATATAAAGCAATTCCTTTACTTCTTACTAATTTTAACTAATTTATATCTATAATAAACTACTAGATACTACTGTATATTATTTATAAAGACTTAGGCGCGATTAGTTTAAGAAAGAAGAGTAGTATAAGGATTATTTTAACCTTTACTTAGGTACACGCCTAGAAGCCCTTAGGGGCTTTTAAGGCTAGCTTTTAGCTAGCCCTTTATTACGGACCTTATATTGGCAGTAGCAGCACTACTAAGGAGAGATATAAATGAACTAGTGGTAGAAGTACGGGAGGTACTAAAACTAGTTAAATTATAGGACGAGGGGTAACTAAGTTATTGTAAGGGATATTATTGCGGTCACCTAGGGTTGCCCTTAGGACAACTCCTAGACGCCCCTTAGATGATCGCCGGTCACGTGCCCGTAGTATATAGCCTCTACAATCCTAAAGGCCTTACCTCCTTAAGGATTTATCTCTCTTACCAATCTATCCTATTCCACAATCGTGTCCTTATAGCCCCCTATCTATAAGATCCCCTTATATTTAAATACTTTCTACTCCTTTTAGAAAGGTAGTCGGCTTTAAGGACCAGATTATCTGTTTATATCTTTTATTTACAACTACTATCTTCCCTTAAAATCTCGCGATAACTTAAATAGAAACTCTACAGATACCTTATGGAAAGCCGTCACGTAAAGGCAGGAAGGTCCCTTTAATAGCGAGAGATTACAACAATATAACCCTTTAGGTAAGACGGCTAAATAAGCCCTAATACCTAGATGCTCTAAGGGCTTAAAGACTCTTATATACCTATAGTTACTGCTAAGGAAAATATAAACACCCTCTATAATGGTTATAATACTACTAAAAAGCAGCCGGAACCCCTTTGGCCTCACTTAAGCTAATTAAAAGATTAAGCACTAGAGGCAACTTTAAGATCTTCCCCTAAGCTAAAAATGCTAAAGGAATATATTAATATATCTAACTAGGGAACTAACCAGAACCCTCCTAGAAGACTACTGGCCTATAATTAGTATAGTAGTAGTATATAAACTGCTTATAAGCTAAACGGGCCTACCCCTTTAGGTAATTTAAACTAACTACTAACTTAAGACTTAAGCCTTATAGGGAAATCTATACTAGCTATTAGTACTAATACTACCTCTATAGCTAGAGCTTCCCTAAGGCTAAGGTTAGAAAGTTAAGAGCCCCAAACTAATATTCTTTAAGATAGATATTAGGAAGCTGCTATAAGGCTCTTAGAAGCTATATAGGAAGGAGCTACTAATAAATATATTAGAAACCTCTAGAGGTAGGTTTAGATTTAATAAAGCTTAATCTAAGCTAGATAAAATCTTTTATAACCTAGTTAAGGCTAAGGGCTTTTTAGAAGCTATTTAGTACCTACCTAAAAAGGTATAGAAGACTTAGAGAGTTATCTACGCTATAAATAAAAAAAGAATATAGACCGACTAGCTAAGGCCTTTAATAGTTTAGAACCCCGCTATAGACCTAACGCCTAGTAGTTAGACAATTGGGTTTATAAGGTAAATAACTTCTTTAAAATGCTAATAATACGAGATAATACCAAAGAGCGTATATACTAGATTATTAGCAAGATTAAAGACTAATCGCTAAACTAGATTGCACTTAATTAGCTTAATAAAGAGTAAATTACTATATAGTTATAGCTGTAAACCTTTCTAAAGAAATAGACTTAAGATCTATATATTATATAATATAATAATATAGAGCTATTCTAGAATAGGATATAGCTTAACCGCCACAACTTCCGCTAGTTTATAAACTTTATAGAAACTTATACTTAATAGATAAATTTAGAGCCCTTTAAAAATAAGGACGGTAGCATTTATAAAAAGGAGAAAATTAGGTTTATCTAGGCTAGAATTAAGCTAGTAATTTGTAATAAAATAAAGCGCGTAAAAGCCCTATTGCGGATTACTATATATACGGATTTCGAATAAGTAGTTCTAAACGCTAAAGATATGGTAAGGAACTAGACCTCTTCTGGTAAGAAGCTAAGGGGTTACTAGAAACGTAGGCACTCTAGTAGTAATATAGGGTAGGCCCAACCTTTAAAGAAGCTATTTTTAAAGAGAACTTTAGAAGGGTTAAAGTTAGAAACCTTAAATAATAGGAAAGACTCCTAGGGCTAACCTAATACCTATCTGGCACCTTTATAGGAACACTCTAAGAAGTTAAGAGAAAACTCTAAAGGTAGATCCTATTAGAAAAATAAGTAGGGTAATAACCGCACTAATAATCTAAAAAAAAAGCCTTAGTCGCGGATCTTTTCTAGTTATAATTAGGGTAAGATACGGAAAGAAAGACTTTCCGTATTACTGTTAAGCTAGAAATAATACTCTCTATAGATAAGGTATATTAGTTCTAAGCACTATATAATAGCGGCGCCGAAATTAATCTTATATAATATAATTTAGTAAAAGAGTATAAACTTATCCTATTATAAAGGTGGGGGAAACCTATTATAGGCTTTTTAGATAAGTATTAGATTAAACTATATAGTGCCTATAAGCTTATAGTATTAGTGGCCAATATATATAACCGCACTAAGGTAGTTAGCCTATAACCCTTCTAGGTGGCTAACTTTATAGGTTATAACCTTATCCTTAGATACCCTTAGCTTATAAAAGTAGATCTTAAGATACGCTTTAAAACAAAAGCCTTTAAATAGTGGAATAATAAAGATTTGGAAGGGTGTATATTACTAATAAGCCTAAAGGACATTCTAGAGAATATAGCCCTAGGCGAAATAGTATACACTCTATACCTAAAGGAGTATTAAGTCTAACCCCTATTTAATAGTAAGATGGATATAAAGCCTAATATAGGTAATAACCCCTCTATAATAGAGACCCTATAGGGAACTGCTAAATAGGTTATAAAGACACTATAGAGAGGCGGCGATCTTAAAGATCTTATAAGATACTTTAACCGCTATAGGTTACTCTGGCTTAAGCAATATATAGAGAGTATACTTTAATACCTTAAACGTTGCATTAAAGAATTCCCTACCCTTTACTAGCTACCGTATACAATAGTTTAACATATAGTAGTAACTATATATAAGCAACCACTATAGCGCATAACACTGCCTATAAGCATTTTAAGGGAGCTTTAGAATCTACCTAATAATAACGTGGAGAATAAACGCGACCCTAATTTATTAAATATTCTAGTAGGCTTAAGGGACTTACTAAGGGTATTTTTAGGTAAAAGAGCTAAAGTCCTACTATAGAACTTGGAGTACGATTATATAATTAATCTAAAAGAAGGCAAATAACCGCCAAACCTTCCTATCTATAACCTCTTGCGTAAAGAGCTTAAGATCCTATAAGAATACCTTAATAGGTTACTAAAAAAGGGGTAGATCCAGCCTAATAAGTCGCCAGCAGGCGCGCTAATCCTCTTTATTTTAAAACTAAATAGAACTATAAGGCTATATATAGACTATTACGGCCTTAATAAGATTACAATTAAGAACCGTTACCTACTACTACTAGTTAGTAAAATACTAAATTAACTATTTAGGACGAAGATCTTTATAAAGCTAGATCTATAAGACACCTATTATAGGCTCCGTATTAAAGAAGGGGATAAGTAAAAAACCGCTTTTAAGGCCTAATACAGCCACTTTAAGTATCTAGTAATGCCTTTTAGGCTAGCTAATACGCCTACGATATTCTAATTATATATTTACAAAGCCTTAGGGGGACTAGTCGACCGCATATATATTATCTATTTAGATAACATCCTAATCTACTTTAAAAAATAAGAATTAGCACAAGTAACACATCTGTAAAGTGCTAGAACGTTTAGATAATTAGGGCCTCTATACTAAGGCGTTAAGTATATCTTTAATACTAAGCAGGCTGAGTTCCTAAGTTATATTATAATACCTATAGGTATAGTTATAAACCTAGTACGGGTATAGACAATCTAAGAGTAGCTAGAGCTAGAGAGCTATTAGGATATCTAAGTATTTCTAGGCTTTGCCAATTTCTATAAGCGCTTTATTTATAACTACTTAGACGTTACCTAATACCTATTTAATTATATTACGGAAGCTTTTTAAAACCTAACCTAAGGAGTAAAAAGCTTAAAGGCGGTAAGGAAGAAAACTAAAAAGGGACTAACTAAATAGTATAAACTATAGTTATGGCCTAAAAAGGTTTAGGAGGCCTTTTAAGAACTTTATATAAAGTTTATAAAAGCTCTATTACTATGGCATTTTGACCTAGATTAGCCATTAATAATAATTACTAATATATTGAATTTTGCCTTTACTGGTATCCTACTATAACCTAATAGGCACCCGGACGCTACCTAGCTCTACTAAAATCTAGTAGTATTTTATAGTAGAAAATTCTAGGGGCCTAAAGTTAGGTATTATACCCACGGTAAGGAACTACTAGCTATAGTTAACTGCTTTAAATAGTGGCGATATTACCTTAAGCACGCGAGCCATACTACTTATATACTCTTAGATTATTACAATCTACGCTACTTTATAACTATAAAGGAGCTTATACCTTAATAAGCTAAATAGGCAGAGGAGCTCGCGTAATTTAATTTTAAGATTAAATATAAGCTAGGGGAAAATAACCCTACTAATAGACCGTTACGACGGCTAAACTATACTAAAGGCTTTAAAACGGGAGAAGGAAAACAGATAATAAATATCTTACTCCTTATATTATAGAATAAGCTCTAGGTATAGGATACTTAAGCACCTATAGCTCTATATACTAAGTCTTAGGCAGTATAAGCCCTATTAGTTTTTACTAACGTTTTAGCTAGTACCTAGTCTATTACTAATAAGGGTCTAAATATACCTAAATAGGACATCCCTAATATATTCTTAGAAACTAGTAATACACCATCTTTAATTACTAAGCCATCCCCTTAAACTAGTAGCGAAGCTATAAAGTAATTGGAACTTAGAGCTCTATAATAATTAAAGAACTTTAACCTTATAGCGGCCTTCCTAATATACGCGTATTAAAGAGTTATAAGATCTATAGTACTATCTAGTCTTATACTTAGAGCAGTATAAAATAAAATAGCTTTTACCTAGGAACTATCTAAAAGGTTAATAGATTTTATCCATAAGGTATAACAGAGGGACGCTTCCTATACTAACCTTAATGCGGAAGTAGACTAGAAATGTAACGGAAAGGAAGCTAATAGGCGCTACTATTAGGAACTAGACCTAATGGGCCTACTATATAGAGGTAGTAAGGTTTAGGTGCTATAAGAAGCAAATCTATAATAGAAGATTCTTATAAAGAATTACAATAATCCCTTAGGCGGCCACTATAGTTAAGCAAAAATAGTAAAATTACTTTAGTGCGAATACTATTAGCTAAGGCTTAATTAGGAAGTAAAGGAGTATATTAGCTATTGCGAGAAGTGTTAAGTATATAAGATCCGCAGGCACAAGCCATAGGGTCTACTTAAATCAGCTTCCCCCGCTAGTAAGCTATAGCAATATTACGCTATAGACTTTATTACGGATCTTCTACTATCTAAAGATAGCTAAGGACGAATATATAATTCGGTCCTCGTACTTATTAATAGGGGTTTAAAGTACGTCTAATACCTTCCTATTAATAAGACAATTAACGTATAAACGCTCGCTAGCCTAATTAAGGAGAAATACTTTCTTAAAGTAGATTAGCCGTACTCTATTATTACCGATAAAGGCAGCGTCTTTATAAGCCAGTACTGGCCGGATCTATACTTTTATTTAAAGATAGACTACTATTATAGTATAGCTTTTTATTTATAAATAGACGGGTAAACGGAACGCTAGAACTAGGTACTGAAGTCTTACCTATAAATGTATTTAAACTACTAGTAAGATAATTAGTATAAGCTACTTCCGTACGCGGAGTACGCTTATAATTTAAAGTAATACGTATTATATAAGTATGCACTAATTTAGATTACCTATAGCATTTAACTATTTGGGTTTAATAGTATACCTAATAATTACTAGCTAAGGCCGTATAATTAGTTATAGGATCCTACTGGAAAGTCTAAGGATATCTACTAGAGAGTATAAGGATACTTCTAAAAATGGGAGGAGTAATAGAAGTATGCGAAGTAGAGCCTATAAGATGCCTAAGAGTAGTAGAGACTTTAGTACAATCGTAAACACTAAAACAAGCATTTTAGAGTAGGCGACGAGGTTCTACTACGTTTAACAAATATTAAAACCCGTTAACTATTAAAGAAGCTTAATATAAGATACCTAGGTCCCTTTTAAGTTAAGGAACGAATTAGTAAGCTAGCCTATTATCTCTAGCTACCCCTATCTATAGCCTATATATATCTAGTATTTTATATAAACTTACTAAAGCTATAGTATAGACTACTGCTAGAAAAGAACTTCCGTCTAGGCCTAATTAAACACCCTAAGGTAGTAGGCGAGCGGTATAAGGTTAAAGCTATATTATGCTATAAGTTTATTAAAAATAAGCTTTAATATAAAGTTAAATAGCTAGGCTAGCCTACTAAGGACTCTATATAGGAACTAGAGGATTACTTTAATTATTATAAAGATATTTTTAAAAGAATATTAGGACTAAGGTCTATAATCTATAAATCGCAAAAGGCGCTTTAATACTATAGTGTTATCGCAACCTATAAAGAAAGCTCGTAAAAAGAGTAAATAGGTTAAATCGGATATAGAATAAACAAGCTCCGGAAACTATAAGGATTAGAGCTATAGCCTAAGGCAAGACTGGTCCTTAGCCTTTTTATATATATAGTATAGAATTAATAGGGCATTTTGCTAGAATTGTATACCTATTAATTAATCTATACTAGGAACATTATTCTTAGAGCTTTTAAGCCCTTCCTAAAAGCCTTTTAAGGCCTTCTTAAGCACCTAATTAAGGTCCTTAATTGCTACTATATATAAGAATAAATCCTAAATACCTAATCTAAAAAGCCACTATACCTTATCCTTAGGAGTAGGATTAGTATCTATTAGCCCTCTAAGGAATAGCTAATAAGAATAAGATCTAAACCCATTAATAGGGGTAGGACAATAAGGTGTAGCTAGAGTAGAAACTCTTAAACGCTTAACACTAATATTAGGTCTAAACTAATACTAATAAAGCTCTTAGGGAGTAAGCTTATAGTTAATAAAGATACGCTTAAGCCTAAAATAAATAAAGATATTAGCTAGCTAGTATAGCCCAGAACCACCAAGACCTTACTATAGCAACTATTAGTTACCTATCCGCTAGGTACCTAAAGGGTAACCTACCTAATACCGTATTATATTATGCTCTTTTAAAACTTAATACGTATACGCGAACTCCTTTTTATAGTAGATAGCAACATTCTTCTTATTACCCCTATCCCTTACTCTATCCTTAGTATACTAACCTTACTCTCGTATTAGGCGTTACTAGCTCGCTTACTAGGAATTATAGGTAGTGTAAATAGCCGTAGTATAGTCTTAAATTCGGCTAAGTTGTTTAATATTTACGCTAGAATAAGAGAGAGCCCGGGCAATATAGTAGTTAAGAATATTAAAGGAATGTCGCCACTTAGGCCCAGGCTATTAAAGCTTAAAGTTAGTAATAGAAATCTATTAAGAATAGAAAAGCTTACCTTAACGCAACTACCGCTCTTAGTACGCATATATTAATTATAAGGACTAAAGGTATTAGATCTAATATAGTGCGTCTTATTATAAGCCTTTAGAATCCTATTATTAGATTTCTAGTCTTTTAAAGACGTATAGGTAAAATTATTTAGGTAGGACCAGCACTAGTTACAAGTCAGCGAAGGTTAGGGTTCTATATATAAAGGCAAGACTAGAATACGCTATAGAATCTACTTAGAAGAGCAGTTAGTAGGAGAATAAAGAGGCCTATTAAATTAATATTAAAAAAGAAGAAAATCTTAATAATATATTAAAGATACGTCCAAATTAGACGAAGGTTAATAATGGGAAAGTAAGGTATTAAGGAAAAGGAGTAGCTTAATAAGCAAAGGTGTCCTTATACTTTACCGTCTAATACCCTTCTAGTAAATAGCCGTAACCTTACCGATATAACTCCGTTATAATAGCATTATTTAAAAGAAAGGAAATATAAGCATATATTATCTAACTATCACTTCCTTATAAAAACTAAGTACGCGGCCAGGGGAAGGCAATTAAGACGTCAATTAAAGACGCATATAGGTTAAATTATACCTAAAACAATACTATAATATTAAAGATTAACGTCATAGACTTTCTTAACAATCGTATAATAGCTACAATTACTATTATAAAATGTCCCTATTTACTAGGCAGTAGAGCTACGCCAAATATATAGCACAGGACTACTAGATTTAAAAGCATATATACTAAATCTTAGGAGATAAGTCTCCTTAATTAACTAATTAATACCTTAACCGTATCTAATAGCCTAAGGGCAAATGCGGGAATAATGTGTTAGTAATATAGAGGATTATATAAAACAATTACAGATTACATTTTAATAGTTAAAAGACGACGGTAAGCTAAGGCCTTATATATTAAGCTATATACCAAATAGTTCTACAGAACTATATTAGGAACACTAAATTACCTATAATACTTATAATTAATTACAGACTGGCATAAAGGCTTAAATATAAAGTTGTATAAAAATCCTTAAGTTAGCCTAGGTAGTTACCAGTAGGCTTTTAGTAGGCTTCTAGTAGGTTCCTAGTAATCCTTATATCTTTTCTCTAGTTACGTTTTTCCCTTATTAAAGTTTTTTAGGAGTTTAAAGTAGGGGTTAGATAGATAGATAATATATAGCGGCATACTAATACCTCTCCAATATCTCTCCGAACCCCTTTTGGGACGAGCCCTTATAGTCTCCTTACCGCAAGGTAATGGCGATCAGGGGCCAACTATATAAGGGAGAGGGGGGCAATATAAGGGATATTATTGCGGTCACCTAGGGTTGCCCTTAGGACAACCCCCGGCCGCCCCTTAAATAGTCGCCAGTTACGTGCTAGAGGTACGTGCTAGTAGTATATAGTCTCCACGATCCTAAAGGCCTTACCTCCTTAAGGATTCGTCTCTCTTACCAATCTCTCCTATTCCACAATCGTGTCCTCATAGCCCCCTATCTACAAGATCCTCTTACATTTATATAGTTAGTTATATTACGAGCTCGGAATATAAAATATATAAGATCTATTAGAATATTACGTACTTAGATTATTTAATATACTAACGTACTTAAGTATTTCTTATTAGCGAGTTTACCGTAGTATTCCCTATAAGGCTTTGTTACACATTTACTACCTAGTTATAGTATTAATAAAGTCGAATAATATACTACTAAAAGCACTAGTTATAACGCTATTAACGGCAGTAACCACTTTAGGTATAAGTAGGGACACTAGCATATAGGATACGGATTTATAGCTAGTTACGGTAAGTTAACTATAGGAAATAGTTAATTAATTAATAGATAATAACTAAATACTTAAGGAACGAATTAATGGCATTGGAGCAGCGAAGGTTAAGTTACTATTAGTTAAATAATTCTAAGGGGAGAAGTTAAAGCTTAAAGGGTTTTTAGTATAAATGCGTTTTAAGGTAATATAGGAGGGTATAAAGCTTGCTATATTAATAGACTAAATAGTCTATAAAGGATTGTTTCTAATAGTAAGAGTACTTAAGTGGTTTAAACCTTACCTTATTAAGATATAGGAAAACGGAAGCACAACTATAAACCTAGAAGTTAAATATTTATTCTTAAGTTAGGAAGGATTCGCGGAATAACTTATATAAATATTTGGGGACCTAAAAGCAACTACTATAGTAAAAGAAAGCTTTAAAACCTAGTATAATAAACCTTAGCAATTAAGTATATAATATAGTTCTAAACACTAGCTATATAGGTTAAATAGAACAATAGGGCGCTTATAATATAGTATAAACAGGGGCTTAAAGTAAAAATCTAGGACGTGATTATCCTAATAAAAGATATAGATATACTTAGAGAACTAATAGATTAAGTAATTAATATTAATAATAGGATCTATTAATAAGAATAGGCTAAGAAGGGTTAAGATAGAGTTTTATAGTCGTATAAGGCGCAGAGCACGCATTAACTAAGTTAGAAACTATAGAATAGCGGACTAGAGCTAATAAACCTAAGCGGTACTAAAGAGTATAGGGGTAAACAACTATAGAAACCTAAAGGATAAGGATTAAGTAATTATAGGTCTAAGGAGCAGAGGCTAAACCAAGGATCTTAATAGTAGAAGATATTTAGGCGGACTCTATAATAGGAAAAATAGTTTAAAAAAGAATCTTTATAACGGGACTAGCCCAGTTACAGTAGGAATGTCTCGGTGAAACACTCGACAGATAAATTCCGACGCTTTGACCAAATTCTGCCGAATTCTGCTAGCTTAATCGACTTCTGCCAAATTCTGCTAGATTAATTGAATTCTACCGAAGTCCGTCGAAGACCGCGTGCGTATATGCGCACGCATCGACTACTAAGCCCCTGACTATTTAATTATACGATTCTCTTATTATTCCCTTTCTCTTCTTTACGCAACGTCTTGTTCTTAGCGAGAGCTATATACCCTTAGATTTAGATAGAATTTATATCGTTCCTTCAAATCTTCCCCAAAGTCTCTTCGCGCCCTTATAATCTTATATAATTATAGAAAATAGGGTTACTTTACTAAAGACTATAAAGATAGTTAGAGAAATTATACGGTAAAGGGAACCAGACTAGTAAATAATATATATATATAGAGGGACGATAGTATACTATAAGGAACTAAAGAATATTTTATTAAAAGTTTTGCGTTTTATTATAATAACGTATACTAAATTTATATAGACGCTAAGTATAGCGTAAGCTATTAGCTATAGGAGCTAAAATTATTAAAATTTAAAGGAACTAATAAACTATCTTGTAAATTGGATATTAAGGACAATAAATTTAATATAGGCGAAATATTTAGCGATAATAAGGTAATAAAAGTAGCTTACTAGGAGTATATAGACCTTAAAGGTATTATAATAGAGGCAGAAGTTAAATCCACTATAGAGGAAGGATTAGCAATAAAGATTAAAACTCTATTAGATATAATGTTTATCGCTTTATAAAATATAAGAAAAGTAAAACGGTAAACCACTTCGGCACTTAATAAAGGTAAAAGGCTAAAGGCTTAAGATTCTTAGGATGAGATAAGAGACGCTTAAAATTCCTAAAAGGGGATAAGATAAGCTTAAGGACCTATAATAGATAATAACTAATAGAGCAGAGCAGCAGCTTAGTTTAAGAATATATAAATAAGCACCGGATAGAGATTCTTAGAGACATAAGATTCTTAAGAAGAAATAGGTAAAAGTATTTAGCCTTAGGGTTAAACGATTAATATTAAAATTACAAAGTTTATAGATCTAGAGGATTCTATAGCCAGATGTAAACTAGGAGAAGATTAGAGAGGATTTAAGAATTAAATTAAAGCGTAGTAAGAATAAAGAGGCTACTAAGGGTTAAGAATACTAGGTAGACTAAGGGTTAAAATACCTATATAAAAGATTACTAATAGGCCTAGAGTAGGTATACTAAAAGTAAAGTAGCTTAAAGAACTGGAATAAGAAGAGGACCTAGGGGTTCTAACTAGATTTAAAGAACGGCATACTAAAGGTTGCAATAATGCAGTAATAACGAGATATTTCCTTATAGATAGATCGTATACGCTTATAAAGCTGTACTAAAAGTAGTATAGATAGCGATTTAATAATAAATAGAAAGGCTTTTATATATAGCTAGATAAAAGAGTTATTTAAGACTAAGTAATTATAGAAAAACGCATAAGTTACATTAAAGGAGCATTAATTATAACGTTAAGAAACCTAGAAGAAAGGTTAGAGGACTAAAGAAGTAAAAGGTAAATTATAGTACCTATAAATAATAGACTAGCGTTTAGATTAGCTAGATAGAAATTTAAACTTAAAAGTAAAGATAAGCTAAGAGTTAACCTAAAGCACCTAGCGTATTATATATTGGCATAAATTATATATATAGATAATATATATAACATATATAAAAATCTAAAGGAAAAGAATTAGAAGTACCCTATAAGAATATATTAGACGCTAGATAAGTAATAGTATAAAAATACTAAGTATATATACGGATGGTATCTAGTAGAAGTTTAGGGGTTAGAAGACTTAATACTTTAACTAAAAAGATTCCTTATAGAAGAATACTTAGATAAATAATAGTAGTAGAAGTGCTTAGAGAATACGTATCTATAGTATATTAAAGATAAAAAGCGAATTAGGTATTAGCTAAAAAGTAAGCTAAATATATAAGAATTAAGCAGCTAATAGTTAGGAAAAGTAAAGGCTTATAAAATTAAAGGAAGCTAGTAGTAAAGCCTTAGACCCTTAAAGAAATTTAAGGATAACACCTAAATTTATAAGTTAATTAGTAAGATTAGCAGTTTAAAGTATTAATAAATAGTAGAGTAATAAGGAACTATATATTATTAATAGCAGTTAAATAAATAGGACTACCTTATAGATAGAAGGAGTACCCTTCTTTATTAGTTATAATTTTAGGAGATCTAATAGCCTACGGAGGAAGTATTATTAATCTTAAAATAGGACCTATTTAGATAACTATTAAAGGAAGACAAATTAGGATAGGATAAGGCAGTATTAGAAATGCCTTAATTACAAAAATATAATTTAAAGATTGATTAAATTATAGGTTAAGTTAATATTAGAAATACTTAATAACGTAAAAGGCGTATAGCAACTAAGTTGGTATAGTACTAAGTTAAAGCAATATATAAGGAAACCGAGAAGGGGTTATCCTATATACTAAAGAGATACTATAAGTATAGCAAGAAGCTATAGAGCTTAAAAAGTAAAAAGCTATTAAAGTATATAGTATAGGACTATAAGATAAAGTTAGAACTAGAGATAAGTCTAAAGTTCTTTCTAATCTATTAGCTAACGGGAGAAGAGTTTAAAGTACTTAAAGAGTTTATCTAAGGAAACCTATAAAAGGGATATATTAGACCATTATAGTTATTAGCAGGATATCTAGTACTATTTATACTAAAGAAAAACGGAAAACTTAGGCTATATATTAACTATAAGCAGTTAAATAGCACTACTAAAAAGGATAGGTATCCTTTACCCTTAATTAGTAAAATTTAGGATTGGATAGGTAATATATAAATCTTTATAGGCCGTCGAAAACGGACTCTGCACCTGTACGTGGTGACGGCTACGAACCTAAGTCTTCGAAGTTTAGACTTAGAGCCAACGCAGAGACGTCGTATAGCGTGCGATATGACCTAGTGGTGGTGGTTATAGGTATTATGGGCGGTGGTAAAAAGTTTTTATATAGGATGGTGAGATCTCGAAAATAACCACTAAGTGCCCCTTACAGCAATAACAACAACACTATTCTCCTATTAAGGCACCTATACGATCCAACATGGATATACGGCATTTGATAACATCCCCTAACCCCCAGTAGAGAGTATCAACGACCTCTCACGTTAACGAACAAGCGATTGCGAACGAGCAACGAGCAAATATACAGCCCCTCCTAACCCCTAGGGCAATCGCCCGCGGAGCATGCGGTCACTCGCCATTAACTATTAAATACTACCTGGCAGCCTAGACAACACCGTACGGTTTTCCTGTCTCCTCTTAAGGAGTGGTAACCCTTAGCGAGGGCCTAGTGACTGGGGCCTAGGCATAAAAGATACTCAGGCACACACGTCCCGCTCGCCTTTTGGTATAGTAGTTTATAGATAAATCCCCCTTACGCCTTCGATAGGCCTTAGGGGGGGGGAGGCATGGCGTATATGGCAATGGGTAATAAGAGATGGCATATGGGGGGTGGTTAAAATACGGAATACAACCACAAGTGTACAGTAATTGAACGGTAAGGCCTAGCTAGGACGTAGTAAACCCTAGCTGGGATAAGCTAGAGAAGGAAGCAGTGGTTCCTAAGGAGTTCAAACATTTAAGGAGGACAGGACGTAGCCGTAGGCCCATAGGGCCGCCGCTATGGACGAACATGGCAAACCAGGGTTTTTTATCCTACTGAGGTGGCTTATAGGGTTTTTCCTCCCCCAAACTGCAGGGTTTTCTTCCTGTAAATTATAAGTTTTCCCCCTGTGACGGAGTAGTCTGCGTGGGCCTAGATAGGATCCGTATTAGACGTTAATCAAGAATTACTATATAAATCTTTATAAAGATAGATTTAAAATAGGCGTACTATTAAATTAGGATTAAAGAAGGCGATAAATAAAAGGTAACGTAGGTAATGGGGTTTTGACCAATCTCTAAGTTTTGACCGATTTGAAAATCAAAGTTCGTTAAAACGCCGACTCGCCGACAAATAACTAGTAAAACTTTAAATCGGTTAAAACCTAGGGATCGGTCAAAACCCCGTTACCTACATTAGCCTTTAAATTAAAGGAAGGACTATATAGGCTATTAGTTATACAATTTAGACTTATAAATATACTAGCAATGTTCTAAAAGCGGATTAATAGTATATTAGAAGAACACCTTAATAAGTTTATTATAGCATACCTTAACGATATTATTATCTACTTAATAACTAAGGAAGAATATAGAGAATATATTAAATAGGTTTTAAAGAGACTATAAGAGGAATAGATACTAGTAGTAATTAAAAAATACAAGTTCCTTATAAGGAAGATAGATTTTATTAGATTTATTATTAAACTAGGTTATATTAGTATAGACCTAAAGAAAATTAAAGTTATAGTAAGTTGGTAAGAACTAGAAAACGTAATATAATTAAAGTTATTTTTAGGATTTTATAATTACTATAAAAGGTTTATAGTATAGTAGTTAAAGAATATTAAATCCTTTACTAGGCTTATAAAGAAGGAGAAACTATAGGTTTAGGGAAATAAGTAAAAGAAGTTGTTTAAGAAACTTAAGGAGTTATTTACTTAGGAACCAACTTTAAAATCTATTAACTAGAATTAGAAACGGTTATAGAAACAGACGTATTAGATTTTATACTAGGGGTATATTTACTATAAAAGTACAATAACGCATAGTATCTAGTAGTATACTATAGTCGGAAAATAACACTATTAGAGTTAAACTATAACATCTATAATAAGGAGTTATTAAGAATAGTTATAGCACTTAAAAAATAGAGAGTATTTTTATAAGGTATAAAGAAATTATTTATAGTTAAAATGGATTATAAGAACCTAATAGGGTTTTTAATAATAAAAGAACTTAACTAAAGATAAGTTAAATAGGCGGAGATACTCACGGAATACTATTTTAAGATTTAGTATATTAAAGGCACTAAGAATATAAGGGCAGACGTATTAAGTAGAAAAGCTAAACTATAGAATAATAAGAAACTATTAGGAGTAATACTACGTAAAGATAATAATAGATTAATTAGGTATAATTACCCTAAGATAGTAGTAACTTAAGAGTATAAGTTACCGGAAAGTAATTAGATAAGAAGGATTTAAAAAATATAATTTAAGGATTTAGAAATAGACTAGTATAAGTAAAAAACAAATATATATATCCTAAGAGGAATAGTAAAGGAGTTTATTAAAGATTTTTATAGTAGAATAATATAGGGATATAATGGAGCTATAGGCTTAGTATTAAGACTTTAAGAGGAGTATATTATTTATAGAATCTGGGGCTTAGCGAGAAAGGTTATAAGAGAGTATTTAGATTGCTAAAGAAATAAGCTAATAAGGTATAAGCCGTATGGGAAGCTATAGCCTATTAAAGTACTAGAACGTCTATAGAAAACGATATTATAGGACTTTATTATAAAGTTACTAAAATTAAAAGATCCTATTACTAGATAGGAATATAATGTAATCCTTATAATAGTAGATAAGTTAACTAAATAGGGCTACTTTGTAGTATATATAAAAGAAATCTCAGTAGAGAATATCGCTAAAATTTATATTAAGGAAGTATTTATAAAATACGGAGTACTAAGTAAGATTATATTAGACAGAGATCTAAGATTTATAGTAATATTTTAGGAAGTATTCTTAGCGGAATAGGGAGTTAGAGCAGCAACTTCTACTATATATTATATATAAACAAACAGATAAACGGAAAGATTAAATTAGATACTAAAGTAGTATCTAAGACATTATATTAATTATATATAGAATAATTAGGTATTATTATTACAAGTTATATAATTTATATATAATATAACACTATAGGAGGATATAGAGATATTACCGTTTTAGGTAAACTATAGATATAGGCTTAGGATATTATTATTACTAAGATAAGTAAAAAAGATAAGTAGTATAGTAAAGTAGAGAATAAAGACTCTAATAAATCTTTATAAGGACCTCTATTTTATAATAAAATTAGTATAAAAAAAGATAAAAAAAAAAGTATTATAATGCTAAAAGATTTAAGGGACTAGATTTTAAGGAGGGGGATAAAGTATAGTTATTATATAAAAATTTTACAAGTTAATAACTAAGTAAGAAGTTAGACTATATTAGACTAGGACTATTTAGAATTATAGCTAAGATTTTAGAAGTAATATATAAACTTAACTTACTAGTAAAAATATAAATTTACCCTATATAGTATATTATAATACTAGAGCTAGCGTATAAAGATATAGAGTTACTAGTTTATAAAGTAAATATATATAAAGAATAAAGGAACACTAAAATCGAGATCCGACCCATACGGTCCTATGGGGGTTCCTTTCCGTCTTATCTTGTCCGCATGGTTAAGCTAAAAGAGAGGATCTCGTTTGTTACTAATGCAGCAGCGTTACGTTGTGGCTAGAGGGGGCCTTTAAATACTTAACCCTTGACGCCGTTAGAACAGCAGAGTTTTTATAGGCCTTGGCGCTAGACCAGTTAAAAAGACGACTCTAGAAAAGCGACTTCTATACCCCTATGCGGTGGAGCCCAGGAACCTAGTAGCTACTATTAATGTTCCATTTAGATTGTGTTAATAGACTACTAGAGCGAACGTAGAGACGTGTATATGGCTACGCAGCGCCTGCGCAGCGACGTTGTGGTGGTGCAAAGATTTTTTACTAAGGGGTAAGCCTTAGCAAAAAAGTTTAAATACCGCTACTACGTCTTTAATGTATATATTTAGACATCAAATCGACAAGTATTATCCCTTCGGCGTACCCCCTCCCTCCTATAAATACTACATATACCGCATAGCATTTATATATATATATAAGCAATCCGCGCCCTAAGCGTAGCAGAGGCCCCCTATTTTAATATTATCCGGTAACCTGGGTATTTAGTTATAGGGATTGGGCCCCCTATTAAATACTAGATTATCCTCCTATACTTCACAAATAGGTGCAAGGGCCTAGGTTTGGGCCCTAGGGCAAAAGCGATACTAAGTTATATACACCCCGTTATAGAAACCCTTTAATGGAGGAGTAGATAAGAGACCTTAGTATGCAGGCCCGGGCGGAACGCAAGTGTTATTTATTTATTAGGAGATATTTACAGGAGACTTGGAAAAGGAGCTAGGGATAGGCACACGACTTAGATAAGCAATATATAAATATAGCAAAGATGGTTTAAATGGCAGATAGGGCAAGATAGGTATTTAGACACTCCTGTGTAAAGGGAGTCTTAAAGCAGCAACCTAATAGTGTTTTTCCTCCCGTTAATGTAGTATGGATGTTATCTGGAATATTACCTCTTACGTCTCCCCTGGGGGTTTTTTATACACTTAAAAATGGGGTTTTTCTCAGTAAGGAGGTTTTTCCCATAGGAATTAGTCTGTGTGGACCCATTAGGGGGACCAGGTCGGACGGTAAATTGAATCTTATATATATATAAAGAATAAAAAGAAGATAGTAGGTTTTAAGGATTATAGGTTATAAGGATATTAAGAATAAAATATAGTATAAAGTAAAGTAGATAGACTATAATAAGACTACCTAGAAGCTACTAAGGAACTTAAAAAACGCTATAGGAAAGGCATAGGAGTATTAGAAAAAAACGGGTTAGGTAATATTAAGAAGAAGCTAAAGATAAAGGGATTAGTTAAAGGTAATAGACGAGCTAGATTATCTAAGGGATCTACTACTAGTATATTAGTTATTTCCGCCTTATCTTAATTAGAATCCTTTTAAGCCTTTTTAGCCTTAAGTTTATAAAGACCTTACTCTATAAGACGGAACTCCTTAAAGCGTACCTTTTTACAAACCTTTTTAAGATAAAGTAGCCGAATAGATATAGCTAGGTAAGCCTTAGTAGCCTATTACTAAGCTTTTATAACCTTTTACTTTATCTTATAAAAATAACAAAGTTTATTTAGGGCTAGTAAGAGCTCTTTATTAAGCTTTATAGTAGTAAATTAAATATAAGACCCTATAATAAATTAGATAAGGAAGTTAGAGGCTATAAAGACTAATAAGATATATATATTTAGTGTTAGAAATGGATTAAACGTTATAGGATGATTATATATTTGCTTATAACGTACTCTATAGGTAAGCGGCCTACCCTAACACCAAAATCCGAACTTAATTGCGAATAACTCTACAACAATAAAATAGTACTATAGCTTATAGTACTATAAAGTATTATAAAGTATTATACTTCAGCTTAACACGTATAAGAATTATAGCCAACCTCTCCACAGCGTTTACAGCGCCTCTTCTTGCGCGCAGTCCCACCATTAGATACCTCCTCTCTACCCTATTTACTCTTCTTCTGGCCACTACTACCCTTCTAAGCGTCTAGCTTAAGGGCTTCTTCTTACGTTAATATACCTTGCTTCTGTAACCGCTTTCTTTTAATTAATTTACGCTTAGATATAGCCTTATTAGCAGCTTAAAGGGCTACATTTTTATTACGCAATGGGGCGGTAGAATGTATTATTATTTGCGCGCCCTTAATAAGCTAATTATATGGCGCAATAATGCTAGAAGGTAAAGAATTCTAGTGCTTTTAAATCTAATCACAAATTAGAGTAGATTAAGCCTCTAGTTCGCGCATATTACTAGGTGTTTTTAACTCCTAGGGGTTATACTCTATAATAGGTAGTGGCGGCGTACAAAGCTTTATATTAAGCTTTAATATTATAACCTCTAGGTTAAATGGAACAAGCCTAGCGCCTTTAAAGCTTGCCTTAATATTACTCTCTAAGAACGCACGCTTAAATGCAACCTTAAAGGCTAGTAGGAAGCTCTGCTTGTTAACGTAATAAATATACACACGGATTAACGCGTTAATCTTAGCACCATATACGCGCTTTAACGGTAAGAAACACCCTATATTTAGTAGCTGTAATAGATATAACGAATAAGGTGGCATATATAGCGTAATAATCTTACTATTTTTATAAATTTACTAGAAATCTAATGAGTTATAGCTCTTATAGCCGTTAATAATCAGTAGCTAATGTAACCCCACTATACGCGTCTTTGTATACGCGTTAAAGTGCTTTAACTACGCAATTCTAAGCTTATTTGTTATCTAGCCGTTTTTAAAGACACCTATAACCTAACTCTTTAGTAGATTCTAGCTAGCGTATTAGGTATTAAGGTGGTATATAGCCTTAAAGATTATAAACGGAGGTATTGCCTACCCTATTGCGTTGATCGCCTAAATTACTATTACCTATTTATAATTACCAGGTTATATTACCTTTAGCTAATTACGCCTCTTAAAGCCTATAATAACTACCTAGCTTAATATAACACCTATCTAGAAGCTAGTCTTATTAAAGTTATAGGAGTTTATATTAGTAATGCCGTACTTTACTTTTATATTCTCCACGAGCTTAAACTAAGTACTAATAACCTCTAGATCCTTATAGAGTGCTCGCTATTAATCGTATGGTTAATTAATATAAGTTTTTATCCCAGGAGTATGGCTAATAAAGGTTGTAGGCCAGTTAATGCTAACTGGGCTACTACCCTGCTTACTAAGTAATCTATTAGCTATTGCTTGTATAGCGTTTAAGGTAGGCGCGAATTCTTATTCATTTAGGTTAATAATATAATTATAAATCACCTTCTTTTTAAGCTTAGTAAGCTTCTTTAATTTGGGCTTATAATCGCGTTTTAGGAGGATTCTAGCGCGTTGTCAACGGAGCGAGGTTCGAGGGACATCGTACGCGACAGCAGCGTGTCGTACACTTTGAAATTGGTCTTATTTAATAGCTTAAATAGCTAGGTTAATTTTCGCTTCAGCTATAGGTAATTAGGTAACGGGTTACTGATGTATTGTGGTTAAACGGTCGTAGGCCTGATTTTGGTGTTAGGGTGGGCCGCTTACCCGTGTAGGCCGCTTACCTATAAAGTACGTTATACACTTAGTATAAAAATAAGATTAGCGACTAGATGGAGCCGCAATTATAATATATACTAACTTCTTCTCCTTATAACGAGAATAAGGAGATATAATTTCACCTAATAAGAGAATTGTTAAAATTATATAAGTATAACGCGTCTAACCTATAAGGAGTATTATTTCTGGCTTAATAGTAACACGGAGGGTCTTCCCTTTTATATCTTGCCCTAATTATAGCTAGAAGATATCTATAACTAGGGCTTTTCTTTTTTTAGATTATTAGTATAATTATTACCTAACTTATTCTTCTAATAAGATTTGCCTTTAAGGAAATTTCCTTTTAGCTTTTTAGAGTATTCCTATAAGGGTATTAGATAGATATTAAGTCGGCCTTAGAAGCCTTTCCTATTACTTAAGGCCCTTAACTTTAACCCTTTTAAAGTTCTTCTTAAGAACGGCTTCTTTAAAGCTTAGGTCTGCCCTATATTACTACTAAAATACCTATACTTCTAGTTACCCCCTAGCTTTCTACTAGAAGAGGTTTAGTTCCTTACTATATTCTTAGTATTTAGAACCGCTCGTTTAAAATCCGTATATATAGTAATTTGCGGTAGAGCTCCTATGCGCTTTATTTTATTATAAATTACTAGCTTAATTCTAGCCTAAATAAATCCAATATTCTCCTTTTTATAGATACTACTATCCTTATTTTTAAAGGACTTTAAATCTATCTATTAAGTATAAGCTTATATAAAGTTTATAAACTAGCGGAAGTTATAGCGGTTAAGCCATATCCCATTCTAGAATAGCTCTATATTATTATATTATATAATATACAGATCTTAAGTCTATTTCGTTGGAAAGGTTTATAGCTATAGTTATATAGTAGTTTACTTTTTATTAAGCTAATTAA